>Ga0326728_10021645_pt1 | contig 12047 bp, 12 predicted proteins | sample MB3enrmetagenome_FD_207602 | JGI IMG/M metagenome (GOLD analysis project Ga0326728, IMG submission 207602) | Lab enriched peat soil microbial communities from McLean, Ithaca, NY, United States - MB31MN | ecosystem: Environmental > Terrestrial > Soil > Wetlands > Peat | place: USA: New York... | reverse complement strand
AGAATTATGTGAATACGATTCATATCTTGAAGTGCAAAACTTATTGTGGAAAGCGTCCCGTCAGAAAAATCAGATACAGCGACCCAGCAAGGAGAAAAAAGAACCCCGCAAATGGCACTACCCCAATCCTCAAGATAACAAATATGGAAAAAACGATAGCTCTAAAACATCTCCACCTGAGCGTGTATTTCGCCACATACAAGTATGGAAGAGAAACCAAGAACATGTAAGTGATCTTAAAAGCCGATATTTGGGAAAATGCCAATTTACAGATTGCCCTCTCAGGACTTTTGCCAAAAGAGATGGGACGCCTTATGCAGAAGCACACCACCCGAAGCCGCTTGGCGAGAAAGGGGCGGATGAATTAGGAAATTTAATAATTTTATGCCCTACTCATCATAAAATGTTTCATTACGCGAATGCAAAAATTACAGAACCCAGGGAAAATCAAGTTATTGCTATAATCAACGGTAAACCAGAAAGAATGAAGTTTGAACAAGAGCATCTCGAATCTTTTAAAAGATTTTATCAAGCCTATATGAAGAATCCGTGAAAAGGATTAAGCTCAAGTAAAAATAGGAAAGATTTAGTGACTTAAGATTTGGTCGGATAAGTAACTTGCCAGTAGATTGCGCGCGCCGCGCAAGTTTGACAGTGCTGATTATTTTTTCCACCTGCAAATTGGTTTTTGATCGCATCTTCCACAGCTTTCTCCAGGTTTAGGCTTAAATTTCCCCTCCATAATACCTCCTACGGTTTCTTCTGCATTTTCTTTTTCCAAAAATAGACTCTTATCGCAAACATCGACCGGCTCAACCTTCGGATCGTCAAGATAAGCAACCGACCCACTGGTAACGGGTCTGCCCATGCTCTTTAAACCTGATGTGTAGAGTCTCGAACCTGCAAAGGATTTTGCTAGGGCGACTTCAGAAAATCTGTAGTTACATGGACTCTTATAATAGATGCAGTATGGATGATTATCCTATTTCTGAAAATTCAAATACCGATACCAAACTGTTTCTTATGAGTGCGACACAGAAAGCGAACCAAAAACGAAAAAACCAAAAACTTTACAACCATTTGTATCAATACTGCTAAACTGATGCAAAATGGTCTCCCAATCGACTCCAGAAAAGTTGAATACTTATTTGGTAAACAATAACCTCATGGACGTTTTCATCTTTCTTACAGCTTCGTCGGACAATTTGCGCTGTCGAGGCAACCTATTGAATGAGAACATAACAGATTTATCTCAAGGTCTTCAGCGGGTAATCCAAAGAATAAGCGAAAATCCAGAGATAAGTTATTCTAACAGAGAAGTTAGCCAAATGTTTAAAGACCTTCATTATCTGGAACTGGAAACTATCCAGCGCATAAGCATCTTTATTGAACTATTTGCTGTTTATTATCACATAATGAGAACGAACCTTTGGGATTTGCCAAGAGCAATAGGAAAAAAGGATGTGGCTTTGTGGCTTAACTCAGAGTTTGACTATTTTAAGAATCAAAGTGTAGAAGATATTCAAAGAAATTTCAAATACCCTGACATAAACAATTTCAATGAACTTACTTCAGAAGAGAAAAAAGAACTCAAAAAGATTCTTGAAGAATCTGCAAATATGACACTTGAGTTTTTCAAAGAAATCTATCACTTTAACCACAATTTTAGAACTGTTTATAACAAATACAAACATGTAATGTCAGAATTCACTGGCGTTTATGGTATAGACAAGGAAAGACATAACATTCAATCGCATGTTTATGTGAGACAAAAGGATATTGACAAAAAGAATAATCCCCAATATAGTGTCTACGTAATACCTTTATCCACAGAAACAATTCAGTATTTTGATAAGATAGCTCGGTGTGTTTATACTCTCCTTCTGTTTCTATTGGACAACCAACTTCTCTCTTTCGCCAATGAAGGAAAAGACTTCATTCCAAGAAATTTGCTTTCACCTGAAAAAGGAAAACAGCAAAGAATTATCCAGATTACAGAGAAAATAACAAGCTATTGTGCGCCAAACTTGCAATCTGTACTGAAAGTAAATCCATCTTCAGACGCAGAATTGCAAAGAAAAATGAATGAAGCCATAAACACTGATCACCTGTATGTAATGCATAAAGACATTTTGGATATTGAGTTTCTCAAAGACAGTCAAATAACACGCTCAGTCGACTCTGAAACAGCGGAAAACATTCAGAAAGCGATTCCCGGTGCAGATTTTGAAATTGTCGATGTAGCCTCTGCAAGTGAAGGTTGGAGCACTTACAGGTTGATAGATGCGACGATTCTGAAGGTCCGTAATGTTTTGATAAAAGCGTTAAGATTATCGAGTTTTGACGAAAAGGGGAATCCGACATATAACGTCCAAACTCAAACCATTTTTGGGGTTGTTCCTGCTAAGTCAGTTTTGGGAAAACAATCTGCTCCTTTTACACAAGAAGAACTTTCAACATCGCTTATCGCTCCTGACATGAAGTTTGAAGCTGTTCAAGAACCTTGGAACAAGTATGTGTTGGTGGATGGGACTGAAATCGAAATTAAAACAGTCTTAGGCACAGTTTCCAAAACCAATAAATACGGTCCCTATGGAGAACCAATCTATCTTACTAAGGCATCATTCAATTTTAAAACGAACATACCCAGCAACCTCAGAAAAGCATGAAAAATAGTTGATAACTACATTAACGCTCTATTGAGGTTTCCAAAATGAAATTTGAAAAACTGCCTTGGAAACGGAAAAAGAATGAAAAAAATGTCGAAAGATACTGAAGGGCAGATTCCAAAGAAAGAAAAGGAGCAACTGTCAGTAGTTCCATTTTGAAGAGTGATTTATCGCCTTTATCCCCATCATGTAATTAATTTATGGTAGATTTCTGACAATTTGTTCACAACTTCCTGAGCGCTTGTTCTTAATTTCATTCTTTCCTCATTTACCTTAAGAAGATCTTTTTCGCTCTTGAAGTCTCCTCGTGCATTGACATCATCAAGTAAGGAGTTGTAAGCATCTATGCCGTTGTAAAGTTCCTTCAATTCTTGTTCAAGCCCGCTTTCACATCGGATAATAAACCAGCGGATTTTTTCATTATATGGTCGACTTTCCATAGAAAGTTGTTGCCAAAAAGAAAAATTTAACCGCTGAGAAAGATTTTGCGCCGTAACTTCCACTTTCAACTCCAAAATAACTCTATTTAGTTCTCTTGTTATATTTTCTATATCTGCTTTCATTTCATTGAAAAGTTGAGTACTGGTTGGCTGCAAGTTGTCCCATACTCGCAGAAATTCCCTCAATTTATTACTGATGTCCGGTTTGTTATCCACACTTATATTTCTTAGCAGTTTGGTCTTTACTCTGGTTCTGAAACGCCATTTTGTATAACACATGCTGCAACTTATTGTACCCAAAGTATTGGCATTTCTTATAAAGTCACAGAAACTTTCAAATGTAATTCGGCTTCTTGACTCAGCTTGTTCAATTAGGTTTTGGATCTTTGTTTCAGGGTCTAAGATTTCTGAGAGGTTTTTTCTTTTCCAATCGACCAAGTAAAGGCTTGCAGATGCAATAAAGACCTTATTGTCACCCGCCATTATTGTGGTAGGCATACCTGCGCCAGGGATGCCTAATTGTTCTGTTGACAAACTTAGAGAACAGTGGGACGTCAGCAAAAATTCTTGAAATTCTTTTTGTGGTGTAAAAACTAAATCAACATTAACTATCGTTCCAGATTTTCCTCCATGATTCGCGAAGATGAAGGGAGTTGCTTCCAAGTCGAGCAAAGGAGGGGGCAAAAATTGTTTTAACAATGTCTTGGTTCCCTCATCATTTCTGGCAACCTCAAATTTAGGCGTGCTTACAAGGGAGATATCTGGCCCTTGAAATTGAGTTAGAAGTAATGTGATAACTGATACTGCTATTGCAGCGAACGAAAGGAGTATTGGAAGGCTCATGAATCACACGCTCATGTAATAGAACAGCTTTTACTTGAATAGTTTTGCTAAAAAGTATCCTGCATCGAATTGTTTTCTGGCTGCCAGCGAGCCCTCTCGCTCCAAAGAAAATAAAAATCCTTATTTGGCGCGTCCAAGGTGGTCGGCAGGGCGGCTTTTTCAAGAAAGTATTAAATCTGCATAGAATAGAATAGTGACGATGGATTGGCAACCTATTATTTCTACTTTGGAAACTTTTCTCGCACCTTTTTTTGGTGTTTTGGTAGCTTTCATAATACAGTGGGCGTGGGTTCGGAATGAGAATACAAGCTCCAAGGAGAAACTGCTAAAGGACATCAATAAAGAGTTGACCTCATGCTCACAAAGGCTTGTTGGAGAAGGAAACCTCCTACCCATAGATATATGGAAGTCAGCAGTTTCTTCAGGATCTCTGAAGCTGATATCACATGACCATAAGTTTGAACTTGCGTCAATCTATTTCAGAATAGAGTGCCATAACTATGAAGCTGAAAAGGTAAGAGACGTAAGCATCCTTGCTGCAACCGACAAAGACAAGGCAAGAGCTGAAAACCAATGGTTGTACTCTAACTCGGAAAAGTTGCATATCGCTCTCTCCAACAGACTCATAGAATCAGAAAAAGCCTTGCACAGCGACATCGATAATCTTCTGAAGCAGAAGATATGGAGCTGAGAGAATAGCAGCAGTTAAAAAGTGTCTTATTGGTCCAATCTGTTCAATCTTCATTTTGTTGCTTGTAGTTCAACTTCCAGCAGTTGTCCATGCTACAGACACTCCTTTCAGCGGGGTTTCAATTTCTACGTCAAGCGATGTTGAGTTATCCTCGCTTTCGTTGAATGGTCTCGTACAAATAAACAATAGTCTGATTATGACGCTAACTTCAGACTTTAGCGTGATTGGCGGGGGGGGCAACCAGACATCAAAGTATCATTTAACGGTGGAGCATCAACACCAACTTCTCAGAACGCCCAAGCCTCCGTGGGCATGATTCTTTATTATGTAGGTGCCGGTAAGAACTTTGTTCCCGTATCCTCCAGTAATATTTCTGTTGATGTGACAAACTCCACGAACACTCTGATGTACAACATAGACCTTTCAGGGGAAGCAGAAAACGTTCTAAATTATTTTTCTGCGACCGTAAATAACCTAACTTTAGATGATGTCGGGTTTGAAGGAACACTATACATTCAGGTCACCTTTAGTAACGCTATAGGCAATTTGTCATATAATGGGTTCTTGAGTTTTCCAATAACGCTTCAAGGCAACTTTACTTCTGTCAGCATAGATTTCACGATTCCTGAAGAGTATGACCTTGCAGATTACACGCTAAGCGGGACGGACATGATAAAAATATTCCCAAACAGAGCGCAAGAGAATTTGGAAATCACGCCGATGGAAAGCAGTGTTTCAGATTTGTATTTAGAATGGGAAATCCCTGCAACTCCCTCACCAACTCCATTTTATAATTCGCCTCCTTGGGACTGGATTATCTATGGTCTAATTGGAGTGTGTTTGACAATCCTGGTTGAAATAGGCAGGTCTCGCTTCAAAAAGTATCGACTTGAACGAAAAGAGAAAAACAAGAAGGAAATACGATGATTTCTGAGGATGGCTTTGTGTTTCGCAAGGGTAAGAAAGGCGATAAACAACCTGCAGGTTGGGGTGCAGATATTGAAAATGATTTTCCTGAGTTTGTCCTTGAACTAAGCGGCAAGCAAGTCGCCTCGGCTCGGACTCGTCACGGAGAGAACCACATATTTTTTATCAGTTCGTTTGAATGGAATAAAGGATATTGCACCAAGTTTCTTGAACTTTGGGAAAAATATGCAAAAGAGAAACGATATTCAGAAATAATAGTCTCATACGTTGATACTGATGCTTTAATTCTATCTGCTGCTTTGTTTTTACATCGAATACTGAACCATCAGCATTTACTGCAATCTCAAGGTGGGCAATGCTGTTTCTAAGGGTTCTATTGGCAGTTTTTGCGAGTGCACCAAAGCCATTTTCTTCCAAGAATTGCATTTTAGAGGCTAAGTTTGTTTGTCGGACCTGTCTATACCTTCTTTTTAATCCGTTGCTTTGATAGAGCATGAAAATTATGATGTTAGCGATTTCAGAGAACGTGCCTTCTATCACGGACAGGCAAACAAAAAGGTTGAAAATTGACTTTTGCTTGGCTGTCAGGGTCTCTTGTTCTAAACCTTGTTGAATTTCTTTTATGTAATCCAAATTTCGAACCGTTGTCTAACGGAACTTTGACTTCATTCAATGAATCAGATTTGCCTGTTTTTTCAGCCCACAGGTAGGACGCCACCAAGTTTCTTGTTACTGTTGAAAGATTATTAATTTCAGATGCACTCAGGCTTTCTCTCATGCTACTTGCTGTCATCTCTTTTATGTGGCTTCACTGTGAGGTCTTTTCGGTAAATATTTCCTGTGTTTGGGTCTTCTCGGTCAAACGAGAACAATGAGATGCAAGCGTTAATTAAAGAAAGCCGTCAACAAACCCCGATATTTCCTTAGACGTATGCTCTTATTAGTTCAATCTGTTCACCGTTAGCCGTTATGGCTCGGTGAATAGACATTGCGCTGTTTGCTGCGTTCCACTTTTCTCAGCTGTCCAATACCCTTGTGGGTCAAGCTGAATAGGGTAATGGTACTTGTGTTCCTTAATTACTGTATGCAAATACTCAAGCACCAAGAGCAATCTTGCTGATTGGAAGGGCGTATTATAGTCAAGCTCATTTCCGTGAAGAATTGGATTTCTATCTTCTGGATATAATTCGCTGCAGAAGAGTTGCAGAAATTGAGCATGAAAAACTTCCCTCATTCTTGTTCCCTCAAGCATTTCCTTGACAGTTGGTGCACCAAAGCCCCGAACAATCGGTAAGCCATTTTCGTTAATAAGTTGACGACTTTTTAAGTTTCTATCTATAAGTTTCCGATCAGGTGAATATACGCCACCATTGGCAAGATGTTCTGCAACAGAGATGTCCCAGATTATTCCTTCAATGACTGGAAACAGGAGATTAACCGCAGCACTATAATTGCCAACAAGGTGATTGTATATAGCTTGCTCTATCAATCCTGGTCGGTGACCAAGTTCGTTTTTTTCTAAAGGGTTTTTAATGCAACATCTTGAGTTTGGCGAGGTTAAAAAATAATCATTAAACATGTTTTGCTCAAATTCACTCCCACTACTATTTACAAGAGAGCATAAATCTCCCATTTCCGTTGCGATGTCGTTATTCATCCTTCTTGTAAAAAACCGATTGCATCCATTCGCGTCGTTTCCGATAAATAAGAAGAGATTAAGCAGACCATAAACGTCCATTTTGAAAATTCCACTTACGTGGGCATATCTAAAAACTATAACGTCTTCAAGATTATGAAAGAAATTTTCAGGTCCTTTTTTAGTAAACAATAAGTACCATATATAGAGCTGCTGAGGACCAAGAACTAAATCTAAAAATTTGTATGGGAATTTAGTAAAATCTGATTCAAGCTCAAAAATCTCGCTTTTAAAGAAGTCAGTAGGATAATAAATATCAGACAATAAATTGGTGATTATCCATAATAAATGCTGCTCCCGTGCTTCTGGACTTGGAATATGAAGAGCTTTAATATCGATGTACTGCTTCCGGGCGCTTTCTATTACTTCTGATTGGCAAGTGTTCAGAGTTATCCTGTTCGCCTTCTTAATTTGCATAAGTTCCTTTGCGGCTTCGACCCCTTCCATTGCATATTTTTCAACAATCATATCCTCATTTGGGATTGACTTTTTTGTATGAAAAAGTTTCTTGTGTCTGGTTGAAGCAAGATTGTTTAAGTAAATCCGCCACTCATCATTGACTGCTTTAAGCAACTGTTCTAAACCTTCAGCGTTGTTTTTCTCAAAATACTCCTTTATTGATTCTGTATCCTCTTTGACCTTATTTTGGTTGACAAAATCAAGTAGAACGTTTCTCTGAAACAGTGGAAGGAACGGAGCCATCTTATTCCCCTAAACAAACCGATTTTATCCTTAATTTTAACATTTTCTTTTTGGTTAACAGTCTTGGTAGAAAGAGCCGGTTTGTGTTTTCTCATAGGCTGTTGTAGATATGAATTTATGATTTAGGTTAGAAGCCTGTAGAATTTAGGGTTTTCAGGTCGGTAAGCGTGAAGAAAGAAAAAACCTTGTAAGCAAAAAATAAAAACATAAACCCCTGTAACGTCGGTTAGGATGATGCAGTATGGGTGATGATGAAGGTTTGGAAGAGTGGAACACGATGGCTAGAGAAATAGTTGGTATGTACAGGGCGGTGTGGGTTGAGGTGGAGCGTCAGTTCCCAACGTTATCCGCAGAGGAGCGTCAGCGACTTTGTTCTTTCATATTTCCCTTCATGAATAACGTGTTTACCATGGCAGTGAATGAAGGCGTTATGGAAGACGTGGCTAAAACCGTTGGTAAAGGAAAGAAGAAGAGGTAGGTGTGAGTTTTATGTCTGTTCCTTCGCATCCTAAAGTTAGCTTTAGAAACCGACTGGATAATGGGGACTTTTTGAGCTTAACTGTTTGGGCGGGAAAGTCTGATCCAAACGCGGAGGTAATCACCGTGCAGATACGTCGTCTCAAAGGAGACGTTTGGGAGACAGTTGGAAGGTTGGCTGCTTACAGAACTGCTGATGGCAACTACTCGCAACTTCCAGAACGTGCAGCACAGAAACCTGAAGATGGAAACTCCCGATCAGAGACATGAGACTTCAACTACTCCAAAAAAGATGCGTATGACTGACTATGTTGTTTCCACGGGTGGATTCATCTCTCTGGACGCGCCTACTTTTAAGTAAATATTTTACAATAGTATTTGAATAAAGTTGCGGTTTCGTGTCAGCAATCGCTCAACAAACCAGAATATCGTTCGTGGATTCACGGAACTATACACTTGGTTTTGGGAAGTCCTGTCTCAAATATGAACAATACTTGTCGTCTAAGCGGTCATAGTACCCAATTTCCATTCCAGAGGTACTAAGCAGTCCATACTCGGTGCAGCCAAGCATCCAAGACATGAAGTGTGCTAGTTCAACTCTTTCATTAGAAGCAAAATAGTCATTCTCAATCATTTGAACGACAATTGCGCTCATGTTTTTGAGAAGATCAATGAACTGGTTAAACTTGCTTTGTCCAAAATCCGCAATTTTCTTTTCAGGCAGCCAAGCAACATACTGCTCAAGACCGTTTCCTGCAGCTGGGTCAATGACATACTTATCTTCGGATAGTAATGTCCCCATTTTGTAGGCTAATCTAGTTTTGACCATTTCTTTGAATTTGGGCTCAACCATTACTCTGAAACTGAAAACAACCTCATCCTCAACTCTATCTCTGACTAAGAAATGCAGACTCCGCACACCTTTTAAGTCATCAGCAAACCTGTAGACTTCAACAAGAACCTTTTTCACCGAGTCAGGGCTGCATTTGAAAACGGCCACACACCATTCATTCGAAATTGTCATTTAACATCGATAAGCGTTTCTCAAGAGTACACTTAAGAATATTGCTTTGTTTCTTTATTTGAAAACTTGATATTTTAATGACTGCTCGAATAATCTCATAACTTCATTCTTTCTTAGGCTTTCAAACAGCTTTTGTTGCTTGTTTTCCATTGCAGAAAGTACAGCTAAGATGCGGTTGAACTGTTGGAAACTTGCAGGAACAATTATAGATTGGAAAAAAGGGGAAAAATTACGGGTTACGTGTCCAAGATGGCGAGAGATAACTCACCTCGACCTCTTTTCATTAATCGGTAGAAATCTCATAATCGAGCGATGTTTTATAAGCAACGTTGCTCAACTGGAGCCTAAACAAATAACGAGCGAGTCGAATATGCCAACAAAGACCTCATGTCAAATCGAAAGCGGTGGAGAACTGAACTTAAAGTTCAAGTCCCACCCCCGGCACTGGACAGCAACCCCCCGAAGTAGATTGTTTAATAAAATTTGGAATTTGGCTTTTGCAACGTGGAAACAGAGAATCAACCATAGAACGTAAACTTAAATACTTCAATGCTTTGCGTGGCACTCCCGACGAAATGGTCACTCAGATTCTAAGCAGCAAATGGGTGGATAAAAGCAAAAAGAACGCTTTAGACATGATTTATCAATATGCTGAATTTTTAGGCGTAGCTATAAAGAAAACGAAATTCAGAGTGTACGATAACAAGGAAATGTATGTTCCCAACCCTGAAATGGTTAAGCAGTTTCTCTACAGAGTACGCAGCCCAACAGTTAGAGCAAGAATCAAAATAGCCATCGAAACAGGGGCAAGTGCTGGTGAAGTATGGCGGTTAACATGGAAGGAATTCAATTTTCAAAACAAAACATTAACAATCATTGGAAACAAAGGACATAGAACCCTAACATACACCATAAGTGATGAGCTAATCGCTCTATTGCTGCAGATTCAAAAAAACGGCGAGAGAATATTTTGGAACATCAAAGACCCTGAAAATATTAACGATTCAATAGACGATTACAAACAAAGATTAGCCAAAGAAACAGGAAACCAAGATTTTCTTAAAATTCACTTTCATACATTTAGGCATTATGCTATTTCATGGCATTACTTCAAAACAAAGGACATAGTTGAAACGCAGAGATTCGGAAGACATTGTAATATAGCTAACACACTGAAGTACGTTCACATAGTAAAATCTTGGATTAAGAGCAACGAATACGATGTCGTTTATGCCATGGACAAGACAGAGCTAACAAAATATCTTTGTGAGGGATACTCTTTGATAACGAAAACTGATTGGGGTTTTTGCTTAACTAAACCGAAAAGCCTCTAAGGCTTCAACGCTTAATGTTGTTAGGAAGTGTTGAGTTTGTGGCGATGTTCAATGTGTGGATATGAGAATCAGGATGACAAAAAATTAGTATGCAAAAACTGTGGCAACAAACGATTCTCAGATTCAGGAACTCCCTCAGCCGATTTCGGCGGAGACGAACTCTGGGACGATGACCAAGGACTAATGTAATTCTATGACAAGTTAGCTGACAAAACTATTATCTATTTTATTTCTTGCATAAGAGTTTTATTTAGTAAACGCTAACAGTGCAAGACTATGGACAAGAAGGTAGCTTTAGAGAAAGTCAAAACTCTAACCGAAAAATATCAGGAAGTCGAGAAAGAGGGAAGAGTAAACAAGTATAATGAAGAAATGACAAAGAAGGATTTTATTCTTCCATTATTTGATGCTCTTGGCTGGAAAACTACCGATTCAAAGGAAGTCTCTGCAGAAGAAAAAATATCCAAGAAGAGAGTAGATTACGGGTTTAGAATTAACAGTATTCCCAAATTCTTTTTGGAAGCTAAATCATTCAAAGAAGACTTGGATGAGAGAAAATACATTGAACAGGCTATAAGTTATTCTTGGCACAAAGGATGCACTTGGGCTATTCTAACAAATTTTGAAAGCCTTAAGATATTTAACGCTGAAGTTAAAACTGAGCATCCTTGGTTAAGTCAGTTTAAACCTACCCTCCATTGTAGAGATTTTATTGCGAATTTTGATGACTTGTTCATTCTTTCAAGGGAAAGTTTTGAAAATCATCTTTTGGATTTGGAAGCTGAGAAATGGGGAAAGAAAGCGAGGAAAACTGCAATAGATAAACAACTTCTAATGGACTTTACTCGTTTTAGAGATATTTTAAGCAAGAACATCACTAAACTCAATTCAAGCAAAAAACTTAGCGAAGATGAACTTGATGAATCCGTTCAAAGACTCTTAGACAGATTGATTTTTATTAGGAATTGTGAAGATAGAGAACTTGAGCCTAAAACTCTCATCGCCAATTATCGGGAATGGGAGAGCAAAGGCAATGGGCATCTAATAAAAAGTCTGCGAGAAACTTTCGTGCATTTTGATAATGAATACAACAGTAAGATATTTGCCAAACATCTTTGCGATGAATTAGATGTAGATAATGAGGTTTTGCACGAAGTAATTGAAGGGCTATACACTACTAAAGATAATGAGGCTTATGATTTTGCTATAATTGATGCTGATATTCTGGGAACAATCTATGAACA
>Ga0326728_10021644_pt1 | contig 12048 bp, 7 predicted proteins | sample MB3enrmetagenome_FD_207602 | JGI IMG/M metagenome (GOLD analysis project Ga0326728, IMG submission 207602) | Lab enriched peat soil microbial communities from McLean, Ithaca, NY, United States - MB31MN | ecosystem: Environmental > Terrestrial > Soil > Wetlands > Peat | place: USA: New York... | reverse complement strand
CGAAGCCGTCGACGTGAAGACAGGGACCGGATTCGAGTTCACCGTTCTTCCGGGCCGCGGGCTCGACATCGCCTGGGCTTCGTACCGGGGGATTCCGATCGGCTACATCTCGAAGGCGGGCGTGGTCGGGGCGCCCTTCTTCACCGAACAGGGCGCGATCGGCTTCCTGCGCAACTTCTTCGCCGGCCTGCTGACGACCGCGGGCTTGAGCAACATCGGCGTCCCGTCGCAGGTGCGCGACGCGCAATTCGGCCTGCACGGCCGGATCAGCAACATTCCGGCGGAGGACGTCGGCGTCTCGCAACATTGGGTCGGCGACGCCTACCAGATCCGGGTCGCCGGGACCGTTCGACAGGCGAGCGCGTTCGGGGAGTGCCTCGTGCTGCGCCGCGAGATCGCCACCAGCCTCGGCGCCAACGCGCTGGTGATCCACGACACGGTCGAGAACGCGAGCGTGCGGCCCGAGCCGCTGATGCTGCTCTATCACTGCAACTTCGGCTATCCAATCGTCAGCGCCGCGACGCGCCTCCACGCGTCGGCGGGCGGCGTCGAGCCACGCGACGCCAATGCGGCGGCCGGCATTTCGCAACACCGCGAGTTCGGCGACCCGCAACCAGGCTATGTCGAGCAGTGCTTCTATCACCGCCCCGACGCGAAGGACGGCCGCGCCTACGCGGCTTTGTTCAATGAGGAGATCGGCGTCGGCGCCTATGTCAGGTACCGCACCGACACGCTCCCGCTCCTGGTTCAGTGGAAGATGCTGGGCGAGCAGGAGTACGTCGTCGGCATGGAGCCCGGGACGTCCACGCTCGACGGCCGCGCCGAGCTGCTGCGCCGCAATGAAGCGCCGATGCTGGCGCCGGGCCAGACGCGCAGCTTCGAAGTCGAGATCGGGGTGCTGGAGGACCGTCGCGCGCTCGAAGCGCTGGCGTGATCGAGAGGTCGCGCGCACGAGGTCTCGGCGGCGCGGCCTCCCGTCTGCTCTGAGCGCGCGAAGTTGCGACTGAAGCGGCGCGGCGGCCGCTTCAGGTCGTCAATCCGGCGACCGCCATGAGCGCCCTGAGGATCAAGGCGGCGATCGCCAGAGCGGCGACGCTCGCCGTCCAAAGCAAGACCATCCAACCGAGCCGACGCGCCCACAGCCCAAGCGAAGAACGGCTCGGCTTCATAATCAGTGATAGCCCGCGCCCGGCCTCACCTTGCCGCGAAACACATAGTAGGACCAGGCGGTGTAGCCGAGGATGAAGGGAATGATGAAGAGCGCGCCGACCAGCGTGAAGCCCATGCTTTGCGGCGGCGCCGCCGCCTCCCAGATGGAAAAGTCCGGCGGAATGATTTTGGGCCACAAGCTGATCGCGAGGCCGGAATAACCGAGGAAGAGCAAGAGCAGCGCGAGCAGGAACGGAGCGGAGTCATAGTCGCCGCCCAGCGTCTTGAAGAGCGCCCAGGTCGCCAGCACAACCAGAATCGGGACCGGCGCGAAGAAGACGAGGTTCGGCAGCGAGAACCAGCGGGCCGCGACCTCGGGATGAGTGTAGGGCGTCCACAGGCTGACGACGACGATCGCCGCCAGAAGAGCGATCGCAATCGGCCGGCCAAGCGCCCGCATGCGCGCCTGCAGCGGCCCCTCGGTCTTCATGACGAGCCAGGTAGCGCCGAGCAGAGCGTAGGCCGCCAACAGTCCGACGCCGGTGAAAATGCTGAAGGGCGTGAGCCAGTCCAACGCGCCGCCCGCGTAGACGCCGTCCTTGACCGCGAAGCCGTCGATAAACGCACCGAGCGTCACGCCCTGCGAAAAGGTTGCGACATACGAGCCCCAGGCGAAGGCGTTGTCCCAAAATCGTCGATGCGTCTCGTCCGCCTTGAAGCGGAACTCGAAAGCGACGCCGCGCCAGATGAGACCGGCGAGCATCGCCACGAGCGGCAAATAGAGGGCGCTCAGAATGATCGAATAGGCCAGCGGAAAGGCGGCGAACAGCGCCGCCCCGCCCAGCACCAGCCAGGTCTCGTTGCCGTCCCAGACTGGCGCGACGGTGTTGACCATCGTATCCCGGTCCGCGCGATCGCGAACGAAGGGAAAGAGGATGCCGATCCCGAGGTCGAAGCCGTCCATGACGACGTACATCATCAAGCCGAAGCCGATGATGATCGCCCAGAGAAGCGGAAGGTCGACGCCCATCGTTGTGCCTCTTCATGCCGTCGCGGGATCGATGTCGTCCGGCGCCGCGGACAGCGGGCGCGCCGGCCGCAGCGCTCGACCGTCGCCGGACCCGCGCTCCTCCCCCCCGCCTTCTATCGGTCCCTTGGCGACGAGCTTGAGCATGTAGCGGATCCCCGTCCCGAAGACGGCGCAGTACATGGCGACGAACACGATCAGCGTCGCCGACAGCGCAAGCGCGGAATGGTTGGAGACTGCATGGTCGGTCCGCATCACCCCGTAGACCACCCAGGGCTGGCGGCCGATTTCGGTCGTCAGCCAGCCGGCGAGAATGGCGATCAGACCGGCAGGTCCCATCAGCGTCGCAAAGCGCAGGAACGTCGGCGAGCTGTAGAGACGGCCGCCTCGCCTGAGCGCCAGGCCCCAGAGGCCGAGCAGCAGCATCAGGAAGCCGAGTCCGACCATCGCGCGGAACGTCCAGAACACGATCGTCGCATTCGGGCGGTCCTCCGGCGGAAATTCGCTGAGCCCGCGAATCTGGCCGTCGAGGCTGTGAGTGAGGATCAGGCTGCCGAGGCGCGGGATCTCGACGGCATAACGCGTGGTCTCTTTCGCCATGTCCGGCCAACCAAACAGGATCAGGGGCACGCTCTCGCCTGGCCCGTTGCGCCAGCGCCCCTCCACCGCCGCGATCTTCGCCGGCTGATACTCGAGCGTATTGAGGCCGTGGGCGTCGCCGACGGCGATTTGGATCGGCGTCGTCGCCAGCACCATCCATGTCGCCATCGAGAACATCGTACGGACGGCGGGGCTCGAGCGGCCACGCAGCAGACGCCAGGCCGCAGAGGCGCCGACAAACAGGGCCGTGGCGAGGTAGGCCGCGATCGTCATATGCGCGAGCCGGTAGGGGAACGAGGGGTTGAAGATGACCTTCAGCCAATCAACCGGCACAATCCGGCCGTCGATGATCTCGAAACCCTGCGGCGTCTGCATCCAGCTATTGGAGGCGAGGATCCAGGTCGCCGAGATGAGGGTGCCGAGCGCGACCATCGCGGTGGCGAAGAAATGGAGGCCCGGCCCGACATGGTCCCAGCCGAACAGCATGACGCCGAGAAAGCCTGCTTCGAGGAAGAAGGCCGTCAGCACCTCATAAGTCAGCAGCGGTCCGGTGACGCTGCCGGCGAAGGCCGAGAAGGCGCTCCAGTTGGTGCCGAACTGATAGGCCATGACCAGGCCCGACACGACGCCCATGGCGAAGTTGACGGAGAAGATCTTCAACCAGAATTGATAGAGATCGCGATAGACCGCCTCCTTCTTCCACAGCCATAGACCTTCGAGCGTCACGAGATAGCTGGCGAGCCCGATCGTGATCGCGGGAAAGATGATGTGGAACGAGACGGTGAAGCCGAACTGGATGCGAGCGAGTTCGAGCGCCGTTAGTCCGAACATCCTAGTTCCTCTCGCGGCGCCGCGGCGGCGATCGGCGCCTGCGGGAGCGCCGAGGCCGGCAGCGGCATGAACGCGACAGCGGACTTCGGCCGCATGTCGACAGAGAGCTTGAACGCCTCGCGGCGGGCGCAGCGTGAACGCGCCCGATTCGGCGAATTCAGGGATTTGCGGCGCCGACCGGCGCCGAATCCCCGCGCCGACCAACACCTAGCGCCAAGCCGGCGGCGCGGCAAACGGCGGCGCGGCTACGCGCCCAACGGAAGTGTCGTTTTTGTGCACGCCGCCGATGATCACCGTCGCGCGAGGCTGCGACCAGGCGCAGAATTCCTCGGGCGCATGCGGCCCCTCAACGGCGCCGAGAATTGGCGCTGATCGGCGAGCGCAATTCACCGAGTCGCGGCGCGCGCCTTGGCTCGCCACGTCGACTGATAGCTTCGAAGGCCGGCAAACTCCCCCGGCGCATGGGGCTTCAGATCGACCCGACACTCCGGCAAATCGCCCGCCGCGTTCATCAGTGCGAGCACCGCCGCGCCGGCGGCCGTTCCTTCCTGCAGCAGCGACGACGCGACGCGCTGGCGCGGGCGCAACGCCGCCAACAGCGAACAATAGAGGTCGTTGCGCGCGAACGGTCCGTCGACGACGATCGGCGAGCGCGAGTCGAGCGCGTCGAGCGCCTCCGCCGTCATCAGCGCGGCGTAGAGCGTGGCGAGGGACGCCTTCTGCCCAGGGGCGCCGGAGAGCGGTCCTTCGATCCGTCCGCGATTGCCGCTTCCGGCGACCGGGCCGCCGGTGTCGCTGAATGACGGCAGCGCGAACAGCGAGCGCGCGATGATCGACTCGATTTCCGCCGCCGAGGCCGCAGACGGCGAAGCGCCGGCCAGGAGCTTGTCGAATTCGCCTCCGCCGAAGAAACCGCAGCAACCAACCGGGCGCCCGAAAACGTCGGTGAAAGTGAACGTCTCGCGGTCGGGATCGAGCCGCAGGATGTCGGCCTGGCTCTCAAAGCCGATGATGAAGGTTCCGGTCGAAACGAGCGCGAGCTCGCTGAGGCCGGCGGCGAGGTAGCGCAGATAGTTGGCGTCGGAGTCGTGGACGCCGCAAAGGATCCGCGCGCGGCCACGAAAAGCCGGGCTGCGAAACTCCGGCCTCAGCTCGCCGATATCCTCCCAGGCGCGCGTGATCGGCGCGAAGCGTTCCGCCCAGCCGCGCTGGCGAACGACGGAGGAGAGGTCGCCTTTCGCCACGTCGAGCAGTTGCGAGAACGCGCCGAGCGCGGTGATCTCGCTGGTCATCCGCCCGCCGAGGCGGAAAGCGAGATACTGGCTCCAGGTCATGATCGTCCGCACCCGCGCGAACGCGTCGGGAAAGGCGGTCTCCAGCCAGTAGAGCTGCCGGCCGAGCGACAGCGCGGCGGGCCAGGTGTTGCAGAACGTCTCGGCGAACGGCGGCGCGATCTTCGCGTAGCCTTCCGCGATCTCCGCCGGCGGCTCGGCGAGATAGTCCATGACCGGCGTCGCCAGCGCGCCCGTCTCGTCGACGCAGCCGAGCGTCGAGCCGAAGGCGCTGACGACGATCACGTCCACCGGCAGAACGCGATCGAGTTCGCCGATGGCGCCGACCGCGAATTCGACGATGCGCTGCGCGTCCACGTGTCGATACGGCGGCCCCTCGTGGTGAACGGTCTCCGTCTTGCGCCGGGCGATCTCCTGCAGCGCGGCGTCGAAAATGGCGACCTTGCTGTTCGTCGCGCCGATGTCGACGACGGCAATGCCACGAGGAACCCTTGAAGTCATTTCAACTCACCCAGCCTTCGCGCCGAACCGCCGCCGACCGTCAAACGTTCCCTTGCGTCTCAGTTCATCTCCTGGCCGCCGGTGACGCTGAGCGCGACGCCGGTGATATACGAAGACGCGTCCGAGGCGAGGAACGTCACCGCGTTGCAAACGTCGTCGTAGCTGCAGCCGCGCTTCATCGGCACCTGGTCGATGTAGGCCTTGCGAACGTCGGCGACGTCGTTCGCGCCGGGAACCTTGCCGGCGTTGAGATACTGAACGAACAGCCCCTTGTCCGGGTCCGTCCACAGCGGCGAGTCGAGCAGATTGCCCGGGCAGACGGCGTTGCAGCGGACGTTGTGGCGCGCCATCTCCAGCGCGACGCTCTGGGTGTGCCCGACGCAGCCGAACTTGCTCGCCGCGTAAGCGGAATTGGCGGGGCTGCCCTTCTTGCCCGACTTGGAGTTGATGTTGATGATCGAGCCCGACCGCTGCCGCTTCATCACGCGGCAGGCGTGCTTGGTGACGAGGAAATAGCCGAACAGATTGACGGTCATCACCGCGCGCCATTTCTCCGCGTCGGCGTCGGCGATCGGTTCGGCGATCAGGATCGCCGCGTTGGAGACGACGACGTCGACGCGGCCGAAGTCCCGCTCGGCGTCGAGGAACAGCTTTTCGACCTCGGCCTCGCGGGTGACGTCGACCTTCACGCCGACGACGCGCGCCGCTGTCGCGGCGGCGATCGCGGCGGCCGCCTCTTTCGCGCCTTTCTCGTTGACGTCGGCGACGACGACGAGGCAACCCTCGTTCGCCAGGCGTTCGGAGATCGCCCGGCCGAGGCCCTGGGCGCCGCCGGTGACGATGGCGACCTTGTCGACGAGCGAGGCGGTCATGGTTTGGCGAACCTTCTCAGCAACGCCGCCTCCGCCTCGAGATTCCAGTGGCCGGGTTCGAGCGGCGCGTCGCCGCCGAGCTCGCCGAGCGCCGTCAGCTTGAGATCGCGGCAGGACGGATAAACGAGGATCTTGCCGGGCAGAAGGTTCTTCTCGACGGCGCGTATGCCGTCGATTGCGCCCTCCAGGCCCGACACCGCGGCGACGGAGAAGTTGGTGTCGAGCTCGCCGGAGACGACCTTGGCCAGCACCCGCTTCATGTCGGCGAGCTCCGAGCCGCTGGTGCCGACGAAGTAGAGCTGCTTCTCGACATAGGCGTCGAGGTCGATGGCGGCGGTCTTGTCGGCCGGGATGCCGGCGAAAACGTTGATGATGGCGTTCTTCGCCGAGGTCTTGACGGCTTCAGCCGCCAGCGCGGCGACCGGCGCCATCAGCACGGTATAGTTGAAGGCCTCGCTGGGAGACTCCCTCGACGGATTGTAGGTGCGCAACGCGCCGCCGTTCTTCCTCGCCAGCGGCGAAGCGAGCGCGCGAAGTCCCGCGAGACGTTCGTCGTTGAGATCGCCGGCGTAGACCGTGACGCCGCGCGCGCCCTGACACAGAACGCGGATCACATGCATCGTTCCCATCGGCCCCGCCGCGCCGACGATGTTGATCGCGTCGCCCTGATGGATCTCGGGGCTGGCCGGAATGGCGGCGAAAGCCATCGCCGGATCGACGCCGACGGTTCCGACGACACGGATGCCGCCGTAGTGAATGCGGCCGACTTGCGCTTCGACCGGACGACCGAACTTCCGACCGCCCTGGACGATCGTCAGCAAGCCGCGCGCGGCGAGTTTCGCAAACAATTTCTCCGCCGTCGCGGGATCGGCGCCGAAATAGACGACGTCGTCGTAGGCCCCGTTCGGCAGGTCGCCGACGACGGCGCTGATTGCCGAGTCGGTGGACCCCGGTCGCCCCGGACATCTTTCCACCGCGGCGCGGTCGACGGCGGCGTCCCCCACCACGAGCAGACGGCCGCCGGGCTTCAACGTCCGCCGCTGAACCTCGGTATAGGCGTTCTCGACGCAGGCCCACGGCTCGATCAGGGCGAGGGCGGACGCCGACAGATCCTCGGGGGCCGGAATGAGCATCGACTCGCCCTCGGGCGAAGTGATGACCCGCTCGTCGAGCAGCACGTACTCCTGCAGCGCGCCCTCGAAGTTGTAGCCGAAGGCGGCGTTGGACTTGTCCGTCGGCAGCCAGCGATAGTCGGTCTCGACCAGGTACCGTTCGCCGATCTTGTAACGCTCGACGCCGGGCCCGACCTTCACGACGCGGACGACGGCTTCGTGACCGGGGACGGTCGGCGTGTTCCCCGGCACGTAGTTCGGCATCTCCGCCAGAGTCCGCCCGTCAAGGCCGGTTAGGACGTCGGACTTGCGGCTGTGCTCAGAGAACTGCTTGAGCAGCTTGAGGTCGGAAAAGCACAATCCGACCGCCTCGACCTTGGCGAGAAGCTGACGCCGTCCCGGGTCGGCGACGGGTTTGGCGGAATTGAGCTCGAGCTCGTCGGGGCCGACCAGCTGGACGGCGCGCTCGGTCGCAGGAATGTCGTTCATCGCGGGCCTCTCAATCCAGTCGCTGCAACAGTTGTGTCGGCGAAATTCCGCCGTCGACGGCGGCGAGCTTCGCTTCGGCGCCGGGCCGCAAGGCGCGCCCCGCCGCGGCGAAGAACTCGTTCTTCGCTGCAACCGACGCGAAGCTCGCCTTCGCCCAGGGGCTGAGGTAGCCGAGCCCGCACGCGCGCTGCAGGGCCGAATGCGCATAGACGATGTACGCGCTGCGCAGAAACGTCGGCGCCAGCGGCTTCAGCTCGGCGGCGGAAAACGAATCGACGAACTTCTGCCCGGGCGCATTCATCTCGGTGCCGGCGACGACGGGGAACCCGCGCCGCTCGGCGAGCGCGACGACGTCGTAGAGGTTCTTGAGCTTCTGCTCGGGAAGGCCCGGCGTGTAGTTGCGGTCCGGAATGACGTTCAGCGCCGCGGCCCCGGAGGCCATCGCGACCTCGACGAAGTCCTCCATCCGCCGCTCGCCCTCGCTCGTTCCGTCGAGCCAGGTGACCGTCGGGATCGCGCCCGCTTCGGCGACGAAGCGGTTCATCTTCGCGATCTCGGGAAACGAGCCTCGATCGGGCGCGACATAGCCGACGCCGCCCTGCTTCATCGTCTTGGCGCGGATCAGTCCCTGCAACTTTCCGCTCTCCGTCGGCGCGGCGCCGAGCCGCTCCGTCCAGAAAGCCGCGCGGCGCGCCGGGTCGGCAAACGCCTCGACCGCCTTGCGCTCGTAGGCTTCACACAGATGGCGTTCGGTCGCGTTGCCGTTGGGCGTCAGCGGCGCGACGTCCCGTTCGAAATCGAGCCGGACCGGATCGAGATAGGCGTTGACGCGGCCGATCATCGCCCGCGTCCGCGTCTCAGCAGCAGAGCGCATCTCGGCGAGAAATGGGTGAGACAGGGCGCCCGGAAATCCGACGCCCATGTTGTAGGCGACGCCGGGTTCGCCGGGAGAATTGATCACCAGCGTCGCAAATTCGGGCACGAACACGCGCGATTCCAGGCTGGCGCAGCACCTCAGTCCGATCAGTCGTCCCGCAGCGAGGAATTCCTCGACGCCGTCGAGGACGTCGAAATCGACAATGCCTGCAGCCGCCAGTCCCGCCTTGCGCGCCAGCCAGGCGAACTTCGACGGCGAATAGCCGTAGGCGTTGTAGGAGAAAAAAGTGTGGGCGTGGAGATTGACTTCGACGCCCGGTTCGGGAAGCGCGATCTCGCTGCGCTCGACGGCGCTCCACAAAAGCGTCAGCGCCTCCTGACGTCGACCGCGGTCGAAGTCGTCGAGCTGGCGCTCCAACCGTTCGATCGCGGTCATTGCGCTTGCGCCTCACGAAGCAATTGCGAGATCATCTTGGGCGTTTCCCTTTTGGCCGACCTTGGTCCCTTGCGATCGACCGCGTCAAGGCCGCCACGCCGGGCGCGGCGGTCGGCGATGCCGGCTTCGGCCGGACCTCCCATCAGCTAGCGCCGGCGCGGCGGCGCATGGATGCTTTCGCCCCTCAGCGCGTGGGCGGCCTCCATCCATGCTTCCGAGAAAGTTGGATGCGCGTGGATCGTTTCGCCGAGCTCGCGCGCGGTGAACTCGGCGCGGATCGCCGTCGTGGCGGTCGCGATCAGCTCGGTGGCGTGCGGCCCCACCGCCGCCGCTCCGAGCAGACGCTCGGAATCGGCGTCGGCGATCCATTTGACGAAGCCGGTCGTCTCGCCTGCGGCGAGGCTCTTGCCGAGGCCGGAGAAACGGAACTTGCCGGTCTTGACCGCGCGGCGCTCGGCGCTCGCTTCGAACTCGCTCAATCCGACGGTGGCGACTTCGGGCGCGGTGAAGATCACATTGGGGACGAGCGTCGCGTGCCGATGCGGCTTGCCCGAAACCGCGTTCTCCGCCGCGACCAGCCCTTGCGCGGTGGCGAAATGGGCGAGCTGGGTCTTGCCGGTGACGTCGCCGATGGCGAAGATCGTCGCCGCCTTGGTCCGGCAATAGGCGTCGGTCTCGATGAAGCCGCGCGCATTGATCTCGAGCCCCGCGGCGGCGAGGTTGAGGCCGTCGGTCACCGGCTTGCGGCCGACGGCGTTGAGCAGCAGGTCGGCGTGCAGCGTTTCGTCGCCGCAGACGCCGCGCACGCCGTTCTCGTCGGCCGAAATATCGGCGAGCGGCTTGCCGGTCAGCACGCGCACGCCGAGCGTCTTCTCCATGTGGGCGCGGACCTCGCTCCTGAGATCGGCGTCGAGCAACATGAGGATGTCGGCGAGCAGTTCGACGATCGTCACCTTGACGCCGAGCATGGCGGCCATCGAGGCGATCTCGCAGCCGATGAAGCCGCCGCCCAGCACGATCATGCTCGCCGGCAGCCTGTCGAGCGCGAGGAACGACCGGCTTTCGACGATCCGCTTGTCCCGAGGAAGAAAGTCGGGCGTCGCCGACGTGGAGCCGGTGGCGATGATCGTCCGCTTCGCGCCGATCGCAAGGTCGCCGTCGATCGTGATCGCGTCGCGATCCTTGAAGGCGGCCGAGCCGGCGAAAATCTTGACGCCGTTGGCGGTCAGCAGCTGTTTCACTCCGCCACGAAGCTGGTCGACGACCTTGTCCTTGCGGGCGATCATCGCGGAATAGTCGAACGTCGCGCCGCTGACCGAGACCCCGAACGCCTTGGCGTGGCGGACGCGGGCGAAGGTCTCCGCCGCCGCGATCAGCGTCTTGGTCGGGATGCAGCCGAAGTTCAGGCAGGTTCCGCCGAGGCGTTCCCGCTCGACGATGGCGACCGACGCGCCGAGCTGCGCCGCGCGGATGGCGGCGGGATAGCCGCCGGGTCCGGCGCCGATGACTACGACGTCAAAGCGCTCCATAGTCCGTTGTCCTCGAGCTTCTGCTTGATGCTGTTGATGAAGCGCGCCGCCGTCGCGCCGTCGATCAGGCGATGATCGGACGACAACGTCAGCTTGAGCACCGGGCGCGCGACGATTTCGTCGCCACGGACCACCGGCTTTTTGATCGTGCTCGACACCGCGAGGATCGCCGATTCGCCAGGATTGATGATCGCAGTGAAGTTCTCGACGTCGAGCATGCCCATATTCGAGATCGAGAACGTCGACCCGCTCATCTCGTCCGGCGCGAGGCGGCCGGCGCGCGCCTTGTCGACCAGCTCCTTCGAGCGCGCGCTCAGCTCCGCCATCGTCATCTCGTCGGCGTTGCGGACCACCGGGACGACCAGACCCTGATCGAGGTTCACCGCAATCCCCAGGTGGACGCGGCTATGCCAGCGCACAGTCTTGCCGTCCGTCGCGCTGTTCAGCGCCGGGAATTCCTTCAACGCGAGGACCGACGCCTGGGCGATGAAGTCGGTGACCGAATAGCGCGCCCCGGCGCCGTTGAGCCGCGAGCGATGCGCGATCGCCTCGGTCATGTCGACTTCGACGGTGACGTAGAAGTGCGGCGCGGTGACGACGCTCTGAGTCAGGCGCTGGGCGATGACCTGGCGCATCTTGCTCATCGGCGCCGGCTTTTCGGCGACGGCGCGCTCGACGTCGGCGACTTCGATGCGTTTGCCGGCGTCGTCGCCGCGGACGGCGATGAGGTCGACGCCCTCCTCGGCCGCCAGCGCCTTGGCGGCCGGGCTGACGCGCAGGTTCGCGTAATCCTTCGCCGCGAGATAGGCCCGCACGTCGCGCTCGACGACGCGGCCGTCGGGGCCGCTGCCGACGATCGGATGCGGGTCGATCACGCATTCCCTCGCCAGCGCCGCCGCGCGCGGGCTGATGCGATAGCGGGCCGGCGCCGCCGCAGCGGCGGCCGCGGCGGCCACTGCGGCTGTTGCGGGTGAGGCCGCCGCTGCGGCGGGCGCCGCGCCGCGCGCCGACGGCGCAGCCGGCTTCGCCGGCGTGGGCGCGCTCGGCGGCGACGGCCGTTGCGGCGCCGGCGGCGCTGGTATGGCCTCGCCTTTCTCGCCGAGATAGGCGACGACGCTCTGCACCGGGACGCTGACGCCGACGCCGACCACGATCTTGAGCAGCGTGCCTTCGCTGAAGCTTTCGACCTCCATGACCGACTTGTCGGTCTCGACCGCGAACAGAATGTCGCCCTTGGCGACCCAATCGCCTTCCTTCTTCAGCCATTCGACGATGGCGCTGTCCTCGGTCATCTGACCGAACTTGGGCATGACGATCGGCGTGACCATGGGCAG
>Ga0326728_10021642_pt1 | contig 12049 bp, 10 predicted proteins | sample MB3enrmetagenome_FD_207602 | JGI IMG/M metagenome (GOLD analysis project Ga0326728, IMG submission 207602) | Lab enriched peat soil microbial communities from McLean, Ithaca, NY, United States - MB31MN | ecosystem: Environmental > Terrestrial > Soil > Wetlands > Peat | place: USA: New York... | reverse complement strand
CTTCATCGTGTTCCTGGCGGAGGGCTTTTATCCGGCCAATGTGCTCAATGTGGTGAAAATGGTCCCCGAGGTTTGCCGAGTGTTTTGTGCCCCGGCGAATCCGACCCAGGTGCTCATCGCGGAGACTGAGCAAGGCCGTGGCGTTCTGGGCGTCGTGGACGGCCTGGCCCCAAAGGGAGTTGAAGGTGAGGCCGAGATTGAATGGCGAAAGCGGTTCCTTCGGCAGACCGGCTACAAACTTTGAGCGTGCGGCGGACTTTGGCCAGTCCGAGCCTGACTCGCGCCGGGCCATAGGCATGGCCAATGTGGCTCAAGGCCCTGCCCGAGAGCGAACTCGCTCGGCTGGGCATCCAGGATCCGCCCGCTTTCAACTGCCGGACCGTCCTGCGCAAATGGCTGGCCCAAAAGCGCGGGCGCAACGTGCAGGGACATCCGCTCTGGGCCCAGTGGCGGATTCACCAACTTCGGGGCGCCGCCCTCCTGGATTCCCCAATGGCATCTCCCCTAAATCGCTTGCTTTCCACATTCTGCAGCCGAATGCTGGCGCCATGAGAAACACAAGGACACGCTTGAGGTCTCTCATGCTCGCCGCGGTCTGTGCCACGGCCGGCTCCGCAGCGACCGATTTCGCCGCTCCCCTCCAACCGTCCGCGTCCTTGGCGATCCAGGTCGACGGCCAGTTGACCGAGCCCGTATGGAACCAGGCTCAGGTCCAGCGCGCTTCAGCCTTCGCGGATTGGCAGGTGCCAGGGGCCGGGAGCGGGATCGAAGGCGCGTTCCAAACACGCGGCGTGGTTCTCGTGCCGGAGGACCTGGCTGGAGCCGAATGGCCGGCGCGCGCCGCGCGGGCCGGCTTGACCGCCGTCGCTCTGCACGATGGCCCTTCGCTGGAGCACGTCGTCGAATTCATCGATTCGCCGGCCGGCCGCGATTTTCTCGACTCGTGCTCCCGGCTCGGCCTGCACGTGGAATATGAACTCCATGCCATGCACGAATTGCTGCCCCGTGAGTTGTTCGCCAAGGAGCCGGACCTGTTTCGCATGAACGATCAGGGGCGGCGGACGCCCGATGCGAATCTGTGCGTGCATTCCGAGCGCGCGCTGGAAATTGTCGCCACCAACGCGCCACGGCTGGCGCGCCAACTCCAGCCGACCACCAGCCGTTACTTTTTTGGGGGCGACGATGGTCTGCCCTGGTGCCGCTGTGCCCGCTGCCGTGGGCTTTCCGATTCCGATCAGGCGCTGATCCTCGAGAACCGGCTGGTGCAGGAGTTGCGCGCGATGGATCCCGATGCGCAGCTCGCGTACCTGGCTTACGCCAATACGATGCCGGCGCCTTCCAAGGTCAAACCGGGGCGCGGGGTCTTCCTTGAATTCGCGCCGATCCGTCGCCGCTACGATGTGCCTTACGCGCAGCAAACTGGCCCGGAAACCAAAGACACGCTGGCCATGCTGGAGGAGAATCTTCGGGTGTTCCCCGCCGCAACGGCGGAGGCGCTCGAATACTGGCTGGATGCCTCCCGCTTCTCACAATGGAAACGCCCCGCGGTCGAAGTGCCGTGGAGGCGGGAAGTCTTTGCCGCCGATGCCCGGAGCTACGCCGCGGCCGGTATTCGGCACATAACCACGTTTGCCGTGTGGGTGGACCGCGGTTATCTAAAGCGCTTCGGCGAACCAGCAGCCGTGCAGGAATACGGGGAGCTGTTACGGCATAGCGGCTGATTGGAAACCATGATTTAACTCGGTCGCACTCGCCGAGGCGCTGGTCTTTTTCCCCTCCCCAGCCACGACGTTCTTCCCATCTCTGCTGCCTTCTTCGAGTGGCCCACGATCCCAGCGGCGAAAAACTCCACGCCAAACGGGTCCCTGGGGACGACGACGCTGCACCAAAGGAGCTGGAGTCCTTTTTCGCCTGCGCTTGCTTTTGCCGCGCCAGCGTTCCGCCCGGAATATGAGGCGGAAAGTACGTTCGACTTGGTGAACCTGGGCCAAGATGAACTTTGGGTGCGCACAGAGATTCGTCCAAGAACACGAAAGGGGGTCCTCGAATGGGATGTGGCCTCTACGGTCGTGCTTACTTTTGTGCTCACTTTTTCCCGCCGGAAGCTCCGCCGGTTACATCGCCATCGGCCCGGACTTGCTGTCGGGCGCCGCCTCGGGCGGTGGCGGCACGGCGGAACTCGGCGGCAACGATGCCCGAGTCACCCAGACGGTGCCCACTGCGGCTGAGCAAATGAAAGCGGCGGGGAAAACCTACGAACCGGTTACTGATGAAGGCGCAGGCCACGGTTTCATGCGTGCGGGCGAAGCACCGGACGCGAGTGCCCCCAATAGGCGGACCCGCGACCAGGCCTGGAAGCGTTGGAAGGAATTGCTCCGGAAAATGTGAGCAGGGACCGACAGGCTTGGTCGTTGCTCAAGGTCGCTGCTCCTGTGGGGCCGCGTCAGGCACAGTGGGCGCGGCGACACGAGGGGGTGTCGGGCGCGCAAACTCCGGGTCGCCCACCAAAAACCGAAGCATCAGGTAGTCCACCAACTCGGAATAGGCGAACCCCACCTGCCTGGCGCAGTCTGCTGCATAAGCGTTGAGGAATGCCTCGGCGGCTTTGGGGCCATTTTTCCGGAAGAGGTCACCCGCGGCCCGCTCAATGCTGGGTTGAAGCTCAAGGTATCGTTGCTCGGCCGGTCTGATCATTGCCTGGACCTCTTTCATGGCCGGTTGGTAGGGCAGGCGTTGCACCAGGTTGTGGACCAGTCGGAAGTTCCATTGAGCTTGTTGCCGATCAATCCTCGTGAAATTCGCTGGATGGTCCCAGGTATCTGGCAGGTCGGTAACGCCCGCATACAAAGGAATGAAGCAACTCGTGCTCGCCGGACCGTAAGCGAACCACAAGAGGTTCCCGATGCTCCGGGGCAGGTCATTCCGCAACTGGGCGACAAATACGTACCCACTGCTGGGCGTGCGTATGGCGCGCTCCGGCTTCAAACCGAGCAACTCCGCCAGTTCCGGAGGTCCCCAGGGGCAAGCCAGTGGGCTCGTGCGCTCCCCCACCTTGAAAGCGGCCTGGGCGGCGAGATCGAACTCCGTGCCTTGGTAACTGTCTCGCATGAGGTCCGTCATCTTCGGCACGGTCAGTGGCCGGTCAGGTTTTACGGAGAAGGGATAGCGATCCAACTGGGGATCTCCCGTGACCTTCAGCCCCAAGGAAGGCGCCACCAAATTCAAGACCCGCCATTCACGAAGCGAATTGCTGCGGTCGCCAAGCCCACCATACACTTCGTGCCACAGGAAACGCGTTCCTGGTTTCCAGAAGCCCATTTCCTGAGCAAGCGAGTAGATGTTTTGGGAAGCAAGGAAGTGGTCGTGGTCGGTCAGGTCGACGGCGCCAATCCGGCTGCGGTTGGCGCTGCAACCCACTTCGTCATCCGGGATCCGCTGGGCGCACCACACCCCGCCGGGCCGGCGGCTGTCCGGCGTCCAATCCTTTCCCGGGCCGAAGATTTCCATGAGCCACGCCTCGCGCCCATCCGCTATCGGCAGGGCCACGCCAGCGGTCGGCGCCCGGTAATAAAGGAAGCCGTATTCCTCAACCGTGGCGCCGATCAACCGGATGGTTTCCCGGGCGGTTTTCGCCCGGAGCAGGGCATTGGCGATGCACCAGCAGAGCTATTGCTCGTTTCATCAGATCTCCCATCCTTTCCGGAAATGACCGCGAATGAGCGGATCCGCTTCGGGAGCATTGGTCGCCTTCATCCCCGGGCCGTTCCAGTAAAGGGTCGTGCCAGTCCTCAAGGCTACTACCCCGAGCAGCACGATCTCCGTCAACCGGGCGGCATACTCGAAACTCGCACTGGCCGCTGGGCCGCCTTTGCACGCGTCGGTCCAGTCCCGATGATGGCCTCGGGATCGAGGAATCGTCGGGCTTGGAGGGCGATACCGGCGCATCTTCTCCTCGGGTATGATCCGTGGCGAGCCGCTCCACACCCCGGACAGAATCGCCCCGTCTTCGCCGACGAGGAACGATCCCCCCGCCGGAGGAAGTTCTCGCTCCGGCTCCAGGCAAGCAGGACGGGGTGGTCGCAAGCCGCCATCATACCAGAATAGATCGACGGGTGGCCGGTCGCCCCGGCGGGGGAACAGATAATGGTAGGTCGCCGCGGCTGGCGTGGTTTCTTCGCTCAAGGCCGTGGAGCTCGCCTCGATCATGCTGGGATATTCCAGGTCCAGTGCCCAGACGGCCGTATCGAGCGTGTGGCACCCGTAGTTGCCCAGCGTGCCGCTCCCAAAATCCCACCAGTAATGAAAAGTCAGAGGGGCGTAAGCCGGATGATACGGCCTGGCCTTGGCGGGGCCGAGCCAAAGATCCCAAGACAGCCCGTCCGGCACCGGCGGGGTCTCCGCCGGACGGGTGGCGGGCATGGGACGGTTGGGACCTCCCTGCCACGCATGCACCTCGCGCACCTGGCCAATCGCACCGTCGCGGATCCATTCCACTGCCCGCCGAATGTCTTCCGTGGAATGCCCCTGGTTTCCCATTTGCGTGGCGACCCCGGCTTCCCGAGCCGCCCGGGCAAGTTGGCGCCCCTCGTAGATCGAATGCGTCAGCGGCTTCTCGCAGTAAACCCCTTTCCCGGCGCGAATCGCGGCCCTGGAAGCGACGGCATGGACGTGGTTCGGGGCCGCCACCAGGACCGCGTCGATGTCGTTCCTGGCCCGTTCCAACATGATCCGATAGTCCACGTAAACGGCGCCGTCATGGCGCCTTCCATTCACGTTTTGACGATTGTGCTCCTCAATGACCTTCTTCGCCGGTCCACGCCCGCCGTGGTGTCTATAGTAAAGCTGGCTGTTGTCCCAAAACTCGGCGACGTCGCAGATCGCGCTGATGTTCACGTCGGGATGCTTCAGCAATTCCTTGAGATTGGTGATGCCCTGTCCCCCCGTGCCAATAATCGCCACGTTCAGTTGCTCACTGGGAGGTATCCTGCCCGGCCCTCCCAAAACCCAACGAGGAACCACACTGGCTGCCGCCAGGCTCGCCGTCGCCTGGAGGAAGCAGCGACGCGTAAGTCTCTGACTGGTCTTCACTCCCGACTTTGTAAGGTGCAACCCAGCCAAGAGCAAGTTCCATATCGCCCAACATGGACTCAGCTACACGACCTTCAAATACTCCGGCGTGCGGACCGACGCCGCGAGCTACCGGCCGGCAGACACCATCAAGCTCTCGTTGACCATCGCCAACTCTGGCGTCCGCGATGGCGACGAAGTCCCGCAGGCCTATTTCCGCCAGGTGAAGCCTTCGGTGCCGCAGCCGCGCCTGGCGTTGTGCGGCTTTACCCGCGTCCATGTCGCGTCGAGAAAGTCGGCCGTTGTGGAAATTGAAGTTCCCGTCGAGCGTCTGCGCCCTTAGGATTCCAGGCGAAAGGATTATTTCGTTGAGCCGGGAGAATACGAACTGCTCGTCGGCGGCGCGTCGGACGACATCCGCCTGCGCGTGCCGCTGCAAATCGCTGGTGGCTCGAGCAGCCAATTCGGCCTTTGAACTCGACAACAGGCCGATTGGGCCTCAACGTCCCCTGCAGCATGCGTTGTCTGCAAACTGCCGCGTCAGGCCTTCGGATCATGGGGATAGTGGCTGCCGTACTCTGCGTTTCCTGCGCCCTGCATAGGTCCGCCGCCGCGGTCCTCTCAAACTCGGATGCGCTCGAACACGCCCTCTCGCAGGCGCAGGCCGGCCAGACTCTGGAACTGTCCCCCGGCGTCTTCGCGATCACCGGACCCATCAAGCTGCGCTCGGGCATGCGGCTTGTCGGCGCCGGGCAGGACAAAACTATCATTCACTATGCCGGCGCCAGGCCGGGAGTCATGGTCAGCCTCCAGGGCTGTGAAGACATCGAAGTGGCCCGGCTGACCCTGGACGCCGAAAACAACCTGAACGTGCAGCAGGGCATTGCGGGAGGCAACGCCCGGCGCTTGCGACTACACCACCTAACCATCTGCAATCTGGCCAAAGGCGCGGGATTTGGCCCGCACGGGATACTTTTCTCCGGGGTCAACCCCACGCGAGCGCAGGGGGTTTCCGACAGTGAGGTCAGCGATTGCCTGATCGAGAATGTTGCGCCCGACGCCGCCTTCGGCTGCGGCATTCGCTTCTCCTGGGGCTCTTCGCGCAACCGCGCGTTGCGCAACACGGTCCGCGGGACCGGGCGCGGGGGAATCTTCGGGGACAACGGCTCGACCGACCTGCTCATCCGCAGCAACACCGTCTCCGGCTCCGGTGGTGAGGGTCTGGGCATCGAGGTCTGGGAGGGCTGCGACCGGGCCGTGATCGAAGACAACCGGATCGATCACTGGCTGAGCATCGGCGGCGCCGATTATTGCGCCGTGCGCCGCAACGTGATCAGCGACCATTCCGGGGTGGTGAAGTTTATCGGCATCGAGGGCATCGGCGCGCATTGCGTGTACACGGACAACCTGGTCGATGACGGCCAGCAGATCGGGTTTTCGGTCTCGAACATCAACCGCAAGGACTACGCTTACTGGGGCTACAATACGGTTTTGAACTGTATCCAGTGGGGCGCTCAATTCCAGGGCGAAACGAGCGGTATCGCCTTCCACTATTTCTACCGCTGTAAATTCAACCACACCTCCTCCCATCGCGGCAAACCGATCTACCCGCGCGATGCCGGTCATGGGTTCCGCACCAATGGCAACGTCCACGACTGCGCGTTCGAGGAATGCGAGTTCTCCGACAACGACGGCTACGGCCTCCAGTTCGGCGGGTTCGGGCTGAACGCCTTCAATTTCCTCCGCTGCGCCATTCGGGCCAACCAAGGCCCGGCGCTGGCCGGCTTGCAGGACTACCGCGCCCTGGAATGGACCGATTGCTCAGTGAGCGGCAATGCGGGAGACGAGCTTCGTCCGCAGAAGCCGTTCAGCGGACCGGCCCCGGCGGCGAGCTTCCAAACCCCGGCGACGGTGCGCGCGGGCGAGACCGTCCATTTTATGTGCAACCGCCGTTCCACCGCGGGGCGCATCGCCGCCGTGCTCTGGGATTTCAACGACGGAGCCCCCGAATCCGAAGTCAATCCGGCCCACGTCTATAGCTGTCCTGGGCAATATCGCGTCACGCTCATTGCATGGGATGAATCTGGACGGGCAGCGCGGGCGGAGCACCATCTTGAGGTGACTCCGCCGGGCGCGCCGAAGGCTGGCGGAGCTTCGGCTGATTCCAAAGAAAACTGAAAACGCCTGGCCAGACACCTGGCCGCTCCCTTCCCGGATATGAAGTCAGTGTTGTCAGTGCGTCAGGGGGGCCGCTCCACCATCCCGGCCTGGCTCGGCGATAGGGCGTGGCGCGGGTGTCGGAGCGCATATTCTGGATCGGGCCGGTGATCAGGTTGTGGACGGCCGCGATGCCCTGGGAATTCAGGGCAAACGACATGCGTTTGGAGAGGAGGAGATTATTGGCCACCAGCATCGGCCCGTGCTGCATCTCCAAAAAGATCTCACCCAACCCGCCAGTGTTGTCATGCAGCAGGTTGCCCATCACGTGCGCACCCTGCGCCATCCAATCGAGCCAGATGCCGCTCACGTCGTAACAACGGTAGATATGGTTGCGGCTGATCTCGACATCAATCGCGCCATGGAACTTGATCCCCGCCATCTCCGCTCCGCCGAAAAGCTGGCGGATGTGAATATCGTGGATGACATTTCCCGTCACTGTGCTGAAGGAACAGCCCAGGCTTCCCACCACGCCCGTTTGTTCGCAATGGTGGATATGGTTATTGCGGACGATGTGGCCGCCCACCGTCGCCCGGTTCCAGCCATGGGTCAGTGCCCGCGTCAGCGTGCCCACATACCCCTCCGCCGACTCCGCCCGGTTATCCCACTCATCGCTGTATTTACCCAGGGCGATCCCGCAGCAGGTCGCGTAGCTGATCTGATTGTCCTCGACGATCCAGCCTTTGCACCAATACGCCGAGACGATCCCGATCTGTCCCGCCGTGGGGGGCGCCCAGGGTGTTGCCCCGTTGCGCAGATCAAATCCGCGCAAAGTGAGGTAGTTGACCCCGCCTTTCTCCGGCGTGAACACGGTCTGGCGAACATTGATCTCCACGTCCTTGTCGTTGGGATTGACACCGGGAAACTGCGCGTAAATCAGGGTGCTGTTTGCCGGTGGCTTGAATCGTTTGACGAGATACTCCGGCTCCGCCGCTGCCACCGGCACCCGGTCCACCATGGCAAACCACAGCGGTGAACGGCCTGCCGGCGCCAGCACATTCTCAAAATGCCCCGCCCTCAATGCAGGGTGGACGAGGCGCTGGTTCAAGTCAAAGCCGTTTCGGTCTGCGGCTCGGATCTTCACCAGAAAGCCAACCGTCAGAGTTGGCCGGTCAACATTCCCGTTATTCTCGGGCATGAGTTTTCCGGGGTGATTGTGGAGGTCGGGTCTGGCGTGGAAGGGTTCCCCAAGGGAACGCGAGTCGCGTGCGAGACTTCCGCGATTATTTGCGGCTGGTGCATTCACCGCCGATCCGGCAATTATCAGCTTTGCTCCCACAGAAAGGGTTTCGGATACGGAACACACGGCGCGATGGCCGAGTTCGTCGCGGTGCCCGAACGCATCCTGCACCCAGTGCCTGAGAACGTGCGCTTCGAAACGGCCGCCTTGGCCGAACCCGCTTTTGTTGCGTATAATGCCGTGATCCTCCGGGGCGGGGTCCGCCTTGGGGACTTAGTAGTAGTGCTGGGGCCCGGGCCGATTGGCATCTTGTGCGTGGCCATGGCGGCGAGGTCCGGCGCCTCGATCGTCATTCTCGCCGGACTTGCATCGGATGCCCGCCGCCTGGCGGAAGGTAGAAAACTCGGCGCGACCCACACCGTCGTGGCGGACCGGAATGAGCCGATAGGGCCTGGGAGGGATATCTCCGGCTCGCTGGGCGCGGATCTGGTCGTGGACGCGACGGGCGTCTCGGCCAGCCTGAAGACCGCGATGGAGCTGGTGCGAGCCGGCGGCGCGATCGTGAAAGTGGGCTGGGGACCGCAGCCGATGGCCTACTCAATGGATCCGCTCGTCCAGAAAGCCGCCGACATTCGCGCCAGCTCCAGTCACAATTTCCCCATCTGGGAGAAGGTGATCCGCTTGCTGGCCAATGACCAACTCGACTTGTCTCCCCTAACCAGCCGGACCTATCCGCTCGCCGCGTGGCGAGAGGCCTTCGAGGAGATGGAGAGCGGCCGGAACCTGAAGTCAATCCTTTTGCCAGGAGCCTGAGAAATGAGAACTGGAAGCCCCCGAATCGCGGCGATGCCCAAGTGTTTTATCAACGACATTGCGATCCGCAAGACCATGAGCCTGTTCACGTGGATAGAAATGTCCGTGGAACTGGGAGCGGAGGGCGTGGAAATGTACTGGCTTTTCGTCGAGTCGTTGGAGCCGCCCTATCTCGACCGAGTCAGAGCCGCGGTCGCGAAGCGGGGCATGGTCATTCCGATGCTTTGCTGCTCTCCCGATCTCTCGCATCCGGATGCCACCGTGCGCCGGAAGGAACTCCTCACCCAAAAGGAGTACATGGTCGCCGGCGCGCGGCTCGGTTGCGAGAGCTGCTGGGTTCTCTCCGGGCAACGCCATCCCGGGGTCAGGCTCGAAGACGGTCTCACCTGGGTGGTTTCCGGCATACTGGAATTGCTGCCCTTGGCGCACAGCCTCGGGATTAAACTCGCCCTCGAAAACCACTATAAAGACGCGACCTGGCAATACCCCGAGTTTGCGCAGAAGCGGGAGATGTTCCTGAAGATCCTCGCCGCCATCCACGACCCGTGTTTTGGGGTCCAGTTCGATCCCTCGAACGCGACCATGGCCGGTGAGGATCCCATCGAACTGCTCGAACTGGTCAAGGAGCGGGTTATCTCCATGCACGCCTCGGACCGCTACCTATTGCCGGGGCACACACTGGATGAGCTCGCCAAAGCTGACGGTGCCACCGGCTACGCCTCGATTCTGGTTCATGGCGAGACCGGCAAGGGACTGAACGATTACGATCAGATTTGTGCCATTCTCGCAGCCAGGAACTACCGAGGATGGATTTCAATCGAGGACGGCGAACAGGGGTTGGATGAGATGAGGCGGTCGATTGAATTCCTGAAAAGAATGCGAAACAAACAGAAAGGACAACTAATAGTTATGAGCATGGGCTATCTCATCAAGATTCGCGGGTCGCCGTTCTGGCAGGCCCGGTTCCCAGACAAGTCCGGGGTCGAGATCCAGCGCTCCACCAAGACGAGGGATAAGAAGCAGGGCGAAACGATTCTGGCGGGCTGGGCGCTCCAGGCTCATCTGGAACGTCAGCCCGGCCTCTGCAAAGCCGGGGTCAGGCTGGTCTCTTACGAGATGTCACGGTTGGTCGGCGGAGACACCTCCCCCATGGCGACCTACCAAGTTGCCCGCGACGCCTTCCTGGCGCGGAGCAAGGCGATGGGGTACGAAACGTACAACAATCGCCGGAGCGCGCTCAAGAATCTCGACGCTTATATAGACCAGCTTGGCTCCGGGCTCGGCGTGCATATCCCGCTGGAGGATGTAACGCGGTCGATGGTGGCTGGCTACGGCGACTTCTACCTCGCCAAGGGCCAGGCACCGGGAACCGTCAGGCAAAAGCTGGAGGTACTGCACCTGCTTTGGGAGGAAACGATACGGGATGGCTTGGTCAGGCACAACCCGGTGACGGGGGTGCTCGTCAAGCAGCTCAAACCCCGCGTCAGAGAGAAGGCCAAAAAGCGTGTGGCCCTGTCGATGGCCGAGGGAGCGAGGCTGGTGGACGCGGCGCCGGTTGACGAGTTAGTTGCCGTCGTCATCGGGTTGGACACCGGCGCGCGCATAGGAGACGCCCTCGGAATGGAGGCAGCGAGGGTGGACCTGGACGAGGGCACAATTCAGTTCTGGCTTGAAAAGTCAGACGTCTGGCACACGGTCTATCTATTTCCTCATACCCCCGAGTTCCTGCGGGAGTTTCTGGGCCACCACCACCCGGCCCGGCTCGAGGGCGGTCTCATGCATGGCCGCTCCAGGTTCCTGATGCCGTCGCTGGGCGTGCCCTCAGGCCGGGAGGTCAGCGCCCCCGAGCGGCAGCACACGCAGCGGCTCGCGAGCGGTCTGAGGGCCAAATCGTCCAAATCCCCTCCCGGCTCCGCGATGGATCCGGGTTTGGCCGCAGCTAAGTGGAAGCACCGCGACTGGTCGAGACATTCAGCGCGGCACGGGCAGGTGGCGCGCAGGTCACCTTTTTCGATCAACCAAACCTGAGCACAGGCGATGTGGGGTCGTTCCATCGCGCGGTCGATGAGTTTCGCAGGAGCCTCTCTGAAGACTGTTCGTGCGCAATCTCCAGGAATATTTGCGCGGCGACGTTGGGATCAAACCGCCCTTCGCTCTCTGCTTCCATAACTCAACTTACTGCCCTTACAGAGGCCCTGTTCCGCAACCAACACTGCCTGTCGGCACAGTCCCAGCCAAGCCTGGATATGCAGGGCGACATTGGCGTCGCTGATGGAACTGACGTGCATGGCCACTGCACGTTCGAGTTCGCGTAGTGGGGCCAGGAGATCCGGCAGGACCGCGGCTGCGCGTCCTTCGGTTTGTTCTCCCAGGTTCTTAAGGAGAAGCGCAATCGCAATACTGAGGCGACTTCTTGCCAGGCGCACTGCTTCCAGGGGGTTGTGCGGCGGCAGGTCGGCTGGGTGCTGGGCCATGGCCAGCAGGAGCACGAGTAGTTTCCCGGCATTGGCGCTGAGGTTTTCGAGTTCGCGACGAGCAACGGCGCCCGGTTCAAATCTTGCACTAACTGACAACTGATGTACCAGCGCGAGGTCCTGGTTTACTTTCATGCGCAATTCATTGGCCGTCTGGAGAGGTGGCTTAGTGGGTTCGGCTTTGGTGGGCAGAGTTGCAATTTCGGCGAGTGCGCGCAAAGTCGACCCCAGCCTGGCGCGGATCGTGTCGGTGGCTTTGACGGGCCACAAGTGGGTGTTGATGAATTCAAAGACGATC
>Ga0326728_10021639_pt1 | contig 12050 bp, 10 predicted proteins | sample MB3enrmetagenome_FD_207602 | JGI IMG/M metagenome (GOLD analysis project Ga0326728, IMG submission 207602) | Lab enriched peat soil microbial communities from McLean, Ithaca, NY, United States - MB31MN | ecosystem: Environmental > Terrestrial > Soil > Wetlands > Peat | place: USA: New York... | reverse complement strand
AGACCAGCATCCTGTCGGCGCGCCTGCTGCAGCTCAACACCGAGTTCACCAACGCGCAGGCCGACCGGGTGCGCAAGCAGGCCGCCTACAGCTCGGTGCGCGGCGGGTCGCTGGAAGCCTTGCAGGTATCCACGCAGGGCGAATCGCTCACCAAGCTCACCGAGCGGCTGGAGGAGGCGCAAGGCCGCTTCGCCGACGTCAAGGAGCGCAACGGGGCGAACCATCCGGAGTACCGCAAGGCCGCGGCGCAGGTGGCCGAAGTGCAGAGAGCCATGGAGGTGGCGCGGGCCAACATCGGCAACCGGGTGGAGATCGAATTCCAGCAGTCGGCCGAGCGGGAGAAGATGCTGAAGCAGACCGTCGCCGAGACCAAGACGGAGTTCGACCAGCTCAATGCGCGCTCCTTCGAGTACCAATCGCTGAAACAGGAGGCCGAGGGCGACAAAAAGCTGTACGAGGAACTGGTGCGGAAGATCAAGGAAGCGGGCATCAACGCCGGTTTCCAGAACAGCGCCATCCGGATCGCGGATGCGGCCCGGCCGGCGCTCAAGCCGGTGTTCCCGAACCTGAAACTGAACCTGACGCTGGCCTTCCTGTTCTCGACCCTGCTGGCCATGGGAGCGGCGGTGGTGAGCGACGTGCTCGACAACACGCTGAAGGACCCGGAACAGGTGGCGCGAACGCTGAAAGCCGAGGTCATTGGAAACCTGCCGGTGGTGAAGCCCTGGCGGGGCCGGCTGGCGCAGATCCTGGCGCCCGCCAACGGGGCGGCCACCTCGCTGGTGCTGCACACGGGGCCGGAGGAACAATCGCTATCCAGCTACGACGAGGCGATCCGCACGCTGCGCAACTCGATTCTGCTCGCGGATTTCGACCGCAATTTGCGCTCGCTCCTGGTGACCAGCGCGGTGCCGGGCGAGGGGAAATCCACCATCGCGGCGAACCTGGCGGTGGCGCACGCGCGGCAGGGGCATCGAACGCTGCTGATCGACGCCGACTTGCGGCGGCCCAGCGTCCACAAACGCCTGGGGATTCCCGGCGCGGTGGGATTGTCCAGCGTGCTGGTGGCCGATTCGCCCTGGCGCGACGCGGTGGTCAAGCTGGAGAAACTGCCCGAGCTCGAGATCCTGCCAGCCGGACCCAGCTCGCGCCGGGCGGCCGACTTGATCGGCCGGGGCCTGTCGAAGATCCTCGAGGAAGCGGCCGCGTCCTACGACATGGTGATCCTGGACGCGCCCCCTATGCTGGGCTTCGCCGAGCCGCTGCAGATGGCGACCATGGCGGACGGCGTGATCGTGGTGGCCCGGGCCGGCGAAACCAACCGCAAGGCGGTCGCGACCGTGCTGGGCACGCTGCAGCGGCTGCGGGCCAACCTGGTCGGGGTGGTTCTCAACGAAATGACCGGCCAGATCAGCGACAGCTACAACTACTACGGCTACCACGGCAAATACTACCGGCATTACAGCAACGCCGGCGAGCAGGCCTAGCGGCGCCGCGCGGTCCGGACCGGTCGCCAAACCCGGCCGGACCGCCATGCGGGAACCACCTGCACGAACCACTGCCTCCCGGCGTCAGATAGGATATAAGGTGTGCGCCGCCGGGAGGCTGCCATGAAGAACCGAAAACGCCGGGGTTTTACCCTCATCGAGCTTTTGATTGTCATTGCGATCGTGCTCACCATTCTGGCCATCGCCCTGCCCAAAGTCGGCGCGGTCCTGATGAACGCCCGGGAGATGGCGGCCATCAAGCAGATGCAGACCATACACACCGCCCAGACGCAGTACTACTCGCAGTACGGCAGGTTCGCCACCAAGCTGGAGGAGTTGGGGCCTCCGCCCACCGGCCAGGCTAGTCCGGCCGCCGCCGACCTGCTGCCCGAGGACCTGGCCAAAGGGGTCAAGACCGGCTACCAGTTCACACTGCAGGGCGGACCGACCGGCTACACGATCAACGCCAACCCGGTCGCCTACAACAGCACCGGGCGGCGGTGCTTCTTCTCCGACCAGTCGCAGGTCTATCGCCAGAACTGGGGCCCCGAACCGGCTACCGCCACGAGCGAGATCGTCAAGTAGCGCGGCGCGCCGCCCTCCATTGCAGACAACTCCCGAGCAGCGCCACGAGCGCTCCAAACGTGAGCAACAGGGCCGCGCCCAAGCTGGTCCCAGCCGGGCCAAAGACGTACGAGCTGAAGAAGTAGCCGCGCGCGAGCGCCACCAGCACGGCCAGGTTCCACACGACGAACAGCAGCGCCGCGCGCCGCATCAGCGCGAGGCCCAGGCCGGCCAGGCCCGCCAGGGCGGAGAAGAACAGCACGTAGGTGAGGGCCGCGCCCTGCCAGGGGAGCGCGCCGATGGTCAGGTTGTGGCCACTGAACCAAGCCAGGCCGGAGGCCAGCAGGAGGAAGGCAATCAGCGGAAAGTGAAAGAGAAAGCTAAAGACTCGCAGAGCCAGAGCGAGGACGCGTTTCACGGACCCTCCTGCCGCGGAACCTGCCATTGTAGCAGTTCAGACACCGGCGGCAAGACCGCCGGCGCCACAGTGTTTTGCTTTCACTGGGCCGGGCCGTTAGAATGGTAGATGGAGCGGCAGGGCGCTCGAGTTATGTCCAGCCAGCAGGCGTTGAGTAGCCGGGAGCGGGAGGTTCTCTACTCGATTGTCGAGACCTACATCGCCACCGGTGAGCCCGTCGCCTCGCGGACCATTTCGAGACGGCGCCGGGAGACGCTCAGCCCGGCGTCCATCCGCAACGTGATGGCGGACCTGTTCGAGGAGGGCTACCTCGCGCAGCCGCACACCTCGGCGGGACGGATTCCCACCGAGAAGGCGTTCCGGCTGTACGTGCAGTCGCTCACCGCGGGCCGCAAAGCCGTGCTGGATCTGGAGCGACTGCGGGCCGATTTGAACGAGGCGGAGTCGCTGGCGGGCTGCGTGGAATGCAGCTCGCACGCGCTGACCGAGGTGACGCACAACTTCGGGATCGCGGCCGCCATCCCGACCTCCAGCCAGACGCTGGACCGGGTGGAGCTGCTCAAGCTGGTGGACCGGCGGGTGCTGATGATCGTGGTGACGAGAGACCGCATGGTGCGCGAGCGCGTGGTGAGCCTGCAGGAGGACATCGGGCAGGACGATCTGACCTCCCTGCGCAACTACCTGAACCGGAACTTCGGCGGCTGGGTCTTGTCGGAGGCGCGCCAGGAACTGCGGCGGCGGCTGAACGAGGAGAGCGCCGCCTACGACGCCATCCTCAAGCGGCTCACCGTGCTTTACGGCAAGGGGTTGCTGGACGTGGACTGGGCGCCCGAGATCTCGATGGAGGGAGCTTCCAACCTGGTCGGGCTGGACCTGTACCTGACGCGGGAGAGGATGCGGGAACTATTCCAGACGCTGGAAGAGAAGAAACGGATGCTGCAACTGCTGGACCGCTTTCTGGAGCAGCCCGGGGGAGAACTGGCCGTGCAGGTCGGATTGGGCGAGGAGCATCCGGCGATGCGGGTGCTTTCCCTCATCGGCCTGAAGGTGGTCATGCCCGGCGGACTCTCCGCCAAGATCGCCGTGCTGGGTCCCATCCGCATGGACTACGAGCGGGTCATGTCCGCGGTCTGGCAGGTGGGGAATGCATTTCAAGAGGCGATCGGCTAAGAAGCCGTCCTCCGGCGGCAGTGAACCGGCTGGAGCTATGAACGACGAAAAGGAAGTCGCGGAATCCGCGGAGAACGAGCCGGCGGCGGTCGAGGCGGCCGACGGGGCGGCGCTGCTGGAAGCCGTGACGGGGGAACGCGACCAACTGGCCAAGGAGAAGGCGGAGCTTTACGACCAGTTCCTGCGGCGCACGGCCGAGTTCGAGAATCTGCGGCGGCGAAACCAGCGGGAGCGGGCGGAGATCCTGGAGTTCGCGGGGATGGAAGTGGTGCGGGAGCTGCTGCCCATCCTGGACGATTTCGAGCGCGCGCTCAAGAGCCCTTCTTCCGATAAGGAGTACGAGAAGGGCATGCAGCTCATCTATGGCCGGCTGTTCAGCGCCTTACACAAAGCGGGCCTCGAGCCGATGGATAGCGAGGGGCGGAAATTCGATCCGCACGTACACCATGCCGTGGAGACGGTCGAGAGCACCGAAGTGGAGGACCCCACGGTCATAGAGGAATTGCAGCGAGGGTACAATTTCAAAGGGCGGCTGCTGCGAGCGGCGATGGTGAAAGTCGCCGTGAGGCCGTGAATCCGTGGCTGTGAGCAAGCGCGATTACTACGAGGTTCTGGGGATCGGGCGCGGCGCTTCCGAGCAGGAACTGAAGAGCGCCTACCGGCAGATGGCGCTGAAGGTCCATCCGGACCGCAACCCGGGCAACGGGGAGGCCGAGGAGCAGTTCAAGGAGGCGGCCGAGGCCTACAGCGTGCTCAGCGATCCGCGCAAGCGCGCGGCCTACGACCAGTTCGGCCACGCCGGCGTGCAGGGCGCGGCGTCCTCCGGTCTGGACCCCAACGCGTTTGCAGATTTCAGCGATATTCTGGGCGACTTCTTCGGGTTTGGCGACCTGTTCGGCCGGCAGGGGGGACGCCACCGCACTCGCGCGCAGCGGGGCGACGATCTGCGCTACGACCTGGAGCTGAGCTTCGAAGACGCCGTGCGCGGGATGTCGGCGGAGATACAGCTTCCGCGGCAGGAGGTCTGCCACCGCTGCCTGGGCAAGGGCGCCGAGCCGGGCGACCTGGCCACCTGCTCCGCGTGCCGCGGGCGCGGGGAAGCGATCTATCAGCAGGGGTTCCTTTCCATACGGCGGACTTGCGCGCAGTGCGGCGGGGCGGGGCAAGTGGCCCGCAAAGCCTGCCCGGGGTGCCGCGGCCAGGGTTACACGACGGCGCAGGAGAAGCTGAAGGTCGCCATCCCGGCGGGCGTGGATAACAACTCGCGGATGCGCCTGACGGGCAAGGGCGAGCCGGGCGCGAACGGCGGTCCGCCGGGCGACCTGTACGTGTTCATCAAGGTGCAGGAGCACCCGGTCTTCGAGCGGCGGGAAAAGGACCTGCACTGCGCCATCCCGATCAACATCGCGCAGGCCGCGCTGGGCGCGGAGATCGAGGTTCCGACGCTGGACGGGGCGCAGCCGCTCAAGATCCCGGAGGGGACGCAGACGGGCGCCACGTTCAAGCTGCGCGGGCAGGGCGTTCCCGACGTGAACGGGCATGGACGGGGCGACCTGTACGTGCACGTGGAGGTGAAGGTGCCGGCCAAGCTCACGCGCGAGCAGCGGAGGCTCTTCGAGCAGCTCCAGGAAACGCTGCCCGCCGACAACCAGCCCAAAGATCGCGGCCTGTTCGACAAAGTCAAGGACTACTTCATGTAAAATGGGGGCAGCCCATGCGGGGTGACCGGAGAGCTGGCAGTCTCCGGCCGATGGAAAGGGTGAAACCCCGGCGATCGCCAGATCGCTAGCCGCTACTAACCCTCGCGATCGAAAGGTCGTGAGTTCACGTGAAGGGGACAATGGCATGACGTTGGTTAGCAGTTTGCTTCGCGATGAACAAGGCCAGGATCTGATTGAGTACACGCTCCTGCTGGCCTTCGTAGCTCTCGCCTCCGCCGCTCTGTTTTTGGCGTCCGGCCGTTCTGTGAGCGGGATTTGGAGTGCAGCCAACTCCCGGTTGTCTGCCGCCAACACACTCGCCTCGTAGAATACAAGGGGGGCATGGCCGCCATGCCCCCTCATTAACCAGCGTCTCTCCCCGGCGCGAGTGAGCGAAGGTGCTTAGTGCCGGAAGTGGCGGACGCCGGTGAAGACCATGGCGAGGCCGAGGCGGTTGGCGGCGGCGACGACTTCGGGATCGCGGATGGAGCCGCCGGGCTGGATGATAGCGGTGATGCCGTGCTTGGCGGCCTCTTCGACGCCGTCGGGGAAGGGGAAGAAGGCGTCGGAGGCGACCACGGTTCCGGTGAGCGGGAGCATGGCCTTCATGGCTCCGAGTTTCACGGAATCCACGCGGCTCATCTGGCCGGCGCCCACCGCGGCGGTCTGGCCGGGCGTCGCATAGACGATGGCGTTGGACTTCACGTGCTTGGCGACCTTCCAGCCGAACTCGAGGGCGCGCCACTCTTCCTCGGTGGGTGCGCGCTCGGTCTTGACCTCGGTTTTGGAGAGGTCCAGACGGCCGACATCCGGGGTCTGGGCGAGGTAGCCTCCGGTGATCGACTTGACGACCAGGGCGGAGGCATCCGCATCCGCGACTTTGAGCAGGCGCAGGTTCTTGCGGCCGGTGAGGATGGCCAGCGCTTCGGGGGAATAATCCGGCGCGGCGATGGCCTCGACGAAGTTCTTCACGATCTCGCGGGCCGTCTCCTCGTCCACGGGGCGGTTGAAGGCCAGCACGCCGCCGAAGGCCGAGACGGGGTCGCACTCCAGGGCTTTGCGGTAACTCTCGACCAGCGTGGCCTGCTCGGCGCAGCCGCAGGGGTTGGTGTGCTTGATGATGGCGGTGGCCGGCTGGTCGAATTCGCGGACCAGTTGCCAGGAGGCGTCGAGATCCACCAGGTTGTTGTAGGAAAGCTCCTTGCCGTGCAGTTGGCGTGCGCCGGCGATGCCGCCCTGCCCGTTGGCATAAAGGGCGGCGGCCTGGTGCGGGTTCTCGCCGTAGCGCAGGTCCAGGGCGCGCGGGGCGCGCAGGTCGAGCAACGGGGGCAGGGCGGGGTTGGAATCGCGGAACTCGCCGTCTTTTACCGAGATGCGAGACAGGCGGGCGGAGATGGCGCGGTCGTAGTCGGCGGTCGTGCGGAAGGCCTTCTGCGCGAGGCCCCAGCGCGTGGCTAGCGAGAAGCCGCCGGCGCGCAGTTCCTCGAGGATGGCGGGGTAATCGGAGGGCGCGACGACCACGGCGACGTCCTGGTAGTTCTTGGCGGCGGCGCGGATCAGAGTAGGGCCGCCGATATCGATGTTCTCGATCAGCTCGGGAACGGTGGCGCCTTCGCGAGCGGCGGCTTTCTCGAAGGCGTAGAGGTTGACCACCACCATATCGATGGTGGAGATGCCATGGGCCTGGAGCGCGGCGCGGTGCTCGGGATTGGCGCGGATGGCGAGCACGCCCGCGGCGATCTTGGGATGGAGCGTCTTCACGCGGCCGTCGAGCATTTCGGGGAAGCCGGTGAGGTCGGCGATATCGCGCACGGCGAGGCCGGCGTCTTTGAGGGCCCGGGCGGTACCGCCGGTGGAAACGATCTCGCAGCCGAGGCCGGCCAGGCCGCGGGCGAACTCCGCGATTCCAGTCTTGTCGGTAACACTGATCAGCACACGTTGGATGATAGCCATGGACCTAATATTGTAGCCCCTCCTGTGCCGACGCACGATATGCCTGCGTCGAACGACGGGGTCCGGTTGGCCAGTTTCAGCCGGAGTGGTGGTTATCAGCCAGTGGAAGTACTCTGCAATAACGGTAACCGTTTAGTTTTCAATGGATTGCACTTTGGAACTCGTTTTGCAGGCAGAAGGGTGCACCAGGGTGGTAGCAAGGGTGCAAGGTGGTGGAAAGATGAAAACGCTAAGAAGTGGGACGGCAATTCGGCGGGCGGTGGCGGTGGCGAGCGCGCTACTGATCGCCTTTCCGGCGAGCTTCGCGCAAGCACCGACGGGACCGGCTCCGGCGGGACCGGCTCCGGCGGCGCAACAGGCTGCTCCGCTGATGTCGGCGGACCAGTTGGATGCGCTGGTGGCGCCGGTGGCGCTCTATCCCGACCCGCTGCTCAGCCAAGTGCTGGCCGCCAGCACGTATCCGCTGGAGGTCGCTCAAGCCCAACAGTGGCTGCTGCAGAACGGCAACCTGCAGGGCGCACAACTGATGGACGCTGTGAAGGGGCAAAACTGGGATCCTAGCGTGCAGACGCTGGTGGCGTTTCCGGAGGCGCTCAGGCGGCTAGCCAGCGACCTCCGATGGACCACCGATCTGGGGAATGCGTTCCTGGCTCAGCAGGGGGACGTGATGAGCGCGGTGCAGAGGATGCGGCTGCGGGCCAGGAGTAATGGCAAGCTGAACAGCACGCCGCAGCAGGTTGTGACCACGGAGACGCAGAACGGACAGAATGCGATCGAGATCCAGCCGGCCGATCCGCAGGTGATCTACGTCCCGGAGTACAGCCCGTCTTACGTCTGGGGTCCGCCGGTTTGGAACGAATATCCGGACCTGTGGTACCCGGGCTGGGGCTGGGGATTCGGATTCGGGCCGGGGATCTACATGGGCGCCTTCTTCCCGGGCTGGCTAGGCTGGGGCGGCTGGGGATGGGGTTGCGGGTGGTTCGGCGGCGGGTTGTTCTTGAACGCGGGCTTCTTCGGGCACTACGGGTTCCACGGCGGGGGCTACTGGGGCGGCGGAGGCCGGATGCCTTGGACGCATAATCCGGCGCATCGGATGGGGGTTGCTTACTCCAGCCGGGCCGTGGCGAGCCGGTATGGATCGACCCGCTACGCAGGCGCCCCGCGGACCATTAGCAGCGCGGGCCGGACTGGCACGATGCAGATGAGCCGGGCTGGCACGACCACGGGCGGGTGGCAGCACATCGGCGCCGGCAATGGAGCTACGCGCAGCGGGGCCACGGGATTCCAGTCGAGCAACCGGGGCTATGCGGGATCCTATGGGCAGTCGGCGCGGAGCTACGGTTCGGCGCAAAGCTATCGCGGGTATGGCTCGACGCAGGCGTACCGGAGCGCGCCGTCCTACGGCCGGTCTTACTCGTCCGGCTACTCGGCGCCGCGCAGTTACGGATCTTACGCGGGGAGATCGTACTCGGCTCCGAGGAGCTACTCAGCGCCGCGGTCGTCTTCGGTCGCGCGCTCTTCCGGCGGAGGGTCCCACATTTCGGGCGGACGTTCGAGCGGAGGCGGCGGGCACTTCGGTGGAGGCGGCCGCCGGTAATTGAGAGCGCTAGAACGGGGCGGGATGGAGCACGTGCGGAAGGCCGCACGTGCTTCTGTTTTTCGGGGGGCACTGGCAAGCGCGGCGAGTATACTGAAGGGGAATTCCAATCAGGAGGTGTCCCATGAGTCGGAAGGTATTCACTGTCATCGCGGCTGGGCTGATGTTGGGGACCCTTGCCGCAGGGCAGAACGCGCCGGAGAAGAAACCTGCGGCGCCCGCCGTTCAGCCCGCCAGCCAGTTGGCGGATAGCATGGCGCAGCGGCTGAGCGATGAGCTGCATGTGAAGACGGCGGTTGGCGAGCCGGTGAGAGCGGGTTCGGTCACGCTGATACCGATCGTCAGGATTGAGGTCAGCTTCGGGGGTGGGGGCGCGGCGGGTCCGGGCGGCAATTTGTTCGTCATGAGCGGCGAAGTTCGGCCGCTGGGATTCGTCGCCGTCACCAAGACGGGAACGCGCTTCCTCAGTGTGGCAAAGGCGGCGGCGAAATGAGCGCGATGCGGAGGTTCCTGGTATTGGCGGCGGCCGCGATTCTGCCGGCGGCGTTAGGGAGAGCCGAGACTCCATTGGCCAAGCCGCTGGCCGACTTCGACAAGATGGTCTCGGAGATGAAAGCCAGCGGCGTGACCGGCGAGCCCATTCGAGTGGGCACCACGGTGGTGGTTCCGTTTGCCGCGATGAAGTTCGGGCTCGGCGCCGGGGGAGGAACGACGGCCTTCGGCGGCGGCATGGGCGGGAAGATCGTTCCGCTGGGAGCGGTGATCGTGGAGGGCGACGAGGTTCGCCTGGAGCAATTCCCGGAACCGGATGAGAAGCCCACGCTATTCCACCAGATCCTGCAGGCCATTCGGGAACGGAAGGTGGTGTTCATGGTGAACGGCCTGAACATCGGACACGCCGGCCCCGGTGCGGCTCAGGAGCTGGCCCCTCTGATTTCGGAGATGATGGGACAAACGACCATTCTGGTCAATGGCCTTAATCTGGGGAGTCTGTCCGCTCCGGGTTCAACCAGGTCCGCGGCCCACGGCGCCTCGCTGGGCGCGCTCAAGGAACTCTACGAGGCGAAGAAGTACGAGGATGCCCTGGCCATGGCGAACACACTGAGCGCGCAGGATCCGAAGAGCGCCGAGATGCACGTGTGGAAGGGGCGGATCATGGGCCGGCTGGCGCAGGGCAATCCGGTGGACATGATGAAGTACGGGCCGGGCGCGAAGGGAGAGTTCGAACAGGCGGTGACGCTCGATCCGAGTAACCCGGATGCGCACATGGGCCGGGGCATGGCCCGGTTGATGGCCCCTCCTGCGTTCGGAGGCGACGTGAACGGCGCCATCGAGGATTTCGAGGCGGCCAACGCCAAGAAGCCATCGCCCGAGGGCTACTACTATCTTGGCGAGGCGCTGCGGAGGAATGGCTCGAACGACAAAGCCGCCGCAGCTTACAAGAAGGCGCTCGAGCTACGGCCGGACTATCCGGAGGCGTCGCAGGCTCTGGCGGCCATTCACTAGCGGGAATGCGCACGGCCGGGTCACCCCGGACCGTGCGCGCCTACAGAGGGCTATTGGATGGGAATGGTGACCGTGACGCCAGCGCGGCCACCCTGTGAGAGCACCACCGGCGACTGCGGAGACGCCGCGATTCCGGTGGGCAGGGTGGCATTCACCTGGAACAGCCCAGCTAGGCCCGGTACCAGACCGTAATAGGAGACCGGAACATTCACGCCACCCACGGTGAGGGTCACCTGATCGATGGCCCACAAGAGCGGTGAAACGGTGGCCGGGAATCCCGCGACTGTGCGCGGGTTGGTGTCCCCCAGACCGGTGCAGTAGATCTCGAGGGTGTCGCCGGCCGTGGCGGAGTTGCCGTTGCCCGCGAGAACCCAGGACCCATCGGGATGCAGGATGATAATGGCTCCCAGCCCCTGCCCGGTTTGGTTCTGCGTGAAGACGCTGGGCAGGGCGGAAACCATGCTGACGGATTGGGGGGCCGAGACTGCGTTGTTGCGGGTCACCACGATGGGCAGCTCCGTGTCTACCGCCAGGCCGAAGGGCAGCATGGCGTTGATCTGGCCGGGAGTGACCACGAAGACCGGAGCCGTCACGCCGGCGATGGTGACCGAGGTGCCGCCGAGATTGGAGGGCCAGGGGAGCGAGTTAGCGAGCAGGACGTTGCCGGGATCGGTGAAACTGGAGCCGAAGATGGCGACGAGCGTTCCGGGAGCGACCGGCCCGGCGTAGCTGGCGGCGCTGACGATGCCGCCCACGCTGATCTGCGGCGGATCTTCGCCCGCGGTCTGGATGGTGAATCTGACGGTGACTATCTGGAGCTGGCTGGAGGCGTTCGGGGAACTGACCTGAATCAGGCCGTAGTAATCGCCGGCGGCCAGACCGGAGGGATTCGCGGTGACGGTCACGGTGGCGCCAGCCTGGCCGGCCAGAGTGTTCCCGTTGGCGGGCGAAACGGAGAGCCAGGCGCCGCCGGAAGTGGTGGTCGGGGCGGCGGCCCAATTCAGCGTACCCTGGCCGCTGTTGGAGACCACGAAGGTCTGAGTGGTGGGAGTGGAACCGGTGGCGGCGAGCTGGAAGTCCAAGGAGGTGGACGACAGGGAGATGGCGGGGCTGACCGCGGGCTGGACCTGGCGGATGCGGCGGTTGCCAGTGTCCGCCAGGTACAAGTTGTTCCCGGAATCGAGCGCCAACCCGTTTATTCCCATCGTCGCCGCGGCCGTGGCGGGTCCGCCATCGCCGGAGAAGCCGTATTGGCCGCCGGCGTAAGGGCTGATAATGCCGCTGGGCGAGACCTTCCGCACGCCCATGCTCCCGATATAGAGGTTCCCCGCCGCATCCGCCAAGACCGACCAGGGACCGGGCACGCCCGCGGCTGTGGCGGCGCCCCCATCGCCCGAATAGGTGCCCGAACCGGTGCCCGCGACGGTGGTGATGGTGGTTCCGGCAGGATCCACTTTCCTTATCCGGTTATTGTTGAAATCCGCGATATAGAGGCTGCCGTCGGGACCGGCCGCGATTCTGATGCTATTGCCGAACTGAGCGTTGAGCGGCGAGCCGCCGTCTCCGGCGTTCCCGACTACGGCAGATCCGCCGGCCCAGAGGTTGATCTTCCCGTCGGTGGTCACCCGGCGCACGGCCGTGGCTGCGCCGCCCGG
>Ga0326728_10021638_pt1 | contig 12050 bp, 9 predicted proteins | sample MB3enrmetagenome_FD_207602 | JGI IMG/M metagenome (GOLD analysis project Ga0326728, IMG submission 207602) | Lab enriched peat soil microbial communities from McLean, Ithaca, NY, United States - MB31MN | ecosystem: Environmental > Terrestrial > Soil > Wetlands > Peat | place: USA: New York... | reverse complement strand
TTTCTATTATGCAGTACCAATGACATTCTATTCAAGATCACTCTGTTTTTGAGGAATTTTATGATCACAAAAGAAGATGTAGAACATATTGGTTGGCTTGCTCGTATTGACATCAATGAGCAGGAAAAGGTTGAATTCATGGAAAAACTTAACTCAGTATTGGAATACTTCGGACAGCTTGATGAATTGCCAACCGAAAATATAATTCCCACTTATCATGTAGCTGAGATTTATAATGTGTTCAGGGAGGATGTCATAGAAGAGTGCCTTCCGCAGGAAATTGTTCTCGCAAATACTGAATATAAACAGGATGGGACTTTCAGGGTTCCAAAAATCGGCTGAGGAGAAGTTTTGATGGCAAAGTGGATGAGTGTTGCACAGGTTAAAGAGCAAATCGAAGAAAGCTCAGCCGAAGAAGTAATATCCAGCTACCTCGAAGCAATAAGAAAGAGTAAAATTAATGGCTATATAACAGTTTCTGAAAAAGCTATTGAGCAGGCAAAAAAAATAGATAATGAAGGGCAAGATGGTCTTCTTGCAGGTGTGCCAATCGCAATAAAGGATAATATTTCCGTAAGAGGGCTACCAAATAGTTGTGGTTCGAGGATCCTTGAGGGCTATATCCCACCATTCAATGCCCATGTTGTAGAAAAGCTTCTTGTTGCAGGCGCAATAATCCTTGGAAAAACAAATATGGATGAATTTGCAATGGGCTCCTCTACGGAAACTAGCTATTTTGGGCCTACTGCAAATCCTTGGGACCTTGAAAGGGTACCTGGAGGATCTTCTGGAGGCAGTGCAGCTGTTGTTGCAGCAGGGGAAGCACCTTTTGCACTTGGTTCTGATACTGGTGGATCTGTACGCTGCCCTGCAGCTTTCTGCGGCGTTGTTGGGCTTAAACCAACCTATGGGATAGTTTCTAGGTATGGAGTGGTTGCTTACGCAAATTCCCTCGAACAGGTAGGGCCTCTTGCGAACAACGTGGCAGATATTGCAATTCTTATGGATGTTATTGCAGGCTATGACCGCAGAGATTCCACTTCAATTGACAGAAAAATAGCATATCAAAAAGCTTTGGTTGACGACGTAAAAGGCCTGAAGATAGGGATTCCAAAAGAGTTTTTTGGAGAAGGTATTCACCCAGATGTTGAAAAGGTGGTATGGAATTCTATACACAAATATGAAAGTCTTGGAGCGACCTGGGAAGAGGTTTCAATGCCCAATATAAAGTATGCTCTTGCTTCATACTATATTATTGCAATGAGTGAGGCATCCTCAAACCTTGCCCGTTTTGATGGGACACGCTATGGATTTAGAAAGAGCGGTGAAAATTGGAATGCTATGGTTTCAAAGACAAGATATGAGGGCTTTGGTACAGAGGTGAAGAGAAGAATTCTTCTAGGGACCTATGCTCTTTCTGCGGGCTATCACGATAAATATTATTTAAAAGCTTTGAAGGTCAGAACACTTGTAAAACAGGATTTTGATAAAGCTCTTGCAAAAATTGACCTTCTAATGGCTCCGACTATGCCGAATCCTGCTTTCAAGATCGGGGAGAAAATTGAAGATCCTCTAACCCTCTACCTTTCAGATGTGAATACCTGCCCGATAAATCTTGCAGGTGTACCATCCATTTCCATATCTTGCGGCTTCACTGATGGTCTTCCAATTGGGCTTCAGATAATAGGGAAACCCTTTGACGAGCTGACTGTCCTAAGAGCTGCGTACACGTTTGAGCAGAATACTGATTACCACACAAAGAGACCCTTGGAGGTGGCATAAATGGTCTACGAAAACCCTGAAGGTATCAGAATTGGTCTAGAAATTCATGCCCAGCTAAACAAGCTTAAGACTAAAATGTTCTGTGGCTGTTCTTCTGATTATCACAATGCAGCTCCGAATACTCATACCTGCCCTATTTGCCTTGGCTTGCCAGGAACGCTTCCTGTCCTGAACAAAAAAGCAGTCGAAGCAGCAATTAAGGTAGGACTTGCTCTTGAAGGAGAAATTGCTGAAGAGACCCAGTTCCACAGGAAGAACTACTTCTACCCAGATCTTCCAAAAGGTTTTCAGGTCACACAGTACGACTTTCCCATCGTAAGCAAGGGAAAAGTTGTGATCGAAGGAGAAGATGGGGAGCATTTAATTGGGATCACCAGAGCTCATATGGAAGAAGACCCTGGCAAGCTTGTTCACTTGGGAAGCATTGAAAAGTCCAAAGGAGTTCTTATAAACTATAATAGGTCAGGAATGTCCTTGATTGAAATCGTCACAGAGCCCGATATGCGCACCCCCAAGGAAGCCAGACGGTTCCTTGACAAGTTCAGGAACATCCTTGAATATCTGGATGTTTTTGATGGAAATCTGGAAGGGGCAATGCGTGTGGATGCAAACGTTTCTGTTTACTGGGGCACTCGCGTTGAAATCAAAAATATATCCTCCCATAAAGGAGTTGAAAGAGCCCTTCTATACGAGATCATGCGCCAGAAAAACGTAATCCGCCATGGAGGAAAAATCACTCAGGAGACTCGCCATTTCGATGAGGGGCGAGGCGTGACAATTTCCTTGAGAACAAAAGAAGAAGCAGAAGACTATCGCTACTTCCGCGAGCCTGACCTTATGCCCACGCGCGTGGCTGGCTGGATTCCTTCAGTCAGGGAAACGCTTCCTGAACTTCCAGATGCCAAACGTGCGCGTTTCATAGAAGAGTACTGTATCACTGATATGCATGCAAGAGCCCTCACGTCCAAGATAATGCTCGCCGACTTCTATGAAAGTATATGTGCAAAAGGTTTGGATCCGAAAATTGCAGCTACCTGGACTGCCGATGTTTTACTCGGTGAGTTAAATTACCGTGACCTTGCAATTTCCTCTTACAATGGAAAGAAGATCGTCTTCATCAATACAAAAGGCACGGAAATAGAGACTTCCTTTAAGGTCTCCGATATGGTAGAACTGGTTCCCCTTTTTGCCGAAGGTAAAATCAGTGACAGATCTGCGGTTGAGGTCATCCGTAGCATCCTTGATAGCAAGGGAGCGAAATCTCCATCCCAGATTATAGAAGAGAAAGGGCTATCCAAAGCCGAAGATGATCTCGTAAGTAAGGTTGTTGCCGAAACTATCGCTGAAAACATGGGTGCAGTACAGGACTATCTAGGTGGTGCAGAAAAGTCCCTGAACTTTCTTGTAGGGCAGGTTATGAAAAAAACAAAAGGCACAGCAGACGCAAAAACTGCACGTGAATTTCTTTTGAAGGGTTTGAAAGGATAACTCAAAGACTTTACCTTATAACCTTTCAATTATTTTTGCCATTCTGACTTATTTTTCGGTTCAATTTTCCTAATTTCTAGTTCCATTTCCCAGTTCTATTTACCATCCATAATTTAACAGTTTAATTTTTATTTTGGAATGAAATTTTCATATTTTAGAGAAATTAAAAAGTGATATTTTTTTAACAAATTTTTGACTCATTTTTTATGATTTAATTTGATAGATAATTCTCTGTCTTTAGATCTTCATTTTTTCAAATTTAGATGAATTTTTAATATTATATTTTACAGATTATATAGATGATGGTTTAGATATTTAGCATGTATGTAAAATTAAATCTCAAAAATGTTAAAATGAAACAAATAAAATTCATAATAAGTAGGATTTCAATTTATCTCCAATTTTTTTCACTGCTGGAATCCTATCCAAATTTTTCTCGCACATTTCTGTATTTGACCCGATTTTTTTGCTGGTTAATATTTTTTGATTTTAAATGATAGTTTATGCCATCCCTAAAATACTACTTTTATTTTCAATTGCGTGACTTAGCACTCTTTTTTGCCTAGGTTCAGTATTGCTTCTTCTTATTTTTACTTCATTTTCTGGCGTTTTTTCCGCTTTTGCATAGCCAGGATCGGAATGGATAAAATAGAGTTCTTAATCAAATTTTTTTATTTTCAAATTAAGGCAATAAGTTGGCTTTGTAACTATTTTCATATTTCTTTTTCTTTTCATTATCCTTTTAGATGTAATTTTTTTCAAGAGGCTTCTGATTTTTCTGTTCTTCAATTTGGTGGTTATAGTAGCCCGGCTCCAATGCATAGAATACATAATTTCTGATTGGAAACTTAATCCTGATAGTATCAACCAGCTAATTGGGTACTACTGAATAACGAATATTATATAAAATTCCAAGGTGTTGTTTTTTTAGGAAAAGATAAATGTTAAATTTGTGAAGATTTCCTTGTATAATTAAACATAACTAATATTAATAACTAATATTAAAATGTTGTTTGATTCTAAAACATTTTATGGGGCAGTAAGTTTTATTAAGAAACTATTTTTTGTACAATTAATTTAAAGTAAATATGGAAGTAATTGTACATTGTATCTTGAAGCTAATAAATAGAAAATAATTGATGGGCGGTAAGAACACTGATTTGTGTATATATTGAATGGCTTGTGGGTTAAAAGTATTTTTAACAGCTTCTAGGATTCCTATAATTTACCATTAATTCCAATGGCAATTGACTGCAATCAATCAACTCCGAAAATATAAAGGCCTTTATTTTTACAAAGGCCTTTATTTTTACATGGATCAAAAATCAAAAGGAGATCGTCTAAAAATGAGTGAGTCAACCGTTTTTGCGTTTCAGAGTGAAAATGATACATATGAGATATGTGATACTATCCATCAGCCTGAAAAGGATCAATTGATGACCTTCGGCGATGCAACGGTTGTTATTGGTAAGCTTGATAGCAAAATCAAGGTGAAACAAGCAGTACATCTTATGGGTACAGGCATGGTTGGCGGTGCATTTTGGGGTATTTTGATAGGAGTGTTTGCTTTGTTTCTTTTAATAGCGAAGTGGACTGAAGATAAGGTACTAGAGAGATTAAAAAAGTTCAAAGCAACGATAATACGCACATCTACTTCTCATAAAGATCATAAAGATAAATTTAAACTTAAAGCCGTTTTCGGTATTGGTAAGTAACTAAAGGATTTAGAGGAGTGAAGTATAAAAATGAGTGAACAAAAATCTTCCAAGGTGTTAACTACTGGTTTTGGAATCCCCGTGGGTGATGATCAGAATAACCTTACAGCTGGGGAACGTGGTCCTGTTCTTATGCAGGATATTCATCTGCTTGATAAACTTAGCCATTTCGATCGTGAACGTATTCCTGAGCGTGTGGTACATACTAAAGGTGTAGGAGCCGGTGTTACTTTGAATTAACTGCGGATGTGACCAGATACACCAAAGCAAAGTTCCTTTCTGAAGTCGGTAAGCGTACTGAGGTTTTTGCTCGTTTTTCCACAGTCGGTGGAGGACGGGCTACTGCTGACGCTGCTCGTGATCCACGTGGGTTTGCTTTGAAGTTTTACACTGAAGATGGAAACTATGACCTAACAGGTAATAACACTCCAGTGTTCTTCATTCGCGACCCTTTGAAGTTTCCTGATTTTATCCACACACAAAAGCGTAATCCTGCTACAAACTGCAAAGATCCGGACATGTTCTGGGATTTCCTTTCCTTAACTCCGGAATCAATTCATCAGGTAACTATTCTTTTTTCAGACAGGGGTACTCCTGCTACCTTCAGACATATGAATGGTTACTCAAGTCATACATACAAGTGGTACAATGAGAAAGGTGAATATTTCTGGGTGCAGTATCATTTCAAGACTGACCAGGGTATAAAGAACTTGACTCTTGAGGGGAAGCGGAGAGATTAAGTGGAACTGATCCTGACCACGCTACGAGGGATATATATGAGGCTATTAAAAGAGGAGACTACCCTTCCTGGACTCTAGAAATGCAAATAATGACCCCGGAGCAGGCTGAAAATTATCGTTTTGATATTCTGGATATTACCAAGGTATGGCCACATGGAGATTTTCTGCCTATCAAGATCGGTAAGTTTGTATTAAACTGGAATCCAACAAATTACTTTGCTGAAGTGGAACAGGCAGCCTTCAATCCTTCAAACCTTGTTCCAGGCATTGGCATTTCTCCAGCCAAGATGCTGCAAGCAAGGGTTTTTTCTTATCACGAAACTTATATTCACCGTCTTGGTCCCAATTATCACCTGATCCCTGTGAATGCGCCAAAACACTCGCCTGAAAATAATTATCAGCGTGACGGATTCATGCGTGTTGATGCCAATGGTGGCAGCGGGCCCAATTATTGGCCAAATAGTTTTGGTGGTCCTGTTCCAGATCCTGGTTTTCTGGAACCCCCATTCGAAGTCTCGGGACTCGCAGGCCGTACGCCTTATAGATACCCTAATGATGACTTTGTACAGCCGGGCAATCTGTACCGTGACGTCATGACAGATCAGGACCGCGAGCACTTGATGGGAAATATTGTATCCCATCTTTAATCTGCCCAGAAACGTATACAGCTTAGGCAAACTGCTCTATTCTTCAAAGCTGATCCAGACTATGGAAGCCGTGTAGCTAAGGGTCTCAGTCTTGACATAAAGGAAGTTGAGCGCCTTGCTAACATGACCGCGGAAGAGCGTGCCAGGGCAACTGAAAAATGAAATAATTTTGGATAATGGCTCAATTTTGTTCAGGTTATAATATAAATATGGGTCTCTTTGTAACTATTTAGTTTACAAAAAGTCAGTTGGCTGATATCCATTTTGGTGCACTAGATAATACTGATTACTAATTTGTAGAAAAATTTTTGAGGAATAAGCTGATGAAAGCTGGATTGTTATTACTAATGATTCTCTCGGCGATGCTGATGGCTGCAACTACGATCTATGCCTATGAAGGCTCCACACATGATGCCATAGCTACCTTGAAGGACGCGAAGGGAAATACCGTGGGGCTAGCTAACTTTACCGAGGATGCTAGTGGCCTGGTCCACATCAACGTCAACGCGAGCGGTCTGACGCCGGTTTGCACGGCATCCACATCTATAATAAAGGGAACTGCACTGGGTCGTCGTTCATCTCTGCCGGCGAACACTACAATCCTCTGGGCAAAGAGCATGGCCTTAACAACCCGAAAGGCTCCCATGCAGGTGACTTGCCCAACCTAGAAGTTGGCAAGGATGGTATGGGACATATGAATATCACCACCACCCTTGTGACATTGTCACCAGGGCCGACCACGCTATTCTCAGCCAATGGCACTTCGCTGGTTATCCATGCTAATCCTGACGACCAGATGACAAATCCTTCTGGAAACAGTGGTGGACGGATTATCTGTGGAGTCATCGAGAAAAAATAGGTTTTTCTTTTATCTTTGCAGGAGTATAAAGTTGGCCAAAAGAAGAGAAAAGACAATGCCCAGAACAATGAACCCAGCATTGTTTTTCTGCGCGAAGTTGGCTGGATCGCTGACCAAGTGGGCGAACAGGCCGCCGAACGAGTCGATATATTCCGATGCTACAGTTAGGCAATGAATATTTAAAAGAGATGAGCCTCAAATTAGATTCGGGATTTCAAGAGCTAATTTGAGATCCTATGATTACAATACTTTACTTTAATAAATGAAATAATCTAAAATCGCGCTTAAGAAAGCTGATTTATTCCTTAACTGATGACTTAAGAATGAATTGAAAAGTCAATAGCATCAAACATTAACTGTCTAAAATCCTAATTCAAAATCATAGGGTTTATTATATTTGATTTGATCCTCAAGTGCTTAAGTTCCACTAATATAAGATATACCGGTTTTGTAATAGATCTGTGTATTTTCTCAGTTTTAGCCGAAATTATTTTACCTGAATTCTAAAAAAATACATAGCTTTTACTCAAATCCATACAACAACTTAAAACCTAAACATTGTTATTTTGTATCGCGAAGAGCAAGAAATTCATAAAAATTAAGCGTGAAATCTGGAAAATAGCACTGTTTTATCTCAAGAACGTAGCTATTATTTCGTGTATGCTTTAATAGAACCAAACTATAAAATGGATACAATTTTAAAAACTAAATCCTGAAGAGCAGAGGATATCTTCCTAGTATACTAATGCTTATTTAAGTTCAAAGCCGATAGTTGTAAATGAACATTTCCGAGAGAAAAGACTTACAAGAAGCTGACCTTTAAGGAGCTGATCTTATGGGGGTTAATCTTCAAGGAGCTAACCTTCAAGGAGCTAACCTTCAAGGAGCTAACCTTCAAGGAGCTCACATTGAATGGGCTTATCTTGGAGTAGCTAATCTTTAAGAGGCTAACCTTCGAGGAGCTAATCTTTTTTCTGCTGACCTCACCGAGGCTAACCTTCAAGGAGCTAACCTTATAGAAGCCAACATTGAAATGGCTACATTTCAATTGGCTAAACTTTTTGGCTAACTTTAAAGAGTCTAACCTTGAAGGAGCTAATCTTCAGGGGGCTGATTTTTATGGAGCTGATCTTCAAAGGGCTAACCTTCAGGGAGCTAACTCTTCTATGGGGCTGACCTTCAAGAAGCTAACCTTAAAGAGGCTAACCTTGAAGGAGCTAAGAATTTATCACTTTTCCAGCTTTCTAAAGCGAGAACACTTTCTAATGCAAAATTAGACAACGAGCTTCTCATGCCATTAACAGAGAAGTATCCTACCCTTTTTGAAGAACCTAAATGAATTCTTTTTTAAGCTATCTTAGGTACTCTCAAAATATATCTAATGTAATTAGTTTACCCATACCCTAAACGTTCAACAGAGAGCCAGAAAATAAGCCATGTTAGATTATGGAGAGTTCTACTTTTAAGAGAATAGTTGATGGAATTATTAATATCAGTAAAAAAAGTGTTTAAAGATTACAAAAAATAGGCTATCTATACGTTTTTCTAATTGATTTCACATCCAATAGAATTTGGATTGTGTACATGAGTTGTTGATAACTGTGTTCATTAGATTTCTATAGTTCCCCAAAAATTTTGGCTGTAATTATTTTTCAAATTTGTTCAATAATGCAAGGATACGACTCTAAATTTAAAAATGTTTATTCTAATCTTATTTATTGATCATTGCTCATAGGCCTTTAAAATCTAGAATATGATCCTAGATGAATCTGGACTGCTTTTTTAGAAAAAAGATCAATGTTGAAATTGTGAAGATCCTCTTAGTAATAAAAACATAATTAATATAACACTATTGTTTGATTTTAAAACATTTTATAAGAAAGCAAATTTTATTCAGAAACTACTTTTTGTATAATTAATTTAAAATAAATACTGGGCAATTGTATACTGTAACTTAAAATGAACAGATAAAGAGTTTCACATCTATTACGAAGTAAGTCTAAATAAAGATAAATTTTAGAGGGAGTCAAATGAGTGAAATGGGTACATCTGGAGAAGTAAAGGTTCCTTATAATGTAACAAATATCGAAAGATGCATGTGTCCACAGTGTCCTGTCCAAGTTGACAGTGTATGCACATTGGATAAAATTGGGAACTTAAAAAATGAAATGAAAAGTTTAGGAAAAGATGAAGTTTCAGAGCCGTACAAGGTACCTGGAGTCTACTGTTCATCAGGTACTGCTACCTGCAACGACCTAGACCCTAACAGAGATTGCATTTGTAAAACCTGCTCTGTCTGGGAAGAGAATTAGTCTGGAGCACGCAAATACAAGAATATATTTTTGCAATAATGGTAGAGCAACCTGATTCTATCCTCTTGCAAGATTATAGATATTTCTCCTATCATTAGGACTTACGTGCTTGAGGAGCAAAATAAATCATGAATAGAACTGACTATAAATATTGTAATTTTGGCAGTTTTAGGTTTATAGTCTATTTATTTTAGAATCTATGCAGTTCAACTGTCTGAATAATGAATTGACTAAAATATCTATTGTGCTTTATTTTGATCCTTAAGTGCATAAGTTCTATATTTATTAATTCAATAGCGTATGTCCTACTTGATGTGCCAGTAACTTATAGCGAAGCTACAGGAATGTGAATGTCAAAATTCAATGAAAATCTGAACAGTAACATACTAACTTATACCAGCACCATAATTTGAGGTATTTAAGCTCATGGGGATCTTGAAAGATAGGTAAAAAATGTCTCAAGGAATTGAGTATAATAGGTATAAAGGACACTTGCTTGCCATGAATCTTGCTTTGTAGAAATTTTTGATATTGAAAGATTGATAGGGTAAAAAAGGCAGTGTGGCCTACCAGGAAAATTGCATAGAATGCAAGCAGTTTGTGGAAGCTTGTAATACAGATGTTAAAGAACCTGTTGAAGGCTAAATCCAAATTCTAAAAAGTGGTGAAAATAATGCATCCAAGAATTGATTATGATAAATGTGTAGGTTTACTAGAATGCTATGGTGTCTGCCCTGCGGACGTATTTGATGCGGAAGAATCAATAGAAGGAAAAAGGGCATTAGTAGCACGCCCTGAAGAATGTACGGAGTGCGAGCAGTGCGTACAGGTTTGTCCTACAAACGCAATAGAACTCGTAGAGGATTAAAGAGATTATTTAGATGGTAGAATTGAATATTAAATAGCTGAAATCTTTATCATGAAAAGTTGTTTAAATGCATTGATATAAAAAAAGTATTAATGTCCTCAAAACTTAATGAAATTTTTAATAGTTACTGAGCCCAGTTTTCTAGGTTAGATATTGTACCATTGTTCTCCCACTCAAAATATATATAAAAACCAAATTATTTTGCATTTAAAAAAGAAATAATCTCAATTTCCTTTTTAAAGGCTTATTACAACGTTTTATATTTATTTTGTTATAATGGGAAAAATATGATCTGATAGTAATCACAAATAAATATATTTTGTCAAAGATAAAGCTATTAGTAATTGCATCTAATCTCAGATAAGGTGATGTATATTATAACAAAAGAATCCGATATAGATAGCAATAAATATCGTACTTCGTATCAGAATCGTATGAAGAAACTAGACAACAAGGAGCTTATAAGGGAATTTAACAATGCAAAAAAATATCCTTCCGGCACACCAAAGGATGAGTTCATCAAAATACGGATGCAGGTGTTGGAGATGCTCGCATCTGAGCGAGGAATCCTACTTTAAACATGTATTCTATACTGGTTTGCTCGCTAATGATATGGATCTTATATTGCATTTTTGGTTTTGACTTCAGACATGTAAACCTGTCACTCATGCTCGTGGCTTAATTTTCTCCATTATTCCATTGGTTTTATGCCTACTTTATCTTTCAATCCCTTTCTATAGGCCTAAATTAGAGAAAGGATTTCGATAAATCACTTACTTCATGAATCTTTTAGAATTGTAACTAATTCGTGAATTTACCCTATAATCCTATTTTCCGTCGATGACGTAAAAAGGGAATATATTTTTTCAATATGGCAGTAGCTTAAAAATTAATCCAACTTTCAATGAATAATAGTGGGCAGATAGGCAAACAAATTAGGCATCTGTTTACATTTGCAGAATGTAGTTTTCATCATTATTCCAAAATAGGTGTCCCGTAGGTATAATCCTCGAGTTCGAGGACTTTTTTCCAGAGTTCTTTGCATTCACAATTTGTTTTACTCAGGTCTGCTGGATTCTGGGTAAGTGAGAAAATTCTGAGCGAGTCTGCGACATCTGAGCTACATATTTTACAGTTGTGAGGGCCACGTTTTGAGCCTGCACCTACTGGGTCGGACATAAGTATGAGATCCGGGTGGGCAGCTTTCGCCTTTACCAGGATTTCTACGATGCTCCAGAGCCATGGAGGACGATATTGGCCTTTTTCCCAGAGAGCTTCAACGAGGGTGCCTTTCTGGACGTTGCAGAGGTTAATAGAGATTGTGTCAGTATGGGGGGCTACGTCATCTATGGAACGAACTATATCTTCTAAGGCCTGAAGTTCAGAAAGGAAAGGAGGTTTTAGCATCAGATAAGCTTTTACGGTTGCACCATGTATCTTTGAAATTTTTGCTGCACAAACGAAGTCTCTGAAACTAAATCCCTTGTTAATTGAATCTCTGCGAATTCTGTCAGAGCTTGTTTCCAGTCCAAATGCTAGCTCGAATGGTTTATTTTCCAGAATCTTAATACAGTATGACACGTTCTCTTCGGTTACAAAGTTAGGCCGGGTTTCGACAAGCACCTTGATAACCCTGGGA
>Ga0326728_10021635_pt1 | contig 12051 bp, 8 predicted proteins | sample MB3enrmetagenome_FD_207602 | JGI IMG/M metagenome (GOLD analysis project Ga0326728, IMG submission 207602) | Lab enriched peat soil microbial communities from McLean, Ithaca, NY, United States - MB31MN | ecosystem: Environmental > Terrestrial > Soil > Wetlands > Peat | place: USA: New York... | reverse complement strand
CGGACTGGGGTACTGGTCGGACCTCATGGCCCTTCTGGCCTGTGTCGGAATCGTCTACGGGGCGCTCGTTGGCCTCGCTCAGACCGATTTGAAGTATGTTATCGGTTACTCCAGCGTGTCGCATATGGGAGTAGTGGGACTGGGACTTGCGACCATGTCGGTAAACGGCATAAACGGGGCAGTATTTCAGATGTTTGCGCACGGCCTCATGACGGCCCTCCTCTTTTCTTCCGTGGGCTACATCTATGACCGCACGCACACGAAGATGATTCCCGAACTGGGGGGATTGTCCAAAACAATGCCGGTCGCCTCCGCCTTTTTCATAACAGCCGCTCTGGCAGGTATCGGCGTGCCGCTTATGGCGAGCTTCTGGGCGGAACTGCTGGTTTTTATCGCCGCGATCCGAGCTTTCCCGGCCGGAGGGATCGCGGCGCTCCTTGGACTCATAATAAGTGCGCTTTTCATGCTTCGGGTCGTCCAGAAGACCTTCTACGGGGCCGAAAACCCCAGTTGGGAGCACATACCCGACATCTCGGGCTTTCTTGCCGTACCGCGAATAGTGCTAGTGAGCCTCATAGTGTTTTTCGGAATGTTTCCCAAGCTTATGCTCGATATTATTCAAAGCACGGTTATTCCATTTGTAAATCGGTTATAGAGGCGAGGTAAACCGCACGTGACAAGGGATTTTATACTTTTTCTTCCCGAGTTGTTCTTCATCTTCGGCTCACTCCTTTTTTTTGCCTTCTCGTTGAGAAAGACGGCCGACCCCGCGCGGTATAACAAGTGGGCGCTCGTCGTGGCTGGAATTGGGCTGCTGGTTACTGTTGCCTCTTCGCCCCGGGAGGGGATGCTTTTTTTCGACTGCTACCGTGTAGACCTGTTCAGCCAGATATTCAAAATCCTGCTCGCCCTGGGTACGGTCTGGGTCATTTTCTCATCCGGCGAACTCAAGGGAATCGATCCGGGACAGCATGCCGAGTTTTACTTTTTCATGTTCGTCTGTACGGCGGCCATGATGATGCTGGTCAGTTCGGTCGAGTTGCTGACGATTTACGTGTCGATAGAGCTTTCCTCCTATTGCCTCTACCTGCTCGTGCCAATGAGGCGCAATGCCGGCGAATACATAGAAACCGGCATCAAGTATTTCATGATCGGCGTTACGGCCTCGGCCCTGATGCTTTTTGGCATCAGCCTGCTTTTCGGCCTTGCGCATACGACCTATGTGCCGCAACTGATCAAGACACTGCCGGGCATTATCAGCCAGCCCGCGGCGGTAATCGGACTCATGCTGGTCCTGTCCGGTTTCTTTTTCAAACTGGCCCTCGTTCCCTTCCATATCTGGGCGCCGGACGTCTACGAGGGGTCTGCAAACCAGGTCACGGTTTACATTGCAACGGCATCCAAGATGGCGGCAGCAGCGATGATAATCCGGTTCATTAGCCTCTCCGCCGGGGCCAGCCCCGGAATGATAAAGCTGCTGATCGTGCTCTCGATCTTTTCAATGACCTTCGGAAACCTTGTGGCACTCGTTCAGAAGGATATAAAGAGGCTTCTTGCTTACTCCAGCATATCCCACGCTGGATATATACTGATAGGGATACTTTCGGTTTCCGGGCGAGGCTATGCCACTGCGATATACTATGCGGCCGCCTACCTGGTGATGAATTACTCGGTGTTCATGGTAATCATGAAAGTCGCAGATGATGGGCGCAACCTGCGTATAGACGAACTGGCAGGGCTGCACAAACGTTCTCCGTTGCTGGCCATGACGCTCATGCTGGGCATTTTCGGACTTGCCGGAATCCCGCCCACAGCAGGCTTTACGGGCAAATTCCTCGTATTCGGCGCGGCGATCGAGAAGGGCTACCTCTTTCTGGTCATCATCGGCATGGTAAACGTTACCATATCCCTTTATTACTATTTGATGGTCATAAAGGCCGCTTATCTGCTCAAACCCGCAAACGATGAATATCCGGCGCTGCAGGTTGACCTCTGGACTCGCTGTTTGTGCATCGCGCTGGTAGTAATGACATTGTATCTTGGCCTCTTCCCGGATCGGTTCGTGTCTCTTACGGAAGCGGCGGCAAGGACATTGTTTTGAGGGGCATCTCGTTCATGAAGTGGCCAGGAGCGAGTTCGAGCCATGAGAAGCCATCATAGCGACAGAAGAAAATCAGGGACCTCACCCAGGCAATTCATGCAGAGGATTCTCGCGCCGTAGTCGTTGATTGAAAGGATACTCACCGAGACGAGGCTGATTTCCAGCCTCAGGATAAAATCCAGGGGAATCCCGGCATAATGGGCCAGGACGGTTTTAATGGGGTCCGCATGGCTTACGACGGCCAGTATGCCCTTGGGGTGGTCTCTGCGAATTCTTTCTATTTCGCTGACCATCCTCTGCTGAACTTCAACCATCAGCTCCCCGTTTGGCGGCCTCGTTCCGGTGCGAAACCTGTTGTACGGCCGCCAGAGGGGATGACTGATCAACTGCTCGAACTCCAACCCGCTCCAGTCGCCTATATCGACATCGGCCAATTTTTCACTGGTGATGATTTCCAGTCCGAGGCGCCTGGCCAGGGGAAGGGCCGTTTCAATCGTGCGCTCCAGCGGGCTGGAGTAGACAGCGTCGAGCGATATTCCGCAAAGCCTCTCGGCAAGATTTTCGGCCTGGGCTTTTCCTTCTTCGTTCAAGTGAAAGCCCGGCATCCTTCCGGGAACTCTTTTTCCGATCGCAGGATTGTTTCCATGTCTAATCAAAAGAAAAATGGGCATAACCGAGGCTCCTCAATCCATCAATTCCTTAATCAACTTTTTACAGTTCCTCTGCCTTGCGCATAGACGTTTGATTTGTCATCACTTTTGCCCTGTCGCGCTCCGCAACGCTTTGAACTTCACTCTAGGGCATTTCCAGGAGGCAGTTCGGTGTGTCCTCGGTAGACCTGGAAATTTGGGCGCCCTCGCCATTTTTGCCCCATAATCAATGCTCCAGCTTCCGGAGCACCGGGCCGCCGGTAAACGAAAGATATGCATCATACCGGGGAATCAAACGAGGCTCAAGATATTCGTAATAGCCTCTAAATGGAGGAGACGATGCAATCACAACCATGCATTTCCGGCTCAGGTGAAGCGATCGGATATTTCAGATTAGAGGGTTGCCGGCTCCAAGGCCACGCAGACACATTGTGGCTATTTCCATTGCCAGTTTCCATAAGAGGGAGGCATGTCCGTTCCTAAGGACCTGTCACCATTGTTATTTTATCTGTTCAAAGAAAATTATTTGGAAATTTTATGGGGAATTTTTAATTGACTTCTACGCTAGCAAGGAGTGGCAGATCTCCGTTTCGAGGCCTGCTCATGGAACCGGTCATCAGCGATGTAATTCCTGCCAGGTTTCAGTTTGCCTGTACAGCTATTTTCCACACCATATGGCCGATATTGACGGTTGGAACTATCGAACTTATCCAAGAACAGGTGGAGCGGTTCACGGAGGCAGCATGATGGAAGGCTTATCCCGCAACAGCAGCGACCCGATGGATAAACTCAGGGAAGATATCGAACTCACTAAGAAGCAGATCACCGAAAGTATACGGGAAATAAGAGAAAGGCCTACTTCGGAAGCTCTTTGGCGAGCCGCCGCAGCCAAGGGAAGCAAGCTGATCGGCGAAAAAGTTCAACCATTTGTCAACGGGACAGGAGATACAATGAAGGAGATGTTAGGGAAAGTATTGGACGCTGTAAATCGAGACCCGCTGCCTGTATTGATGATGGGGGCGGAGGCCGGCCTGGTGCTCCTGAGTCTTTACAACAGGAAGGAAGTCACGGGCGAACAGCCCCCAGGCCCGCAGCCTGCCGGCGCGGATCCCTACGGAGAGCCGGAAGAAATCGGAGATTCAGAAAGGGAAAAAGCGAGGTCCGAGTCTTTCAATAAGATAGCCCTGGGACTGTCAGCGCTGGTCCTGGGCGCTGTTATGTCGGGCGTTGTTCCAGGCGTGGATTCCGATAAAGTGGAAGAATGGAAATCGGACTTGCTGACAAAGGCCGGTGAGGCCGGTGAGGAGCTTTTGAAGAGCACGGAAAAGATGCTGCGGGAGAAATTCAGTCAGGAAACGATCGATAAAGGAAACGAAAGCTTTCAAATATAAGAAGACTCCACATGGGCCCGGGGCCGCCTTATTTACCCGGATTTGCCTTTCTGCCATGGCCGGGGCAAGCGAGCGCGGATGACCGGTGTCTTTGGTGGACGAGTAGTCAAGCAACCGGCATTATGTTTACAAGCCTCGATGGGTCCGACTATCCTCAATCCCGGGATTTCACGGCGAAGGGACCCTTCCATGTTCTGCTCCGAATGAAAGGTAAGACATCCGCGCCGCTACTACGTTTCACCCATTTAGTTCGCCTCCTTTTCTCATTACTTTGATTTTAATGTCGATATTCCTCGATTACCGCCGGACGAACTCCATATGAGTCCAAATATAGACGACTGCTCCAGCCCCGGCACTGTTGAGTCTCTTGAACGCGTTTGCGGAAGGTTCGCCGTTAAGGTAGAATGATAGAGTCGTGAGGCCGTCACCAGGCCGATTAACATTCGCTCAGATAAAGGAGGCAGAGAAAACTTATGCTTCGCGAGAAATCATTGGTCCAGGGCATACTTAGATCGGGCGACAGGGACACGAGCAGGGGCGCCGAATATGTGCGGGACTTTTTCGACACTTACGGTGTAAAGCGCTACGCCGTACTCGCCGATCACACTTCGGCGGCCGAAGACCTGCCCGACCTGAGCGGTTTCGATTTGTGCGGGTTTTTTACTTTCGATATCAACCTGGCGGGATCAAAACTGGCCGGGCACGAGGTCCAGTTGATAAAGAGCTGCGGCCCGGCGCCGTCTTGTGACGGCTGGCTGATCCTATCCACCCTGCGAGCGGCCACTTTCGCCCTAAATCATGCCCTGATGGCGACGGGCAACGAACGACAAGCTATCTGCAGGCTCTATGGAGGCCAGACCACTCTCATTAGCACGTACATGGACTTCTTTTCCGGTGAGACGGAAACGCTGGTCCAGATCAGCAACTATTTCGACCGTAAGTACAGGACGCTTTTCCCACTGGATTTGCGCTACACGATAAGGGAGTGCGACGGCACAGTTCGAGCTGCGGGCCAGCGCATCATCCCCCCCGGCGGGCTGACTGTGGTCGACAGCAGGAAACTCAACCTCGGCCAATTCGAAGGATATATGCGAGTGATAGTAGAGGTTGAGAATCTTCAGTCCAGGATTCAGCCTTTCATGCATTACTGGGCGGATTACATCAGCGAAGCAGGGCTTTGCCGAAATCACCAGTCAGGCTGGGACCAGTGGGCGGCCAATGTAATTTTCGCACGTGGCTATATGCCCGTTGAGCCAGACCTGGATCTCACGCTTTCGTTCTGGAACGAAAACGACGTGGAATCCCACCCCAGAATTCTCCTGCATTTCAACCAGAACGGCGAGGAAAAGGCAATAGAGAGACCCGCAGCCACCGTTCCGGGCCGGCAAATGTCCTACCAGAACATATCCGAGCTGTTCCGTGACGTATCGCTGGAGGGCGCAAAAAGCGCTTTTTACCTGATAACCCTCGACACGCCTCTTCACCGCCCTAATTACTACATACATCCCAAGGGAACGAAGCAATACATCAACACGAGCCATCAAACCGGCTCCGATGCCTGCCACTGGGCCGTCCCGACCGCTGCCGACTGCTACCAGGAGGACTATCTCCAGATGCTCGACAGGTTCGACACCGACCCATGGGTCATCCAGTTTCCGATGCTCGACAAGCGTTTCAAAATCGATACTTATCTCGGTTTGCTTTCTTCCACGTTTTGCAAAATCAACGATTTCACCTTTATTTTCAGGAACTCCAACGGCGAGGTCGTTTTCACGAAAGAGGAGACCATCGACGGCCGCAGTCCGCAGTTTTTGAATCTGCAGGATTACGCCCGTCAGCACGGCGTTACGATAGATTCGGGGCTTTTCGGACTTGCCCCTCGAAAAGGATTGAAAGAGGTGCCCCGGCGCGCAATCAGCATCGTAGGATTCAAGCATAAGGACTACCCTTACATTTGCACCGCGCCGGCCAGCGGTTTCGAAGACCCGAACCTTCCCTTCTATATGGACAAAGTCAATCCTATGTGCCACCAGTACGAATACAGCCCCGTTCAGGTTACAGACAGGTTCGGCCCCTGCATAGTTTCGGAGGAATACGACACGCTTTACATCGTGACCAATTGCTCTCTTTGGAAGCATTACGACAGGGAATGCGAATACAAGGTAGAAATCATCGATCCAAGGGGAAAGATGTACTGCGTATATCGCAAGATCCGCCCGCAGAGTTTTGACGCATTCTGGCTGAGCGAACTGTTTGCGGAAGAACGGATCCCGACTGACAGCACATATTTCACCTTGTGGGAAAGGAGTAACGATACGCTCCTGATCAGCTACCATTTCACTTATCGCAAGAGCGATCATGCCATGAGCGCAGACGATACGTTTGGGGGCGTATTGATGATGGAGCCGCTTCTGTTCGACAGGACCGCCGAGGGTGTTTTTGTGCCGGCCGGAGATACGCCGGTGAGGAATTACATAGGGGTGAAGCGATAAAGAGGCGGCCTGTGGTTGACTCTTTGTTGCGGGTTGCGGGTCAACGCCTCTCCGTGTCACTGTGTCTCAGCGCCCCGGCGTTCAAATTCTCCGAGTCACCGAGACCTTAGCATTCCCAGGTTACTACCGGCGGCAGGAGGATCGACTGGGGGTTTGTGGCCGCAGCTATCGCAGGGATATTGTTCAGAAAGTGGCAGCATAAGCCGAAAGCCGCCGGTTCTCCCGCCGCCTCTCCGATTTTGAATGCGACGGTGACATCCCCATCAGCGCCGATCGTGGCCTTCATTTCCCGGCAACAGTCGGGAACATGGGTTATTGCAACGGCCAGCGCCTTCTGTCCGTCGATCAGGTGGAACCATCTCTGAGGCAGATATTCTTCCGCCGTTTGGGCTTGTCCGATGTAATCGGTTCTGCTGCCGGAGGATATTGACCAACTCGCTCCTCCCGAGGGTAAAAACCGGCTGTGCCAGATTATCTCCGGGCAGGTTTCGACATGCAGGTTTCCGTAAATTCCGCCACCTGCTCCGAAGTCACAGGTCACAACGGAAGAGGAAACGGTCAACGGCAGATTGAAGGTCAGTTCGTCATCGGTCTGAGTTCGTGAAAGCAAATGTGTGAGCCTGACCCAGGATTTGCAGGCGGTTGTCTCCAGAAGTGTTTCGGCCGCGCAGCGGTCGGGGTATTTTCCCGCCGCCCTCACACGCGCGCTCAGGGGAAAGCCGACCGCGAATGCCGAGACACCTTCGAGAGAGGCCCGCAATCCGTTACGGATGAAGGAGGCCGGCGCCCGCAAATGCGGTATCGAATCATACTCGACCACGTGGAGAGTCCCACTCCGGTCGAACTCGGTCGAAAAGCGCCGCTGGCAGCTTCTGAACCGCTTTTCCTCAATCGTGTGCAATGGATCGTCCAAAGCGGGGGGAGAGGCTTCACAATTCAATGCCCCCCTGCCCTTCTTTTCTATCATCGCGAATTCAGGGTACGGCGAGAAAAGCTTTAGTTCCAGTTTTTCGAAGGGTGAAAGCGAGACCGCGAAATCGAGCCTCCAATCCAGTTCAGGGTTAGAGGCGCCCGGCGTCACCTGGAGAGGAACCTGACGACCATCGGGCATGAAGAGCGAGGCGATGGGAACGCCGTCAGGGCAGCCCGCCGGGTCGAGCATCGATGCGGGGATTTCGACGGAAACAGGGTAAAAAAATCTACGGATTCCGTGAGTTTCACATACGCCGATATGCCCGAGAAAACTCATTAGATCGACGCCTTCCTGCAAGCTCCCCTGTAAATGACCGCGATCCTGTCAACCGTAAACCGAGCGGCCCCTCTGTTGTTTTCAAAAACCGAATAAGCCGCCTGCCCCAGGGCGTTTCGCTGCTCCTCATCTTCGAGCAGCGAGACGAACGCATCCGTCAGCTCTTCTATCTGTGCTTCCCTGTCTGTTTCGGGCGCCTGGATTTGTTTTACGGCCCCCCTATCGTGGAAGTCTCTTGCTATCTGCCGGAAGTTTTCCATCGAAGGCCCAATTACGATGGGCTTTGCGTACCACGCAGGTTCGAGGATGCTTTGCCCGCCGTGCGGAATGAGAGTTCCGCCCACGAAGGCGACTGTGGCGAACCTATAGGCCGTGGCAAGTTCCCCGATCGTATCCAGCAACAATATCTGCGCCCCGTCCGCTGTTTTATTGTCTTCGGACCGGCGCTTGACCAAAAAGCCTTTGCGGGCCGCCAAATTTGCGACCGCATCAAAACGTTCCGGGTGCCTCGGGACCAAAAGAAGCCTGGCTTTTTCGAGTTGAGGTCTGAGCCTGATCCGGCGCAGCACCTCCATCAAAACATCTTCCTCGCCCTCATGGGTGCTTCCGGCCACGATAAGCGGCCCATCTTCCGAGGTGAGCCCAAGCACTTCGTCCAACGCTTGAGCCACATCCTCCCTCATTTCCTGCTCAACCAGTTCTTTATCGTACTTGATGTTGCCGCTTACGAAGACCTTATCCGGAGGAGCGCCCATCTTGCGGATACGCTCGGCGTCGTCTTCGGATTTCATCAACAGGACACGGTAGTTGGCGAACACATTTCGCAGCACCGGGCGGACGAGGCGATAGAGACGGAAAGATCTGGGAGAAATGCGGCCGTTGGCCATTATAACGGAGATGCCGCGCAAGTGCGCCTGGCGTAGAAGGTTAGGCCAGATTTCGGTGTCAATGATCACGATGACCGTCGGCCTGATCCAGTCAAGAAAGCGACGGCAAACAAATGCGAAATCGACCGGAAGATAGAAGATATTGCCCGGACCGTATGCTGAAAACCGTTGCCGGGCCATTGCCTGGCCGGTCTTGGTTATAGTTGAAAAGACAAAGCGAGCTTCCGGAAAGCGAGCGTGAAGCTCACTTGCCAGCGGCTGGATGCTCAGAGTTTCACCCACCGAGCATGAATGGAACCAAAATGTCGGCCGGCCGTCCGAACGCAGACTGTCGGGAAGCCGGCCAAACCGTTGCGCCAGGCCCTGCAGGTATTTCCCGTAGCGCAATGCCCTGTACAGGAAAACCGGCAGCATGAGGACAATCCAGGCGCTAAGAAGCAGGCTATACAAAAAATACATTTGCCTCTACCCGCGTTCAGACCCTGAAAGCAGACGATTGACCCGTTGAAGATCCGCCTCAGTGTCAACACCCACCGTGTCGTAAGGGGTCTCTACAACGTAAATTGGTACTCCATTCTGCAGAAAACGCAGCTGTTCGAGCTTCTCCGCGGATTCCAGGGATGACTCCGGAAGCGAATGAAAAAGGGTGAGCGCCGCCTTCGTATATGCGTAGACGCCTATGTGCTTGTAACGCTTAACCGCGCCCGTACCGTCCCTGTCGAAGGGAATCGGGTGACGGGAAAAGTAGAGCGCTCGCCCGGAATCGTCAGCCACGACCTTCACATTGTTAGGGTCCTGTGCAGCGGAATCATCGACGGCAACTTTCAGTGTCGAAACCCGAACCTGCGAATCTCCTGTCAGAAACGGCGATACAATGGCATCCAGATGTTCCGGCCGCAGCGTTGGTTCATCTCCCTGAATGTTGATGTAAATGTCAGCGTCAATCCTCCGCATTACCTCCCGCAGCCGGTCCGTTCCGGAAGGATGCCTGCCGGTGAGAATAACCGGAATCGCTTCCCGCTCGCAAAACTCCACGACCTTGTCACTGTCGGTAGCTACCAGCAAATCTGCCAGCAGCCCGGACTTACGAGCATTTTTATACACCCAGTAGAGCATCGGCTTGCCGGCTATATCCCTCAGCACCTTACCTGGAAGGCGGGTGGAATCATAGCGCGCCGGTATAACCCCCAGTATTTTCAATTTATTAACCATCTATAAAACTCCGCTGACCTCTTTTCCGGGAAGTTCCGCGGTACGCGCGTTCCTCTTGGCGCTTCACGCCCCGGATCATGAGTATCGGGGTCACCCCGGGGACCGGACTTTTCATGGTTTCAGGATGGCCCGAAGGGACATGAAAAGCTGTCGAGAAAATTAACGGGGATTGGCAAATGCCTGAAGGCGTCAGGATTTACTCTTCACCATTCACACACTACTCATCACCGGTATTACAGGAAAGGAGGGAAGGAGTTGGCATCGTCGATGATCCCGATCCCCTCCATCTCAAAAAGCCACGCCGGCCGGCATACAGCGGCCTCGACCACAATAATGGGTATGTGGGCCGGAAGGCGCTCGTTTACTATCTCCTTTACACATTCATAATCCCCGGAGTTGCGCAAATAACAAAGCAGATAGGCAATATCGTGCATCGTAGCGCCCTGGCTGCGCAAAAGCGCCTCAAAGTTGTCGAACGCCCGATGAGTTTGTTTCTCGATATCGCCTTCATATGCTACTTTCCCGTATTTGTCGATGCTTGCAGTTCCTGAAATCATCAGGTGAGAACGATCGCCAAATTTTACCCTCAGACCGCGCTCGAAGGTTACTCCATACCTGATGGTGCGCGGGAGATGATCCAGTGCATCTATAATGGAGATTTGCCTTTCGTCGATATTGCCAAACGAAAGACTGTCCATAGTGACCACAACCCCGGCAAGAGCACTCTTGCCCTCTATCCCCGTGCTTGCCACAAAGCGCGATTCGGCGCAAAGCCCCTGTGAATGGAAAAAGTTTTTTCGCGCCTCGACCATGCCGTTGTACCGGTTATCGATGTCATTCACATATATCCAGGTCCGCACCAGGTTATTCCGCACGTTCAGATCGCATCGCCGGAGGAAAGCGGAAAAAGAATCGAAAAGCGCCTCCGTCTGCTGTTTTGAATCAAAAGATGCTGGCTCCGCATGATGGGAACTCCAGACCATTGAGTAATGATCACCTTTAACGTCCATCGCAGTGCGCCAAGGTCCGCCGCCGTTGTCCAGAAATTTCTTTTCAAAGCTTCCCGTTTTTCTTTTCAGGTGATAAGAAAAAAGCACTATCGAGTCAGACGTAAGAGGAGTTTGTTGTATCAAAGAAACCACGCCATTGCCAATAACGCGGGAAAGATCCGATTTTTCCAGCTGTGTCTTTTGATTGTCAATATCGCTCATGTGCAGACGCGAGAAAAGCAAAGTCTGCTCCGAAAGGCCGAGAAATTCAGTGACAAATCGATATCTTTCACCTATTTGTGCAATTGCATTATTGAATGACCTGCTTTCATTACTTGTAAATGTAAAATAATATTCTTCAGCCCCATCGAATGACGAAAATGAGGAGCACTTGATTGTACGATCGAAATCCCATCTTTTAACCATTGAAACAACTCTTTCGAACTACCGCGTCGATGAAGCCTTCTCCCGGATATTGCCCGCCACGCCTTGAAATGGTTTCAATAATCATGCGTTTCTACTACTAATTTCGTTAGAGTGTCAAACATAATTTCCGTGAGCGGTGAGTGGCGAACAGGACTTTAAATGGTGTCATCGGGCAGGTTCACTGCGGTCGATCAAACCGGGAAAGGCCCCCTTTTCAAAAAATTACTAAAGTCAATCGTTTGACGGGTCGTTACTTAAGGGGGGAACCAGAGCTAACGGCCTTGAAGGAGGAGGGGATGAGAGGTTTTCTCATAGCCGCGGCGATCTTTTGCGCCCTTGGTTTATTCACCCAGCAGACGTCTGCTTCATGGGAAGAGGTCTCGGGCTGCACCAACAAGAGCACCGGCCACATACGGATACTGTCGGGATCGGACCGTTGCAAGTCGTGGGAGAACACTTTAGTTTTGGGGAGAACCGGTGAAACGGGCCCGTCGGGGGCTCAGGGTCCCGCAGGCCCGCCGGGACCGGCCGGCCCACCCGGTCCTCGCGGCGAAACAGGGCCGCCGGGTCCCATTGGTGAAACCCTTATTCAACCAAACATCACCGCGCAGCCTCAGCAACCCGGCACACTGACCACTGCCGAGAAGGTCACGG
>Ga0326728_10021631_pt1 | contig 12054 bp, 7 predicted proteins | sample MB3enrmetagenome_FD_207602 | JGI IMG/M metagenome (GOLD analysis project Ga0326728, IMG submission 207602) | Lab enriched peat soil microbial communities from McLean, Ithaca, NY, United States - MB31MN | ecosystem: Environmental > Terrestrial > Soil > Wetlands > Peat | place: USA: New York... | reverse complement strand
TTCTTCCCGCTTTCCCGCACCTCCGCAACGATTGCCATGTGCCGGTCGTAGTCGATATTACAGAAGAGGATAAGCCACTCATGGGATATCTCTTTGATAGTGGAGAAAAACCTGGTCCTCAACGTTTCTTCAGACAACGAAGAGAGCATCTCGTGCTCCGCGGGCTCGTCTTCAGGTCTTATGGGCCTCAGAAGCACTTCGGTACCCTCCGACAATTGCCAGGGCGTAATGTACTTCGTCGGATAGGGAATGATAACCAGGTGTGGATATGGAGATCGGCCAGCGGCGCCGTAATCCTTGTCAATAATGATCCGTGCGTCAAGGGCAGAAGCCCTGCCATTCGATATGGCAAGCGGATTTATGTCGATTTCAGCTATTTCGGGGAAGTCGACGATCAGATTGGAAAAATTGACAAGGATTTCCTCGAGCCCATCAAAATCTGCTGGGGGTTTGCCCCGAAAGCCCTGGAGCATTTTGTATGCCTTCGTGTCCTGCATCAACATCTTTGCCAATGTCTGGTTGAGCGGCGGGAGTCCAATCGAAAAGTCTTTGATGAACTCCGCCGCCGTCCCTCCCATCCCAAAGAGGATGACCGAACCGAAATCCTTATCCTTCTTGGCCCCAAGGATGAGCTCGTAATCGACATCTGTGATCATCTTCTCGACAGCTACACCCGCTATAGCCGCTTTCGGGGCACGTCTCTTCACCCTTTGCATCAACTTCTCATATGCTTCCTTTAGGGCTGCGCTTGAATCGATTCCTGTAATGACGCCACCCACATCGCTTTTGTGGGAGATGTCAGGCGAAACGACCTTGATGACGACCGGATAGCCCACCTTTTCTGCTATACTCACCGCCGCTTCGGGACCTTGAATGAGCTGCGGCATTGTCACCGGGATACCGTAGGTTTTAAGAAAATCCTTGGACTCTTCCTCGTTAAGAAGCGTTCGCCCTTCCGTCAGGGCCATTCTGAAAAGTTCTTTCAGGTGGCCTTTCGAGGGAGCTTTGTGTGACGGCGACTCGGCAGGGGTTTCATAGAGCTGGTCGAGATGTCTCTTATACCTGCACATATTCACATAAGTTCTGACAGCCTCCTCAGGGGTGTCGTAGTTCGGGATGTTGTTCTCAACAAAAATGCGCCTCCCTTCTTCGACATCCTTTGCCCCCATCCACGTTGCATTAATAGGTTTCCAGGTTTTTCTCGCAACATCGGCCACAGCTTGCGCAACCTGGGTCGAAGGGGCAGAGTCCATGGGTATATATATGACCAGCACTCCGTCCACCATTGGGTCACTGAGGCATATAGTGAGTGGTTTCGTGAACCGGTCGACAGTTGCGCCTCCAAGAACGTCTATAGGATTACCCTTGCTCCAGTACGATGGCAAAAATGCGTTGAGTTGCTTCATGCTCTCGTCAGAGAGTTTTGCCAGTTCCCCACCCAGGTCTATAAGGGCGTCCGTGGCCATCACACCAGGCCCGCCAGCAGCCGTTAGTACGGCGAGCCTCGGACCGGCTGGTAACCTCTTCGAATCAAGAACCTGGGCAGCATCGAATAGTTCCGCTATTTCCCCCACCCTCACGATCCCGGCCCTCCTGAAGGCTGCTTCATATACTGCATCGTCCCCTGCCATAACCCCGGTGTGGGAATGGGCTGCCCTTGCACTCTCCGCGAATCGCCCTGGCTTCAAAATGAGGATAGGTTTGCGGCGGGCGAACCCCCGAGCCGCACTCATGAATTTTCTCGCGTTGCCGACCCCCTCCATGTAGATCAGAATGCTTTTGGTGGCTTCGTCATCTCCCAGGAAGTCGATCATGTCGCCAAAATCGACATCGATCATGGAGCCAAGTGATGCAAACATGCTAAAACCTATCCCCGCGCTGACCGCCCAATCGAGTATCGCGCTGCCGAGGGCGCCGCTCTGAGAGATGAAGGCAATATTTCCAGGTGGAGGCGTACCCCTGAGAAACGTCGCATTTAAACCCAGAGGGGGCCGCACAAAACCGAGGCAGTTAGGTCCCAGGATACGCATTCCGTACTTTTTTCTAATCTCTTCTATCTCACCTTCCAACTTTCTTCCCTCTTCGCCAATTTCCTTGAATCCCGCAGAAATTATCACCACCCCGTTTACGCCTGTCTTTCCGCACACCTCAAGTACTCCGGGCACGGTGCGGGCGGGCGTTGCGATGACTGCGAGATCCACGTGTTCGGGGATGCTGGCTATGTCCGGATAAGCGTCGACCTCCAAGGTTTTTTTGCTGTTCGGGTTTACGGGAAATACTTTTCCGTCTTTCCAGCGCAGAAGGTTCTCCAGGATTGTTCGTCCGACAGCACCTTCTTTTTCGGTTGCACCGACCAGTGCCACCAGTTTAGCATTAAGCATGTTTCTTAAATTACCCATCTCTTGCCTCCTTTATGCCCGCTCCTTAAAGCAGCCACTTTTGCTGAGCGATCAAGCGAGCCTAAATCCTCACTCGAAGGAGGTATGTTTGTTACTCACCAACTAACAAAGCCTGACACCCAAACGAACAGAAAATTTTGCACAATATACCATAGATGAAGGCTCGTGCCTATCATAATTCGCAGTCAAGTTATCAGGTTGGCTATGAAGAGTAAGACCCTTAGGCAAGACGGAGGTAAATTTTAAGAATGAGTTTCAAGCATGAATAGCTTGCCAAGATGTTTCGCCGGCGAATGCCTTCGATATGAAAACCAGACCAAAACCCCGGATTCAATCCGTTGATTACCACTTGGAATATTGCATAGAGGCGAGATTTTGGAAAATAGCGATTGCAGGAAGAAATGCTTGGGCTTGATTCGATGGTCTAATAGATCGAATTTCCGTTCACTCCTTTTCTTCAAACGGATATCTCAACCGCAATCTTCTCGTCATTCACATCTGAATATTTTTCCTCTAATACCTTTTGCCTTTTTTCTGGATCAAAAATTGTTTTGAAATCGTGAAGGATGTTCTGTAAGATAGTACATTGAGGTTCAAATCGTGGCCGATCCTCCAAAGAAAAAAGAAGCCTATATCGCCATCCACGGTCATTTCTATCAGCCTCCCCGGGAGAACCCGTGGCTTGAGATCATTGAGACGGAGGAGAGCGCCCATCCCTTTCATGACTGGAATGAGAGGATTGCCTTCGAGTGCTACCGGCCCAATGCCTATGCCCGGACCCTTGACGGCAAAGGCAAGATCTTAGATATCGTCAACAACTACTCCTCCATTAGTTTCAATTTTGGTCCCACCCTCCTCCCTTGGCTGGAGACGAAATTTCCTTCTGTCTATCGGAAGATCCTTGAAGCAGACCAGCTCAGCCTGAAACGGTTCGGCCACGGGAATGCCATCGCCCAGGTTTATGACCACATCATCCTGCCCCTGGCTATCGACAGAGATAAGGAAACAGAGGTTCTCTGGGGAATGGCCGACTTTGAGAAACGATTCCATCGAAAGCCTGATGCGATGTGGCTTCCCGAGACGGCCGTCAATTACGCAACCCTTCAGGTGTTGGTCAAACATGGAATGCATTATCTCATCCTGAGCCCCTTTCAAGCGTCGAGGGTAAGGCCCTTCGGAGGTAAAAAGTGGACGGATCTCTCTCAAGATCGAATCGACCCTACCCAACCTTACCGATGTTTTATGCAAGATGCGTCCGGTAAGAAACTCTTAGACCAGTTCATCGACATCTTTTTTTACAATGGGATCATTTCAAAGGAGATTGCCTTTGGGGATCTCTTGAAGGACGGCAACACTTTCTGCGATCGATTTCTACAATTCTACCAGGAGTCTACAGAAAGACCGCAACTGATTCACATTGCAACGGACGGTGAAACGTACGGACACCACAAGAAATTCGGCGATATGGCCCTCGCTTACGCACTCCATCAAGGCTTTCCTGCCCGTGGGCTTGAGGTCATCAACTACGGGGCTTTTCTAAAACGATTTCCTCCCGTTTATGAAGTGGAGATTGATGAAGGGCCAAAGGGAGAAGGAACTTCCTGGAGTTGCAGCCATGGGGTGGGGAGATGGAAAGAAGATTGCGGGGACAGTACGGGAGGAAATCCCGGTTGGAATCAGAAATGGAGAAAACCTTTAAGGGGAGCTCTTGATCTTCTGAGGGATGAACTCGGCCTGGTCTTTGAGAAAGAAGGAGAAAAGATATTTCGGGATGTTTGGCAAGCCAGAAATGGCTATATTGAAATCGTCCTTAATCGCTCTCCCCAAGGAATCAACAGCTTCTTTGAACGGCACGGGCTCAAAGGCCTTGACGAAAATGGAAGGATCAAGGGACTTAAGCTCCTGGAGATGCAGAGGCACGCCTTACAGATGTTTGCGAGCTGCGGCTGGTTCTTTGCAGACTTGGCAGGACTGGAGACCGTCATTATCCTTCAGCGGGCGGCAAGGGCGATCCAGTTGGCAGAAGAGCTGACAAAGGGAGAGATTGAGAAAAAATTCCTTCAGCGTCTATCTGAGGCGGAAAGTAATCTTCCCGAGATGGGGAAGGGCGATCAAGTTTACCAGCGTTTGGTAAGACCGAAACGGGTCACACCCGAAAAGGTCGTGAACCATTTTGCCATCGCTTCTTTGCTCGATAGCGGGGAGGGAGAGAAAAAAATCTTCTCGTATCGGGTGAAGAAGATTCAGTATGAAAAGATGGAAAAGGAAGAGAATTTGTTGGTCATAGGTCAGGTAAGGGTGACCTCGGATATCATCCCGGAGTCAAAAGAATTTCTCTTTGGACTGATTCCGTCGGCGAGCGAGGTTTTTCGCACCTGGGTATCGGAAAAGAGGGAGGGCCTTCATTTCGATGTCCTGAAGCAAAAAGGACACGAGGGATTTGGAAAAGGTGGGGAGGAGATCGCCAAGGTTCTTACTTCCTTGTTCGGAGATCAGATCTTCACCATGCGCGATACTTTTGAGGAGGAGAGACAGGCCATCTTCCAAAAACTTATCCAGAAAGAATTCGAAGAACACTGCCAGATCTACGCCGACCTTTTTGACCGGACGAAACTGGCTGTTGAAGCCTTAGCCAAAGAAGGGTTGGAGATTCCGTATGAGATTCGTGTGGCGGCTGAAGTCACGCTCAGCGATCGTTTGTTTCAAGAAATAAAGGAGCTGAAAAGGGATTTTAAGGGGACGGTCGAAAGAAGAAAGATTGATGAGATTATCGGAGAGGCAAAGGAACACGGGTATCAGCTGAGGAGGGAGAAATCTCTCTTGGCTTTGAATGAGATGTTAATGGAAAGGATGAATGCCCTTCAGAAAAGCAACGGCTCTGATCTCTCCCGTCAGTCAGAACTGGCTGAGGAAATCATGACACTCCTCGACCTGGCAAAGAAGTGGGGTTTCGAAATCTCGCTGGAAGAGGCTCAGAATTCAATGGGCCAGATACTGGAAGAATGTGTTGGGGATCTTGAGAAGTGCTGGTGGGAGAACGGGACTCCGAAGCTATTCTCTCCAAATTTAATTACCCTGGCAGAAAAGTTAGGATTTAATGTGGAAAGATTTCCAAAAATAACCGGTCCAGGTATTTCAGCAGGCTGATAGGGTGGAAAAACCAAACGAACATTTAATGACATTTGAGGATGTGACCCTAAATCCTAAATCGCGGCATAGGATGAATAGGATAGCCTAAACTTTCTGTTTTTCTAACGTCCTCCCACGATTTTTTATATTCTTTCTTAAGGTGATAGGTTAAAATGGCTTGTTTATGAAATTCTCCCTTGGCAAATTTCTCAGCAGCCTTCTGAATCCCTCTCTGCTCTTCGGTCAAATCGAAATCCATGTTCTTCTCCTTCATGCTGGCGCGTACTCTACTCCATCACTTTCCTGCGCTCTTCTTCCCTCATCTCACGCCTTAGCATCTTCCCTACTTTGGATTTGGGCAACATGTCTCGAAATTCGATATACTGAGGGACCTTGTAAGGAGCTAACCTATCCCTGCACCATTTCATGAGCTCATAACTGCTCACTCCCCTCACATCGGTCTTAAGGACAACATATGCCTTGATTCGCTCTCCAACACTCGCATCTGGTACGCCCACCACACAGGCAGCGAGTACGGCATGATGTGCCTGGAGTACTTTTTCCACTTCGGCAGCGGCAATTCGATAGCCTTTATGTTTAATCATATCCACAGATCGGTCCATGAAGAAGAGCCACCGGTTCTCATCCACGCGGACAATATCTTTCGTTCGATACCAGATCTCCCCGTCGATATTCAGAAAGCATTCTGCTGTCTCCTCAGGATTATTCCAATAACCTTTTACCGCAGAGTCACAAGTTGCTAATAATTCTCCTGGCTCCCCGGGTGGAACTTCCTTCAGGGTCTCAGGGTCCACCAGTTTAAATCGATCCGTGGGAACGATTTTCCCTGCTGAACCCTCTGGTGGAATTCCATCTTTTGCATAAGAGAGGGAAGTAGCGCCGCACAGTTCGGTCGCTCCATAGCCCTGGTATAAAGGGATGTTGAACCTCTTGCGCCACCGATTCCCTACTTCAACCGGCATGGCATCGCCGCCCGTCCCACAATACCGAAGGGAACTGAAATCATAGTCATCGAGTCGGTCATGTTCCAGGATCATTCGGTACATCGCTGGGACAGCGAACATGTTGGTTGCTTTGTATCGCTGAATGTGATCGAACAAAGCATCTAAGACAACCCGTGGCAGCAGGATGACCGTCTCACCGCCAATGATCATAGGCGACAGACCATCCATCTCACCAATGATGTGATAAAGAGGGGCGGAGAGCACTGTAATACATTCTCCTAACGGGGTGACCCCTTCACTCGCCCCCCTCCATTCGAGTGCTCTTATGAGAAAAAACTTTTCCGAAAGAGGAACGCCCTTTGGAAACCCAGTGGTGCCACCTGTGTAAAGCATGAGGGCTGTTCTGCCCTCATCCCTCTTTTGGAAAGGAGGGAGAGAGGAACGGCGGCCCCCCTTTAAAAGATTAATAAAAGAGAAAAAATCCTTCCCCAAAGGAATCTTACCCTTCGGAACACGATCGAAGCCTTTGCCTATAAGCCTCTTCCACAAGGGAACGAGATCGATCATATTGGTTACAATAACCCTTTTTAATGGGGTCTCAGGAAGAACCTCGACGACATACCTGAGGTTTGTATCCATACACACAATCGTCTCCGCCCCACTGTCTCTGGCCAGATACTTAAGATCCTCAGCCGTATAAACAGGAGCCACAAGGATCGGTATCACACCGAGACGCTGAAGGGCTAACCAGGCGATGACGGTTTGAGGAAGATTATAAAGGTTCAAAATAACACGATCATCTTCCCCAATCCCCAATTGATGTAACGAAGCAGCAAATTGAAGTACCAGCTCTTTCAGTTCAGAATAAGAATATCTTTCTCCAAGATGGATGAGGGCTGGCTTATTGCGATTTCTTCTTGTCGCCTCTTCAAAAGAGCCATAAATGGTATCGGCAAGTAACTCCATCCACTCCATCCTCAAGCTTAATCCGATATTGGCCTAATGAAACAGGTCTAGAACTTTAGATTCCAAATGCCAAATACCTGCGCCTCACCGGAGAAGGAATTCCAAGCTCCGGTTCCAAACCGTAAATTTAAATCGTAACGCTAAACGGGTAAGAGTTTAAACGTTGTATGCATGCGCTCTGCTCTTTGTCATTAGCCACTAGATTCCCAGATAGGCTGATTTGACTTCGGGATTATCAAATAGCTCTTGCCTCGAACCGGCGATGACAAGCATCCCGTTCTCTATCACGTATCCTCGATCGATGATAGGCAGGAGGGTCCTCGCAAATTGTTCGGTCACAAGAACGGTGATACCTTGTACGCGAATACCCTTGATCGCCAGAGCCAAGTCGGCTTGAAGGAGAGGGCTTAATCCAAGGAGTGGTTCATCCATGAGCAACAACCTTGGTTTGGCGACCAGTGCAATACCAATAGCCAGCATCTGCTGTTCTCCACCGCTTAGCAGCCCTGCTTTTCTCTTTTTCATTCCTTCTAAGTGTGGAAAAAGCTGGAAAATAAAATTAATTTTTTCCTTGACCTCATGTTTCTTGTGCAAATATCCGGCGATTTTCAAATTTTCCACCACGTCGCTATCACGGAAAATCGGGTGCCTCTCCCGGCTCAGGACAATTCCCCTTTTCACTCTTTGAGTTGGCTTCATATTAAGAATATCTTCCCCTTCAAACTTCAATTCGCCGAGGACACTGATTCTCTCACCCCCTCTTCGGTCTTCTTTCTTCTTCATGTCAACAATCAGTCCGGAAACCGTGTTCATCAAGGTGGTCTTTCCCGCACTGTTGGATCCGAGAATACCCACAATCTCCCCCCTGAATACCTCCAGGCTGAGGTCATTCAGGGCAAGGGCATTTTCAAAAAATACCATGAGATTCTTTACAGTGAGCATCCGTTCCATTGCGAAATTAACCCCGTTGTCGCAAACATCAATCCCTGAGTTTATCAAACCTTCTCTAATCTCGGCGCACCCTCTGTTCCTCTCCGTCATTTTTTCAACTACGGGGTTAACCTATCTCCACCTCGATTCCGAGATAGGCCTTCTTGACGGTTTCGGTGCCCATCACCTCTTCAGGGGACCCCTCGGCGATCTTCTCGCCAAAGTTCAATACCATCACTCTGTCAACGACCCGAAATAACTCTTTCAATCTGTGCTCGATCATGATGATCGTCAAACCTTCTTCGTGGAATTTTTCAATGAGAGGCAAGGTGCTCGCCACTTCGGACATCGCCATCCCGGAGAAGAGTTCATCGAGGATCAAAAAGTCTGGACGAAGGGCCATCGCGCGAGCCAGATCAAGACGTTTCAGGTATCCATGGGGAAGGCTACCAGCCAGTTTGTAAGGTACAAAGGAATCTCGCTCAAATCCCATATCATCTAAGAGATCAACGGCCACATCATCCCTTTCCCCATATTCACCTCCTCTGAGTTTCTTCACTCTTGAAGAAGAAAGGGGGATAATGAGATTTTTATAAGCGGGGAGATTATAAAAGAGCCTTACCATCTGAAAGGTCCGGGAAATACCGAGACCAGCTATGGTATAAGGCTTTCGGGCTGTAATATTTTTCCCTCGATAGGTGACTCTGCCTGAATCAGGTTTGACAAACCCTGTGATCAAATTGACGAGCGTGGTCTTTCCGGACCCGTTCGGCCCGATAATTCCAAGAAATTCTCCCTGGCCGAGTGAAAAACTGACGTCGTGAACCGCTTGGACACCACCAAAATGTTTCCCAAGTCTCTCAACCTTTAAAATGGCCTGTTCTTCCGTTTTACCCAACTTTCACCAACCTCTCAAATTGGTGGTATTTTCTCTCGATATAATGAAAAATACCTTCGGGCAAAGCGATGACGCTCAAAATCAGAATAACACAGTAAAGGGCTATTCTTAGCCCTCCCAAGGCGCGCAGGGCTTCGGAAAGAGGTATCAGAATCATACTCCCTAAAGCTGGACCGGCAAACGTTCCCGGCCCACCCAATGCTGAAGCGGCGAGCGGTAAGATAGAATAATCCAAGGCAAAAACCGTCATGCCTACGAACTGATAGTGATGGGTCATAAAGGCACCGGCAAAGGCGCCCACGGCGCCAGCGACGAATAGAGCCTGAGTTTTTCGCCAGTATATGTTAATGGCAGCACTCATGACGGCACGATCATCATCTCGAATAGCTTTCAACACGAGTCCATAATCCTCACCGATCATTCTTCGGAAAATAAAAAGAACGAACAAAAACCCTCCAACCGCCAGATATTTTGCAACCCATTCATTGGGAAAAGGAGCGAGAGCGGATAATCCATGAGTTCCGCCGAGAAGCCCTGTCGTCTCAATCATCTTCATAAAGAGCAAAGGCATCATGAGAGTCACCATGGCAAAGTATACACCTCTCAACCTCAGAACAGGCGAAAGCAAGATGGCGCTTAACAGACCCCCGCCTAAAATGGCAGCAGGTATGGTGAGGATAGGTGGCCAGTGGAGGTAATAACTGAGTATGCCGGCGACATAGGCACCGAGGCCGAAGAATAATGCTTGACCAAGGGAGAATAAACCACAGCAGGCCAGGAAATCCCAGCTCAAGGCAAGAAGGCCAAACACACAGGCATAAACCAAAACCTTGCCCCAATAGCCCTTTAGCACAATGGGTAAGATAAGTAATGCAACGACCGGCACGGCTCTTGGTAGAAGAAGGTAAAGTATCTCTCTGAATGAGGCGATAGCAAAAACAGTGTCAGCCCTTGCTTTGATCCCACGGTCTAACCTTTTCTTACGATACCTGGCTTCGACTTCAGCCACTTTAAATCCTTTCTTCGAGTTCCTTAAACTTACCAAAAAGACCTGAAGGCCTAATGACTAAGACGAAGATGATCGCAACAAGAGGTACGATGATCATCCACTTTGCACTGAGGAACTTTGCCGTAGCCACCTGACCAAACCCGAGGATGAAGCTTGCCACAATAACCCCTGAAGTGCTCTCTAATCCGCCCACGATAGCTACGGCCAAGGCATAGATTAGGACTTCATAACCGATAGCTGACTCCATGAGTCCCATTGGTAAAATGACAATGGCAGCTACCCCTGCCAAAGCTGAACCAAAGGCTAAGCTCAGAGAACCTATCCAATCGGACTCGATGCCCACCGAAAGAGCGGTCCGTTCGTTCTGGGCCATTCCTCTGAAAGCCAATCCAATCTTGGTATGATGAACAAAGAGCCATAGAAGGACAACCAACACGACTCCAGTTCCGATCACAAACAGACGTTGATAATCTACTGCGACACCTTTTATTTCCACACCCCCTTCCAGAAAGAGAGGTAGGCTATATTGAATGCCGTAAAAACCCTTCCACATCAAGAGCTCTAAAATGGCTACTCCCGCTGCAAAAGTGACAACAAGCTCAGCAAGCGGTATACCTCTCACACGGAGCAATAGTCCCCAATAGATGCCAAAACCAATAAGCCCTGAAATGATTATAGCGAGAAGGGCTGACAAGAAGTAAGGCAGTTCTACCTGATTTAGAAAAGACCAAGCAATAAAACCACTCAGGATGTAGAGGGCTCCATGAGCAAAATTGGCAAGTCCACTGATGCCGTAGGTTAGGCTAAATCCGGCAGCGTAAAGAGCGAGAACAATACTACTGATCGTTCCATAGATCAGGAGCGACATTTCTTCCAACCTTTCTAACGAGAGATGCCTTTTAAAGAGGGGGTGGCCCATTTCATTTTGGATTTGTTCACCCCCTCTTCAATGCTTTACTTCTGCATCCAAGGAGGAAGCGCTATTTTTGCTTCAGCAAGAAAGGCGGGGTAAATCGGAACCCTTTTCCCTTTTTGCCACTGGAAGACGACACATACCCCTGTCTCGTCAGGGTTTGAATCAAAAACGATAATATGGTCCTTGTTGAATCTCAGCCTTCCCGACACCCCCCTGTAATCCGTCTGCTCGAGGGCCGTCACGAGCTTATCCGGATCGAGACTCCCTGCACGTTCAATGGCTGCCGCGAGAATATAGACCGAATCATAGGCGGATGAGGTGACAGCAGCTGCCTCAGGGGGCTTCCCGTATTTCTTCTGCAATCGATCGAGGAACGCCACTGTCTTAGGTAACTTTTTTAACGGAACCGAAGACCCAATTGGAAACTCCACCTGGATGCTATACTCAATATTCTTTCCGAGAGTCTTCCATGCATCTGCTGCGGCCATGGGGGGAACAAAGCCCACGACAAGAGCAGGCACTTTCATCGCAGCCCATTGCTTGCTAAATATCCCTGCACCAAGGGGTACATCCCATACCATTGCAATCACTTGAGCTTTCCCCTCTTTCGCTTTTGTCAGTCCAGGTGAAAAATCGGTGGCGCCGGCGGCATAGGGTTCATACCCTACTTCTTGCCAGCCCGTTTTTTCACAATGTTTTCTCAGTATACCAATAAACCCCAGTGCCCACAGCGTATCCTGAGGAATGAAGTAGATTTTGTTGAGGCCGAAGTCCGCTTTGAGGGCATTCAATGCTCCCGAAATATACCCGGCATCAATAGCCGCATCTGTGCATACTCGAAA
>Ga0326728_10021630_pt1 | contig 12054 bp, 13 predicted proteins | sample MB3enrmetagenome_FD_207602 | JGI IMG/M metagenome (GOLD analysis project Ga0326728, IMG submission 207602) | Lab enriched peat soil microbial communities from McLean, Ithaca, NY, United States - MB31MN | ecosystem: Environmental > Terrestrial > Soil > Wetlands > Peat | place: USA: New York... | reverse complement strand
CGCTCGAACCGTCGAGCCGGGAGCTTACTACCGGAGTATCGGGTTTTTCCCGAGATCGGCACAGCTTCGAACTGGAGTCGGAAGGAGTTGGTTGATGAGACCGATTCTTACCACTTCGGAGAACGGCCCGCAGATGAAAGTCAACTGGGAGAAGCTGCGCCACATAGCGTACGTGTCGCTCGGCCTCGCCGCCGCCTTCGCCGGGGTCGTCTACCAGGGCAGCCTCGCCCGGGACCAGGTGGCCCCCGGCGTGACGTTCGGCGTCCTGGCCGGCCTCGTGCTCGTCCTCTGGTCGCGCTGGCAGGTCATAAACGGCACCGCCAACCAGGGAGACGTCGCCACCATACAGCGCGTCTTCCACTCCGCCGCGGCCCTGGCCGGCCTCGCCGTCCCCGCCGTCGTGATGTTCTCGTCGAGGTACGCGCCCGGGAGCAAGGCCTTCATAGCTGCCGGCTACCTGTCCACCTTCCTGGGCGACCTCTCCAAGGCGAGCGGCGAGGCTCCGCTCCTCTCGTCCAGGGCGGCCAAGGCGGCGGTGGTGGCCCTGGCGATCGCCTTCCCGCTGCTAGCCCCGTCCAGGGCGCTCGCCCTGGGCCTCTCCTCCTTCGGCGGCTGCTGGGACCTCCCCGGCGGGCAGATCGCGTGCACGAGGGTGTCCGGCGCCGCGTTCCTGGGCCAGTACGACGTCACCACGGGGAAGTTCGGCGGGGGCCTCACCCCCGGGGCCGGGTACGGGTTCTCCCTGACCTCCGGCGACCCGACCAAGTCCTGGCTCGAGGGGGCCATGGACGTGTACCTAGCGGCCCAGTTCGGCCAGACGTCCGCCGCCGACGGGACCCCGATACCGAACAACGTCGTCGTCATAGGGGTGCTCTCCTTCGCCGACTACGTCAGGGTCGGTTTCGGCCCCACCTGGATAGAGCAGCCGTCCGGGCCGGCGAAGGCCCACTACCTCATCTACTTCGGCCTCGGCTCGAGCTTCGGCGAGGAGACCAACAAGGCTACCCTGGCCGCCGGGCGGAAGCTCAAGGCGATCGCGATAGGTCCGATGCAGCCCAACTCCTAGGAGGATCGACCCATGAGCAACGTGTACGACCTGCCCGAGATCGACGTGGCCGCCAACACGGCGGCGTGTGTGATATCCCTCCCGGTGAGTCCCGGGAAGGCGTTCTACCCGGAGTGGGTCATCGTGCCGGACGACGTAGCCGAGCAGTTCATGATCGACGACGTCAAGGTGGGGAAGAACTCCCAGCTGGGAGCAGCCCCCAACTTCCCGGCCACGCTGTTCGCCGAGTCGGCGGCCCCGGATCGCCTGGTGTGCGACCACATCCAGGGTTGACAACTGTCGCTTGAAGTGGTAAGATAAGGTCATGAGCGAACAAAAGTTGTCGTCCTATGGGTTCCCGCTGGAACAATGGTTTGATCTTGCAAAGCCGATACGGAAGTCAGACGCAGATCTATGCGAGGCACAGATGGCTTTATATGCCGTGAAAGACGGCGAGGATCCCGAGTCGCCTGACGCAAGAGCTATATACCAACAGATGCGGTTGGCTGTTTGGCAACACAACAAACGACTAACCAAGGCGCCGCCGAGCTCCCTCTCGTGCGAGAACCTCCTCGACCGCGGGCAGGTCGCGCTCGAGCCCTGCGACCGCGTGGGGATCGGGACCTTCGTCACGGTGGCGTTCACGAACAAGACGAATAAACCACTCACGTTCTCCGCGGCCCTCGTGGTCGACCTCTGCCAATAGCAGGCTCGAGCACTCACAGAGAAAGGAATGACACATGGGTAAGCTACTGCAGTTCCGCGCGAAGTCGGGAGAGCTGATCGGTCACCCCGACCACGGGTTCGGCTTAGTGAGGGACCCGGGCGAGCACGGCCGCAACGGGATCTACAACGGTTTCCACCTGCACCCGGCGACGCGGATAGGGGCGACCCAGCTGCCGCCCATGACAAACAACGTGGTGTACGCGCCCGGCGTCTGGAACCAGGTCCAGACGTCGAGCTGCACCGGCCACGGGTTTGGTGGCGCCGAGACCACCACGCTGACCGCGCACGGTAGGCAGCTCGCCGCGCCCGTGCTGCCCCGGCTCCGGTACGCGCTGGGCCGTGCGGTTGACCGCACGGATCCCAACGTTCCCCTGCAGGACGCGGGAGCGCAGCCCAACAGCCTCGTGCGCGCAGCCGGGCTCTGGGGCGTCGTGCTCGAGTCCGAGGACGACGGGGGCCGCACGGCCGCCTCGCCCGACTACGGCGCGTTTCTCACTGCCCACATCAACGACAATCCTATGCTGGGCGAGCTGGAGATCGCGGCCAAGCGCGTCCTGGTCGGGTACAACGCGATCGCGGACGACGACCCGCAGAAGTCGCTCAAGGTCAGGCAGGCGCACGCGGGGAAGTACGCGGTCCCCGTCGCCGTCGACGCCGGGTCGGATGCTTTCCAGCAGTACGACGAGACCAAGGGTCCGCTCGACTTCACGGGCTCCGACCCCGACCACGAAGTATTCCTCGTCGACTACGGCACGGTCGCGGCGCTGCTGGCGGCCGGTCGGATCCCGACCTCGTGGCAGGGCCTAGACCCGGCGGCGATCCTGTACCTGCTCCAGAACTCCTGGGGCGTCGGGGAGTGGACCCAGAGCGGCCGCGCCTGGGTGACCGAGAACTTCGTCAGCAAGGGTTGCTTCAACACCCTGGTCGCCAACCTCGGCGTGTGACGGACTGCCCGATCTCCAAGCTGTACTCACCCGGGAGCCAACGAATGAAAAACCTCATCAAGATCTCGCCCCTGCTGTCGGTACTCTTTTTCGCCGCCTTCCTGTGCACCGGATCGGCACGCTGCTCGCACGCGACCGTCGTCCCGACCCCCGCCCCATCCCAGGTCGACGGGGGTGCGGTCCCGGTTGACGGCGGCGTAGCTCCTGTCAGCGTCGACGGAGGCTCGGCCCCGACCAGCATCTACGAGCAGGCCTGCTCCAACATGGTCAGCCTCGAGTGCTCCGAGGGGTCGGCGGACAACTGCGTCTCCGTCCTGGAGTCCGCGTCTGCCCAGGGGATCACGCCGATCAGCGTGCCGTGCGTGGCGACCGCGACGTCTCCCGCCGCGGTGCGAGCCTGCGGGGCGATCGCCTGCACGATAGAGGTCGGGACGGCCCTGGCCCCGAGCTGCATCAACGCCTGCGCGGTGGTCAAGAAATTCGAGTGTCGTGAAGCACCCGCCTGCCTCGCCGAGTGCAACAAGGTGATCGCCGGGAAGGTGGTCGACCTCAAGCTGGCCTGCCTGGTGAAGGCCAGGACGAAGGCCCAGCTGCAGTCGTGCGGCAGCGTCGCGTGCAGGTGAGGTCGAGATAAGACACTGGAGAGAGCCCGCGTCTCGCCGTGGGCTCATTTCTATGATCTAGCCGGAGGAGTCGGGGACTGGGCCAGGTTCAGGGCGGCCAGGCGCGCGTAAGTCGCCATGGGAAGGTGTGCCAGGTTGGCGGCCCTCGACAGCACGAGGCGCTCCTGGTGAGTGACCCTCACCGGGATCAGGTACTTCTGCCTCTGCCGGTCGGTTTTGAGCTTGCGGGGCATGATGCTAGTAGTATACTAGCAGACATGCCAGAGCTCAGTAGATTTTGTGGTCTTCTCATCAAAATCCAGTACGCAGATCACTTGCCTCCCCATGTGCACGTGTGGTACGGAGGTCGAGACTGTGCTTCGGTCAACATCCATTCTCGTCGTCTCACGCGCGGGTCTCTACCTGCTCCGCAGCTTGTTTTTCTCAAGGCGTGGCTTCTTCTTCATGGAGACGAGCTCGATCTCGCGTGGGATCGGGTCAGGGCGGGCAAGAATCCTGGGAAGATCGATCCTCTGAGGTAACATGCGGATCGTGAGAGCAAAGGTCATGGTCGATCACATTGTCAGGTTCTACCTGGACGATGGGACACATGTTGACCGCGATTTCTCCCTGATCCATGGCGGGGTTTTCGAATCTACCTGGAAGGATCCGAAAAAATTCCGTCGAGTACGAGTAGTTGATGGACATCCTACGTGGCCGGGAGAGCTCGATTTTTGTAGCGACGCGGTCCTGCGGGGAGGACTCGGAAAGCGCAGGCCTCCCGAGTTCGCGATCATAGGACCGAGGGGTACGCTGCTCTCGGGAGGAAAATTCAAATTGGAAAAACAAGACGACGAGGCGTCGAAGTAGTCGTGACGGGTTTTGGTGGGGCAGATCCGAGTAGGCGCTAAGATCTACCTACGGCGTCGGGATCTTGCCGCTCGCCGCGAGGCTCTGGACGAGCGCGCTCACGGAGGTCGCCACGGCGGCCGCGTTCTTGAGGGTCGCGGCGTCGATGGTTCCCACGGGGGCGTTGTTCAGCGTGACGGCTCCCGTCTTGGCCGCGATGCGCAGGTGCCTGACCGACCCCGGGGCGGTGTTCGGGGCCCTGGCGCCGTCGTCCTGCCATGCCAGGGTCGCGCCTATGGTCTGACCGTCGGGCGAGATGGTGAGCCCGCGGAACGCGATGCTGTAGTTTTTCACGACCTGAGTCATCACTAACCTCCGATAATTGGGGTGGTTCAGAGATCTGCGGGGGCGTCGACGAAAGGCTCGAGCAGGGACAGGTCGAGCGCGGTGAGCGTCTCCTCCTCGATCGCCGTGAGGGGGAGCCGGCTGACGGCCAGCTCGCACTCCACCTCGTCGAGCTTGCCCTTCTCCGCCCGGTACGCCTCTCCGTGCTCCGGCTTGATGGACCAGGACGTCGCCCTGTCGGTCTTGTTCTCGGTGCCGTACTTCTTCCCCAGCTCGACCAGGGCCTTGACGTACTCGGCGAGCTGCTCGTTCACCGTCCTGGTCAGGCGAGCGATCCGGAACTTGTCGACGGTGGTCAGCTTGGTCGCCGCCATGAGCTTCGAGAGGGGACCGGGGCGATCCGGGAGGTCGCGCAGCTTGTCCAGGTCACCGTACGTGCACTTCAGCGGCATGGCGAGCATCCTACCCACCGGGAGCGCTCTCTGTCAACGAACGCCCTGCATCACGACGCTCGGCCTCCTACGACGGGGTTGGCACGGAGGCGGCTACCAGGCAGGCGACCAGGTCTCCGGATGCGAGGCTGCCGTACGTCTTGGCCGTCACCTTCACCTGCTGCATGACGGTCCCGTTGGCGGTGTACACGAGGTAGAGGCCGGTGTCGCCCGCGACGGAGGGGTTGCTGATCGCCGCGAGCGTGTCTATGGGGGTGCTGCCGTACAGGCCGCGGACGATAAACTGGTGCACGCTCTGGTCCGAGTTGAAGTCCGAGCTGCTGCCGAACACGCACTGGTTGTCGGTCGCGCTGGCCCCCGAGCCGAACGCCATGGCGTAGTTGCCCACGTTTGTCAGGGAGACCCCGCTGCCGATCGCGATCCCGCCCGCGCAGCCCGACTCTATGTTGACTATCCCTATCGCGATCACGCCGCCGGAATAGTCGGGGATGTTGACAGAAGATCCTATCGCCACTATCTCCCCGTTGTATTCTCCTATCGTGATCGAGTTGCCGATGGCGACTATGTACTGACCGGCATCTCCGATGGTGATGTTGCCACCGATGGTGACCAGGGCGAAGGATCCCTGCCCCGTTCCGTCGGTGTTGCCGCAGGTTATGGAAGATCCGATGTGAACGAGCTGGCTGCAGTAAGTGTCTTCCGACACTGCAAAAGTGGTAGCTGTTGAGGTGATCTCGGAACCGATCAAGACTGCCTGGTTGAAGTTGTTCAGCGGATCCGATGGGGTAGAGGTCGCCTGAAGAAGGATCGTGTCGCCGATGGCAACTGCAGACGTGGCCGCATTGTAGACAGGTGTCAAGGAGGCCGCGTTGGGGTTCGTGGTGGTGATGTCGGTGCCCAGCAGGACCTGATTGGTAAAATCGATGACCCCGCCAGCGGAGGCCACGGTATTCCGTCCCATGACGATTATGTTTTGTCCGCCTGATCCGTCATTGAGGATACTGCAACCTGCTCCACTGATCAGAAAGCAGTAATTGAGGTGCGAGTCGGCAGATATGCCGTTACCAAGCAGGACGTTGTACGTGGAGTGTCCCAGATCGATGTGATCCTGGAACTCGGGCTGGATCACGAGGTTGCCGTAGGCAGCGTCTCCGACGGTGATGTCGGTTCCCAGGAGAACGTTGTATCCAGAGGCGGTCACGCCGCTGGTTATGGACTGTCCGATGACGACGTTGTAGCCCTCGTCAGTGTTCACGGTGAGGCTGTCGCCCATGAGGACGTGGTAACTGGAACCATCTCCGCTGACATGGAGGTTCGATCCAATCAGGACCGCGTTGTAGACGCTGTCCAGCACGCCGCTCGACGATCCGATCAGTACGAGGATACCGCTCACCTGCCCGCTGCCCGAGGACGAGAGCTCCGTGCCTATCAGCACGAGAGGATCCTCTCCAGCGGCTGCGGAGTTGTTAGATCCTACGCACACCACATCCGAGTCGCCGTAGGCTCCCGATCCGGTGTAGTTGACCGTGTTGCCCAGAGCGTCGGTGAACACCGGCCCGGTCGCCGGCTGTCCCGCGAAGTAGAAACCGGCGTTCAGGGTCGAGCTGGTGACGATCGCGACGTTCGTGCCCGAGGGGCCGGATCCCGAGGGAGGCACCCGCCCGCCCATCGTCACGACCGTGCTGCCGGTCACGACCCCGGACACCAGCAGTCGCACGTACCTGACCTTGGCCTCCGTGGTGATCGGCGCGAATTCCAGGACGGGGGGTGTCCCCTGGGGCAGCCTGCCCGGGTTCCAGGCTCCGATCGGGTTGAACTCGACCCCGTCTATGCTGCCCAGGATCGTGATCGGTCCCGTGAACGACCCGCGGCACAGGAAGCAGGTGTCCGCCTCCGACCCGGTGGGCGGGATGAACGTCGACGTGTCGACGACGGCCGTGAGGCCGCTCGAGCTGCCCGAGAGGCTCGCCACGACGCCGAACCCGTTCTGGCCCGAGCCCGCCACCCCGGACACCTCGCAGACCACCCCGGCCGCGCCGGTCGCTCCCGACCGCAGCTTCACGCTGGAGAAGGCGCCCGGTATCGTCTGCTCGATCCCCTCGGGCCCGCTCGCGTTGAAAGACGCCACCGGCACGAAGGTCTGCCCGTCCTGGCTGCCCAGGAGGTCGTAGTACCCCTCGTACGTCCCCGACAGCTGGACTGTCTTGGGGCCCACGAGCGCCGACACGTCGACGGCGGGGCCGTCGCCCGAGTAGGGGACCGGGACGCTGACGGGGGTGATCATCTATCTCCTCTCATATGAAGACGTCGCGGGGCAGTCCCACCACCTGGCACTCGTCCGGCACCTGGACGAAGGCGGCCGTGGGCACGAGCTGACTGGTGGGCAGGCCGGTGTTCTGCAGTCCCGGCGGGGGGTTCCGGCCGCTGACCAGGGGACTGGGCGCCAGGTTCACGTTGGCCGCGGTGGGGACCCGGGTCCCGGACGGGTATCCGCCTAAAAACCCGTTCGGGGTGTTGGGGAGGCTCACCGGCGGGGGAGGAGCGACGGTCACGTCGGTCGTGGTCCCGGTCGTGTTGACCTGCTCGGACCCCTGGCGGTTCACGGCCAGGGTGAACTGGTCGCCGGGGAAGATCGGCACGAGCAGGTCGACGTCGCCGTTGGAGTCCGACGTGTCCTGTATCGAGACGGTCACGAAGTTGCTGCCGTAGTTCTGGACGGCGCGGCACGCTCCCTGGTTGGACACGTCGGCGCCGGCCGCCACTAGGCCCACCTGCCAGTCGGAGGTGGCGGCGTTGGCCACGAACCAGGTACCCGAGCCGGAAGTGTTGATCACGTAGCTCGACGACTGTCCGTTGATCGTGTCGGACCCCGTCCGGTTGACCGTGATGTTGTGGTTGCCCGAGTCGCCGCCGGTGTCCACCACGAACACGGTGCGGCCGTTCGGCACGGTCGATATGGCGGGCAGGGTGATCGAGCAGGCCCCCGTGGCGGTGTAGTTCTCGTCTATGATGTCGTCGGCCGGCAGCACCGAGTAGGACGCGGCGTTGACCTGCGTCGGAGCCGCGACGGACGAGAATGTGATGAGGCGGCCGAGAAGCGACACGGGGTACGACTTGAGGTTCGGTTTCCCCGCCGCGATCGGCAGGCTCACCGCGACGTAGTAGCGGGTCGTGCTCGAGTCGGGCGGCTGAAGGGTGTCGGCGTCCAGGACGTTTGTGACGGTACAGGTCACGACCTGGCTGGCGGCCAGGTTGGTCTGGAATGACTGGCTCGGCCCCACCACGGTGAGCTCCGCTGGCGGGACGTACCCCGTCCCGGGGGGCTGCGGCGGCTGCGCCGCGACCTCGACCGGCGGGAGCGGGCTCGGGTAGACCCCCCCGCTCGGGTAGGCGCCGGTCGGCGGGGAGAACACGGGAGATCCGACCACCACCTCCTCCGGCGTGGGGAACACGACCGGCTCGGCTCCCGCTTCCTGCGGCAGGCCGCCGTCGGGAGGGAGCGGGAACCCCTCGTCTGCCACGGGAGTGAGCGCGTCGAGCTCGCGGGGGGCGTAGTACGCCGCTCCCCCGTTCGGGTCGGGGTTGGCGCGGACCTCGCCTGAGACCTGGGTCAGGCCCGGGGTAGCCGGCACGCGGGTCACGAGGCCCGCGTTCGGCGACACGTCCGCGGCGATCCCCCTGCCGTACGCCTCGTCGGCGACGTTGACCGACCCGGGGTTGGTCACATCCATACGGTGCTCCCCAGCCGGCGCGTCACCGGCTTCTTCTGGGGAGTCAGGGCGACCCACGCCCCGATCCCCAGCGCGGCGACCACCCCGGCCTTGACGAGACCGCGCCGCGACGTGATCCCCGCCATCCTCAGGGCGGCGCCGGCCCCCCTCGAGGCTCCCTCCCTCGCGTCCTTCGCGGTGTTGGTCAGGACGGTGCTCAGGGTCGTGTTCTCCAGGGTTTTCGACCCGGGAGCCCCGGCGCCAATCGACCCGCGGCCGAAGTCGCGTTGTGTCTTACCGAACATGAGATCGTGGGCCACGTGATCCTCCTACTTGCTGGCGTACCCCATGAGGCGACGCAGCTCCTGCGTCTCGCCCCGGGTGACGAACCCTCTCCCGACGCGCGACCAGCCGATGATGGCGTCCACGTCGATCTCTCCCTCGTCGTGCTGGACCTCGTTCGACAGGTAGGCCCCCACCTCGGGGTCTCCCCGCAGCCCGTCGAGGCTCTCGCCCCTCTTGGCCAGCAGGTCGAGCACCTTCTTGTCGAGCTCGGGGGCCTTGCCGCCCCCGTAGCCGCTGGGTTTTTCTGGATCGACGACCATGACCTCGGGCGCCTTGGCGTACTGGAGCACCACGGGCGCGCCGTCGCGCAGCTTCTCCGCCGTCCCCGCGGCAGCGAACTCCTTCTCGCGTCCCATCCCGAGCACCAGCGAGGGATCTTCCAGCCTGCCGTCGGGCAGGAGCAGGAGGGCGTGGTAGTGGTAGTTGCCCTTGGGACCCCTCCTCCACTTGGCGAACGGCTTGGCCTTGATCCCTCCCTTGACCTTCGTCCACCCGGGCCAGGCGTCGAGCTCCTTACCGGAGCTGGTGGTGAGGGTCTTCCAGGTCGTCGCGGCCGGAGCCGCAGGGACCGCGGGCTCGCCGGCGGGGACCAGGCCCAGCTTGGCCAGCATGTCGGGCGGCGGGAAGCGGGGGTCGGCCATCTCGGTCTTGCTCGCGTCCCACGGGGCTTTCCGCTCGAAGTGGTAGGGCAGCTCGCGCTGCTCGGCTACTCTATAACACGCCAGGTCTTCGCAGTTGTGGACCATGAGGTCGGACTCGGGCAGGTAGAAGCGGCCCGCCTCGGTCGTGACGTCGCAGCAGAGCTCCGGCTCCATCTCGCGGATCGCCACGACCCTCGCGCTGTTCCGGCGAGAGTTTGGGTAGTCGGGATTATCCGGCTGCCTCACGGTGATCCGGTAGATCGGGTGGGTGCCGAGCCCGCCGTGCTCGTCCCACCGCTTGATGTGGGTGCTCTGGCCGAGCATCCGGTAGAGGATCCGGGTCTGCAGGGCCAGGACCTCCGACGTCGTCCCGTGGGTGATCGTGCCCGAGCTCGCGGTGGAGCAGTCGGCGGCTAGGCCCTCCACGAGCGGCCTGACCTGCTCGGCGCTCACCAGGAGCGAGGGGAGGTGCTTCACAGGTGCGTGCCCACCGCACAGCTTCATGTACTCGGCGAGGTCGCGGTCGTTGACCGCCAGGTAGCGCTCGTGCCAGCGGGTGTTGACGCCGGTGGCCTCCAGGAGGGCCTTGGCTCGCCGCTTCTGCTCCTCCTTCTTGTGACCGTCCTTGCCGGAGAGGGCGAAGCGAGGGTGACGGGGTAGCTCGTGCCACCCGTCGGCGACGTAGGTGCCGAGCAGCCACGCGAAGTCGGCGGGAGAGAGTCTCGACGGGTTGAGCGGCGCGGACGCGGTCGGGAAGGCAGCGGTGGGGGTCTTGAGCAGATCGCCCGTGCGGACCTCCTCGGCCCGCCTCTCGGTCCCGTCGCGCAGGAAGAGCCGGTGCTCGGGCGAGCAGCGCAGGACGGCTCCGTTGTTGAGCTCGAACGCTAGGATGGGCTTCTCACCCGTGATCGCCTGCTCTGTCACCGTGGTGAAGGTGCCGTCCTCCATGATGCGGTCGCCCGGCCGGATGTTTCCCAGGGCGTCGACCGTGTAGTCGTCGCGGAGCACCAGGGTAGTGACGGGTAGGCAATCGCCCCATGCACCGCGGTATGAACCTTTGCCCATCGTGCCACCGAGCAGCGAGGGGATGTCGGGCCAGATCTCGGTGCCCTTCTCCGTCTCGTAGTGGAGGCCGGAGCGGTAGAGGGGAGGGTAGCCGCGCTCGACCAGCCCCCGTCTCCTGAACGCGTCGAACTGGCGCAGGTGGGTCTGGTTGACGTGGCAGAGGGCCTCCATGAGGAGCAGCATCCTCTCCTGGGACCACACCTGGTCCCAGTCGCCGCGGAACATCTGGCAGCGGAAGACGATGTTGGGCATGCCCATGGTGCAGGGGTCCTCGCTTGGTGATCTAGGATGGCTCGTGCGGCTCGGGCGGGATCTCCGGGGCGCCGGCCGCCACCCGCGGCGAGCCCCGGAGACTATTCAGTTGTGGTCGGGCGGACGTCCCGACTGGCGGCGAGGTCCGACTACACGTCGGGGATGATCGTGCGCAGCACCAGGAGGGTGAAGTCGCAGTCGACGGCCGAGCAGACGGGGGAGCTGCCGAGGGAGACGCCGAACAGGTTGATCGCGACGGCCGTTTGGCCGCTCTGTCCGGTGACCTGAGCGTTCGGGTCGACCATAGGCACGACGGCGACGTTGGTCGGGACCGGCGAGGCCTTCGGCTGCACGAACACCAGGTCGCTCTCCGAGGTGACGACGGAGCCGCTCGGGGTGGTGTGCTGGTAGGGCGCCTGCTGCTGTCCGGTGGGCAGGAACGCCAGGTACTGGCCGGTGGCCAGGCGGGTGGCGGTGATGCCGCTGTTGGTCCCCGAGGGACCGAACTGGCCCGAGGCGATGGCCGCCTGGGTAGCGATGATCTCGGCGTACGCGACGCAGGCGAGGCCTGCGCTGTCGAATAGTGGGTTCATCTTCTTCTCCTTGAGAGGATCTTTGGTTGTGGTGTTCGCCTGAACCTAAAAACCGGGGAGCTACTCTGAGCAGCCCCCCGGCAAGTGAGATCGGGCGAGCTCCGGGGTTGACTACTCGACGGCCGGGCCGACCAGACCGCCCTGGAAGTTGCGGGCGTTCGGGTTCTGGTTGGTCACGCTGATCGTGACGAACATCGAGATCTGCGCGGTGTCCATCTTCAAGCGCACGCCGAAGGCGTTCTCGGTGAACATGACGGCCGGCAGGGCGCCGGTCGACACGAGCTGCGAGTTCTTGCCGACCTTGATGTCGGTGATGAGGAAGTCCACCGCGATGTTCGAGGGAACAACGAGGCGCTCCGGGCGGAAGATGACCTGGGGCTGGACGTTGATGTTCGCCGAGCTGTTGCCGGCGACGCTGGTCGACCCGAGGCCGAGGGCGTACTCGCGGCTCGAGCGCGGGGTCACGGAGCGGAGCACCGTGCCGG
>Ga0326728_10021623_pt1 | contig 12057 bp, 14 predicted proteins | sample MB3enrmetagenome_FD_207602 | JGI IMG/M metagenome (GOLD analysis project Ga0326728, IMG submission 207602) | Lab enriched peat soil microbial communities from McLean, Ithaca, NY, United States - MB31MN | ecosystem: Environmental > Terrestrial > Soil > Wetlands > Peat | place: USA: New York... | reverse complement strand
TCGCGGAGGATGGCTTCGCGGTCGAGGTCAAGCGGCTGCCGGCCGATGTGCCGGCCCTCGAGCTTGGCCCGGCGCATGCCGGCCCGGACCCGCTCGACGATCAAGTTACGTTCAAGTTCCGCGATGGCTCCGATGATGACCACGATGGCGCGGCCCAGCGGGCCGCCTGTGTCGATCTGTTCGCGGAAGCTGACGAACTCGATGTTGAGCCGGTTCAGCTCATCGAGCACGTCGAGGAAGTGTTTGACTGAGCGGGCTATCCGGTCCGAGGCCCAGACCAGCACAACATCGAAGCGGCCGCGACGGGCATCGCGCATCAGCTCGTCCAGCCCGGGCCGGCGCGCCTTGGCGCCACTAATCTGGTCGCGATACTCGGCGACGATCTCGAGGCCGCGCTGGGCGGCCATCTGTCGCAGGTCGAGCAGCTGCGTATCGAGGTTTTGATCGACAGTGCTAACCCGCAGGTAAAGGGCGGCTTTCTTCACTTGCGCCGTCCTTTCGACTTCGAAGACGAACTATCCGCGATGTAGCCCTTAATGAAGTCAAGCAGCACGTCGGTCATGTTCAGCCCCTGGGCAGCAGTGACCGCCTTGAAGCTGTTGTGGAGTTCGACGGGAACGTTCAAGTTCATGCGTTTTGTCCCTTTGTCTTCTGGTTTGGCCGTATTTCTCACCCCCTTTCTCTCGAGGGTGAGTCTATACGGCAATAAGTATCGGCCGCTAGCTTAATCCCCACGCCCCACGGCACATCATGACGATCGAGACCATCAAGGACCACTCGATATCGGGAGCTGCGGCTACCAAGTGGAACTGCTGCCTGGTCTCCGGAAGCCAGTCGCCGGCCTCCATCGCCGACCACCGCTGAGCCCCGAAGCCGGTCAGCTTGGCCGCCTGTTCGACTGAGAGGCCAGCCCTCTCACGGGCGCTTGCCATGAAGCGGCCGAAGAACCGGCTCCAGACACTTTGGAAGTACTCGTTCTCGGCGGTGGATGGAAGAGGCGTAAACGTTGTACCCATATACTCATTACTCCTAAACGGCGGACATGTCAAGTTCGCCTGGATTTGAACTACATTGTGAGTGTGCGCCCAGAAGAGTAGGGAGCCAAAGCTCCACCACCAAAAGCATCCTGCAAGCTCTATTCCCCGATCACAACCAAGGGAAAGACGTCTACTACCAGGGCTCCCGGCAGATGACATCCACCTCACGGCGCTACTACGAGCGGGAACTCGGCGCCGGCATGGGACCATCACCGGGATTCAACGAGGCATTCGGCTATTCCGAACCCCTGCGCCGCTTCATCCAGCGCGAACCCTTCGAGCCCCAGGCCAACGAAATCCCCAACACCATGCCCTCCTGGATGCCCGGCGACGACTACTACACCGACTTCCGCAAGGGAGATCCCTACATCAAGGTCGACCAGGGATTCGCCCGCCTGCCAGGCGCCGGATACGAGGCCCTGCACCCGGAGCTCCAGGGCCTCAACCCCGAAGACTACCCCGACATCCACAAGATGGCCATCCTGGCCGATGTCGCGCCCTACTCCAGGGAGTACAACACCAGGTCTCTCCGTCCTGCCCAAGCACAAAAACCTCGCGCGGGCGCGGGCGAGGAGGGCCGCCGGATTTTCAGTCTCCGGAACCCGGTTGGGCAGGGTCGCCATGATTAGCTGGCCTATAAATCAGTTGGCCTGCTGGTCAGTCGATCCGTTGTCCAGTTGATCTGTCGATCTGTGGGTCTGTTGCTCCATCACGCTATCGTTGCCGGGCGTTTGTTTGTTCTCTCGCTCCTGGCGATGCCATTCCCCGGCATGGATGTGTGTTGTTGGTGTGGGCCGGCTTGTTCTGTTTTGTTCTTAAGATGTGCTTTCTCGTGGCCGGCAGGGTGGTCGTCGCACTCGGCTGCTTTTTAGCCCGCCGGTTACTCCTGGCCCCCGCAGATTACTTTGGTTTGGCCGGTTCCTGGAAACCGGCCTTTTTGAGGGGCGGTCGAGGTTGGTCATTTTGTCAAGAGGGAGAGGGGGGAACCGGTTCCCCCTAAAACAGTCTTGACACTTTAAGCAAGTTCGGAGCGATTTTTCCCCGAGGTAGTATAAGGCGTTTGATCCAAAAGCGATAATTTTCAGTTTTCAGCTCCTGCTTTTCCTTCGCCGGCCCGACCAACAACACAATTCCGGCCTATGCACGGTGACCAGCTGCCAGCTGCGCACCCATTTCGTTGCGCACTCCCTCTGCTCCAGATGCGCAACAACCCGTTCCGCACTCCAACTGCCCTCCCTGCACAGCGGACGGAATGGGGTTCGGACCACACCGACCAACACTGCCGTGAGCCTTGTCACGCTGCGGGATCTCCAGTCACCAATAGGATGAAAAGCGACCTATGAAAACAGATCAAGCCGTACAATCACTTGACTCTACCATCGAGCAGCTCAAATGCGACTGGAATCAACTCTCGGATCCGCAACGCGCGCGGAATATCGCCTGGATCAAGAAGCGGTTCGGCCTCTCCACTCGCGGAGTGGCGAAAAGGCTTGGCCGCAATGAATCTTCAGTTCGCCGCGCGCTCAAGGTTCTGTTAGCTCCGGCCCAGGACCTCGTTCTGGCCCGCGAAGGTAAGATAACCACCAACGAGCTTCTTCGCCGCGCGAAGGCCGCGGCCCAACTGCGTGATCAACAACAACGAAAGGCTGCTCAGCAGGACCGCGAACGTCAAGGCGCCGAAGGAGCCGACTTGATCTACAGGTGGTTTATAGAAACGGGCTTCAACGCAGCTTCTTGCTGGAGCATCTTAGAAGATGTTCGTTTAAAGTTTACCCTTAAAGAACAGGACGGATCTCTGCCGATGCACCCAAAACCGGTTGAAGTCCCCGTCGCCGAGATTATTCGGAAAACCGAACCTCCGCCCAGGAGTGGCGAGATCGCACTTGAAGGCTGGTATGCAGGATGGCTCTTCTCCTGGACCTATTGGGCCTTTCCAGATCGTGAGGTCCGATGGACAGCACTCGATACTGTCCTCGAATGGCTGGAGAGTGGTCGCAATTGATTTTCATTGTTGCGGAGTACCGGAAACGACTCCCAACGACTTACGCCGGTAACCACGCCGCCGACAGCACTTCGGCTTGCTCTAGAACCGTAAGTGTCGCCTTCTCCTGCTTATCCGGTGGATAGCCGTATTTGCGAAGGATGCGCTTCACTAATACCCGAAGGTGCGCCCGCACATTTTCGCGGACGGTCCAGTCGATGGTCGTGTTTCGCCGCACGGTATCTACCAGCTCACGAGCGATGGTCTTTAGCGTGGCGTCCCCGAGCACCTTCACAGCGCTGTCGTTCACTTCCAGGGCATCGTAGAAGGCAACTTCATCTTCGGAAAGGCCAAGCTCGGCTCCCTTTGCGGATTCCTCCCGCATCTGCTTGGCCAGGGCGATCAGTTCTTATATCACCTGAGCAGTCTGGATCGCGCGGCTCTGATACTTCCGAATCGTGCCATCCAGCAGTTCCGAGAACAGGCGCGACTTCACCACATTCCGCCGCGAGCGCGTCTTGATCTCATTGTTCAGCAGCTCCCGCAGCAGTTCGACGGCCAAGTTCTTCTGCGGCAGGTGACTGACCTCGGCAAGAAATTCGTCCGATAATATCGAGATGTCCGGCTTCTTGAGTCCCGCGGCGGCGAAGATATCCATAACCTGGTCCGACACCAGCGCCCTGGAGATGATCTGCCGTATGGCTGCATCGAGCTCATGTTCCGGCCGGGCCTGTTGGCTTACTGCCTTCGTTAATACGGCACGCACCGCCTGGAAGAAGCCCACATCGTCGCGGATCTTAATTGCCTCTTCATGGGGCACCGAAAGAGCGAATGCCGCCGAGAGATCAGTAACGGCCTTCACGAACCGGCTCTTACCGTCATTCTGGCTGAGTATCTGTTCCTGCGCATTGGGCAGCAATGCCAGCCTTGCTGTCGCCGAGTTGCTCGTCCAGGCAGACCAGTCGAGGCCATGCAGGAGTCCGCGGCACACCTCGTACTTCTCCAACATGGCCGCGACTGCCTCTTCCTGCGGGATGTCGGTGCGGCCTGCCCCGCCACTCTCCGTATAGGTGCTCAAGGCCTGCTTCAGTTCCTGAGCGATGCCCAGGTAGTCCACCACCAGCCCGCCCGGCTTGTCCTTGAAGACGCGGTTCACCCTGGCGATGGCCTGCATCAGCCCATGCCCGCGCATCGGCTTGTCCACATACATGGTGTGCAGAGGCGGAACATCGAAGCCGGTGAGCCACATGTCGCGCACGATCACAACCTTGAACGCGTCGCCGGCTTTCTTGAACCGTTTGCCCAGCCCTTCCCGGCGGCGCTTGTCGCGGATGTGCTGCTGCCACTCCGGACCATCTGCCGCCGAGCCCGTCATTACAACCTTCACTACTCCTGCATCGTCGGCGTCGTTGTGCCAGTCCGGCCGCAGCTTCACAATCTGCTGGTAAAGCTCCACGCAGATACGGCGGCTCATGCACACGATCATGGCCTTGCCGTCCATCGCGTCCAGCCTCGCCTCAAAGTGTTTAATAAGATCCTCGGCGATCGTCTTCAGCCGCTTCTCGGTCCCAACCACTGCCTCCAGCGCCGCCCACTTCGTGCGCAGTCTCTCGCGGCGTTCCGTCTCCTCGCCCTCTGTTACCTCCTCAAAATCCGCGTCAATCTTAGGCTTCTCGGTCTCTGGCAGTTGTAGCTTTGCCAGGCGGCTTTCGTAGTAGATCGGAACCGTCGCCCCGTCCTTCACTGCACGTTCGATGTCGTAGACGCTGATGTAGTCGCCAAACACGGCACGCGTGTTCGCGTCGGCCTTCTCAATGGGTGTGCCGGTGAAACCGATGAACGACGCGTTGGGCAGCGCGTCCCGCATGTGCCGGGCGAAACCGTCCACAAAGTCATACTGGCTGCGGTGCGCCTCGTCGGCAATCACGATGATGTTGCGCCGGTCCGACAGCTCGGAATAGCGCTCGCCCTCCGCCGGCATGAACTTTTGAATGGTAGTAAAGACCACCCCGCCAGACGACACCTGCAACAGCGACCGCAGATGCTCGCGGTCCTCCGCCTGCACCGGGTCCTGCCGCAACAGTTCGCGGCAGCGCGAGAAGGTCCCATAAAGCTGGTCGTCCAGATCGTTGCGGTCGGTGAGCATCACAATGGTGGGGTTCTGCAGCCCGGTTTCCAAAACCAGCCGCCCGGCATAAAAGGCCATGGTCAGGCTCTTGCCGCTACCCTGCGTGTGCCACACCACACCCACGCGGCGGTCGCCTCTTTCATATGTGGCCTTCAGCGTCTCGGCCAATGCACGATTCACGGCGTGGAACTGGTGGTACCCGGCGATCTTCTTTGTAAGGATGCCGCCGCCCTCGTCCTCAAAGACCGCGAAGTAACGAATGAAGTCCAGCAGCCGGCGCTTGTCCAGCAGCCCCTGCAACACCACCTGAAGCTGCGGCATCGATGCTGGCGCCAGCGTCTCGCCCTCAATGGTGCGCCACGGCATGAAACGCTCGGTGGTCGCTGTCAGCGATCCAACCCGCGCTTCCAGGCCGTCGGAGACGATGAGCAGCTCGTTGTAAGTGAAGAGCGAAGGAATCTGCGCCTTGTAGGTCTGGATCTGGTCGAAGGCGTTCCAGATGGTAGCGTTCTCGTCCGCCGGGTTCTTCAGTTCCATCAGGACAATCGGAAGGCCATTCAGGAAGATCAGCACATCGGGCCGCCGATTGTTCTGGCCCTCCACCACGGTGAACTGGTTCACAGCTGCCCAGTCGTTGTTATCCGGGTTGTCGAAGTCGATCACATGTACCAGCGCGCCGCCGATGCTGCCATCCGGCCGCGTGTACTCCACCGTGACGCCTTCTACGAACCACTGGTGCAGGGCATGGTTGCACGTAACAACTGACGGCTCGTCTGCGACGGTCAGCCGCTTGTATGCGTCTGCGAGTGCTTCCGGGGGCAGCTTGGGATTCAGCCTATCCAGTGCCTGGCGCAACCGCCGCTCCAGGATGACATCGTGATAATCCGGGTCATTACGCTCGGCAGCCGGTTCTCCCGCGGCAATCTCGGGGCCGTGCAGGACCGTATAGCCGAGACCATCGAGCCATTCGAGCGTGGCGTCTTCGACATCGGATTCGGTGAACTTGCTGCTGCCCATGCGCCCACACACTCTTCGTACTTATTTGGGCTTAAATAGACAACATGAATACATTCAACAGCTTACATCCATCCTGCGACATCTTGAGACGATTGCCTTAAATAAGCTGCTTACACTGCCGTAGCAGAAGACGGTTTGAGGGGGCTGTCCTGCCCATGGGCGCAAATCGCAGGCTTGGGATCGTGACCACTTTGGGCATACTCCGCACAAACCGCTGTTTTCGTTTGACACGTGCATGTAATGTGCAATAACCTGAAGACGTTCTTTACCAAGGGTAAGGAACCTACAGAGGCTTCTGCCGCTGGGCCAGCTTGGCGAACCAGCGGCATTATTATTTTCCGGTCCATTTCGGCATTCCCTTTACTTTTCGAATGCTGTTATCCGCTAAGTACGCGGTAACGAACTTTGCCGTCCGCGTTCCACCGGGTGCCCGTTTCACGCGAATCACTACAACGAACTCCTCATGAACAACAGCCACACGGGAATCAGGATCACAGCATTTCCTGCCTTTGTCCCACCCCTGATACAACTCAGCATCGGCGCTTTCCAGCGTTGCCTTGATCCAATCGATTCGCTCTGAGCGCTCCTTTGAGAAGCGATCCTTACTGCCGTCGCGTTTGGAACTTTCAAACATGCAGTGATCGAAGTCTTCTCGCCTAAAGCGAACCTCAATACCATCAAAGGTGATGATCGGTCCCTGGCAATACACCCGGTGAAAATGCTGGCGATATTCGTTCTCACTTGCGTAAATCACCTTTGCCGGAGACGGCATCTTACCAGCCCCCTTGAAGGTTGATCTTGAAGATGTTGAACTTCGGCTCGGATTTCCTGGTTGGTCCGAGTCGATTCAAGTGCAACGCTTGTTCCAAGCGCCGGATGAGAAGGTCCTTACTCGACCCCGGCGCCACGGTCTCATTCAACCGTGAGGATGCCATTCCCAGCAGAAAGTCCGCGAGTTGGATCAGATCGACTTCGTGGGATGGCAGCGCTTGGACGGAGAGGACATTCGAGGTCAGATTTGCGCAATCCAGGGTTCGGTGAAGGGTCTCAAGACGATCACCGGCACGGTTCGTCTTTTCATCGCAAAAAACACGGTACTCATTGAAGTCGTCCAGCCAATGCTTCACCATCTGGTAATAGAACTTGTAGAAGCCTAACTCCTCGTCATTTTGGTGGAACCGCACCATGTCCACCTTGTCACCTTCCACCGCGATGCAGCGGAAACGGAGCCTCAATTCGTAAGCAATGAAGAGGTCGATGAGCGCGTTGTAAAACTGTCGTCTGCCGCCGTGAACCTTATGCCACTTAATCTCCTCATGGAAGGCGTATTGGTTTCGCAATTGCCGGATCGAGGCTTTGATGGTTGCGCGCTCCTCCGTCGGCAACCACAACCCGCCAATGAGCAGGAATCGCGCACGCGACTCCGACTTTGACCAGAACACGTCGGGATGGCTTTCGTCGCAGTAGATGTCAAACTTCAAGGGGTGCTCCCTTCCGCGTTCCTAGCCCCGAATCTACTCTCAGTTCGCCGGAGATGAGCTTCGAAAGCAAAGAATCGCGCACTTCAGAGAGTGTTCGCGATTCGCGCTCATCGACTACGATGCGGGAATACATTGGCCTGACAGCCCTGTCGAAAGCCTCCATCACGGCCGGCGAAGGCGTCACAACAGGGATAGGGCGAAAGTTCGATTTGCTGATTTCGAGGAAGGTAGAGCCGTTTGCTCTGCTGAGAATTGTCTCGTGGGCGACTTTGGCCCAGAGAAGCAGGAAGAGGTTTGAGACGCCGTCTGATGGTTGCATGGCAATAAACCCCTGGTTGATCGCCACTGGAACCTCGGCGACCGCCAGGTATCCGATCGGAGCACGGGAGGACAGCAGCACAGTTCCTGGCGGGAGAAGTCCAGACGAGATTTGCGTCAAACCGGCGTCCGTGATCTTTCGTTCAGAGCCGAGCAAGACGGGGTTGCTCAGCCCCGACAGGTCTTTTGGCGTAACCCAGTAATGGGCTCCGCCTTCCCAATAGCACGGTTCCTTCGTGCTGGGGGTGCTCCCCCCCTGAACCGTCGCGAGATCCCCTATTGGCTTGACCATCCATCCCTTCGGAATCTCGCCTAGCTCGGAGTCTTCAAACGAGTCGGGGAAGAGAGCGGCGATGTCAGTGGGGAGACCGGGGTCGCGGCCTTCGGCTTTGGCGCGGACGGGATCGAAATCCACAAACCATGATTTGAAGAGCGCACGCGCCATCGCCTCCAGCGTCTCGTTCATCTGCCGGTTCAGCTCGATCTTGTCATCAAGCGTGCCCAGGATGTGCGCAATTTCTCGCTGCTGAGGAAGAGGAGGTACGTTGACCGTCACAGGGTGCACAAAATTACGGTTGAGCGATGGCTGCGCGCTGCCTGAATTGAACCTCTTGAAATCAAATTGTTGCAAGAAGTAATAAGCAAACCGTGCGTCATTTCCGTGGAAGTCTATAACGTATAGAGCGGTGTTAAGTGGCCAGTAATCAACCGGCGAATAGGAGACAACACCAAAAGAGGCGCCGCTTCGACCTACCGTGATTCCCGGCCCCTTTGCCTTGGCAACATTGTGCGATCCAGTAATGCCGAATGAACCAAGTATTGGAAAGTTGCCTGGGATTCTGCGAGAGTCAGGGAGATCATGGCCCCTTTGAAGAGTCACGAATTCCCCGAGCGGCATTTCGACCCAATCCTCACCCGCCATACCCAATCTCCTTGAGATTGGCGGCGATGCTTTCCAGAATGTCACGCACCCGCTCGGCGGGGTCTCTCATATCGGGACCGCCTCGCTGAGCACGCGGTCACGGATGCGCACTTTCAAGCCCTTCTCGGTCACCACGTCTACCGGGTGGCCAAGCGCCGTTTCCAATTCCGTCTGGATGCCGCCCAGATCGAGGAGAGACCGCCCGGCGGCCATATCGACCAGGAAGTCGATGTCGCTGCGCTCATCCGCGTCTCCGCGGGCGACAGAGCCGAAGATACGCACATTGCGGGCGCCATACCTGGCGGCGATGGCGAGTATCACATCCCGCTTGTTTCCCAGCAGTTCCCGGTACGTCATCGCTGTGCTCCCGCATCCAAAGTTACGGCAAGTTCCCCTTTATCAAAGGATAGCCCAGATTGGCTAGATTATCTCGAATCGCAGCATCCAGGCACGCGCCTTCCTCAAGCTGAGCCGCGAGGGTGGCAGTCAGGCGGCGCATCTTTTCCTCAAAGGGCTCACCGTCGTCCTCGACGGCTTCGGCTCCGACGTAGCGTCCTGGCGTGAGCACATAACCGTGCTTCTGAATTTCATCTAGCTTTGCAGAAGCCGGGGACGTCGGCGTATTCCCCGGCCCCCTTGTCGCCGCGCCAGGCGTGGTATGTGCCGGCGATCTTCGCAATGTCCTCATCCGTCAATTCGCGATGAACCCGGTCCGTTAGCGTTCCCATCTTGCGGGCGTCGATGAAGAGCGTCTCGCCGCGCCGGTCGCGGAAGCGCCCATTCTTCTTGTTGCGGGTGAGGAACCAGAGGCAGACGGGAATCTGCATGGAATAGAAGAGCTGGCCGGGCAGCGCCACCATGCAGTCCACCAGATCGGCCTCGATCATCTTCTGGCGAATCTCGCCCTCGCCGGACTGATTCGAGGACATAGACCCGTTGGCCAGCACGAATCCCGCCAGCCCCGTGGGCGCCAGGTGATAGATGAAGTGCTGCACCCAGGCGAAGTTGGCGTTGCCGGCAGGCGGAACGCCGTAGACCCAGCGCTTGTCTTCCTTGAGCAGTTCGCCCCGCCAGTCGCTGTCGTTGAAGGGCGGATTGGCGAGCACGTAGTCGGCCTTGAGGTCGGGGTGCCGGTCGTTGTGAAAGGTGTCGCCGTGGGCGATCTGCGCGTCGATGCCGCGGATAGCGAGATTCATCTTGGCCAGTCGCCAGGTGGTGTAATTCGACTCCTGCCCGTAGACGGAGATGTCGCCGACCTTGCCGCTGTGAGCCTCGATGAACTTTTCGCTCGACACGAACATGCCGCCCGAGCCGCAGCAGGGATCATAGACGCGGCCCTTGTAGGGCGCGAGCGCCTCGACAAGCACCCGGACCACCCAGGACGGCGTATAGAATTGCCCGCCCTTCTTGCCTTCGGCGCTGGCGAACATGGCCAGGAAGTACTCGTAAACCCGGCCCAGGATGTCCTTGGCGCGGTCGGCGGGGCTGCCCAGGCGATATCACTTACCAAATTGATTAGCTGGCCGAGCCGCTGCTTGTCGAGGCCGGGCGGCCGTAGTCCTTGGGGAGCACGCCCTTGAGCGGAGCGTTGTCGCGCTCGATGGCGGACATGGCGTCGTCGACGATGGTGCCGATTCTGGGCTGGGGCGCGCTGCCCTTTAGGTGCTCCCAGCGCGCCTCCTTCGGCACCCAGAAGATGCTGGCGGCGCGGTACTCGTCTGCGTCCTCGGGGTCGGCGCCTTCGGCCCGCTGGGCTTCGAGCTCGGCGTGCTTCGCCTCAAAAGCGTCGGAGATGTACTTGAGAAAGATGAGCCCCAGGACGACGTGCTTGTATTCCGCCGCGTCCATGTTGTTGCGCAGCGCGTCGGCGGTAGCCCAGAGCTTCGATTCAAATCCCAGTGCAGTCGTAGTTCCCACGAATCCTGTCCCTGTTTAGAAATGGCAATTCAGAATGACTCATTCTAATTCCGGCTGCCCCTCGGCGCTCAAATGTTTCCTTAAACGCGAATCGGTGAGGTGGATGATCGGCCGGCAATAAGGGTCAGACTCTGGTTCTCAGGGGAACCATCTAAGGTAATCGCCTTATCGACTTGTCACAGACGTTAAAAGTAGACTCGTTTTACACTGCCGTTCATAGCCGACCACGGGAGTAACATCCAAATGACTAACGGGCGCTCCCATTTCTAGATCGCTCGAGGGTATAGCCAAGCCCATCGGCGCACTGAAAACAAACATGGCGGCCGCACTGGCAATTCATCACTCAAGGGAATTGCGTTGAGTAACAACACAGGAAAAGAGGGGCCACAGCTCCTCTCTAACACGGAGGTGCATCGGCTCCTCCATCCCAGGAAGGAAGCGGCATGGATGCTCGGCATGAGTGTCCGTTCGCTTGACTACCTGATCGCCAACAAACTGCTGGCAACGAGACGGATTGGGGGACGCGTCCTGATCCCGCATAGCGAGCTGGTACGGTTCGCAAGGGCCGACCATTTCGACTCAATCTCGAAGGCAGCTTAACCATTTGAGGCCGGCAGGGCTACCGGCCTCAATGCCCCATCAACAGGTCCACCGCCGCCCTCAGCGATGCGTCGTCCAGGTGTGCATATCGGGCCGTAATCGCGATGGTTTTGTGGCCGGCGAGCGTCTGGATCGCCTTCAAGTTGACGCCCTTCATCGCGAGTTTTGAACAAAAGTGATGACGGCAGTCGTGCCAGCGGAAGTTTTTGATCTTGGCCATTTTCAGCGCTCGGGCGAACCACTTCCGGGGATTGTTGATTGAGAACACTCGGCCGTTCAGATCGCTTGCAGCCTTTCGCAACTGGTCAAAGGCCATGAAAACCACTTCGTTCATGGGGATCGTTCGGCCTGCGTAGTTCTTGGTGCGTATCAATCGAATTTCCTTGCGCTTCAAGTCCACGGCAATCCATTCAAGCCTGTACTGTTCGCTCAACCTCATCCCCGTTCCCAAAGCAATCTCCAACTCCGGCATGTGTTCGGGATAGTGTTCGCACATCACTGAGCGGAGGCGCTTTTCTTCATCTTCCTGAAGCCAGCGAATGACGCCATTCTCCTCATGACGCTGCCTAACCAGACGTGCGGGATTGCTTGTGACCTTACCATTGCGTAGGGCCTCGCGAAAGACCAGACTGAATAACGCTCGGTAGCGGTTGGCG
>Ga0326728_10021622_pt1 | contig 12057 bp, 6 predicted proteins | sample MB3enrmetagenome_FD_207602 | JGI IMG/M metagenome (GOLD analysis project Ga0326728, IMG submission 207602) | Lab enriched peat soil microbial communities from McLean, Ithaca, NY, United States - MB31MN | ecosystem: Environmental > Terrestrial > Soil > Wetlands > Peat | place: USA: New York... | reverse complement strand
ATTCTTTTCACCTCCTTCAAGGCGTTGAGCCAGGCGAGCAATTGGGGGCCCGGCTCGGAGCGTTCCAGGCGTTGATTCAACACTTCGCGGACATTGCGGGGCAGGCGGGCGATTTTGCCATTGCGGGAATTCATAGTTTTGAGGGTGTTTGGTTGGTGGTTTCAGTATTTCAGTTTTCCGGCGCGGCCGCATGCGGCCGTTCATTACTAGACTATGGTAGCATGGAAGTGTGATTTTGTACGCATTTATTTTAAACTATTTTTGTAATCAGCATTCCAATGTCGCAACCGCTTGAAGGGAAAGGACTTGTAGAGGATTTTTAACCGCGAAATACGCGAAATACGCGAACAAATGGGGAAACATTTAACCACAAAGATCACAGAGGTCACAAAGAAAAATGCCTTCTTTTGCCGTGTCTCCATGTGCTCTTTGTGCTCCATGTGGTAAAATCATTGGCGGATTTGTTGCTGGACACAGCGGGCCGGCCGGGCAAAGATAATCTGACCCCTTCACAAAAAGTGGCACAGAAGAGACATTATTTAGTGTGCAAACGATCCCGAATCGACTATCCTATCCAGCGACGATGTCGGACGGGATGAGTCTCAAATCAAGGTTGTTTCGCCGTGCTTTTATCGGCCTGCCCTCCACGGCGGCGATATTGTTTATTTCTGCCGGCTCGCTGAAATTCTGGCAGGCCTGGGCCTTCCTGGCCCTGCAGTTCACGCTCGGTGCGGGTTTTGGAATCTACCTTTACAAACTTGATCCCAAACTGCTCGAGCGCAGGCTGCTGACCAGGGAGAAAGTCGGCGAACAGAAAATCATCGTCATATTGGTGCGGGCGCTCTTGGTGTTCTCTTTGGGCCTGTCAGGACTGGATTGTCGGTTTGGCTGGTCGCGCGCATTTCTGGGGCCGGTGCCGCTGTGGCTTACGGTTTTTTCTCTGGCGGTGGTGATTGGCTGCCAGCTCTTGATGATTTGGTTTATGAGCATCAACCGTTTCGCTGCCAGCGTCATTCAAGTCGAAGCCGGGCAGGCGGTCGTCTCCACCGGCCCCTACCGCATAGTTCGCCACCCCATGTATTTGGTGGCGATCGTGATGTTTCTTTTCGTTCCCCTGGCGCTCGGTTCGTATTTCGCCTTGCCGGCCTTTGCCCTCCTTATCCCCCTTGTGGTCCTGCGCCTGCTGAACGAGGAAAAAGTCCTTGGCCGGGATCTGTCCGGCTACGCCGAATACTGCCTGAGCACGCGCTTCCGCCTGATCCCGTTCGTCTGGTGAAAGGGCGCCGGAACCCACAGACGCGCTTCTTCAGCCGGATAGGAATGGCGCAGGGCATAAACATGGCGTATAACCTGTTGCAAGACGTCGCAAGCAAATTAAAACAAGGTTCCCCGGCACCTCGTAACACAACGACACCAGGCGCATCCCACTTTTTGGGTGGCGGGTTCCAGTTCCTAATCGTAATCTTAATCTTCATCCCGATTTTCAAGCCAACCGGTTGTCGTCGTGGACTGGCCACCAAGCCCAAAGCGCCAGAGGACTGGCGCACTCCAAAACGCTTCGCGCTTTTCGCCAGTCGTCAAACGACGCGCCAGCGTCATGAACTGCCCCGAAAGCTTTCGGGGCCGCTCTTCATCTTAACCTTTATCCCACTGTCTGGACGGGGAGATTAAGATTAAGATTACGATTAGGATCAGGGGAGGTTGACCAAAACTGAGATGCGCCCCCCGCGCGGGCGCCAGCCACTGTCAATAACTTTTACCCGTCTGTCTCTCTAGCCCGCCAGGGGGGCTTCGAGCAGGGGCAGGGCAAGCGCTTCGCTTTCCTCGACGGGCGGCGGTTCCACCAGGGGCTTCAACTCGACGCGGCGGTGCAGTTGATAGCCGGTGCCGGCCGGGATGATGTGGCCCATGATGACGTTTTCCTTGAAGCCACGCAGGTAATCCACCTTGCCCATGGTGGCGGCTTCGGTGAGGACGCGGGTCGTGTCCTGGAATGAAGCGGCGCTGAGGAAACTTTCGGTCTCCAGGGAGGCCTTGGTGATGCCGAGCAAAACGGGCTGGGCCTCGGCGGGTTTGCCGCCCATTTTGTCAACACGAATGTTCTCTTTTTCGAACTCGATTTTGTCGATCTGCTCGCCCCAGAGGAATTGGGTGTCGCCGGGTTCGGTGACGCGGACTTTGCGCAACATCTGGCGGACGATGATCTCAATGTGCTTGTCGTTGATGGTGACGCCCTGGAGACGATAGACTTCCTGGACTTCGTTGACGAGGTGCTCCTGCAATTCCTGGGGGCCGCAGATGTCAAGGATTTCGTGGGGATCGACGGGGCCTTCGGTAAGCTGCTGGCCTTTTTTGACGAAATCGCCCTTGAAAACGATGACGTGTTTGCCAATGGGGATGAGGTGTTCCTCTTCGACCTGGGTCTGCGGCTCCTTGATGAGAATGGTGCGCTTGCCGCGGACGCTGGGGCCGAAATCGACAATGCCGTCGATTTTGGAAATCTCGGCGGCGTCTTTGGGACGGCGGGCCTCGAACAACTCGGCCACGCGGGGCAGACCGCCGGTGATGTCCTTGGTCTTGGAGGTTTTGCGCGGCGTCTTGGCCATGAGGGTGCCGGCGACAATTTTTTGGCCTTCACTGACGACGATGTGAGCGCCGGAAGGAATGGGATAGCTGGCGGGCGGTTCGCCCTTGTCGCCGACGATGACGATTTGGGGATGGAGGTCTTCCTTGTGCTCGATGACCACCATCGCCTCCTGGGCGGTGGTTTCATCCTCCTCCTGTTTCATGGTGACGCCTTCGATGATGTCCACAAACTTCACGCGCCCGGCTTTTTCGGAGAGGATGGGGACGTTGTAGGGGTCCCATTGGACGAAGGGATCGCCTTTTTTGACCTTGCCGCCGTTCTTGACGGAAATGACGGAGCCGATGACCAGGTTGTGGGCTTCCAATTCGCGCCCGCCCTCCTCGGCGAGGATGGAAATGGAGCCGTTCTTGTTGAGAACGATGCTGCTGCCATCCTCCAGAGCGACCATGCGAATGTCGTTGTAACGGACAATGCCGTCGAACTTGGATTTAATCTGGGGCTGTTTGAAGACCTGCGAGGCGGTGCCGCCGATGTGGAAGGTGCGCATGGTCAACTGGGTGCCGGGTTCGCCGATGGATTGGGCGGCGATAATGCCGACGGCCTCGCCGCGTTTGATCATGCCGCCGGTGGCGAGGTTGCGGCCATAACAACAGGCGCAAATGCCGTGCTTGCTTTCGCAAGTGAGGACGGAGCGGATGCGGACGCGTTCGACGCCGCTGGCTTCGATGGCGCGGGCCTTGGCTTCATCGATCAATTCGCCGGATTTGACCAGGCCGATCTTGGTGTTGCGGGGATCGACAATATCGTCGCAGGCGATGCGGCCGATGATGCGCTCGCCGAGTTTGACGACCTCATCTTCGCCTTCAAAAATGGCCTGGACCCAAATGCCGTTGGAAGTGCCGCAATCCTCCATGCGGATGATGACGTCCTGGGAGACATCGACCAATTTGCGGGTCATGTAGCCGGAGTCGGCCGTTTTGAGGGCGGTGTCGGCCAGGCCCTTGCGGGCGCCGTGAGTGGAAATGAAGTATTCGAGCACGGTCAGGCCCTCGCGGAAATTGGACAGGATGGGCTTTTCGATGATGTCGCCGCTGGGCTTGGCCATGAGGCCGCGAACGCCGGCGAGCTGGCGGACCTGCTGGCGGTTGCCGCGGGCGCCGGAATCGACCATGAGGGAGACCGGATTGTATTCCAGCTTGCCGTGGTTGGCTTCGAGGGTTCGGAGCATGACATTGGCGATCTGGTCGGTGCAATGAGTCCAGATGTCGATGACCTTGTTGTAACGTTCGCCGGGGGTGATGACGCCTTTGCGATACTGCCTTTCGACCTCGGAGATTTGCTTTTGGGCGTTGTAAATTTCCTGGTCCTTCTCCTTGGGGATGATCATGTCATCAATACCGATGGAGCAGCCCGAGCGGGTGGCGGCGCGGAAGCCCAGTTCTTTGAGGCTGTCGAGCATGACCACCGTCTTCTCGTGCCCGCAGACTTTGTAGCAGGTCCAGATCAATTCGCCCAGCATGGCTTTGCCGGCGACCTTGTTGAGAAAGCCCAGTTCCTCGGGCCAGATTTCGCTGAAGATGACCCGGCCGACCGTCGTCTCGATGGCGCTGCTTTCGGAGTCGCCGTAATGGGTCTTTTTGCCCCGGTCGGGATTGGCCAGGCGGACCCGGTCATGGATTTTAAGGCCGCCGTCATTGTAAGAGAAGATGACTTCGGATTTGGAGCCGAAGAGCATGGGGACCTTGGTCTCCTTTTTGGCCCGAGGCTCGGCCGTCAGGTAGAAACAACCCAGCGTGATGTCCTGGGTCGGCGTCATGATCGGCCGTCCGCTGGAGGGGCTGAAAATGTTGATGGGCGCCATCATGAGGAGGCGGGCTTCCAATTGGGCCTCGACAGAAAGAGGGACGTGGACGGCCATTTGGTCGCCGTCGAAGTCGGCGTTGTAGGCGGTGCAGACCAGGGGATGAATGCGAATGGCTTCGCCCTCGATCAAGATGGGTTCGAAGGCCTGGATGGAGAGGCGATGGAGAGTCGGGGCGCGGTTGAGCAGGACGGGGTGGCCGCGGGTGACTTCCTCCAGGATGTCCCAGACTTCGGGGGACTGGCGTTCGATCATTTTTTTGGCGGAACGAACGGTGTGGACATAGCCCAATTCCTTCAAGCGGCGGATGATGAAAGGCTCGAAAAGGACCAGGGCCATTTTCTTGGGCAACCCGCACTGATGGAGCTTCAACTCCGGGCCGATGACAATGACGGAGCGGCCGGAATAATCGACGCGTTTGCCGAGGAGATTTTGACGGAACCGGCCGCTTTTGCCTTTGAGCATGTCGCTCAACGATTTGAGGGCGCGATTGCCGGCGCCGGTGACGGCCCGGCCATGGCGGCCGTTGTCGAAGAGGGCATCGACGGCCTCCTGCAACATGCGTTTTTCGTTGCGGATGATGACTTCGGGGGTTTTGAGTTGGAGGAGGTTCTTCAACCGGTTGTTGCGATTGATGACGCGGCGATAGAGATCGTTGAGATCGGAAGTGGCAAAGCGGCCGCCTTCCAATGGAACCAAGGGGCGCAAGTCCGGGGGAATGACGGGCAAAACAATCAGGACCATCCATTCCGGACGAGCTTTGGAATCGCGGAAGGCGGAAAGGAGCTTGATGCGCTTGGCAATTTTCTTGCGAATCTGTTTGCTCTTGGTCTCGGTCATGGCGACGGACAAATGGTCGATCTGCTTCTGGAGATCGACATTGCCGAGGGCCTCGCGCACCGCCTCGGCGCCCATCTTGGCGGAGAAGCCGTCGGCCCCGTAAGTTTCGCGGGCCTCGCGGTACTCGTGTTCGCTGAGGAGTTGATGGAGCTTGAGAGGGGTCGAGCCGGGATCGATCACCATGTAATCCTCGTAGTAAATGACGCGTTCCAGATTGCGCGCCGTCATGTCGAGGATCAACCCGAGACGGGAAGGCATGCACTTGAAAAACCAGATGTGGGAAACGGGCACGGCCAGTTCAATGTGGCCCATGCGTTCGCGGCGGACGCGGGCCAGGGTGACCTCCACGCCGCAACGATCGCAGACGACGCCGCGATGCTTGATGCGCTTGTATTTGCCGCAGGAGCATTCCCAGTCCTTGACGGGGCCGAAAATGCGCTCGCAAAACAAGCCGCCCTTTTCGGGCTTGAACGTCCGGTAATTGATGGTTTCCGGGTTTTTGACCTCGCCCTTGGACCAGGCACGGATGGCCTCGGGTGAAGCGACGGAAATGGCGACGTAATCGACCTGGTTGACCTTGTCCAGGCCGAGCAACTCGCGGGCAGTATCTTTAGTGTTCATGGCGGATATATTGGCAAATATGACATGGGATTACTTGAGGCTGCTTAAAGCGGAGGCTTGGGCGGCCGCGGCTTGTTCCACGGGGTTGGAATAACCGACCTTGACGTCCATGGCCAAAGATTGCATTTCCTTGACGAGGACGTTGAAAGACTCGGGCACGCCGGCTTCCAGGCAGTTGTCGCCTTTGACAATGCTCTCGTAAATGCGGGTGCGGCCCTGGACATCGTCGGACTTGACGGTGAGCAATTCCTGGAGGCTGTAGGCGGCGCCGTAAGCCTCCATGGCCCAGACCTCCATTTCGCCGAAGCGCTGGCCGCCGTATTGGGCCTTGCCGCCGAGCGGTTGCTGGGTGACAAGGGAATAAGGGCCGACGGCGCGGGCGTGAATTTTATCGGCGACCAGGTGGCCGAGCTTCATCATGTAAATGTTGCCCACGACGATTTCCTGGTCGAAAGGTTCGCCGGTGCGGCCGTCAATGAGGAGGGTCTTGCCGTGTTCGGGCAGTTTGGCATCTTTCAAGTAGGCGCGGATGTCCTTTTCCTTGATGCCGTCGAAAACGGGGGTGGCGAATTTGAGGCCGAGGAGTTTGGCGGCCCACCCCAGATGGGTTTCCAGCACCTGCCCGACGTTCATGCGCGAGGGCACGCCCAGCGGATTCAAAACAATGTCCACCGGAGTGCCATCGGCCAGGAAGGGCATGTCTTCCTCAGGCACGATCTTGGCCACGACGCCTTTGTTGCCGTGACGGCCGGCCATTTTGTCGCCGACGGACAATTTGCGTTTGGAGGCGATATAGACTTTGACCGATTTGATGACGCCGCTGTCGATTTCCTCGCCGGCTTCGACGCGTTCCACCTCTTCGTCGTGCTGCATTTGCAGATCGTCGAATTTCTTTTTGAAGGTGCCGATGATTTCGTTGATTTTGTTCCGAATGGGCGAGGGATCGATTTCGATGCGGTCGTACACTTGGGCCAGCTTGCGCAACAGTGTCTTGGTGATCTTGCGATTGGCCGGGATGATGATTTCGCCGGTCTCGGAGTTGACGACATCGAGGGGGATTTTTTCGCCGAGCAGGATGTTGCTCAGCGCCTCGGTCAGTTGCTCGCGCAGTTCGTCTGTTTTGGCCTTGTGCTCGTCCTGGACTTCCCTGGCGTGGCGCCTGGTTTCGGGGGCGGCTTTGACTTCCGCCTCGCGCTCTTTCTTGGAGGAGACTTTGACATCCATGATGATGCCGTAAGTGCCGGAAGGCACTTTCAGGGAAGTGTCTTTGACGTCGGCGGCCTTCTCGCCGAAAATGGCGCGCAACAAACGTTCCTCGGGGGCCAATTCCGTCTCGCTCTTGGGCGTGATCTTGCCGACGAGAATGTCGCCGGGCTTGACTTCAGCGCCGATGCGGATGACGCCGTCAGGCCCCAGATTCTTCAACGCCTCGTCGCCCAGGTTGGGAATATCGCGGGTGATTTCCTCGGGGCCGAGCTTGGTGTCGCGGGCGCCGACCTCGAATTCGTCGATGTGAATGGAGGTGAACACGTCATCTTTGACGATGCGTTCGCTGATGAGGATGGCGTCCTCGAAGTTATATCCGTTCCACGGCATGAAGGCGCAAAGGACATTGCGGCCCAAGGCCAGTTCGCCGCCCTGGGTGCAAGGCCCGTCCGCGATGACCTGTCCCTTCTTGATGGAGTCGCCCTTGGCGACGAGGATTTTTTGATTGATGCAGGTCGCGGCGTTGGAACGCATGAATTTGCGAATGGGATAAACCCAAATGCCATTGGCCGGATCGGTCTTGATCTTCTTCTTGCTGTCCGGAGCCTTGCCGTCCGGGGTGATGACGACCAGGTTGCCTGTGACCGAGGCGACTTTGCCGGCCTCTTCGGCCACCAGGACGGCGCGGGAATCGCGGGCGACGCGCTCTTCCAAACCAGTGGCGACATAAGGAGCTTCGGTGACGAGCAGCGGCACGGCTTGGCGCTGCATGTTGGAGCCCATCAAGGCGCGGTTGGCGTCGTCGTGCTCCAGGAAGGGAATCAAGCTGGCGGCAACGGAAACCAGTTGCTTGGGGGAGACATCCATGTAATCGACGCGGCTGGGTTCAACGTCGATAAAATCCCCTTTGCAGCGGCAGGTGACGCGTTCGCCCAGGAAGTTGCCTTTTTCGTCGATGGGGGCGTTGGCTTGGGCGACGATGTAAGTTTCCTCGCGGTCGGCGGTGAGGTAGTCGAGGTGATTGGAAACGCGGCCTTTTTCGACGCGGCGATAGGGGGTTTCCAAAAAGCCGAAATCATTGACCTGGGCGAAGGTGGCCAGGGAGGCAATCAAACCGATGTTGGGTCCTTCCGGGGTTTCGACCGGGCAAATGCGGCCGTAGTGGGAAGGATGGACATCGCGGACTTCAAATCCGGCGCGGTCCCGGGACAAACCGCCCGGCCCGAGGGCGGAGAGACGGCGCTTGTGGGTCAACTCGGCCAAAGGATTGATTTGATCCATGAATTGGGAGAGCTGGCTGCGGCCAAAGAAATCCCGGATCACGGCGGAGAGAGCCTTGGGATTGATCAATTTTTGCGGGGACATGCTTTCCAGACTTTGATCGAACAACGTCATGCGCTCCTTGACCAAACGCTCGGTGCGGGCCAGGCCGACGCGGCATTGGTTGGCCAGCAATTCGCCCACCGTCCGAATGCGGCGGCTGCCCAGATGATCGATGTCGTCCAGCGTCCCCTCGCCCTTTTTGAGGCGGAGGAGGTACTTGGTGGCGGCCACCAGGTCTTCCTTGGTCAGGATGCGGGAATCGCCGCCCTTGATGCCTAGTTTCTGGTTGATCTTGTAACGGCCGACGCGGCCCAGATCATAACGCTTGGCATCGAAGAACAAACGCTTGATCAGGGCGCGGGCGTTGGCCGCGGTGGGAGGGTCCCCCGGGCGCAAGCGGCGGTAAATATCCTTCAGCGCCTCCTCTTCGTTCTTGCTGGGGTCTTTCTTGAGGCACTTGATGACGATGCCGTCGTCCACCGTGGTATCAACCACGCGGATTTTGGTGACGCCCAACTCGGCGATCTGTTTGACAACCGCCTTGGAAAGCGGCTCGAAAGCGCGGGCGACCACAATGCCCTTGTCATTGTCCACCGCGTCCTCGATGAGGACTTTGTTTTGGAGGTCTTCGAGCTTTTCCGCCTCTTTGACGGTCAACTCTTCAATGTCGTAAAAGAGCTTGAGGATGTCGGCATCGGTCCCGTACCCCAGGGCGCGGAAGAAGGTGGTGGTCAAGAACTTGCGGCGGCGCTTTTTGCGGTCCAGATAGACGTAGAGCAAGTCGCTGGTGTCGAACTGGGCTTCATACCAGGAACCGCGGTCTGGAATGATGCGGAAGGAATGAAGGGTTTTGCCGTTGGGATGCTGGCTGGCTTCAAAGGCCAAACCCGGGGAGCGATGCAACTGGCTGACGATGACGCGCTCGGCGCCGTTGATGACAAAGGTGCCCTGTGGAGTCATCAAGGGAAGCTCGCCCATGAAGACCTTTTCTTCCTTGGCGTTTTTCTCCTCCTTGAGCAGAAAGGTGACATGGAGGGGCGCGCCGTAGGTGATGCCCTCGCGCAGGCATTCCAGCCAGTCATGCTTGGGCTCGCCGATCTCGTAGCTGTGAAAGTCCAGGACACATTTGCCATCATAACTTTCGATGGGAAAAACCTCGGTGAAAACCGCCTGCAACCCCATGTTCTTGCGCCGGGAGGGGGGGGTGTCGGTTTGCAGGAATTCCCGGTATGAATTGGTCTGCAACTCAATCAAGTTGGGCGGGGCAATGACCTCCTTGATTTTTCCAAAGTGAACGCGTTCAGCTAATCGTGATGGCATTTTTAACCTTTGATCAATCTCCGGCGCAGGCCGGATTCTTATTTAGTTCAAACGACGAAAGGCCCGTTCTCTGGAATCCAGAAAACGCGCCGGTTCAAAAACACTCTTTGAGACGATGAAATCCGTTTGGAAATCGCTCTCGATGGTTCAAATTGAGCGACGGGGCACAAAACCCCGCCACCCAAAACATACACCATTATCATTTCATTTCAACTTTGGCGCCGGCGTCCTCCAGTTTCTTCTTCGCCGCGTCGGCATCGGCCTTGCTGGCCCCTTCCAGGACCGCCTTGGGAGCCCCTTCCACAAGGGCCTTGGCGTCGGCCAAACCCAGGCCGGCCTTGACTTCGCGCACGGCCTTGATGGCGGCAATTTTCTTTTCAGCCGGCACGGAGACCAGAATGACATCGAAGGATGTCTTGGCTTCGGCGGCCGGAGCGGCGGCGGCGGCGGCCGGAGCGGCAGCGGCGGCCGGAGCGGCAGCGGTGACGCCCCAGGCGGTTTCAAGTTGTTTGACCAGGTCGGCGGCTTCAATCACCGTCAACTTGCCTAATTGTTCCACTAATCCAGCTATATCAGCCATGTTTCCTTTCAGTCTCGTCGCCGTCCGCAGCCGCGGACGCATTCTGCTCGCGAGCCCGCAAGCCGACGATTTACTTTGTTCTTGTTGTGTTGTTCATCTCCAATGCCTTGCCGGAAATGAAATTGTTCAGACTCATTGGGTTTGGATGAAAATCATTCGCCTTTGGCCGCGCGCGCGGCCAGCACGCGGACCAACCGGGTGGCCGGCGTGTTGATGAGGGCGGCCAGCTTGGTGGCCGGGCCCATGATGACGCCCATCAGGTTGGCACGGAGAACTTCGAGGGATGGCAAATCGGCCAGGGCCACGATGTCCGCGCTTTCCAGACGCTGGTTTTTTAAATAGCCAAAGCGGATCTTTGGCTTCTCGAACTCGGCGCTGAAAATCCTGACCACTTTGGCCGCCGATGAAACATCGCGCTGGCCGGTGACGACGGCGAGCTGGCCGGTCAGGGTGGCGCCCAAATCCGCCAGGCCGGATTCCTTGACGGCCAGGCGGAAGAGGGAGTTCTTCACGACGTGCATTTCGGCCCCCGCCTTGTGGAGGCGCTTGCGCAGTTCGGTGATGGGTCCGACCTTCAAACCCCGGTAATCGACGACGATAAAATAGGGCGAGGCATTGAGCCGGACGAGGTACTCGCTGCTGAGATGTTGTTTTTCCATGCGCATGACGGTGTTTCCTCGGGGTTAGGCGGCTTCCAGGAATTCGCGAATGTCCACGCGCACCGGCGGGCTCATGGTGGCGGAAAGGGTGCAACTGCGAATAAAAGTCCCCTTCGAGCTGCTTGGCTTGCTCCTGGCCACCGCCCGGATGACCGCGCGGGCATTTTCCACAATATGGTCGGCGGCAAAGGAAACCTTCCCGATGGGGACATGAATGTTCCCGCCCTTGTCAATTTTAAATTCAACGCGGCCGGCCTTCACTTCCTTGACTGCCTTGGCGGTGTCATCGGTCACGGTGCCGGTCTTGGGATTGGGCATCAGGCCGCGCGGACCCAGGGCCTTGCCCAGTTTGCGGACCTCGGACATGGCTTCGGGCGTGGCGATGGCCACGTCGAATTCCGTCCACCCTTCCGTGCAGCGCTTGATCAAGTCTTCGTAGCCGACATATTCGGCGCCGGCGGCGCGGGCGGCGTCGGCGGCGGCGCCGGGCCTGGCAAAAACGAGCACGCGGACGGTTTTGCCGCTGCCGTGGGGCAGGGGAACAGTGCCGCGAACCATTTGATCGGATTGTTTGGGATCGACTCCCAATTTGAAAGCCATGTCAATGGTTTCGTTGAATTTGGCCTTGGGGAACCTGGCCAGGACCTCGACGGCCGATTTCAACGGGTAAAGCTGCCTGGCTTCAACCAATTCGATTCCTTTTTTATATCGTTTGCTTGGCATGATAATAAGCGGTGCAAGCGAACGCCGCCCTCAGCGGCGCTCTCCCGCGGTTGTTTATTCCTGAACCTCGATGCCCATGCTGCGGGCCGTGCCCGCAATGACCCGGAACGCGGCCTCCTCGGAAGTGGCGTTCAAATCCTTCATTTTGATTTTGACAATGTCCAACACCTGTTTGCGGCTCACTTTGCCGACCTTGTCCTTGTTGGGCACTTTTGAACCCGAGGCGATGCCGGCGGCCTTTTTGAGCAAGATGGAGGCCGGAGGGGACTTGGTGATAAAGGTGAAGGACTTGTCCGCAAAAACGGTGATGACGACCGGAATAATCATCCCGGACTGT
>Ga0326728_10021621_pt1 | contig 12058 bp, 18 predicted proteins | sample MB3enrmetagenome_FD_207602 | JGI IMG/M metagenome (GOLD analysis project Ga0326728, IMG submission 207602) | Lab enriched peat soil microbial communities from McLean, Ithaca, NY, United States - MB31MN | ecosystem: Environmental > Terrestrial > Soil > Wetlands > Peat | place: USA: New York... | reverse complement strand
GAACCGGGGGTAAGCTCCGCAGTATGACAGGACTTCGAATATCGGAAAAGCGCCTCTCGCGACGATTCGCTCTCAGGCTGCCGATAGCCGTGAATGGCAAGGCAGCGCCTCACAAGACGAAAACGGAGAACATATCCTCCGGAGGCGTGATGTTCTGTGTTGATGCCGCGCTCAAGGTAGGCTCTTCGGTTGCGTTTAGCATCCGCATGCCTGCGAAATTGCTGGGTGTCCCGCAGGACGTGCTGGTCAACGGCACCGGACGCGTGGTGCGCTGCAATCCTCGCAAGCGCCGGGAGGCGGTGGCTGTCGTAATCGACGACTACGTTTTCGAGCGTTGCTGAATTCCCGCCATAACGCTGCCAACTCGACGCCGGCCGGCACGAACCCGTCCCTGCGGCTCATTCTGGCTGACAGCCAGGCCATTTTTCGCGCCGGCATTGCCAAGATCCTGACCTCGGAGCCGGACATCCGCGTGGTCGCACAAACCGGTGACCTGGGGCAGACCTTGACCGAGGTCAGCGCCCGGGATGCCGACCTGTTGTTCTTTGAGCATGGCTTGACGCCGGCGCCGGTCGAGGCCGTGGCAGAAATCCTGAAGCGGGCTCCGCGGATCCGGATTGTGGTGCTGGTCGACAACGCCGTGGAGCGGGACACCGTGGATTATTTCCGGCGCGGGGTCCACGGCCTCATCACCCGCGGCATTGCTCCTGAATTGCTGGTACGCTGCGTCCGCAAAGTGGCAAAAGGCGAGACCTGGCTGGATAATCAGGGAATCAATTGGTTGGTCCACGCTTTTCGCACTCAATCCGCCCAGCTCCGCCCGGCGGAGGGCAAGCATCGCCTGAACGAGAAAGAATTGCTCATTATTTCCGGCGTCGCGCGCGGGCTGCGCAACCGGGAAATTGCCGGCGAGATCGGCACCAGCGAGCAGGTGGTGAAGAACTGCCTGCGCAAAATCTACGACAAACTGGGCATCAAAGATCGCCTCGAACTGGCTCTCTGCACCGTCCACGAGCGGTTGCTGGAACACCGCCCGGCCGTCACTGCGGGCATCCTCGACCCGGGGCCCGGCGATCCTGGAGCTTCGCCCGCTAGCTCGCCCGAGTAATCCGGGGCAAGCCGCTGCTTTCTAATTTTAGGAACAGGTTGTAATCTTGTGGTGTGCTTCTGGAGCGCAGGGGTGATTCTGCAGGTTTTTCCGTTTGCATTGATTGGAGGAGGAAGACATCGTGAAGGGCGACGCGAAGGTCATTGCGGTACTCAACGAGGTGCTCAAGGCGGAACTTACCGCCATCAACCAATACTTCCTGCACGCCGAAATGTGCGCCAACTGGGGGTACTACCGCCTCGCCGGCAATATTCGCAAAGAATCGATCGAGGAGATGACCCATGCCGAAAAACTCATGGAACGGATCCTCTTTCTCGACGGCACTCCCAATATGAGCGACTACTTCAAGATCAATATCGGCCAGGTAGTGCCGCAGCAGTTCAAGAACGACGTGCAACTCGAATACGACGCCGTCAAGCGCCTGAACGACGGCATTGCCCTGTGCCGGCAACTGGCGGACAACGGTTCCCGGGAACTGCTGGACGAAATCCTGGAGGATGAAGAACATCACATCGACTGGCTGGAAGCCCAACTGCACGCCATCGATGAGATGGGGGTCGAAAACTACCTGACGCAGTGGATGGGGAAAGAAGCGGACGAGAAGTAGGCGGCACGAAAGGTAATTTGCAAGGGGTAATTTGTAATTTACAAAGTAGGAGCCTGAAGTGCTTACTTTGTAAATTACAAATTGCAAATTACCAATTCCGTGCTTCCCCCGAAAGATTTCTGGGGTGGGGCGCGCGCGGCAGCGCCCAACCGCTCAGCTCTTGATAAAATAGGAAGTCGCAAAAGTGCACCTTGTCGCGGAGAGATGGCCGAGTGGCTGAAGGCGCACGCTTGGAAAGCGTGTATAGGGGAAACTCTATCGAGGGTTCGAATCCCTCTCTCTCCGCCATTAGAATCAACAGCTTGCGAGAACTGTTCATTTCGGATTTGCTCTGCGAAAAAATCCATGCGTCTTCCCCGCTTGCTGGCCCCCAAGATTCGAAAAAGGCAGCCTCACAGCCCGCCGTGGAACCGACCGAAACTGTGAGCAAGAATGAGCGACATGATCAGGATGCCCGCCCCCAGGACGACCCCGTGCAGGGTCTTGCGCAGATCGAAGTTGCCGACACGACAGACGAGCAGGTAGCCAACGGCAAGGTTGAAGAAGCCCCATAGGACATTGACCATCGAGGAGGACAAGCCTACCCCAGGCGGTGATGCGAAGGGGCTCTGGAAGGCATGCCCCGAAATGCCATTGCCGAGATGGGGCAAGGTGTTAGTGAGGAATGCACCTCCGAAGAAGTACGCCACATAGTGGTACCAGCGCATGGTTGCTCCCTTCTGGCTGCCAAACCAATCGTACCAATTCTTGCCGCTCACCCGGTGACGTCCGAGTGTTTCGACTCTGCGAGCAGAATTAAACGATTACCCACCTCTGTATGTGGTAACGTACTGGCCCACTGGAGGGTCGCAAGGCTTTTTCGGGTTTTCAAGCGTCTGAACAGGATGCTCCCGGAAATCTGTTGAGGACACCATCGGAACGTGAGTCGCCGTCTTAAATTCATTGCAGGAGATGATTGTGTCACCTAAACCCTCCAAGCGCCCGGCCGAACCGTCCGCCAAGCCACGGGGTAAGCGGTTGGCCAGAACCTCCTCACCGTCACCTCAGCCATTTCTCCGCTTCTACCACTCAAAAAGCCTTCGGGCGAAGACTCACGCAGTCCTTACTACTCTGGAAAAAGCGGAGGACGGAACGAAATATCGTGATGCCTTGGCCGACATCGTTGTGGAATTGACCGACAGCGGCATGGACTACTTCTTTTTGAGGCCGCTGAAGCTCGCCGAGGTGGGCTTTTTCACGCAACAATCAGCCAACCTCGGCATGGCAGCTACGACAGCTGTATTAGGAGGCGTTATCCGTAATGTCATCGGTCGCATGGATAATCCTCAACTTCTCACGGTGTGCAGCTATATTCGGCAGCTCATGGAGTGAGTCTCCGACCTGCACCTGTTTGAAGAGCGATGTTCGCCCTGAGCCCCGCGTACCGCCTTGGGGCCGGTCATTCCTGACAGCAATCCCCAGCGCTTTTGGGGAATTTCTGGAGTGCTTTCCTTGCCCTTTGCCGCTAAGTGTTGCTGACCACCGGTGACGTTTTCGATCCTCCGAGCAGAATTGAACAGACACTCACCTCTGTATGTGGTAACGTTCTGGGCCTCTGGGGCGGTCGCAAGCGGATTCGCAGAGACAGGACTGGGTTTAATGGCCAGAAGGCGTGGCAATCCGAACTGGGGCAAGCCGGAGCCGGTTGGGCCGGTAACTCCAACCATCACTGAATTCGAGCAGGTCGTCCGCAAACTCAAGCTGCAACCCGATCAGTACATCCGCTCAACGGGCCTTCGTGAGTGGGCGAGTCGTAACAGGACCTCAAAATACATTCCCGAACGTCTTCTTGAGGCATGGGGCTTCGAGATAGAATCGGCGTTGTAGAGACATATTCCCCATCTGTCTCGTCCGATATCGCCTTCCGTCGCCTATCAAACATACGAGGGAAGCGTACCGTCTGAAGCGTTTACCATCTACGCCGCCACTTCGACAGTCCCCGAGCCTGGCAGTTTGCTTCTCCTTAGCACCGGCTTCATTGGAGTAGCCGGCGTGATCCGAAAGAAGTTCATGGCGTAAGCAGCTCTACCAACCTGTCATGCTCCGCCGCCCCCAGGGGCTGAGAGCCGTTCTGCGTACGGCAAACCTACGCGGGTGGCCCACTCAAGCCTTCCTTTGGCTTGGGTGGGGACTTTCAACTGCCGGACGGAGCCGTCCCGCTGCGCGCTCGCGTTTGCTTGCGGCTTGCTGGAATTGCTTCACTCCCCAGGGCATGGAAACTACCCCACTCAAGCCAGAACCCGGCTTGAATGGGAATCCGCCAAGGACCGAATCAGTATGGGACGTGGACGTCCAGAGGGTCATCAACCACGCGCAGGCCAGCGGCCTGACACCTTCGCCTGCCAATTGGCGGATAATGGGATCTACTTCCTGCTTGTCGATCGCTTCAACCGACGACCAGGCTGAGGTTGTATTAGAGAGGGAACATGACGGCGGAAAGGAATTTTCAGCAACGATACGAAGCTTCAGACACTCCGTGGGACATCGGCAAGGCCGATTTCAACCTCATTCAGACCGTAACTACGTTGCCCATAAAGCCGTGTGCCGCCGTCGATGTCGGATGCGGAACCGGGGATAACGCGATCTGGCTTTCGCAGCAAGGCTTCCGTGTTCTGGGTATCGACACCTCGGAGTTGGCAATCCAGCGAGCCAAGGAGAAAGCGTCCCAAGCTAAGTCCCGCTGCCGCTTCCTGGTGGAAAGCGTCCTGACCGCACCGCTTCCGGGAGCCCCGTTTGGGTTGGTATTTGATCGGGGCTGTTTCCATGTATTCGATTCGGATCAAGAACGAACCAGTTTTGCTGAAAACATAAATCGGCATCTGGGAAACGACGGTTTATGGCTGAGTCTTATCGGCAATGCGGATGAGCAGCGTCAGTCTCCAGGGCCACCCCAGCGTAGCGCCAGGCAGATCGTTAACGCAGTCGAGCCATACTTCGAAATTCTGTCGCTCGTGTCGGGCCATTTCGAGGCCAGTCGCTCCAACCCTCCAAGAGCTTGGATATGCCTGATGCGCAAAAGGACACGCTGAATCAGCTTCTTGGATTGGCGTTGAATGCATGGCCCAACCCACCTTGCGTTGCGTGATATCATTTGGCCCTTCCTCTTCGGACGGCATCTTGCCAACCGCTAAATGCCGGGCTGTCGGTCATGGACGCATGGTTTCCAATTTTGTGGCGCCTGAGCGGTGAGCTGCAGGAACAATCGTTGGATGCGCGGAGGGCCAATGACCAACGACACGTGCGAGAAGACGATTATTAAGAAGGTAACCTGGCGGCTTATTCCGTTCGTTGCGGCGGCCTATGTTCTCTGTATGGTGGACCGCAACAATCTTGGGATTGCCGCATTGACCATGAATAAGGACCTGGGCTTTACGGCAACGCTATTTGGCTGGGGCGCAGGTATTTTCTACGTCGGCTATTTCTTTTTTGAGGTGCCCAGTAATCTCGCCTTGCAGAAATTCGGGGCGCGCCGCTGGATCGCACGAATCATGATCAGTTGGGGTGTTGTATCCGGGGCGATGGCGTTCGTTTCCGGCAGCATGAGCTTTCTGACTTTGCGTTTTCTGCTCGGCGTAGCGGAGTCTGGGTTCTTCCCTGGGATCGTGTTCTATTTGAGCCATTGGTTCCCGGAACGGCATCGGGCAGTGGTTCTGTCCCGGTTCTTGTTCGCCCAGTCATTCGCCATCGTCGTCAGTTCGACCATTTCCGGAGTAATTCTCAGCACGATGAATGGATTCCTGGGAATTGCCGGTTGGAAGTGGCTCTTTATGATTGAGGCTGCTCCAACCGTCGTCATGGGAATTAGCACATTTTTCTATTTGACCGATAAACCGGCCCAAGCCCTGTGGCTGGAATCTGGGGCGCGCGGATGGCTGCAGTCACAGATGAATGAAGAACGCGAGCGGGTGGAAGCCGTACAGAAACTCACCTTGTGGCAGGCCCTCGGCCATCCCCGGGTCCTGGTACTAGGCTTGGTATATATGGGACTGGTGGTGTGCTCGTCCGCTACGGTCATATTCTTGCCGCAGATGGTGAAAGCTCTAGGTGTTTTTTCCAGTTTTCAAATCGGTCTGATTGTGGCGATCCCGTATGTGATCGCGTGTATCGCCATGTTGCTTGCCGGATACAGTTCCGATCGCAGGCGCGAGCGTAAGTACCACCTGCTAGGTTCCATGCTTACGATGACCATGGGCTTGCTCGGTGCTGCTCTTTTCCACACGAATGTGGTACTGACCGTTATTTGCATGTCGATGGTAGTGGCCGGGTATTTCTCTTCGCTCACACTCTTTTGGATACTCCCTTCCGCTTTCTTGACCGGCACGGCTTCAGCGGGAGGGATCGCCCTGATCAATTCCATTGGCAACCTGGGCGGCTTTTTCTCGCAGGCGAGCATGGGTTGGCTAAAAGATCGCACGGGGGACTTCCGTACCGGGTTGGTGCTGCTCGCCGTTGCGGTAACCCTGGCTGCTGTGGTGGCGTTTGTAATCTGGTCGCAGATTGAGGTAAAGAGGAGGCTTAGCGCGCAGAAGCAACCCCAACAAGCAAAAGCCGGAACCACATAAATCCTGCCTTTCTCGCCAAGTCACAATGTGGCCACCACCCGCGCCCATTGGGAGCGGTAGAATTTTCCCAGTTTTGCAATTTTTGCTGGTAACGGCTTCGAAATTGTGTGCATGCCTGACCCGCCAAATTGTCCAAGTTGTTGAGCCCAGCCGAAATCGAACTCTGTTTGTTTCCACAGCAGATGGACACTGGCATGCTATCGAACAACGAACTATTGGGGAGCCGGTCATGTGGGCAGAGTTAACTGAACGGATTTCGCAATTTAGTTCGCTTCTGTGGTGGATAATTCTGGTCCTCGTCGTTATCTACGTAGCAGCAATAAGTGCCTGTATCGTTGACGTGTCTGGTGAAGACGCGCCCCTCAAGAAAGACATCACGAGGGACCGGGCAGCTTAAGACTTTTGGTCCTCGATGAGCAAAATTCCCTGCCCCCATACTGCTGTTTAATGTCCGCCGCTGTGCCCTCCGCCTCCTCCAGTGCCGCCATGTCCACTCCCACTGCCACCGGCAGCGTGCGAGGAACGGCTGCCAAAACCATAGCTCATGTTACCCCCTTGGAAGCTACGGAAAGGTGTGGCCATAACTATTGGCGGCCGGATTGGCGTACTGGTTGCCGCTGGCGTTTGGGTACCTGAGGAGGCAATCAGATCGTTGTGGGCCACCAAGCCCGGAATGGATAGAAAAGACCGATTAAGTCCATTATTCGACAGAATAAGAGGACGATTGGGTAGTCTCGGCGGCCGTGGAGCTACAAAGCCAATTGGCGGGTTCACAATGATCGGAAACAGGCCCCAGGTTCCCCAGTAAGAACCCGGTAACCAACCCCAGCCCCAACCCGGGACCCACACCCACGAACCGTAGTGGAACGGCAACCAGCCCCATGGATATGGCGAGATCCAGGTATAGCCAAATCCTGTATACCAGCCCCAACCTCCGGCTCCAAATGGACTCCAGCCCAAAGTCATGCCATACGGCTGCCAGAGACTGCCATAACCGGCCACATCGTACCAACTGCCATAGTAGTTCAGATCGCCGCGCCCGTAGTACGGGTAGCTGCTGTAATCGGAGTCAAAGTAGTACTGCTGATGATAACGGGAGCGTTGCTCGTCCCAGGAATCATACGGGCTGGGAGTAATGTCCTTTGCCAGAAGACTACTGTTCTCCGCCAAATCCAGGGTGAGTTCTTCGCCTTTCTTAACTTTGACTTGATTTCCGTCGCGTTTGACCCGGAGATCTCCGCTGTAAACTGCCAGCTTTAGTTTATGGTCGGCAAACTCGACGCGGAAATGGGCGGTGTGCGTAACCGGAAGGTTCTGTTCGGCCACGGCCAGCGTGAAATTGTCGCCCTTGAGGTGGCGGACGTTGAGGTAGACCGTGCCTTCGCTAAACCGCACGGTGGTGGCTTTGCCACCAGAGTCGCGCAAACTGAGTTCCTGGAAGTCAATCTGCGTATTGGGCGCGAGGCGAATGGTTGTGCCTTCTTCCAATTCGACCTCGGCGTAGCCATCCTCGCCGGTGTGTAGCAGCATGCCTTGGGTGATCGGCATGTTGACCAGGGCACGTTCAAACCCTTGGCCGGTGTGGCGGTCGGCCATGACGTAACCCTCGACCGCACTCAAGCGCATGATACGCACCTGCGAATCAGCCGTGGCCCCAATCGCGACCAGCAGCACTATTCCCGCGACCACGGCCTTAACGAGACGCCGGACGTGCCGCTTCATAAGAAGCCTCTGGACTTCCCCACTTGATTACATTGTACCTCCACTTGTAAAGACGCCCCATCAGCACGGCCGCCACAGCCGGCATTATTTCCGTTCCGCAAACACTTCCTTGGCAGTGTGAACGGCGGACATGGCGGTTGGCCATCCCGAGTAGAACGCCAGATGCGTAATGATCTCCACCAGTTCAGCTTGTGTGACGCCATTATCAAGCGCCCTCTTCAGATGAAATGGAAGTTGCTGGCTTCGCCCAAGGGCAATGAGAGCACTCACTGTAACAATGCTGCGGTCGCGCTTCGACAGTTCTGGTCGTTCCCAGACGTCGCCGAAAAGGACATCGTCGGTCAATTGCGCTAGCTTGGGAGCAAAACTCCCGATGGCCTTCTGTACGCCAGATGGTTCCTTAGGCATGGCTATTCCTTTCCGTTGCAATCAAATGAGACCCAAGCGGTTGGACACACGGGAACTTCATTGTAATCGTGCACAGAGAAGGTTGCGATGTCCCTGTTGGCGCTTCGTGTTCGGGCCGCTGGACGAAGCGTTCACAAATCAAGAGAAAACCATAACCGCACCGACAGCGTTCAACTCAAGCGGCCTTTGCAACACTCAAGAACCGGCTTATGACGTTGAGCAAGCCTCCCGGCCCGTCAAATCTGGTAACAAAGGCATCTACGCCCGACATGTTTTCTGGAGGCTCAACAATGCCGGAAAACAGGATTATCGGCAAGGAGGGACTGATTTGCTTAATCTGAGGCGGAGCCTTGGTTTCCGTCGTGTACCACGAGAAATGGTCGGCCACGACGAGATCAAATGAGCTTGACCGGGTAATGTCGAGCGCCTCTTGGGCATCCGTTGTCGCAACCACTTCATAACCGTGGGACTCAAGAAAGCGCTTCCGGGCAGTCAACGCAGTTCTGTCGTCGTTTATGCATAGAATTTTCGATTTCCCGATTTTCACTACTGCCACCTTCCGGTTACCCATTGGATGCACGGAGCCAAATGCACGCTGGCCACCAGCGGCACACAATCCTGCGTCCTGGCTTTGCAGGCCTGTGCTGGCCAATCGACTAATCCCTGTAAACCGCCGCCCGCCCGCCTTTCCGAAAAATTGTGGCGTCGCGGAATCAACGATTGGCCATAGCGTAACAAACGCCCTTGTAAACCACGCCGACCCTTAACATAATTTTCATTTACGGAGGCACACGTGGAAAAGGCGCTCTCTAAAATCGTCGGGGCGTGGTCGGTGCTATCAGCGGTAATTGAAGTGGACGGCAAAACGACAGACCTTTTCGGTCCTTCCCCGCGCGGGCAATTCATTTTTACCAGTGATGGCTATTTCTCCCTCTTCATCAGCCGGTCCGGACGCCCGAAGTTCTCTTCCAACAGCATCAAGACCGGGACGGCTGAGGAATTCCGAGAGGCGATCGCGGGGCTCATCAGCCTGGTTGGGTCGTATACCATCAGCCCTGATGGCACGCAAACACTTCACATTGTCGGCAGCAGCCTTCCGAATTGGGAGGGGGCGGAACAAAACCGATTGATTGAAGTCACTGGCGATGAGATGAGGTACACCAACCCAACCTCGCCCACCGGGAGCGGCACGGTTACCATCATGCTAAAACGGAACAGATAGGGCACGTGGACCACCTACCCGGCCGGGACCCCAGCGGCACCATAGCCTCTCCCCTTCCCGACCAGCTTAGGCCGCAAAGCCATCCCACCCCACTCAAGCCAAAATCAGGCTTGAGTGGGCCACCCCCGAATCTGATTCTGCGCGAAAGGAAACCTGGATCAAACATCGATCCGCCGAACTACCACATGGGGGCACGCGGGTTTCCCGACCAGCACAAACGAAAACAGATCCCGCTGGATCGCCAGGACAATATCTTCCCTCGGCACAAACGAGACTTCCCCGCGCAGGCGCGTCGCCACATAAGGATGCGTGAGATACGTCCAGATGGCTGCCAGATGATCATAGGGACGGCCGGTTAACAGGTGCTCGATGTAGTCCCCGCAAGCTTCATCTTCGACCGACTTCTGTTCTGCCTGAAAACCCATAGCCAGCACTGTGACCAGCAGGTCCCCGCTGGCCTTAGCGCGCAAATACTTCGCGATCGCCGCTGCGGTCAAATAATTGCCTAGGATTACTTCCTGCGCGGTCGCACTCGCGGCCAGAACGCCTTGGGTTCCCGCACTGGAACGGAGAACCACTTTCCGTCCCCGAAAGAACGGTTCTCCCAGCTCAACAATGTCCTTCGGCGAGTTCCCGAGATCAAAACCGTCCACTTTAATGCCCTTTACTTCGCCGGCAACCAGGTAGCGGGAATCCTTCGCCCGCATCTCCAGCGCTTCCTGTGGCGTTTTGACGAGTACCAGTTCCTCGATTCCGTAATGGAACATCAGGGCGCTGCAAGTAAATGCCCGGAGTACATCAATGACGACAACCATTCCCTCAGCGCTTTGTGCCCCGGACAGCAGGCTCTTCCGCACGACCTTCATGCAGCTCTTTTCTCCGTTTGTCGAATTTTCCCCCGTTGCCGCGAACGACACGTACTGCCCGCTTCCAGAAACCCCCGACTTTGGCGCTAAGCGTTGATCGACACAAGCACCCCTCCGGCCAGAACCTGAGCAAGTTCAGCCAGATCGGGGGCTATAACAATCACGCCCACATTCTACCGCCCGGCAAGCGCGGATTACGCCGTCGCCGCTTTTGCCTTAGGCGCCTTCGCCAATGTTTCCGGCAAGAAACCGGTTACCAGTAATCCGAGAGCAAAAATTACCGGGCTGGTCACAATGCCAGCTCTCAGCCCATATGCTTGACCGATATATCCGACCGTGAACGGCGCAATGACTGCCCCCAGCCTCCCGACATTGAAGCAAAAGCCACCCGCCAGAGCTCTGATATTTTGCGGGAACAGTTCGGCGTAGAAAGCTCCGGTCAGACCAAATACGCCGCCGAAGCCCATGCCCATCACCGGCCCGAACCAATAGAGAAAGGTAACGTCAGAGATCAGCAGATAAGTGGATACGGCGCCGCACTCCACCGCGAAACAAAGCAGAATGGCATTTCTGCGCCCCATCTGGTCTCCGATGTAACCAAACACCTGGTAACCGAAGAACATGCCAATGTAGAGCAAGGCGACAAAACCGGCCATATTCGTCATGCCCAAGCCTCGTTCCCGTACCAGGAAAGTCGGTATCCAGGTGGCCGCGCCCCAGTATCCGCCCATGGAAGAAAGTGCAATCGATCAAACTTCGTCCGATCGTACTTAATTATCTGGGCGAAGGCCAGCCGGAAGCTCACGATCCCTACGCCAACAATCAGTATCTCGATACCCGCGGGCTGCCAGCTCCGGCCCAGGGCGAACAAGCGACGCATATTCTTAACCGACTAGCGGAGCTTTCGCGACCTTTCGGCACCACGCTTGACGTCAGGGGCGATACCGCAGAAATCATCCTAAGAAATAAAAGATAGGGCGGATCGGGAAATCACAGAGAGAGATCTGCGCCCCTGGAGATTACCCAGCTGGTGTCAGCCCCCACGCGGTTTAGGGGGAAGATAGATACGCTCCGCCAACTCGCGGGAATCCTGGCGGCAACAGCTCGCAGGTACTCAGCGCGAGCTTCACTGCTCCACATCAGCTAATGACAGGCCAGCAGTGTTATATCGAGTTTTCGGCGCTTCTTCGTTCACGACCTGGCCGCTGCGCGACGGCAGCGTCCAATTTGGGTTCCCAACCACGACCGGCTTTGCCGACGGATGGTCGGAATATCAGAGCGGCTCGACCTGGTTTGACTGGAATTTCGGAGCCAGCCATGATGGCGATCTGCAATTTGTCTTTGCTACCCAATAGAGCCTGGCTCATCCGCTGCGCCGGCCTTTTACGTCTGGAGAATGCTATAACGCCCGTACGGAACGAAAGCGACCCGGGCGTCAGCGCCGTGCCTGGTCATGGCATCACGGTATGCAGCTTCGATGTTGTCATAAACACAGAATCCGATATCTCGCGCCAGTTGGTGGTT
>Ga0326728_10021619_pt1 | contig 12059 bp, 8 predicted proteins | sample MB3enrmetagenome_FD_207602 | JGI IMG/M metagenome (GOLD analysis project Ga0326728, IMG submission 207602) | Lab enriched peat soil microbial communities from McLean, Ithaca, NY, United States - MB31MN | ecosystem: Environmental > Terrestrial > Soil > Wetlands > Peat | place: USA: New York... | reverse complement strand
TCGCTCGAGGGCGCCGCCTGTGGATAGGCCTGCGGCACGGGCAGCGGGGGGCGCTCATAGCGTGGCATCAAAGTGCACGCAGTGAGCGTCATCATGAGCGCCGAGAGAACTGCGGAATGATACCTGTGGTCCATGTCAGTGAGCCTCGACGGTGCGTGCCTCGACGGTGCGTGCCTCGCCGCCATCGCCCACGGCGGCGGGTTGCTCGTCCGCCCGGAAGCGCTGCATGACGGTCACGAAGAACAGCGGAACGAAGATGATCGCCAGCAGGGTCGCCGCGGCCATGCCACCGAAGACCGCCGTGCCCAGCGCATTCTCCGCGCCGGCGCCGGCACCGCTGGCGGACAGCATTGGCAGCACGCCGAGCATGAAGGCGAGCGAGGTCATCAGGATCGGCCGCAGCCGCAGACGTGCCGCCTCCACGATAGCCTTGAACAGGCTTGCACCGCCGGCCTGCAGGTCGCGGGCAAACTCCACGATGAGGATGGCGTTCTTGCAGGCGAGTCCGATGGTGGTCAGCAGTCCCACCTGAAAATAGACGTCGTTCGTCTTCCAGCTGAGGATCGCACCCACCAGCGTACCGAGCACACCCAGCGGCACCACGAGGATGACGGAAAGCGGGATGCTCCAGCTCTCGTACAGCGCTGCCAGGCTCAGGAATACGACCACGATGGACACCAGATAGAGCAGCGTCGTCTGGCTGCCTGCCTGCCGTTCCTGCGATGACAGCCCGGTCCATTCGAAACCGATCCCCGCGGGCAGTTTCGCAACCAGCCTTTCCATGATCGCCATGGCCTGACCGCTGGAGGCTGTGCCGAGCTTTGCCATGCCGAGGATTTCCACCGCCGGCACCCCGTTGTAGCGCTCGAGCCGCGGTGATGCGCTGCTCCAGCTTGTTTTGGCGAAGGCGTCAAAGGGCACCATCGTCCCGCTGCTGTTGCGCACGTACCAATCGTCGATGTCCTTGGGCAGCATCCTGAAGGGCGCATCGGCCTGCAGGAAGACCTTTTTCACCCGTCCGCGGTCGATGAAGTCATTGACGTAGTTGCTGCCCCAGGCCGTGGAGAAGGTCTGATTGATGTCCGCCAGCGACAGTCCAAGCGCCTCGGCCTTGGACTGATCCACCTCGACGTGCAGTTCCGGAGCGTCATCCTCGCCGTTGGCCCGCACCGCGACCAGGCCGTCTTCACGGTGCGCGAGGGCCAGCAGGTCATCGCGTGCCTTCAGCAGAGCGGCATGTCCGAGGTTGGCACGGTCCTGCAGCATCAGGTCGAATCCACCCGCATTGCCGAGTTCGGAGACCGGCGGTGGCGCAAAGGTGAACACACGCGCATCGCGCAGCGTGGCGAAATGCGCCATCGCGCGATCGGCCACGGCCGCGTCCTTCAGGGCCGCCCCGTGCCGCACGTTCCAGGGCCTCAGGGACACGAAGCCCATGGCCATGTTCTGGCCGCTGCCTGCGAAGCTGAAGCCGCTGATGGTAAAGATCGTCTGTACCGACTGCCGTTCATCCCCCAGGAAATAGTGCTCGACCTCTTCGATGACACGCTGCGTCCGCTCGTGCGTGGCACCCGCCGGCAGCTGGATCAGGGTGTAGAGAATTCCCTGGTCCTCATCCGGCAGGAATCCCCCGGGGATCTTCAGGAACGCAAGGATGACGAATGCCACGAGTGCGACATACGCCAGCAGGTAGCGGCGCGTATGGGCGAGCACGTGCCCGACCGCCGCGACATACCGGGCGTTACCCCGATCGAACAGGCGGTTGAAGGCACCGAACAGGCCGGCGCGCGCGTGGCTTGCGCCGGCGGGAGAGTTTTGCAGCAGCGTCGCGCACAGTGCCGGGGTCAGCGTGAGCGCCACCAGCACGGACAGTGTCATGGCCGAGACGATCGTGACCGAGAACTGCCTGTAGATGACGCCACTGGAGCCGCTGATGAAAGCCATGGGGACGAAAACGGCCGCCAGCACCATGGCCACCCCGATGAGTGCACCGCTGATCTGTCCCATCGAGCGGGCCGTCGCCTCGCGCGGCGTGAGTCCTTCCTCGTGCATCACCCGCTCGACGTTTTCCACCACCACGATGGCATCGTCCACGAGCAGGCCGATGGCCAGGACCATGGCAAACATCGTCAGTGTGTTGATCGAGAAGCCGAACGCTGCGAGCACCCCGAAGGTACCCATCAGGACGACCGGCACCGCGATGGTTGGAATCAGCGTGGCGCGCAGGTTCTGCAGGAACAGATACATGACCGCGAACACCAGCACCACGGCCTCGATGAGCGTGCGCACGACCTCCTCGATCGAGATGCGCACGAACGGCGTGGTGTCGTAGGGAATGACCGCCTTCATGCCCGGAGGAAAGAAGGGCACCAGCTGATCGAGCCGCTCGTGCACGCGCTTGACCGTCGCCAGCGCGTTGGCGCCGGCGGCCAGCTTGATTGCCAGGGCTGCGGCTGGCTTGCCGTTGAAGCGCGCGGTCGTGTCGTAGCTCTCGCTGCCGAGCTCGATGCGCGCCACGTCCTGCAGGCGCACGTTGGCGCCGCTGGGAAGCGTTCGCAGGATGATCTGCGCGAATTCCCCTGCGGTCCGCAGCCGGGTCTGTGCGCGGATCGTCGCGTTCAATTCCTGTCCGGGCACCGCAGGCAGGGCGCCAACCTGTCCGGCCGTGACCTGCACATTTTGCGCTGCAATCGCAGTCTGCACATCGAGCGGGGTGAGCTGGAATTCGTTCAACCTGTGGGGATCGAGCCAGATGCGCATCGAATACTGCGAGCCGAAGACCTGCGTGTCGCCGACTCCCTCCACCCGGCTGATCGGATCCACCAGCGTGCTCGAGAGGTAATCCGACAGGTCCGCTGCGCTCATGCGTCCGTCTGCGGACACGAATGCCAGGACAATGAGGAAATTCCTGACCGATTTGGCCACCTGGATGCCCTGCTGCTGCACCGCCTGCGGCAGCAGCGGCGTCGCCAGCGAGAGCTTGTTCTGTACCTGCACCTGCGCGGTATCCGGGTCGGTGCCGTTGTCGAATGTCAGCGTGATGGTGGCCTGCCCAGCCGATTCGCTGGTCGAGTCGATGTAGCTCAGGTGATCGAGCCCTTTCATCTTCTGCTCGATGACCTGCGTGATCGTATCTTCCAGCGTCTGCGCGGAGGCGCCGGGATAGGTGGCTGTGATCGATACCTGTGGTGCGGCTATGCTCGGGTACTGTGCGATCGGCAAGCGGGCGATGGCGAGCACCCCGGCGAGCATGACGAGAATGGCAAGAACCCACGCAAAGATCGGACGATGGATGAAAAAACGGGACATGGAGGGGCTCCTGCGGCTAGTTCGAGAAACTCGCCGCCGGGGCCGTGCGCCCCTGCACCCGGGCGACCCTGCCATCGGCGCCCATCTCGTACGGCACGGTGGCGACCGCATCGCCGGGAGCGGCCTTCTGCGCCCCTTCCACGACCAGACGCTCACCGGGTTCCAGGCCCGCGGTGACGACCCAGCGATTTCCGATCGCCCGCCCCAGGGTCAATGGTCGCGATTGAAGCCGGCCCTCCCAGTCGACGATGAAGGCGAACGCATGACCGCCGGCATCGCGCGAGACCGCCTGCATGGGTATCAGCAGCGCCTGGGATTCCACGGCCTCAGTGACGATCGCCCGCACATACATCCCGGGCAGCAGCTCTGCGTGAGGATTGGGAAAGAGCGCGCGCACGTTCACCGCGCCTGTGCTCTGATCGACCGTTACTTCGGCGAACTCGAGCGTCCCAGGCAGCGCGTAAACGCTGCCGTCCTCCAGCAGCAGTCGCACCTGCACGGTGTGGGACACGGGACCTGCGCTTCCCGGATCGACGGCGCGGCGCAGCCGGAGGATGTCGATGCTCGACTGGGTCAGATCGACGTACACCGGATCGATCTTCTGTATGGTGGCCAGCGCCGTGGTCTGGCTGGCCGTCACCAGCGCGCCACGGGTCACGCTGGAGCGTCCGATGTGCCCTGACACGGGCGCGGTGATGCGCGTGTAAGCCAGATTGATGCGACTGGTCTCGCATGCCGCCTGCGCCGAGGCGACATCCGCCTCATCCTGCTGCACGGATGCATCGGCGTCGTCCAGGTCCTGCTGACTGACGGCGCGGATGGCAGCCAGTTCGCGATAACGCGTGCTCTTGATCTGCGCCAGGCGCAGCGTGCTCTGCGCCTTGGCCAGGGCGGCGTTGGCACTGTCGAGCGCGGCCCTGTAAGGGGCGGGGTCGATCTGGTAGAGCAGCGAGCCCGCCTTGACCTCCGCTCCTTCGACGAAGTCGCGCGACTGGATCAGGCCGGTGACCTGCGGCCGCACCTCCGACACCAGCACCGGCGATACGCGACCCGGCAGTTCACGGGTCAGTGTCAGCGGCTCAGGTCGGACAACGAGGATACTGACACTCGGCGTGCCCTGGGACGGCGGTTGCCCGTGATGGGGCGGGGCCCCGCAGGCAGCCGGCATCAGCGCCAGCACGAGCGTCGCCATCCGGAGGACGCGTGGCGCTGCAGGGGATTCGGGCTGGGATAATCTCATCGTGGTAATCTCTTATAACCATACTGTACGGTACACTTTAGAATTGACTTCAGCCATTTGTCAACTAAAAATGTACATATCAGTATTGCAATGGAGTCATGACTGAATGCGGGTCAGAACGGAAGCAAAGCGGGCGGAGATCCTCGATACCGCCGCCAGCGTATTTCTCGAACAAGGTTTCGAGCGCGCCTCCATGTCCGAGATCGCCGGGCGGGTAGGCGGCTCGAAGGGGACCTTGTACGGCTACTTCAAGTCCAAGGAAGAGCTCTTTATCGCTGTCGTCATGGCCGAATCGGATAAGCAGCTGGCACCCCTGTTCGATGAGCTCGATCGCCAGCCTGCGAATCTGCGCGATGCACTCATCTTCATCGGCGAGCGCGCGATCGCCTATCTGCTCACACCTGATGCCATCGCCGCGCTGCGCATGGTCGTGAGCGAGGCGCACCGATCGGACATCGGCCAGCGCTACTTCGAGCGCGGCCGCCACCGCGGTATCCAGGCGATGGCCGCCTACCTCGAGGCTGCGCGCAAGGCTGGCCGATTGCAGCCGTGTAACTTTGAAATCGCCGCAGGCCATCTGATCTCGCTCATGGAATCGGAGTGGTTGCCCTCCGTGCTGTTCGGGCTGGCCCGTCCGGCGCCATCGCGTCGGGAAATCCGCGAATCGATGCAACGTGCCGTGGATGTGTTTCTGGCGGCCTACGGTGCGCACGACAAAGCCCGGAGGGGGAACTAGCGTCTCGGCGCGGTATCACGTCACGTTGCTGGCGCTGGGGCGCATTACCCTAGCAGGAATAGGCACTTTGCCTATCCAGCGCTTCGCGGGCGCGCCGACACAACGTCGATGAGGACTGACATCTCCGACGGAGTCATTACGACGCGGGAGTTTGCGGCCGCAGCGCGGGAGCTCGGGGCGGCGGGGGAGTCCACGGGCGCCGCGCAACTGCTGGCGCTGCTGTATGACGAGACGGTCGAAGGGGCGGCAATCCTCGCATGCCTGCACGCGGAACCGACCCTGGCGGCGCGCGTGCTCAAGGTAGCCAATTCCGCCTACTATCGTTGCGCAGGCACGGTCGGCACGCTCGAAAGGGCTGTCCAGATCCTGGGAACAACCGCCATCCGTGGAATCGCCGCGGTCGGGTGCATGGACCGTATCGCCGTACCCACCGTCGGCAAACTGTTTGATTCACGCCGCTTCCGCTTCCACAGTCTCGCGGTGGCCGCCGCAGCACAGTCGCTGTCGCGTCTGGCCGGCGCGTCCATCGACTCCGAGGCTTTCATGGCCGGCCTGCTGCATGACATTGGTGTCGTGGTGCTGGCCAGGCTGCGCCCGGCCGCGGCGGTGATGCTCAGCGAGATGAGCGATCTGGATGAAGAGGGGATCCGGAGCGCAGAGGTCAGCCTGTTCGGGGTCGATCAGGTGAGCGCGTCCGCGCGCGTGGCGAGCCAGTGGAACCTGCCCAATTGGCTCAGTGGAGCCCTGACGCCACAGGTTGCGCCGCCGACAGACCGGCCCTACACGGGCTACGACGCGCTGCCAGCACTGCTCGCACTGGGCCATCGCTGTGCGCAGCAGGCCGGATTCGGGCTGCTGGTTCTCAGTGCCGGCGATCCCAAACAGGACTGGTTCGTTGCCCTGGGACTGGATCCCGCCGCCTGCTCAGCGGTCGCCGAGGAGATTCCGCAGTCCCTGCGTCTATTGGGCTCAGCCTGAGATCCGATCGTGGAAAGATGCTATCGGCTTGCCATGTTCGATGCCCTGTCCAAGCAGGTCGCGATCGTCGACGCGAATGGCCTGATCCAGGATGTCAACGAGGCGTGGCGTCGATTTGCGCGCGAGAACGGCTCGTCCGAACGGTCGATGGAAGATTCCATTGGAAAGAGCTACCTGAAGGTCTGCGAGCAGGCGACAGGACAGCCGGACGGTGATGAGGCCGCCGCGGCCGCCGCCGGGATTCGAGCAGTCCTGCAGGGGCGGCAGAACGAGTTCAGACTGGAGTACCCCTGTCACGCACCGCAGGAGAAGCGCTGGTTCCAGATGAGCGTCATTCGCCTGGCGCTGCCCACTCCGGCTGTCGCGGTCAGTCATGAGAATATCACGACGCGCAAACTGGCCGAGATCGCGAGGGAGCAGGCCATTGCGATGCTGCGCGGATTGTTTGAACGCGCCCCCGTGGGCATCAGTCTGACCGACCTGCGTACACTCCGGACAATTGACGCCAATGCGGCACTGTGCCGGATCGTGGGCTACACGCGCGAGGAATTGCTCGCTGCGGACGCGGATCATCAGCCGCCCTACGCTCAGCAGGTTCAACGCCCACAGATTCTGCAGCAGGCGCTGGAGGCGGGCGAATTCGGACCTTTGGAAGTCGAATTCGTCCACAGGAGAGGGCACCTCGTCGACGTGCTGCTGAGCGGAACCCGCGTCATCGGCCCCGATGGCACACCGTTCCTCTGGTCCATCGAACAGGACATTTCGGCGCGCAAATCGCTGGAGCGACGCCTGCGTTTCGCCGCTGAACAGGATCCACTGACTGGTTTGCCGAACCGGGCCGAACTGCTGCGTCGACTCGATCAGCTGTTCCAGCTCACCCGCGCCGACAGCGCTTTCGGCTTTGCCGTACTCTTCCTCGATCTCGACCGCTTCAAGCTCGTCAACGACACGCTCGGTCATGAGGCCGGTGACGATCTGCTGCTGCTCATGGCGCGACGGCTGAGCGCGCTGCTGCCGCCCCACAGCGATGCTCCACGAGCGACCTCGAGCTTCGTGGCCCGATTCGGCGGCGACGAGTTCGTCTATGTGGCGACTTACTGCGGCAGCGCGCAAGCGGCCGAGGAGATTGCCGACCGACTGCAGGCAGAGCTGTCCGCTCCGTACGTCGTCAAGGAAAATGAATTCGTCTCATCTGTCAGCATCGGTATCGCCATTGCCCGCGGCTGGTCGGATGGACCGCACGAACTGCTGCGCAACGCTGACACTGCCATGTACGAGGCCAAGCGAGTGGGGGGCGGAGGCAGCATCGTTTTCGACGAAAGAATGCACGACAGGCTGTCCCGCAGCGTGAACATCGAAGCCGCGCTGCGCCTTGCGCTCCAGCGCCGCGAGTTCACGATCCACTACCAGCCTATTGTGGATCTGAGCACAGGACGCATGGCCTCGGTGGAGGCATTGCTTCGCTGGACCCACCCGTCGCTGGGCCAGGTTTCACCGGTCGAATTCATACCCATCGCCGAAGACACCGGGCAGATCGTTGCGATCGGGGAATGGGTGCTGCGCGAATCCTGCCTGCAGTGGATGCGCTGGCAGCTCCAGGATGCGCGCCGGGCACCCGCGACTGTGAGCGTGAATCTATCGCGTCGGCAGATGAGGTCCGGCTCCAACCTTCTCCGGACCGTCGAGGCTGCCCTCCGCGCTGCGGACATGCCCGCCTCGGCGCTGCAATTGGAGATCACCGAACGCGAAGTGATGCTGGATCCGGATGGTGCGCGGGAGTTGTTGGTGGCACTCGGAGCCCTGGGCGTGCGTCTGGCCATGGACGATTTCGGTACGGGGACATCGTCTCTGGGATGTCTCCGTCACTTTCCGTTTAATGTCGTCAAGATCGACAAGAGCTTCGTCACAGATCTTGCGCGCGATTCCCACGTTCTCGCACTCGCACATGCAACCGTCAAGGTCATAGAGAATCTCGGCATGAGCAGCGTGGCGGAGGGCGTGGAGCACACGCAGGAGCTGGTCATGCTCCAGGCCATGGGCTGCCAATACGCCCAGGGGTACCTGTTTGGCAGACCCATGGCTGCGGACCGATTGCTGGAAGCCATGACGGGAACTGCAGAGGAGACGGAGAGCCCCGCCGACGGTGCACTGATAGGCAATTTGCCTATCGCCCTCTAAGGAAGATTGGATACACCTTTAAGGTTGATTCTTCATCGCTGCATTTCCGAGTGAGCGAAGACCTGCGTCCTCAAGTTTCCCTGCCTCAACGTCGTTACATCAAAACAATCGTGATTGCGGGCGTGCAAGTGCCGATAGCGATCGACGACTCCGAGGCAAGGTCAGGACGCAAGCGTATGCAGTTCAACGAAGTCCCCCCGGGCGTGCCCGATGCTCGAGCCGCACTCCCGCGAGTGCTGGCAGCTCTGGCCATTGCTGGCTGCAGTCAGCCGTTGTGGGCGGGAGAGCAGTGCGCCGCTGCGCATGATTCTCCCGACAGCATCAACGAGATCCGCACCGAATGGCGCGACGAACACAGCAATGCCGTGCGTCTCTCTGAGTGGCAGGGCAGGAGAGTGCTTCTGACGATGGCGTACTCGACCTGTCGTCAGGTGTGCGGGTATTCCCTGCATCGGCTGGAACAGCTGCAGCAGAGCGCGGATCAGGCAGGAACGCCAATCGAGATCGTTGTGATCAGTTACGACCCGACGATCGACAGTCCCGCTACCTGGTTGGTGTACCGCCAACATCACCATCTGGCGCGCTCCAACTGGCACTTCCTCACCGGCACCGTGCCCGAGACGCAAGCCTTCTCAAGAGCGCTGGATTTTCCCAATTGGCATTACGACGAGCATGTGATTCACGACTTCAAGATTCTGCTGATTGGAGCGGATGGCGCGATCGCCCGGACCCTGACCTGGGTGACGAGAAATGAGGAGCTGTTTGTGACGAGGGCGGACGGCGCGCCCGGCGCACCCGCGGGGGACTGCAAATGACGAGCCGACCAACCTCTTCGGGTCGACGGATGGCACTCGTTCGTGGAATGGGGGCGCTTCTGGTCAGCGGGCTGTGGTGCACTTCCACCGCACACGCGGACATCGAGGGCCTGACCGTGCACGGCTTTGCCGATGTCTACTACACCTCGACCGGTGAGCAGAACGCCCCTTCGGGTAACACCGGATTCAAGCTCGGCAATCTCGATCTCTACCTGGCTCCAAGCCTCACCGACCGCATTCGCGCCCTCATGGAAGATGTCGTGGAGTTCGACGATTGGTACTCCCCCGGCAGCTACAACGGGCAACCGTCCATCGACATCGAGCGGCTGCAGATCGGCTACGTCGTCAGCAATGCGCTGACTGTATGGATCGGGCGCTTCCATACCCCTTATGGCTATTGGAACACGGCATATCATCATGGCGCCCAGCTGCAACCCACGGTCATGCGCCCGCAGTTCGTGGCTTTCGAGGATCATGGCGGGATACTTCCGGCGCACATGGATGGTCTGTGGGCCACCGGTCATGACAATCTGGGGCCAGGACGCGTCACCTACGATGCCTATCTGGGCAATGGCCAGCGCATCCTGGATGGTGCGCTCGACATGCAGAATGAGGGCAACGCTGATTCGCACACGGCGCTGGGGACCCGACTGGGCTATGAATTTCGCGGCGGCCGGCTCGAGAGTCTCTGGATCGGCCTGCATGCAGTCGAGGAACAGGTTGACAACTTCGTCAGCGGCGCGATCACGGCGCGCACCGACGTCAGGATCGTCGGTGGGTTCCTCCACTGGACCCCGGGAGACTGGGAGCTCATGGGGGAGTACTACGGCTTCACCAACAGCGCCCACGATGCGACGAGCGCGAGCCATGCCAGCAATGCGTGGTACGCCGAGGCCAATTACACGCTCTGGGGACTGATTACGCCACTGGCGCGATTTGAACGTGACTCGCTGTCACAGCACGACGGCTACTTTCAGTTTCTACAGGGCGGCAAATCCTACACGCGCACGCTGCTCGGGGTTCGCTACGACCTGACGCCGCAGACCGCACTGAAGCTCGACGGGAACCACACCGATGCCACCCGCAATGGCGGGCAAGCTTACAACGAGCTGCACCTGCAGGTTGCGGTGCGGTTTTGAGTGGCGTGAAGCCATGAGCAAGCCAGATCGCAGCGTCGGGCCGTGGCCCATGCTTGCTGCCGCCCTGCTCAGCGCGCTGCCGACGATGACACTTGCCGACGTCTTCGTCATCGCTCACACCGGTCTGGCAGCCAGTGCCGAGGATATCCGCGATATCTATACTGGCGAGAAGGAGATGCTCGGCTCGGTCAAGCTCAGGCCGCTGGATAATCATGCCGCTCAGAGCGAGTTTCTGAGCAAGGCGCTCTCCCTCAATGCCGGTCGATACGAAGCACTCTGGGCCATGAAGAGCTTCCGGGACGGTTTGACGCCGCCGGCAGCGAAGAACTCGGACGAGGAGGTCATCGCATACGTGCAGGCGACCCCTGGCGCCATCGGCTATGTGACGAGTGCGCCTCCCGCGAGCGTCACCGTTCTGAAGAAATTCTGAAGCGGATCCTGGATCAATGCGCAGGTCATGAATACCCAATCTGTCCATGTCGCACCGGCCTTGCTGGGGCCGGTCCCCGTTGCCCGAAGTTCCGACGCCTCAGGCTCCGGGCGGCCGCCGGCATCGATGCGCAAGATCTTTCTGATCGTCGGCACGGCCATCCTGATTTTCATGGCGTTCTCGGCCTACAGCGTACGCAAGGAAATTCAGGGCAGAGCTCAGCTGGCAACCATCAAGGATATGTACTTTCCGCTGTTACAGCGGCTGGATGCCAACATCGTACGTCTCGATAAGATCCAGGAGCTCTATATACAGGTGGTGATCACCGGCGACCGGGCGACGATCGCCAAGGCCGCCGATCTCGGTGCTGAGGCCGATGCAGCTTTCGACGAAATTGGTACGCTGTATCGCGGGCATGGATCCGAAATCTCGCGGCTGCGCGCGGATCTGAAGAGCTACCAGGAGCTGGCGACCAGGGCCTCCCTGGCGTTCCTCAGCGCGGACCGAGACGCCGCCGCTCCAATAGCTGCACAAATGAACCGCGCGCTGGCCGATGTCGGTGCGCGGCTGAAGTCATTCCGCCAGGTCAGCTACGATGATTTCGTGCAGACTCTGGCTGGTTCACAGCGGGATGCCGAAGTTCGACTGTACATGGGTCTCGCCCTCGGATTGATGAACCTGGGCTTCATGGTCGTGCTGGTCTACTTCATCCGCAAGAATCTCCAGATGATGTCTGTAATCGAGCTGCAGAATTCCACGCTCGAGCAGCGGGTCGCCGAACGTACCGCGCAGCTGAGCCAGAAGACCTCCGATATCAATGCCATGCTGCAGAACATGAAGCTTGGCGTATCCACGGTGGTTCACGGTAACCGTATTCATCCCGAGTACTCGAATTACCTGCGCACCATCTTTTCCGTCGACGATCTGGCCGAGCGGGACCTGGTGGAGTGCCTCTTCGGAAATTCCTCCCTGGGCGTGGATGTGCGAGACCAGATCGCCGTGACTCTGCAGGCCGTGCTTGGGGAAGATCCCATGATCTTCGACTTCAACAGCCATCTGTTGCCGAGGGAGATGCAGATCACTGCCGCGGGCGGCATCCAGAAGAGCATCCAGATGGACTGGAGCCCGATCGCGAGTGAACACGGTACGGTCGATAAGGTGCTGCTGATCACTCAGGACGTGACACAGCTGCGCGAACTGGAGGCCAACGCCGCGCAACAGAAGGATGACCTCG
>Ga0326728_10021618_pt1 | contig 12059 bp, 12 predicted proteins | sample MB3enrmetagenome_FD_207602 | JGI IMG/M metagenome (GOLD analysis project Ga0326728, IMG submission 207602) | Lab enriched peat soil microbial communities from McLean, Ithaca, NY, United States - MB31MN | ecosystem: Environmental > Terrestrial > Soil > Wetlands > Peat | place: USA: New York... | reverse complement strand
GTCCATGGTCGTCACAAAATCCGATGTGCTTATCCAGCAGGCAGGCAGCCGGTACAGCTGGTGGGTACCGCTCCTTGCCGCGCTCAAGCATGCGGTTGTCGAGCGGAAATTCCGGCGGATTGCCGTGATCGGTGTGCCCTGTGCCGTCCAGGCGGTTGCCCGGATGCGGGCAAGCGAGAATGACCTTCTGATCCCGTATGCAAAGGCGATCCGGCTGGTCATCGGGCTATTCTGCACCGAGACCTTCGATTATTCGGCGCTCGTTCACGGCAAGCTGCGCAAACATTACAAACTCGAGCCATACGAGATCCGGAAGCTTGACGTTAAGGGCAAACTGGAAATTCTCAAGCAGGACGGCGGACATCTGGCCGTGCCGCTGGCTGAACTGGAAACCTGCATCCGGCAGGGCTGCCACTACTGCACGGACCTGACATCGGTGACTGCAGACATCTCGGCAGGTGCGGTGGGCAGCCCCGCAGGTTTCACCACCATCCTCGTCCGTTCACCCGTGGGCAAAGGGTTCGTGGATAGTGCCGTGCGCAATAAAACCCTCGTGCTCGGTCATGACGTGGATGTTGCTGCCATCGAAAAACTGGCCGGGGCCAAGATAAAGAAAAATACGAAATACAGATCATAAACCTCTGAACTTTTTTTAAAAATGCTTTTAGGCTGTCTCTTCCCTATAGTGTATCGTGCAGGAATTCAGTATCCTCACCGGATGTTTTTATGAAGATGATCGAGGCAATGATACGGCGTGAAAAGTTTGATGATGTAAGAAAGGCGATGGACGCAGCAGGGTTCGGCGCGATGACCGTGACTGATGTGCTGGGGCGGGGACTCCAGAAGGGTGTCCGGCAGGAATACCGTGGCGTCGAATACGTGGTGGATCTCCTCCCGAAACTCAAAGTGGAGATGGTCGTTCCGGATGCTGCGGTGGATAAGGCCATCGACGTCCTGAAGACCGCTGCATATACCGGGAAGATTGGCGACGGGATGATCTTTGTCATGCCGGTAGAAATGACCATGCGGGTCAGGACCGGCGAGAAGGAAACCTGATCCATTCAACATGATTTTGCAAAATAAAAGGCTCAGGTTCCCGGAAAACTGATCAGTCCGCCTCCCATTCCTGCGTTTCCTGCAGGCAGCAGTCGGTGCCGGGCTGCGGGTGACAACACAAGTATCTTCTGTTGTAAAACGGGACAACCCTCTTTTGAGCGCCTTGGGAAAACCATCAAAAAAGCTCCGGGGGGCTCTTGGAAAGGATCAGTTATCCCGCCGGATGCGGGTAAGTGGTGAGCAGCGCGCAAAAAAAGCAGCAAGGAAGGGGGCAAATTCCTCCTCCCAGCAATCCGCACCCTCGTTCACCCTCCAGTCCTTCTCGAGGGACTGCCGGACATGCCGGCCGAGGCTCACGGAAAGAAGCGCCGGGGAGGAGAGAAAATCTGCTGCGCTCGTCCATTCGCGGGGCACTTCCGTTTCGTATCGCCCATCCATGATATATGGCCCCGGCAGTGGCTGGTGATGGTGTTTTTCACGGAATTTTTCCGCGTTGATGCGGTTCCAGAGCGGCGGGCCCATATGCCGCCGGATCTTCGGGAGATCGGAAACAAGAAACTCGAAGAGAAAGATGCACCGGTCCGGCCCCATGAGGTAGTGGGCGTGGTGGACGACAAAGCCATTGCGTTCAAGATGTTCGGTGACTGCGTGCATACTGCGCTTCAGCTGGGGAACAACGATCTCCTCAATATACGGGGGGGTCTGGAAAGTGACCGCAATAAGGGATGTGCCCCGCTCCTCCAGCAGGCTGGCAAGATCTTCCCGACTGATTACCGGCGGATCCGGGATATCAAAAAAAATTTTGGACGGCGCATCGGAATACCCCCGCGCAAGTTCGATGAACTCCGCCATCCGGTCAAGAGAGACCGAGGCGGCAACGTTGCGTTTCGGGTCGACGGGATCGACGACGACCAGCGGCTCGTCAAAATCTTTCGCCGCATGGTGTTCGATATCGATCACCAGATGCGGCCGCCAATTTGCCGCCCCCAGCAGAAGTTCTGAAAAACTCCCGTAGTGGAGGATCAGCAGTTCGCAGAGATAACCTGAGAACCCCTCGGTCATCTGGTCCGAACCATAGACTCCACCGGCCTTTGCGAACCGTTTCAGGAGCAGTACATCATCAACAAGACCGTTGATCTTTTCCGCGATATACCGGGTATGGAACGGTGTCCGGTCGACCGCGCTCTGGATGCTGGTCGGCCGGTCGACCTTGTAACAGGGCACCAGATCTACATCAACAGACCTGACGCACGCGTTGATGTACGGGTGTTCGGCATATTTTTCGCCGAACTGGTCCGTGAACCGGGACGCAATTGTCCGGGCAAGGGCAAGGCCTTCCCTCTCGAGGTTTTCACGGGGAATCGCTGGGTCAAAGAGCATGAAGACATCGAGGTCCCGGTCCCCCTTCACCCACGTGTTCCGTGCGACCGATCCCACCACCATTCCCTCTGCCTTCCCGCTCTCCCGGATCGCACTGATGAGATCTTCTGCCACACTGCAGATCAGGTCGCGCTCTTTTTTCGTCGGGCGAAGGTGCCGGGCAAGGATTTCCTCCTCGAGAGGAAGGCGGTTCACCACATCACCTCCAGCAGGTCTTCGTAAACCGGACCGCTGCCGGTGAGCGTGCTCTTTTTCAGTTTCATGCCGGTAATCATGCAGCTGCCATACGCGGTCTCCTTCAGCAGTTCGAGCTGCCGGAATAACGAGGGGTCGGCATATTTGACCCTCGCCACTGTCGCGTGGGGGGTGAAGGGGCGTTTTTCCCGGGCAAACCCGATCGGTTCAAGGACATCCTCCATGTGCATGAACAGCTGCCGGGATCGTCCGTCATCATCGATCGTGCACCAGACGGTCCGTGGCCGCCGCGGGTCGTTCACGGTGATCATCCTGCCGGTAACAGGGAATGGATCGGCGCGGATGGTGCTGAGCGCCTCTTTTACCGGAGGAATTTTCCGTTCATCCACATCGCCGAGAAATTTCACGGTGATGTGGATGATCGCGGGATCGACAAAGGTGAGACGCGATGTGCATTCGCGCAGCACATTCTGGGCTTTTGCCAGCTGCTCCCGCATATCCCCGGACAATTCGAGTGCTACAAACGCCCTGACCATTATGATACTATTCATTCTTCCCTCTACAAATGGTGATCGCTCTCGCTCTGATATACAGGCGTACAAACCAAGATTTTTTTATGTCTATAATGCTAATCCAATAGTTGACGAAGGTGTCTTTTTATGCTGAAACCGGTTCAGTTAATCGTATATACGCTGGAAAGTTGCCCGCATTGTGAAAACCTGAAAGATTTTTTAAAAAATGGCGGATATGCTTTTTCTGAACGGGACATGTCAACAGCAGAATCGCTCACCGAGCTCCGTATCAACGGTGTGTTTACCAACGAGGCCCCGGTGCTCCAGAAAAACGATGATTTCTTCACCTGCGCCGATCTCTTTCCGGGCGGGATGCTGGACAGCGAACAGGTCAGGACAATCGTGAAAGGTGCATGATGGCGCAGCGGGAGACCAAGCAACGGACCCTTGACGGCAGCTTCTTTCCCGCACTTCCTTTTGTCAGGACATCAGATGGCCACATCATCGAATGGGATCGCAACCGGATCGTCCAGCAGATCCTCAAGGAGACCCAGCTGGTCGAGACTTTTTACGGGTACGAAGGGGCTGACGAAGCGACCGCACAGGATATCGCGCGCCTTGTCGAACAGCGCATCCTCTCCCTTGGCCTGAAATCGCTCTCGGGGCCGCTCATCCGGGAGATCATGAACATCACCCTTCTTGAAAAAGGCATGGTACAGTACCGGAATGTCTGCACCCGGGTCGGTACACCGGTCTACGATGCCCACCAGATCGATGTCGGCAAGGGATTCGAATCCCATGACAACGCCAACCTCCAGGAGAACGCGGAGACCTCGCACAAGAAGAAGGCGGACAAGATCTCAAAAGAACAGTACCTGCTCCAGCTCCCTCCCGACCTTGCTGATCACCACCTCTCGGGCGAGATGCACATCCACGATCTCGAGTATTTCGGCACGCGGCCGTTCTGCCAGGACTGGGACCTCCGGTACTTCTTCTACTATGGCCTGATGCCGGACGGGAACGGGACCAAGGCATCGGTCGCCGGTCCGGCAAAGCGGGCCGAGGTCGCCATCCTTCATGCCGTCAAGGCACTGGGGAGCGCCCAGACGAATTTTGCCGGGGGGCAGGGGTATTACAATTTCCTCACCTTCCTAGCCCCGTACCTGGAGGGAATGAACTACGATGAGATCAAGCAGAACATGCAGATGTTCGTGTACGAGATGACGCAGATGATGGTGGCCCGCGGGGGGCAGCTGGTCTTTTCATCGGTCCAGCTCTCCCCGGGGGTCCCGACACTCTGGCTGGACAAGCCCTGCGTCTACAAGGGCAAGGTCTGGGACGGGAAGCAGGCACCGCGGCGCACGTACGGCGAGTTCGAACGCGAGGTGCGGCTCCTGTTCAAGTCGCTCATGGAAGTGATGATCGAAGGGGACTACTGGGGCAAACCGTTCAATTTCCCCAAGCCGGAGATCTCGGTCGAGCCGGACTTCATGACCGAGCGCGAGGAATTCAACCGCAGTCATCCGGATCTGCCGACATACCATGACCTGTACCTGCTGACATTCGAGCTCGCCTCAAAATTCGGTACTCCGTATTACGATAACCAGCTGCCGGCATACCGGGGTGCCGGCAAGGGGATCTCCTGCTACCAGTGCTGCGCCTACCAGTTCTCTGCCGTGGCGGACAAGGACTCGGACTTCGCCCGGAAACTGCTCTTTGAGGAGGGAAGGCACTTCTCGATGGGCTCGTGGCAGGTCGCATCCCTCAACTGCCCGCGGGCGGCTTATAAGGCGGATGGTGATGATTCGCGACTCTTTGCCGAGCTCAGGTCCCTCATGGATGTCGCGGTCGAGATCTTCAAGATCAAGCGGCGCTGGATGGACAATATCCGGGCGAGCGGGCGGATGCCGTTTGCCATGCAGCGGCCAAAGGATCCGAATACCGGGGAGCGCGGCGCAATTGCTGTCGATCTGGAGGGTCTGGTATACACCATCGGCGTGGTCGGCGTTAACGAGATGGTGCAGCACCATACCGGTAAACAACTCCATGAATCAAAAATGGCGTTCAAGCTTGCAATCCGGGCGATGACCGAGATGGAACTCTACTCCCGGGAGCTCTCGAAAAAGAACTCGATGACGATCGCCCTTGCACGGACACCGGCGGAGACGACCGGCCAGCGGTTTGCAGTTGCCGATCTGATCGATAAGCGGTATCATGATTATGCAGTGAAGGTAATCAAGGGGGACCTTGAGTTTGGGCTCGATAATCTCGGCAAGACCCGGGACCTCCCGGTCTATTACACCAACGGCACGCATGTCGCCCCGGGAGCAGACATCCCGCTCCCCCGGCGCATGGAGATAGAGCATGTCTTCTTCCCGATCGTTGATGGCGGGAACATCTTCCACATATGGCTTGGAGAGGCCCGTCCTGATCCCCGCGGACTGATGGATATGGCTATGAAACTCTGCAAGACCACGCAGATCGGTTACTTTGCTTTTACCCGCGACCTGACCGTCTCACTGCGGCAGTTCCACGAGTACAAATCCGGTAAAAAATCCATCAGCCAGTGGATCCCCGCGGATGTCCGGGCAAAAGCATAATTTTTTCCTTTTTTGGGATATCTGACATTTCCTGCATCAGGTTTTTTACCCACGGCAACCTGATGACGATATATGAAATGGCATCCGGTTTTTTTGACCGTCATGGTCATTGCTCTTGCCACCCTCGCCGGCTGCTCCGGACCACAACATGCCGCAGCAGCAACCATGCCGGCTCAGACAACGGTCGTGCCGGCATCTCCCAGCATGGCGCCACCCGCGATCACGACGACGCAGCCGGCCTCCCCGGTGCAGCAGTTCCCGGGCGCGCTCGCGCTCAGGGAGACATTCCCCTTCGGGAGTGGGGATGTGGCGAGCACGGGAACGGTCTACCGGGTCTGGGTGAATGACACCTATCACTGGTACAACATCATGGACAACAACTACTATACCCAGAGCCCCCCGTCCGGGTACAAATACCTGATCGTTTTTATAGATCTGGTCAACAATGGGAACACCCGCGTCTGGCCACCGGGCCCTGCCGATATCCATCTCTGGTATAACGGAACCGAATATTTCCAGGACCCGGATCACTATCTTCCCGACCCATCGGTTGAAAATGAAGCGCCCCCGGTTACGATCCAAGAGATCGAGTACCTGCATAATCTTGAGAATTCCGAGCTGGTTGAGGACTACGGGTATTCGCATGGCAACAAACTGGATTACCTGTATCCGGGAGTGAGCAACGCACTGGACGGCTATCTCATCTATGTGGTCCCGGCCGCTCTCACGCCGGACAAGACGTTTGTCCAAATTGCGTTTAATGGCAAAGATGTAGGTGTCTGGAATCTGGCGTAATACCGGTTGCATTTTTTTTTGAGAATTTGAGAACCCAAGGAAGGATCCTGTGGCAACCGGCACACATGTTTGATCGATAAAAAAAATTCTTTCAAAGTGAAAAATCTGCCACCAACTGTAGATGCCTATCATCGTCGTGATCCAAGTTCCGGGCCGGGTTTTTCCGGCGGTCGTTGCGGTAAAAAAATCTCTAAAATTTTGAATTTTATGTCGTTCCTTTAATACCAATTAAAAGCAGTCCTCGTAGGAAAATCCTCTAGGACGACTTTTAATCTCTATTAAAGGAATGACATAAACTCCAAATTTTTGATGGGCTCTTGCCTCGGTAGCCGCCGGAAAATCCGGACCGCCCGGATCCCCGGTGCCGGATCTTCCCTAAAACCCCCTATCATCTTTTCAGATTTAATATCTTGAGTGCTGTTGCTTTATCGGGACTTAATGAAAATAGTATCGTCTGATCATTTTCTAGCTATCTCGCAGCATGCCGAGCGTCTGATAATGCAAAATAATGCTGAACTGTCTTCTTCGCTCTGATAATTATGTACCTTTTTTCAATTTATCCAAATCCGACTTGAATAACCGTTTTATGCATTTTTTCGTCTTATTATAGGAATATCCGGTATCAATGAAAATGGCAGCAACTATTGCTTCCACAGAATCGGCAAGGAATTTCTCACCTTCATTTTTACATTTTTTCGTCGTTTGAAGTATCACCGAGCGCTACCAGTTCCCTCTCGATAGCGCTCACCTCATCCGCCGTCAGATCCTGTCCCTGCGGTGATTGTTCTGCCTGTGCCCGGTATCGTTGGGCATAGGTCTCGAATTTCTGGCCCATCTGGTACGTCACCTGGCTTGACCATTCCTTGAGGATCCTGAAGTAACCGGCAAAGACCGGTCCGGAAGATTTGGCGGACTGCCGGCGTATCTTCCGTGCCAGCAGTTTTTTTCCAAACCGGTTCCCGAGCAATGCGATGAATCTGTATATGGGCACAGTGACATGGATCTTTCCGGGATCAAAAGACGGCATATCCCGGACCAGTGAGCGGAATTCATTATCGCCGGGCACATCGGCAATGGCGAGATCTGCTGCGCTTTTTACGAGCTCGTCCTGCAGGCTGGTGGCAAGGGTTTCGACCTGGTCCTGGATATCATTTACCCCTCCCTGCACGGTCTGGAGAACAGCGATGCGGACCGCATCTTCAACGGAAATTTTTCTGTCAGTGCCCCCCGTCCCGTTGTTTGTAGTGCCAGAAACAGTTGCGATCCAGGTTTCAAGAACCTTCCCGTTCATCGCATCGGCCTTTTCCCGGCAGGCTTTACTGGTCTCGACGATAAGACCGGTCGCCCTTCGCAAACGGATTTCGACAGCCCGGGCGGTTTCTGCATTTCCCGCAGGTATGTGCCGGCTCCTTCGGATCTGGTTCTGCAGGGAATACACAAGAGATTCCCGCAGCGCACCAATCTTTCTCTGTAACGACGCGGCCCGGAGATCCTGCGCGTGGCTCATGACCGGGAGGATCTCCTCTTCGAACCACCGGTCGAGCAGCTTCCGGTGCGAGGGGTGGACACTGACCGGGTGGACCGGCAGGTCAAGGCCGGTCTCTGAGGCTATGTGCTGCCTGATGTACGCGATGGTCTTTTCGCAGTCAGGCCGGCCGAGGAGATCTGCCTTACTGAGCAGGATATGTGCGGGGATGGCAGCTTCCTGCAATGCGCGGATGGTCCGCACGTCTTCTTCGGTCAGCGTGGATCCCGCATCGATCAGGACCACCCCGAGATCGCACCGGGGCAGGTACGCCAGGGTCTCGGCAGCACCTCCGGTCGCAAGTGAACCGAGACCCGGCGTATCAACAAAGGAAACCCCTTCGGAGAGGCGAGATACCGGGATTGTTACGGTGACGCGTGTCACATGCTTTGCGTTATTGGGGTTGTGCTGTTCGGTAGCAAACTCCGCGAGCTGCTGGACTTCGAACGTTTTTGCCGGTGCATCGGCAAACGATACCGTGAGTGATGGTTCTTCCCCGTGGATAATGTGCGTTGGGACAGCCGTAACCGGGGTTACACCCACGGGGAGTACATCAGTCCCGATGACTGTGTTGAGGAGCGACGATTTGCCGGAGCTGACCCGCCCGAAGACCGCGATCTCAAAACTCCGGTCCTCGGCGCGGTCAAGGATCGCGTCGATCGTCCCCCGGAATTCCACCAGTCCCCGTTTCGCGACTGCCTGTTCGATCCGGGAAAGGAGGTTGAGGTCATTACCGGCCTCTTCCAGCCGCTGCAGCCGTTCCCGGAAATCCTGCCCGGCTCCTCTCTCGAGGTACTGCCCGAGGCGTGAGACAAGCGCGTGCAACTCCCCTGCAACGCCATTGAGTTCTGTTGCGGCGGTGTCGGGGATATCGCCAAACCCCATCATGTATTGCGGTTTGAGTTCTTCGGCTGCAACATCGATGGCATACAGCCTGCTACGAACAGCCCGCGAGACAGGGATGTCCGGCTGACTGCCGCCAATATCCTGTCCTTCCATTACCTGGACGAGACGGGTACGGATACGCGTGATATAATCCTCGATCGTCTTCTGCTGCGCCGGGGTAAGGTCCATGACGTGCTCCGGAAATGCGGTTCGTGATGAGGACTCGTTGAGGATACCTTCGATCTCGACAAGAAGACTGTCGATGTGCTGGCAGGTGACCCGGAGGTGCTTTGTGAGGTATTCATTTGGCGGGTCGGCACTGGGCGCCATGGGAAGGACCGGTCACCTCACAAACGCTTTCCGGCCGGCATAGACTGCCCGGCTGCCAAGTTCCTCTTCTATCCTCAGGAGCTGGTTTTCTCCATATCTGTCCGTGGCCAGCAAGCCAACACTGACAATGGCAAAAATAAGACCGCTCCACCACGTGTATTGTTTTATAATTGCAATGAGAGCGGTGATAATTGCTGCATAGAGAAGGGTGTTTGTTACATGCCTTTTGTATAGATATTTCATCTCTTGTCACCACGGTTTCATTCTCAATTGCCTTTTATAAATGAATTTCCTTTCGGCTCTGTAGAAACCCTACGTTCCCTGAAGAAAAATAGTAACAGAAAGATCTAAGATACGGCGTTTCCTAACCTCGTGGTGAGGGACACTTAAAATTGTGGATATAATCGTTTTAATTTGATCCTTGCATTCGTCAGGCAATAATTATGCCACGAACTCTGGTTGCATACCATACCCCGAGTCCGCTTACGATGGCAAAAAGAATGACGATAACGATGGTGAGGGCGGGCTGACTGTCAGGATGTACCACCATATTGATGTATATAGCCAGTCCCTCCACAAGGGCAAGGAGGACTACCATCATGGGTAAGTTACGCTTCTTTTGCGTCATGCTATCTTCAAATTACAATATATACGCTAATTAAAAAACTTGGTTATCTATTCCCGTCCTGAGGGTTACGACATTAATTTATATCGCACCTGGTGAATACGGTTATCCAAATTTGTGAGCATTGTTAGGCATATTGATTCAACAATTTATGGCGCGATGCACCGCGCGCATGTCAAGGTCACGAAGGATGGCAAGCAGGCATGGAGCGCGATCCCCTGGCAGCACTGCCCGGCATGTAAGATGATGTTGATGGATTGAATCAAATAAAAAGATGTATCATCTTCAAAAAATAGGAGTTCATGGTCGAACAATACGACCTGCGCGAATTTCAATCATCTTGACTGATCAATTTTTTCAAACGCCTTCACTAAGTTGCGTCGCATTGTCCATGGGTACGGTTCTGGTGCAATAAAGGGAGTTCGGGTATAATCATCGAGAGAAAAATATGGGCATCTCCCGCAGATGCACCAGAACCGACAAGACCTATACTACCTCCTCCCATCCTTGGCCCATGTCAATGAGCGGCCGGACTTCAGTTACCGAGAAACTCACCTTGGCATGGATCATCTTCGCCGCCTCTTCCCCAACATTTTTTGCCATCCGGACCTTGAAAGTGTCGAACACCGGGCCGATTGTCGCGATGTTCTGTACCGTAAGGTAGACCCGAATCCCCTTCCAGTTCATGAAGTCTGCTGACGGTTCCATGATCAGGAATACGGCATGCGGGTTCTGCTGGAGATTGGCGAGCGTGCGGTTCTTTCCCAACCCCATGATAACCGTTTTCTCATCGATCATCTGGGGCGAGCCAAAGACGGCGGAATCGACATTCCCTCCCTTGTCAGCGGTGCTGAGCGTTCCGATCCTTGGTGACCTGTTGAAGTACTCCATAAGTTTTGATGACATGTGGTATCTCCTCATTTTGTGTTGGTTCTCAACAAGAGAGAATTTAACGTTTGTGTTGGGGGGTACTGGTGCGTCTTCGTGACTTTTGATATTTGCACCGTCTCTGGTGCATGGTTGGGGCATTCAAAAAAGGGTTATTTAGCTGGAGCACCTTCAGGTTTCTTTTTCATTTGCAGAACAATTGCCAGTATAATTATCAGGATACCGGCAACATCAAGGCAATATGCCGTATACATACTCGCGAGTCCGCCCACCAAGAGACAGAGCCCAACTAAAAACCATAATGCAACTATAACAGTTTTACTCATATTCCACCTCCAAATGAATCTGTGGCAGCTCGGAACTTTCATTGGGTAAGAAGTTCAAGGAACAAGCTACCCGATACGACATTGGAGAATCCCATTAAAAAAGATATTCTTATTTTTGGTGCTGTTGCTTTCACGAGACTTAACGGGAAGGATATCATCGGAACACTTCAATGTCAAGTATTTAACATACCGTAGATGTAACAGAAACTTTAAGTCAAAGTATTAATAGTACAAGGTAAAAAATAACCGTTTTGGGAGTTAAAAATGGCACAAACATTAATAAAACCGATCCTTGAGGAGTTTTTGAAAATTGATGGTGTTTCAGCTGTAGTGATTGCTGGAAGCGATGGGTTTGTTATTGAGAGTGCGGTCTCGGGAAAAATTGATATCGAAGCTCTTGCCGCCATGGCATCCACGGGTCTTGGCACATCAGCAGCAATGGGCACATCACTGGCGAAAGGGGAACTGGCCCAGATGCTCGTTGAGCTGGAAAAAGGTCCGATCCTTTTATCACCACTCTCCGAAGATGAATTGATTGCGATTGTGGCAGATGGCACCGCTAATATCGGCAGAATACGGTATGATCTCAAGAAAAATAGAGAACGGATCATTGCCGCGCTTTGATCAGAAACTCCTGCAGGAACGGATGGCGGGGTTATTGTGAACCTGCAGAAAGACAGAGTGAACCAGCAGCTGATGGCATTACGATTAACGTAGCTAAAACCCGTGACTTTAGTCAGGGGAGTGGTTCCAACAAATCCAAGTTTTTTCGTTTCTTTTTTACAAATTTTCAAGCCGAAATATTTAATTTAATTATAGCAGAGTTATCGTTCATGAAGATTGGACGTGAGGATTTTGAAGCTCTTCTCAAAGGGGATAAGGACATCAGACCTTACATCGAACTGGATCCCATCGCCGGTTCATATTCGGTCTTTGGCGTTA
>Ga0326728_10021616_pt1 | contig 12062 bp, 11 predicted proteins | sample MB3enrmetagenome_FD_207602 | JGI IMG/M metagenome (GOLD analysis project Ga0326728, IMG submission 207602) | Lab enriched peat soil microbial communities from McLean, Ithaca, NY, United States - MB31MN | ecosystem: Environmental > Terrestrial > Soil > Wetlands > Peat | place: USA: New York... | reverse complement strand
CTAACGTCTTGGCGCTAACCGGCGCGCGCCGCTCTTGCGCGCGCCCGGGTTGAGCGCCCAGTTAGAGATCTCGTGTGGTGCTCGGCATATGCGTCGAGCAGCCGCCGAATCATTCGCTGGTACTGCGTATGGTGCTTTCGTGCTTCCGCCTTGAAGAAATCGACGCTACGCCTGCTCAAGGCGATCGTGACCTTCACACCTTCGTCGCGAAACACCAGATCCGCGGGACGAGGAAGGAAGTCAGGAACGATTCTTAGCTTGCCTGTTGGTTCGTCGGTGTACCTGATTCTCTCGCTCATAAATTCGCTTGCCCTTACGCCAGTAACCGGCCCCGAAAATTCGAATAACGTCCTTGCGGTATGTGAATCGGACCGTCAGGACCCCGCCCTCAACCTCGCCGAAGCAGTAGTGCCGCTCCTCACTCGAGCTGTGGGATAGATCCTCCGCAATCACGCGCTTCGGATCGGCAAAGGCGAGCTGTGCCTTCCCGAAAGAAACGCCATGCCTCCCTTGGTTGTCCTGATCCTTCTTCGCGTCCCACTCGAACCGGGCCTTTGCCACCGAAGCACGCTACCATGAACCCGCTGCCATAGCCATACGTTCGTATGGCTGCCTGGAACTTGCGTATATCCCGATCGCTAACTATCTACTTACCTACTTGGGCGTCTCCAGTTCGTTGCGTGTTGAACTGACAGGATCCCGTCAGTTCAACACGCAACGTTTTGGTTACGCACATTGTCGAACTTCTCCTCTTCGTCCCGCCACTTATGACCGTGACGCCATATATCACCGCTTGCGCAACCCTTGCAAGGATTGCGCAGCCCAACACCGCCTGCCGCATGTGCAGAGTCGCAGCCCAACACGCACTGCGCGCTTGCCATGCCGGGTATCCTTACAGCCGATCGGCGGGGCTCAGGACGCCGTGCCCGCCGCGGTTCAACACGCTCGTGTACACCATGGTGGTCCGCACGTCGGCATGGCCGAGGAGTTCCTGAACGGTGCGGATGTCGTAGCCATCGCGGAGCAAGTCTGTGGCGAACGAATGACGAAAGCTGTGGCAGCCGACGTGCTTGCCAATGCGTGCCCGCCGCACGGCTTCCTTCACCACCCGCTGCAGGACGGATTCGTGCAAGTGAAACCGCGCCCGTATCCCGGTACGGGGATGCAGGCACAGATCCGAGGCCGGGAACACCCATTGCCAGGCCCAGTCCGTCGGCGCATTGGGATACTTGCGCGCCAGCGCATCTGGGAGGTGAACCGCCGCCACCCCCTGGCGCAGCCATTCAGCGTGGGTTGCCTGCAGCTGCGCCAGGCGCGCGCGCAACGGTTCCCGTGCCGCTGCCGGCAACATGGTGCGGCGGTCCTTGCGCCCCTTGCCTTCGCGGACGGTGATCTCATTGCGGCCGAAATCGATGTCCTTGACCCGCAGGCTGAGACACTCCCGCAAGTGTAACCCTGTTCCGTACAAGAGCATGACCATCAGCCACTCACGGCCGCGCAACGCTCCGAGAATGGCCTTGACCTCGTCCCGCGTGAGCACGACCGGCAAGCGCGGCGTGCGTTTGGCGCGCACCACGTCATTGAGCCACCCGAAATCCTGCGCCAACACCTGACGATACAGAAACAGTAGCGCCGCCAGCGCCTGGTTTTGAGTGGAGGCGCTGACGTGGGCGTCGCCAACGACGACAGGAACGCCGACACTTCCGCGGCGCCCATCTCCGCCGGGTGGCGCTTGTGCTGGAACAAGACGTACCGCTTGACCCAGTGGACGTACGCCTCCTCGGTGCGGTAGCTCATGTGCCGCGTGCGGATCGCGTCGCGCACTTGATCGAGCAGCTTCGGTTTCGGCTGAGGCGCCGCCTGCACGCCAGCAGCCCGCAGGGGGCGGTGTCTTGAAACAGAACTCCCGACGACGGGAACGACGCGGAGCAACCTGGCCTCGCTCATGTCCACCTCCTTGACCGAAGGCGAAGATATAGCGAAAACGTGCCCGAAGTCAAGCAGCAACGGGCGCCTTTGTGGGAAATCGCCAGTCTCTCAAGGGAGGGTCAAGGTAAGGGAATGAATGCCGCGGCGGTCATCTGAATTGCTACTCCAACGCACTACCCGGCAAGACCACAATCAGGACAGGACTCCACGCGCTTGAAAATGATGGTGGAGAAGCGCATGAACTCTCCGTCGATCAGCAGGAGCTTCCCTTTCAGGGGCGTGCCGACGCCGGTGAGGTATTTCAACGCCTCCATCACCTGAATGCATCCGATGAGGCCGGGCGTCACACCGACCACCGGAAAAACTTCCTTCGGCGGCGCCTCCGGAACCAGGCACCGCAGGCACGGAGTCTCCGGCGGCTGGATGAAGGTGACCTGCCCCGACATGCCCCAGATCGCCCCATGGACAAGTGGGATGTTGCGTTTCATGCAGTATGTATTGAGCAAGTACCGAGTGTCGTAGTTGTCAAGGCAGTCGAGAACAAGATCGGGCGCGCCGACGATCGAGTCGACGCTGTTGGCGTCGAGGTAGGCGCGGTGCGGCACGATCTTTATGCTCGGGTTCAACTCACGCAACGTGAGATCGGCGGAGTCCGCTTTCGGGTGCCCAACCCTCTCGTCCCGGTGCAGGATCTGTCGGTTGAGATTCGAGAGCTCGACCACATCGGCGTCACAGATGTGGATTTCTCCCACTCCGGCGACGGCAAGATAGATCGACACCGGCCCTCCGAGGCCGCCCGCTCCGGCGATGAAGACGCTCGCTCCCTTGAGCTTCGCCTGACCCTCTTCCCCCCAGCCCGGGATCAGCATCTGGCGGTTGTAGCGGGCGAGATCGTACTCTGTCAGTTCTCTCATGGTGTCATCCGTTCCTCAGAACGCGGCCACCTTGGGCGCACATTGCGCGGGGCGGTCCACGGCGGGCGAACCCTACAGCGAACGCCGGCCTCGATTCAAGCCTCGCCATGCAACCCATAGGCGTGTGCACCCCACTTTTCTTTCGCCGGGAAAGATGGCAAATAAGACATATTAGTGGATAGTTTGGCTACATCCTGAGATTCGGTCGCGGCACTGACGACTGGGGAGGAGGTTTATATGCGCATCTACAACGACATCACCGAAACCATTGGCCGGACCCCGCTGGTGCGCTTGCGGCGTGTCACGGAAGGCGCGGGCGCCGACGTGCTCGCGAAGTTGGAGTGCTTCAACCCGTTGGCCAGCGTGAAAGACCGCATCGGCGTCAGCATGGTCACTGCCGCCGAACGCGCCGGCTTGCTCAACAAAGACAGCATCGTTCTGGAACCCACCAGCGGTAATACCGGCATCGCGCTGGCGTTCGTTTGCGCCGCCCGAGGCCATCGGCTGGCGCTTGTGATGCCGGAGACGTTCAGCGTGGAGCGACGCGCCATCATGCGCGCGCTCGGAGCCGAGATCATTTTGACACCGGGCTCCGAAGGCATGCCCGGCGCGATCAAGCGCGCCGAGGAGATGCAAGCCAAGGACGGCCGGTACGTCATCCTGCAGCAGTTCAAGAACCCGGCGAATCCGGCCATTCACCGCGAGACGACGGCCGAGGAAATCTGGCAAGACACCGACGGACGCGTCGACATCTTGATCAGCGGTGTCGGCACGGGCGGCACGATCACCGGGGTCGCGGAGGTGATCAAGAAACGGAAACCCAGCTTCCGCGCCTTTGCGGTCGAGCCGACCGGGTCTCCGGTGCTGTCGGGCGGCCAGCGTGGTCCGCATAAGATCCAGGGCATCGGCGCCGGGTTTGTGCCGGATGTTCTAAGGCGCGAACTGGTCGATGAGGTGATCCAGGTGAGCGATGACGACGCCTTCGACATGACCAGGCGCTTGGCCCGAGATGAAGGCGTGTTTGTGGGCATCTCCTCCGGCGCCGCCGCCGTCGCCGCCGTACGCGTGGCGCAGCGCCCCGACAGCAAGGGCAAGACGATCGTCGTCGTCTTCCCCGACACGGGCGAACGCTATCTTGCCGCGGGGCCGTTCCAACAATAGGGCACGCACCGACAGCCACAACCTTGCGGGCTGTCGGCCCGCAGCTCAGATGCTAAGCTCTCACTCCGAGGCGGGGCTCGGTCCCCGCAAGGGAGGACGGAATGAGAGCGTGGCAGCGGACGAGTTATGGGTTCGGCGTGAGAATCAATTTGCCGTACGCGCAGGCGGTCGACTCGGTGAAGGCGGCGCTGAAGGAGCAGGGCTTCGGCGTCCTCACTGAGATCGACGTCAAGCGCACGATGAAGGAGAAGCGCCAGATTGATTTCCGCCCTATGTCATCCTGGGCGCATGCAACCCGGTGCTCGCGGAACGCGCGCTCGAAGCCGAGTTGGGCCTCGGGCTTCTGCTCCCCTGCAACGTTGTGGTGTACGAGCACAACGGCGGCAGTGTCGTCGAAGCCATGGACCCAGAGCCCGTACTCGGGATGATCGGCAACCCGAAATTGGAACCGATCGCTCGCGAGGTGAAACAGCGCCTGGAAACGGCCCTCGATCAGGTGGCCACAGCAGCAGGTGCCTGACGATTGCCGACGCGCCTACGAATGTCAGCTGATACTGGGCTTCATTCCGGAACTAACCCACCGAGCGGGAAAGCCATCGACCCGATCTGCGGCATGTCGGTCGATATGACCGCGCCGAAGGGCGGGAGTTACGAATATCACGGCCTTACGTATTATTTCTGCAACCCGCGCTGCCGAGAGAAGTTCCGCACCGAGCCCGAGAAATACCTGGCGGCGAAGCCGCCACCGGAAAAAGCGCCGTCGCCGCGGCCTGCGACGGTAGAGGCAGGGGCGGGGATCTACACCTGCCCCATGCATCCCGAAGTGCGCCAGCACGGGCCGGGAGCCTGCCCCGATTGCGGGATGGACCTCGAGCCCGCGACGATCAGCGCGGCCGAAGAGACGAGCCCCGAGCTGCGCGAGATGGCCCGCCGCTTCTGGATCAGCGCGGCTCTCACCGTCCCCGTTCTGATCCTCGGCATGTTGGAGACGGCGCGGTGGATCCAACTGTTCCTGGCCACTCCCGTGGTCGTGTGGGGCGGCGCCCCGTTTTTCGCTCGCGGGTGGGTCTCGATCGTCAATCGCCGACTCAACATGTTCACCCTGATCGCCATCGGCACCGGCACGGCGTACGCGTACAGTGTGGTCGCGCTCGTTCCGGGGATCTTCCCGGAATCCTTCCGACAGGCTGGGACGGTGCATGTGTACTTCGAAGCCTCTGCGGTCATCACCAGCCTGGTGCTGTTCGGCCAGATGCTGGAGCTGCGGGCGCGTAGCCAGACGACGAGCGCCATCCGGGCCCTTCTCGGTCTCGCTCCGAACACCGCCAGACTCCTGCGCCAGGATGGCGGTGAGGAAGATGTGCCGCTCGAGCGTGTCACCGTTGGTGATCGCCTGCGCGTCCGTCCCGGAGAAAAGGTGCCGGTCGATGGCGTCGTGCTGGAAGGCGCCAGCGCGGTGGATGAAGCGATGGTGACGGGCGAGTCGGTGCCGGTGGAAAAGACGCCTGGGAGCCGTGTCACCGGCGGGACCGTGAACGGGACCGGCGGCTTCGTGATGGGTGCCGCGCGCGTCGGCAGTGACACGCTGCTGGCGCAGATCGTCCGCATGGTGAGCGAGGCCCAGCGCACGCGCGCGCCGATCCAACGGGTGGCGGACGTTGTCGCGTCGTATTTCGTGCCGGCGGTGGTTTTTGCCGCCGTGCTGACCTTCATCGTGTGGGCGTTCATCGGGCCGCCGCCGCGTATGGCGTACGCGCTGGTGAACGCCGTGGCCGTGCTGATCATAGCGTGCCCTTGTGCTCTGGGTCTGGCGACGCCGATGTCGATCATGGTGGCTGCTGGGCGTGGCGCGACGGCGGGCGTGCTGATCAAGAACGCTGAAGCGCTCGAAATCCTGGAGAAGGTGGACAGCATCGTGGTGGACAAGACCGGCACACTGACAGAGGGCAAGCCCCGTCTGATGACCGCTGAAGTCGCGCCCGGGAATGACGAGTCAGAGCTGCTCCGCCTTGCGGCGAGTGTCGAGCGCGGCAGCGAGCATCCGCTCGCTGGGGCGATCGTCTCGGCGGCCCAGGCCAAGGGGCTGAAGCTCTCCGAAGCGGCGAACTTCCAATCCCGCACCGGGCGTGGGGTGACCGGCGTGGTCGATGATAAAACGGTGGCGCTCGGCAATCGCGCCCTGATGCAGGAGCTGGGGATCGATACTGGCGCACTCGCCCAACGCGCCGAGGCGTTGCAGCAGGACGGGCAGACGGTGATGTTCGTCGCGGTAGACACCCGCCTGATGGGGCTGCTGGGCGTCGCCGATCCGATCAAGGAGTCAACTCCCGAAGCGATCAGGATGCTGCACCAAAGTAGGCTGCGCATCGTGATGCTCACCGGCGACAATCCGACGACGGCGCGGGCCGTGGCGCGCAAGCTCGGCATCGACGAAGTGGAAGCGGAGATTCTCCCGCATCAAAAGGGCGAGGTGGTGAAACGGCTGCAGGCCGAGGGCCATATCGTGGCGATGGCTGGAGACGGGATCAATGATGCCCCGGCGCTGGCCCAAGCCCAGGTGGGCATCGCCATGGCCACCGGGACCGATGTGGCCATTGAAAGTGCCGGGGTGACGCTGGTAAAGGGTGACCTGCGAGGCATTGCCCGAGCGATCCGTTTGAGCCGGAGCACGATGCGAAATATTCGACAAAACTTGTTTTTTGCCTTTATTTACAATTCGCTCGGCGTGCCGGTAGCGGCCGGTGTGCTGTATCCGGTGTTCGGAGTGCTGCTGAGCCCAATGCTTGCCAGCGCGGCGATGAGCTTCAGCTCCGTGTCGGTCATCAGTAACGCACTGCGACTTCGGAGCCTGCAGTTGTGAACGCAGTCGTCACGTCGCGTCGGGCCTTGGCTGCCGGCCACCATTGTCTCCGCCCGTATAGCGGTGTAAGGTAACGGCGCTCCAGGAGGGAGCGCGAAAGAAAAGGAGGTCATTTGGCGTTTCGCGGAAGAGGCCCACGGTTTGTTCCCCCACCCCCGGATGCACATCGCATCAATCGTCACATTCGTGTCCCCCAGGTCCGGCTCGTAGGACCTGATGGCGCCCAACTCGGCGTCGTGCCGATCGAAGACGCGCTGCGACGCGCTGAAGAAGCGCAGCTCGATCTGGTCGAGGTCGCGCCGACGGCGCAGCCGCCGGTGTGCCGCATCCTCGATTACGGCAAGTTCAAATATCAGCAACACAAGAAAGAGGCCGAGGCGCGGCGCAAGCAGGCGACGACGACGGTGAAGGAGCTGCGGTTGGGCTACCGCACGGACGTCGGCGATCTGGAGCGGCAGATCCAGAGGGCGCGCGATTTTCTCGCTGCGGGCGACCGGGTGAAGTTCTCGTTGCGGTTTCGCGGTCGCGAGATGGCGTATCAGAATCTGGGTCGGGAAAAGCTGATGAGAGTGTGCGAGGCGCTCAAAGACGTGGCCAACGTCGAAGGCACACCACGGATGGAGGGCCGCTTGATGGGCGTCGTCCTCGCTCCCGGCGCTAAGAAGAAGCCCGCCAAGCCCGCGCGCAAAGAACAACCGGCCACGAAAGAAGGCGCGACAGGCGAGCAGAAGCCAGTGCTGAGTGCTGAGTCCTGAGTGCTGAGTGACCTTCACTCATTCTTACTCGGTTCTCAGCACCTAGCACTCGTTACTCGGCACTTTTCCTTGTCCGCACGCGCCGGCCGACGATCTCCAGCCGGCCTTCGGCCCATAGACGAATCGCTTCAGGATAGAGTTCGTTTTCGAGTTGGTGCACCCGCGCCGCCAGCATTTCAGGCGTGTCGTCGTCCAACACCGGTACGGCACCTTGCAGAATGATGGGGCCGTGATCGTACTCGTCGTCGGCGAAGTGAATCGTGCAGCCGCTCACCTTGACCCCGGCTTCCAGCACGGCGCGGTGCACGCGTTCACCGTAGTAGCCTTTGCCGCAGAAAGCCGGGATCAGCGCCGGATGGACGTTGAGCACGCGTCCGTTGTACCGGCCTCGCAGTTCAAACTGCGACAGGAAGCCGGCCATGACCACCAAGTTGAAATCGTGCCTCGCCAGCTCAGCATGCAAGGCGTCGTTGAAGCGCTCGGTATCGGGAAACTCCTTGCGCGCCACCACTGCGGCGGGAATGCCGGCGCGCCGCGCTCGCTCCAGCCCGCCGGCGTCCGCTCGCGACGCGACCACGACCGCGATCTTCGCGGCCAGGCGCCCGTCGGCAATGCGGTCGATCAGGTTCTGCAGCGTCGTGCCCGCGCCCGAAAGCAGCACGGCAAGGCGGACGGGAGAGTGCTGAGTGATTGTCATCTCATTATCCTTGGGCTATTGGCACTCATAGCCAAAACACCGATCCCACATGGCGAGAGTGCGGCCCAGTCCCATGATCAAGGCCAACGGCGGTCCGCCGCCATGGATCTCGTAGTAGAGATTGACATCGTTGGTCTGCGCGTGGGGCATGGGACCGCAGGCTAGGGCCTTTGGCTGAGAGAATCAAATACCCGACAGGCCTGTGCTCCGTAACGACCCTGTTCCAGAGAGAGCATCGATGACCAGGTTGCGGTACGGGGCCGGGAGCCTCCACCTTCCAGCAGTGCAGCCATTTGACGCCTGCGCCGGTTCAGCTTACCAATGCGCCCGCGGGGTGACTGCCCGCCCCGTTCCTCTCCCACAGGGAGGGGGAGCGCAAGGGAGGAGGACATGAAGATTCGCGTGCAGCGCACACCGGTACGCCTGTCGGGCTTCCGCTTCGCCGGCGTCCACTGCGGGTTGAAGGAGAGTGGCTGCCGTGACGTCGCCGTGATCTGCTCGGAGGTGCCGGCAGCCGCGGCTGCTGCGTTCACGACGAACCGGGTGCAAGCGGCCCCGGTGCTGGTCGGGTTGGAACGGATGCGCACGGGGCGTCTGCAGGCGATCGTGGTGAACAGCGGCAACGCCAACGCGTATACCGGTCGAGACGGCTTGGCCGCGGCGCGCGAGATGTGCTCTGTGGCCGCGAGTGAGTTGGGCATCAACGAACGTCTGGTGATCCCGTCCTCCACCGGCCGCATCGGCGTGCCCCTGCCGCGCAGCCGTATAAGGCGTGCGGTGCGGGCCGCCTGCAGGGCGCTGTCGGCCAGCGGCTTCCACGACGCCCTCGAAGGCATGATGACCACGGATGCGTTTCCGAAGTTCGCCACGGAGAGTGTCGTGTTCGGCGGAACCGCAGTCACCATCGTCGGCATGGCGAAAGGCGCCGGCATGATCGCGCCACGGATGATCCTCGCGGGGAATGCCAGCCACGCCACGATGCTCGCTTACATTCTCACCGACGCGGCGGCATCGCCGGCGGCGCTGCGCCGCGCGCTGGCGCTGGCGTTGCCGCAGTCGTTCAACGCCATCATCGTTGACGGCGATACCAGCACGAACGACACGGTGGTGCTGATGGCGAATGGACGTGCTGGCAATCCTGTTGTGACGTCGGCCGCACGGGAGTTCGCCGCCTTCAGTGCTGCCGTGACCGGCATCATGGAGCGCTTGGCGCGTATGGTCGTCAAAGACGGCGAGGGCGCCACCAAGCTCATCGACATCACCGTGCGCGGCGCGCGCGACTGGCGCGACGCGGCGCGGGTGGCCGAAGCCATCGCCCGCTCGCCACTGTGCAAGACCGCGTTCTTTGGAGGCGATCCCTACACCGGGCGCGTGGTGTGCGCCGCCGGCTATAGCGGCGCGGTGTTCGATCCGCAAAAGCTCGACGTGTACCTCGATGACGTGCAGGTCGTGCGTCGCGGTCGCGAGATCGTCGGCCAGGTTGAGCGGCGAGCGGAGGCTGTGACCAGCAAACCGGAGTTTGGCCTGACCCTCGACCTACACGCCGGCAATGCCGTCGCACGTCGCCTCACCTCGGACCTCAGCCTGGGCTATGTGCGCTTCAACTCGGATTATCGAACGTAGGGGCGACCAGCCGGTCGCCCCTACTGCGGCGCAAACTAACCCTTCTGCTTCAACGCCTGGTCGATCATCTCCTTCAGGCCCTCGAAGTTGCGGTTCATCACCCGCTTGCCGTTCAGGAACAGGGTGGGCGTGCCTCTCACCTCCGCTTCCTGAGCCAGTTTCATGTCGTCATCGATTTGCTTCTGCACCTCGGGTGAGGTCATGTCCTTTTCGAACTTGGCCACGTCCAGCCCGATGTCTTGAGCGTACTGTTTGAGGTTGTCCGGCGACAACGTACGCTGGTTGGCAAAGAGCTTGTCATGCATCTCCCAGAATTTTCCTTGCTCCTGCGCGGCGACCGCGGCGCGCGCGGCGTTCAGCGCGTTCTGGTGGATGCTGGTGAGCGGGAACTCCTTATGCACAAGCTTCACTTCGTTCGGATAAGCTTTCAACACTTGGTCCACCAAACTGGGGAGCTGGGCGCAGAAGGGGCATTGGAAGTCGGAGAACTCAGTCAGGACCACCGGCGCGTTGGCCGGCCCTTTGAACGGCGAGTTCCCGGCGGGGATGTTGTACACCTTGTTGGGATCGATCTGCGGCGCTTGTGGTGCTGCTGGTCTGGCAGAAATCTGCTCAACCTTCTTTTCCAGGTCGGTGAGCTTGGCGAGAATCTGGCGCTGAGAGTCCTCCAGCTTCTTCATGTCCTCGCTATTGGCTCCACAAGCGGCGAGGAGTGCTAACAGGCCGATACCGGCTACTTTTCGCATAGGACCTCCTTGTCAAAGGCGAGTGCCTTCTTCTAGCCGGGTCTGGGCAATGAGACAAGAGCCGCAGCGTTGCCGCGCCGGGGCCAATTTACTATTGTCAGCGCGGTAAAAGGTGGCGGTGCGGGTGGACTGCGAGAGTCGAGGGGTGCGGCGTCAAGAATGTGATTCGCAGGCCGGGCTCGTGCGAGACTTGGCGGGTTCCCGATGCGCGTGATAGCGGGGACCGCAAGAGGGCGGCGGTTGCGGGCTGGGCGTGGGCTGGCGTTGCGGCCGACGGCGGACAAGGTCAAGGGCGCGCTGTTCAACATCGTCGAAAGCCGCTTCAAGCTCGAAACGGCCGCGGTGCTGGACTTGTTTGCCGGCACGGGCGCGCTGGGAATCGAGGCGTTGAGCCGCGGGGCCGCCGCCGTCAGCTTCGTCGAGCAGGCACCCGCCTCGGTGCGTGTGCTGCGAGAAAACGTGCGGCTGTGCGGCTTCGAGGACCGTACGCGTGTGCTTCCGATGTCTGTGCGGCGCGCTCTGGCGCAACTTGCACGCGAGAGAGCGTGCTTCGACGGCGTGCTCGCAGACCCTCCTTATGAGCGTGGGTTGCTCGAGAGCACGCTGTCCGCTGTGGCCGAGCACGGCTCGGTCCGACCGGGTGGGTGGGTAATCGTTGAGCATCACACCAGCGAAACGCCGCCAGCGGCTTGCGGCCCATTGCGTTTGACGCAGAGCCGACGCTATGGAAAGACAGGTCTCGCGCTGTACGTCGCAGAAAAGAGCATGTCGGAACCCCAGCACAACTCAGGAATGATCCGCCGGGCAGTCTATGCCGGCTCCTTCGACCCGATTACCAACGGTCATCTCGACGTCATCCGCCGCGCGCTCGCCATCTTCGATGAGGTCATCGTTGCCGTCGCCAGCGGCACGAGCGATCCGCGCAAGGAGGGCGCCTTGTTCAGCCATGACGAACGCGTGGTCATGATCCGGGAGGCGCTGGCCGATGCGCCGCGGGGCAAAGCCGACAGCTTCGCCGGCCTGCTGGTTGACTACTGTGACCGGGTCGGCGCACGCGCCATCATCCGTGGCTTACGCGCGGTGTCTGATTTCGAGTACGAGTTCCAGATGGCGATGATGAACCGCCACCTCAAACCGCACATCGAGACGTTTTTCATGGCAGCAGGCGAGACCCATTTCTACACCGCCTCGCGGTTGGTGAAGGAGGTGGCGAGCCTAGGTGGTGATGTGCGCGGGTTGGTGCCGGATTCCGTCCACAAACGCCTGATGAAGAAGCTCCGGCCAGAGTGCTAGTGTAGTGCGTCCAACGCTTCTTTACATTTGGCAAGTTTGGCCAGGATGCGCTCGACGGGGGCGCTCCACACAAAAACCTTCGGG
>Ga0326728_10021615_pt1 | contig 12063 bp, 9 predicted proteins | sample MB3enrmetagenome_FD_207602 | JGI IMG/M metagenome (GOLD analysis project Ga0326728, IMG submission 207602) | Lab enriched peat soil microbial communities from McLean, Ithaca, NY, United States - MB31MN | ecosystem: Environmental > Terrestrial > Soil > Wetlands > Peat | place: USA: New York... | reverse complement strand
CTATTTGGCCAACGCCGGCATCATGGTGGTCGAGCCGAGGGTCATCCCATTCATCCCGGAGAACATGTACTACGACTTCGGGCAGCATCTGCTGCCCAAGCTGTTAGAATCAACGGTGTCTATCTACGGCTGGGAGGTGCCGCCGTCGGCCTATGTGCTGGATATCGGCACGAACGAGAAGTACCAGCAGGCCCAGACCGAATGGCCTCTGCATTATCAGCTCCAGCAAAAGGACGAACGATGGGCGGGCCAGGCGTCTTCCTGGATCGCGACGGCGTGATCAATTGCAACCGGCCTGACTATGTGAGGTGCTGGGCTGACTTCGCGTTCCTGCCCGGTGTCCTGCCTGCCCTGACCAGGCTGGCCGGGCTGGGCTGGCCGGTCGTGGTGGTCAGCAACCAGGCTGTGGTAGGCCGCGGGCTGGCGGGGCAGGCCGCAGTGGATCAGATCCACGAGCGCATGGTGGCCGCCGTCACCCAGGCGGGGGGCAGGATCGACGGGGTGCTGTGTTGTCCGCACCGTCCCGAGGACGGCTGCGGCTGCCGCAAGCCTCAGCCCGGGCTGCTGCTGGAGGCGGCGACACGCTGGGGGCTCGAGCTCGGGCGCAGCTACCTGGTGGGCGATGCCGCCAGCGACGTGCTGGCCGCGCAGGCCGTTGGCTGCCACCCCGTGCTGGTGCGCACGGGCCGCGGCATCGAGCAATCGCGGCTGCTGCCGGACAACGGGGCGGATGGGGTCGCCGTGGTCGACGACCTGGCAGCCGCCGTGAGCTGGATCCTGGAGCGGGCTGCCAGTTGCCGGTGATCACCTCCGAAAGGAACCCAAAGGCATGTCAAAGATCCTGGTCACCGGCGGCGCGGGCTTCATCGCTTCTCATATTGTGGATCGCTTCATCGAGCTTGGCCATGAAGTGATCGTGGTGGACAACCTGGCCACGGGCGAGCGTGAGAACGTCAATCCCGATGCGCGCTTCTACGAGCTGGATATCCGCGGCCTCGACTTTGCGCGTTTGGTGCGAGCCGAACGTCCGGAGGTGATCGATCATCATGCCGCGCAAACGATGGTGCGCATCTCGACCGAGCAGCCCGACTACGATGCCCAGGTGAACCTGCTGGGCATGCTCAACTTGCTGCAAGCCGCTTCCCAGGCCGGGGTCCGGAAGGTGATCTTTGCTTCATCGGGCGGCACCGTGTACGGCACGTGCGAGCGCCTGCCGATCCGCGAGACCGAACCGTTCAACCCGCAATGCCCTTACGGCATCAGCAAGGCTGCCGGCGAGTACTATCTGCGCTACTATGCTGCCAGTTTGGGCATTCGATACACTGCGCTGCGCTATGCGAACGTCTTCGGACCGCGCGACACGACCTCGAGCGAACACGTCATCACCGTCTTTATCGACCGGTTGCTCACACGGCAAGCGCCCATCATCCACTGGGACGGCTACCAGGCGAAGGATTACGTGTACGTTGACGACGTGGCCGAGGCCAACGTGCTGGCGCTGGTGCGCGGTGATGATGAAGCGTATAACATCGGCTCCGGCTGCCCGGTTTCTGTCAACGAGATCTACCGGCTTCTGGTCGAAGCGACGGGGGTCCGCATCGCAGCGGCGCATGGCCCACGCCGCGTGGGCGATGTTCGTCTGTTCTATTTCGACTGCACGAAGGCCGGGCAGGAGCTCAACTGGCGGCCGCACACGTCCTTCGCCGAGGGTATCGAGCGGACGCTGGCCTGGTACCGGGCACACGCCGAGCTGCAGCGTGCAGCGCCGGGTCGCGCCGGCTGATGCCTCCCAGGCGTGCGTCGCAAGGATATGCGACCAGAACGGCCAAACAGGCGATCAGGCCGCCTGCTGAGGTAGGATGCCGGACTCGCCTTCGACAGGCTCGGCGGCCCACTCGCAGTCGGCCGGCGGATCGACGGCGGCGAGTCGAGAGGACAGCATGCAAGCCGACAATGGCAGGGCGGTCAGGACCAGGATGCCTGCTGCGACCAGCAACAACATTGCGTGCTCCTTGAAAGGCTACAGTCGGCCGCTTGGGGCTCATATACGTTGACCAACATCGCGCCACGACTTATCGCCGAGAATAGGCCAAAGGTACCATGTCTATGCAATCCTTAGTTCGATGGGGCAGCGGGCACCCCTGGAGGGTGGTGGTCGTTTGCGCGCCGCTGTGCTTCCTGCTTACCGTGTTGCTGGCGGGTATAAGCGGCTGCGCCCTGGAACCGGTCCGCCCGCTGACCCCGCAGATCGGCATCGCGACGGACGTTGTCACACCCACGCCTCTGCCGCCGACGGCCACGCCTTCGGTCCAGGCCACGGCCACCCTTTTTGCCACGCCAACGGCGGAGCCGGGCGGACGAACGCTGGTCCTTTCACCCAGGGCTGCCGACGTCGGCTGGTGGGGCAGCGCGGAGAGCGGCAGCCGGCACATCGGGGATAGCTTCCTTTACGCGGGTTATGATCAAGGCCAGGCATATGTTTCGGCCGTGCGGTTCGACCTCAGCCGGGTGCCGCCTGGGGCACCGCTCAGGCAGGCCATGGTGCACATCACGGGCCTGCAGGCCGATCGCCTCCAAGCGGCAGCCGGTGCGCAATGGTCCGCGCAACTCCTGGCTCCCGGGGCTGCGCCAAGCCTGAGCCAGGTGGACTTCCAGAAGCTATTCAACGCCCCCTCCGCAGTCGCTCTCCTGCCGGCCTTGAGCCCGCAAGATCTGGGCGAGCTTGCGGACAACACCTGGATTCTCGATGCCTCCGGCCAACGCTGGCTGGACGACCAGATCGCCAGCGGCGCGCACGAGGTAGTTCTGCGCCTGGCCGGGCCTGCGGGCGGCATCAACACGCTTTTCGCGTGGGATAGTGGCTTCGGGCCGTCCAGCCGGGGCGAGGGCCCGCAGCTCATCCTCAGCCTGGGACCCGTCCTCGTGAGTCCAACGCCCACGGTGACACCGATGCCGATCGTGGTGGTGCCCACCCAGACGCCTGGCAACGTGCTGACCGCAGCCGCGCAGGCGCTCACTGCCACGGCGATGGCTAGCAGCCAGGGCACATTCACGCCGCTGCCGGACAACGCGGTCACCCCGACGCCTGTGCCGGCCAATCTGGCGACCGAGGAGGCTTTAGGATACCCCCCAGGGCTGCCGGCGGTCGTGGCCGACACTCCTTCGCCCGCCAATCCGGCAACGGCAACGGCAAACGCAGACTACGCCACCGCGGTTGCCGTCACCACCGGCACCTTCACCCCGGTGCCGACCGGCGCAGTAACGCCAAGGATCATCCTGCCGACGGACATCCCCACCAACGTGATGACCGCAGCCGCCCAGATGTTGGCGGTTACGGCGCAGGCCGCAACCGTAGGGACGGCCACCCCGCTGCCCTACGGGGCGGTCGTCGCCACCGTCACACCCTATTGGGTGGTCACCAGCACACCCTGGCCCGATAACCAGGGGACGGCGGTTGCGCTCGCCGTTTATGCCACGGCTGTCGCCCAGACGACGGGCACGTTCACGCCGGCGCCGCCGGGCGCCGTCACAGCCACACCGCTGCCGCTATTGCTCTACGCCTTCACGCCGCTGCCGTCTGCCACGCCGACCAGCACGCCGCTCGCGAGTATGCCCCAATGGCTGGTGGGGCTGATCCTCTTCCACTCTGATCGTGGCGGCGGTCTCAACTCCCTCAATCTCGCAGGAGGGAGCATCGCGTCGATCACACAGGAATTGTCGGGGCTCTCGGGGCCAGGGGATGTCTACGCTCTCAATCCACTAGACGGAAGCGTGGCGTGGGTCACGCAGGACTGGCCTTATCCATCAGCCCAGGCGCGCGATGCGGTTTCAGCCGACGGGAAGCGTTCGGTCATCGTGCGCACGGTCATGACGGGCGGGCTGGGTAACATCCCGGTGACGTCTTTCCCCCAGCTCGTCGTGCTCGATTCGCAGTACCAGACCGAGCGCCAGATCACCCATGACCTGGCCACCAGCTACGACCCGGCGTGGTCGCCAAAGGCCGATCGCATCGTTTTTGTCTCGAATAGGGCCGGCAGCGACGATATCTACACGATCAACGCCGATGGCTCAGACCTGCGTCGCCTGACGATCAGCACGTGGGAGTGGAACAAACACCCGTCGTGGTCGCCAGATGGGACTCAGATCGTCTTCTGGTCCAACCGCGCGACGGGCCGGCGCCAGCTCTGGATTGTGAACGCGGACGGCACCGGCTTGCGCCTCCTCCTCAATTCGCCGTACGGCGATTGGGATCCTGTATGGGTGAAGTGACCATGGAACTCCCCGAATATACCGCTCCTCTGCGCCAATGGTGGTGGCTAATCCTGGCCGCGGTGGTGGTCGCGGCGGGCTCGAGTTATTATGTCACACGCGGGCAGCCCAAGGTCTACCAGGCCAGCACGACGCTGATGGTGGGCAGCACGCTCCAGAGTCCCAACCCCAGCGGTGACGACGTGTACCTGACGCAACAACTGGCCAGCACCTATGCTGATATCGCCAAGCGCGAGCCTGTCCGGCAGGCGGCCATGGCCGCGCTTGGGTTGACTTGGCTGCCGACGTACAACGTCAGCCCCGTGCCCAACACGCAACTGATAACTATCGTGGTCGTCGATACAGATCCCCGGCGCGCACAGGCGGTGGCAAACGAGTTGGCCAGGCAGCTGATCGCCCTCACCCCGGCCGGTACGGCAAGCGGGGACCAACAGCGACAGGCCTTCTTGAATGGGCAGCTCGACGACTTGCAGGGCCGGATCAACGAAACCCAGGACGCTCTCGCGAAGGCGCAGTCCGATCTGGCGACCCTGTTCAGCGCGCGGCAGATTGCCGACACGCAGACGCAGATAGCAGGACTGGAGACCAAGCTCACCACCCTGCAGGCCAACTATGCCGCTTTGTTGGCGAATACCCAGAAAGGGGCCGTGAACAGCATGCAGGTGATCGAGCCCGCTAGCCTGCCGCTGACTCCAATCGGCCCGAACACGCGCGGCACCGTGCTGCTGGCGGCGGCCATCGGGCTGTTGCTTTCAGCTGGCGTAGCCTACCTGCTGGACTACATGGACGATACGCTCAAGAACCCCGACGCGGTGCAAAGGCTCCTTCAACTGACTACAGTGGGAGCCATTCCGCAACTGCAGGCCGCCGATAAGATCGCCTATTTGAAAGACATGGCCGGGATGAACCCCGGTGTGGCCGAAGCCTACCGTGTCCTGCGCACCAACCTGCAGTTTATGGCATTGGATCACCCGCTGCGGTCGCTGCTGGTGACCAGCCCTGGGCCGCTCGAGGGCAAGTCGCTGACCGCCTGCGGGCTTGCGGTGTCGATGGCCCTGGCCGGCCGCAAGGTGATCCTGGCCGATGCAGACCTGCACCGCCCGGTGCTGCACCGCCGGCTGGGCCTGCGCCACGGTCCGGGCCTGACAGATGCCTTGCTGAATGAGCAACTCGTCCTCGCCGAACTACTGCAGGAGACCAGCATTGCCGGTTTGAGGTTCCTCGGCGGTGGGGACGTGCCGTCCAATCCAGGGGAACTGCTGACGTCTCCGCGCATGCACGATGTGCTGGCACAGCTTAGAGCAATGTCCGACATGGTGGTAATCGATACGCCGCCGGCCGCGGTGCTGGTCGACGCGTCGATCCTTTCTCCAGAAGTCGATGGTGTGCTGCTCGTGGCAAAGGCCGGCCGGACCAGGCGCGAGATGGCGAGGCGGGCGCTCATCAGCCTGAACCGGGTGGGTGCGCTCGTGGTAGGCGCAGTCCTCAACGGCATGCCTAAGAGCGGCGTGGGGTATTACTACTATACTCAGGCGAACAAGCATTACTACTACATGCGCCACGACGGCCACGACAGCAAGCCGGGAGCGAACGGCTCGGCCGGCGGCTCGGGGGCCAACGGCTCGGGCGGCAGTCCTGCATCGGACGGCGCAAACAGCGGAGGCGTGCCTGAGGGCACTCGGCCGCAACCCGCGTAGCGCAGGTCAGGGGGCTGTTTCGGGCTGGGAGCGGATTGCCGGCGCTTTCAACGAATTCAGGACAGGTCGAGGTGGGGACAGCCCGGGCGGGCCTCCCCCCTCACCGATTCGGACGAGCGGTTCTGCGGCTTCCGGGGCTCCTGCCTCAGTAAACCGACCAACCATTCGTGGGACAAGGCGGCATAGAACCTCCAATGTCCGCGTCCAGCACCAGTTCACTCGCTTTTCCCGGATGCCGATCACCTGGCAGCGCCGCCAGCGCTTGATACGAGCCGAGCCCCGGTCCGAACCCGAACGAGAAGCCCGGAAACTCCTCCTCCCAAATCGCCGTCGGGATCTGGCTGACCATGCTCTGGACGATCTTATCTTCCAAGGCTGGCAGCCCCAGCGGCCTCTGGCGTCCGTCGGCTTTCGCGAATGTACACCCGACGAACCGGCACTGCACGATAGGCCCCTCGTCGCATGCGCCCGGACACTTCCTGAAAGTTGGCTTCCAGGTTCTGCTCGTAGCGTTGCCATATCTCGCCATCCACGCCTGTGGCCACCCCTCATTTCAGACCAAGATAGGCTTCCCGCAGATGCTCAATCTGGTAGACGTGATGGTACGGTATGGTTCAGGCAAGACAACGCTGGTCAAGCTGCTCCGCCGACTGTATGCTCCCAGTTCGGCAGCTATCCGCTTGGATGGGATCGATCGCTCCCCCGATCTGGTCTGCGGACGCACCGCGATCCTGAGCGACCATCGTTTTTCCACCCTGCGTCTCGCGAATCGGATCTTCGTGATGGACGGCGGGCGCATCACGTAGAGTGGCTCGCACGACGAGCTGATGGCGAAACGTGGGATGTACGCGTCCCTATTCGAGATGCAGGCACAGGCCTACCGAAAGCTAACTCCGCAAAGCCAGACCCCGCGTCCCCATCTTTCCCCCAACTCTGTCCTCCCGGTCATCTCACTGGCGGTTGGCTTCACTCGAGGGACCGCAGCACCAGCGGCAGGAACACGCCCTCTGCCGGGGGCCCAATTACCATAGCGACAGCACGGTTGGAATAGACAGGTTGGCCGCCATTTATGGCAGCGCCCTGAGAGGCGTCGGCGACCGACCCTGCCGCGCGGTCGGCCCGCGTGATGACATAGTTGCCGCTGCATGCGACGATATCATCTGGCGCCAGGCTGGCCGGCGGGTCCGGGCAGGTCACCTTGGTCCTGTCGTCCCATATAGAGAAGGGTCCGGACAGGGTCATGTAGCTGGCGTTTTTCAGCACGTAGGTGTGGGTGATGACGTCGCCAACTCCGTTGTATGTCGCCGGGCTCGCGACCTCGATCAGCATCAGGCCGGCGCCAGGCACAATCTTTACCGCCTCGTCAGATGTGAGGTTGCTCACTGCCAGAAGGATGTTGCCGTTGGCATCCGCATAGAGGGTCTCAATACTGGTGATCGTCCCGTTGTACGTGTCCCACCAACTCACGAGATAAGGTCTGTTTGGCAGGAAACCACCGATCGTCACCGTGCCGGTGATCGGCTGAATGGGGACCTCGTTGACCACATTCTGCCAGGTGTGGTCCCTATTGGCGATCCACAGATGCGCGGCTTGATGGACCAGGTCTTTCTGCCCCCAGGCGCGCAGCGCAGGCTGCGAAGTCGTTGCCGCGGCATCCTGGTAGTTGCCATTGGTCAAAGGCACGTCCTTGATGAAGTCGTAGTAGGGTCGGAATTCGGGGCGATGATCGAAGGGCGCCACAGGCTTCGGTGGATGCGGATTCACGATGTGCGGGTTGTCGTACCAGTAGGACTCGATCAGCCCGCCGGGGTTGATCTGCCCCCAGATGAAATTATGCAGCCAGATCCCCGTCGTGTCGCTGTAAAGGCCAGTGTAGGCGGTGTCAGTGTCGCCTGCGACGAAGCCGGTCTCCCCGCGCATCACCGGCTTGCCAACCCCGTAGGGCTGCTGGGCGCCAAGCAGCATGCTCAACTGCTGCGTCTCGGCGGCGGTGTCATAGTAATCGTCCGCCGACGCGACGGAAATGGACACGCCTGGGAAAGGCTTGTCGACCCGCACGCTCAAGCCCTGGCCTTGGAAAACGTAGGCATGCACGTCGGCGTAGTCGACATCGGGATAGGCGGAATTTTGCCAAAAGGACAGCGTCGGGAAGCTGTTCCAGAAAGAAGTCGTGACCAGATGATCGTCCGGCTTGAACTGGTGCATGTAGTTGGCGAAGTCTTCCGCCATTTGGTAGTGCAGGCCGTTGTAGGGGTCCCCTTCGTTGAGCAGCTCCCAGCTATGGATGTTCGGTGAGTAACCCCAGCGCGCCTGGACGTAGCGCCAGTAAGCTTCCTGAAGCCAGCGGATTTTGGTCATCTGGCTCCAATTGCCGTAGAAGTAGTTGTTGCTCCCGGTGCCTACGGGATTGCCGTTGTAATCGAAGTGGTCCTGTATGAATTCGTTCTTTTCCAGGAGCACCAGCTTCAGGTAAACGCCATCCTGCGCGGCGAGGTCCAGGAGTTTGTCGAAGGCGTAGGAGTAGCGCTGATCGTAGTATTCGAGCTGGCTCATCGACGGCTTAGAGATGATGTCCGGGCCGTATTGGCCGCCGCCCAGATTCTCGCGGATCTGCACCTCGTCGATCCAGGCTGTATTTCCCTGGCCGGGACCCGGGTTCACGTTCTCCAAGGCCAGATACAGGAAGGGCAGGAAAGGCCCGCCGCCCGTGGTCTGCGCATCCGTGACAAAGTCACCTTCCAACGAAGCCCAACCCGTTGTGGCCGCCGAAGCGTAAGAGGTAATGGGCCTGACGTTCAGGTTGGGGCTGGTCTGATCGGTCAGGGCCGCCGGATAGGCACATTCCTGGTCCGTGCGCCAGGGCGTAGCAGGCGTGAACGCGCCGGTGAGCCAGCCGCCGAACTTGGCCACCAGGCCATAAGGCTGGCCGGCGATCGCGGGGCCGGCCAGATCCTGGGGAATCCTGTAGCGGATCGAGATGTGATAAGAGGTGTCAGGTTTGACGGCCGGCGAATCCTTCATCCAGCCCAGGAACATGCAGGGGTTGCCAGGCCAGACGCTGAGGTCCGTGCTCCATTGCAGGCCCATCGATGTGTCGCTTCCCGGATAGACGCTGCCCGATTGCGCAGTGTAAAGGCTATCATAGTCGCTGCCGCGGACCGGAGAACGCCAAGGGTTGTCTTGCGAGCCGAAGATGGACCATTGGGAGAGCCAAAGGCGGACCAGCTGGATGCCGTTCTGACCCATGATCTGCAAGGTCTGCCGGTTGTCCGTGACGGGATTGTTCCAGCTCAGCTCGTCAAAGTTCATGTTGTAGCCGAGGGCCGGAAAATAGGACCCATCCTGGTATGCGAAGTAGCGGGGATCGTTCTGCGAGACTCTGACAAAGCCATGGCTCGTCGACGGCGCGACCGTAAAGGACTCTGCGGCGGATTCGGACTCGCCCGAAGCGTCTCTGGCAACCAGACGGTACTGCCAGCGCCCAGGTCGATCTGGCGAAAAGCGTACCTTCCAGGCGTAGTCGCCATTGGGATAGATCCAGTCCTGCCCCAACTTAACCTGATAGTCAAAGTCCTGATAATAGAATGCCGGTTGGGAGTACGCCGTCTGCCAGTTGTCGGGCGTGAACAGCGCGTCGACGGATATCCCGAGGCCTGCAGTGACCCCCGGTGGGGGGGCGGGGTCGTACGGCAACTGGAGATTCGAGGCGGAAGTGGCAACGCTGAAGGTGATCTCCAGTTTGGCATAGGCTGGGACCTGATTGCCCTCATAGGATGAACAATTGTCCGTGATGTTCGAAATCGCAGGCCCCCCGCCGCTTTGAGCAAGAAGCCGGCTCGGGGGGAGCGAGAACAAGACGATCATCAGCCCACAAGCTATCGCAAGAAGCAGCCTGTTTGGAAACCAGGTCCGGCGCCGCTCCAGAGAAATATCAACCATAAGCAACCCTGAGGAATATATCGTAGCGCATATCCTTGCCCTCTTGCTAATCGAACAAAGCACCGTAATCCGGTCTGCCTTGGCCAGGCTGACCGCACCGGCCTGTAGAGGTGGCCCGATGTTGGGCGCCGTCCGCACCATGCCGCCAAATCGGGCACCAGATAGTAGTTCTCCAGGCTTCGACACCGGCAGCGCATCGAGAGTGCGCCAGTTTCACTGATGCCCAGAGATACAGTGACCGGTCATCAATACCTTCGCCAATCAAGGCGAGGCCAGAGCCGGTTGCCCGGCATGAATGCGGCCCAAGGCTGCCAACCTACTGAAGATGCGAGCCAATAATAATGGCTCAGGCTTTTGCGGAAGCATTTCAATGGCCGCGGCCACGTACTGGGTGCCGCGATAGTGCGCCTTGAGGTCCAAGATACTGCACTCCGGGTCAGCGGAACGCAGCCCGTCCAACAAGCACTGCGATAGGTCAACCATGAACAAAGAGAGATTGGCGGCATTGGTCACCGCAGTTGGCGAGATGTTCATGAAATCTTCCAGACCCCAAAACTGCTTGGCGTCTCTGAAGTTGAACTCGATTTGAAACCTGAGCCGGTAATAGTCGATCAGTTGGTCGTACGCCAGGGTCAGATCGCTGGAGAACAGGACGACATGCGCCCAGGTCTGGGTTTGCTGGTTGATTTTGACCAGGATCACGACGTTGAGTGCCTGGTTGAACTCCTTGTGCAACGCCTGCACGTGATAGGTGCGGGTGTCGATGAGGCTGTCGGTTGTTGTCTGTTTGAGACAGGCGTCAGGCAGACGCCGATAGTCCAATTTGGTGCCGTATTTGCGATGCGGCCCATGCCCTTGATAGGTCCCATCGTAGGGCAGGTACAGGGCTGAGTCGCGGCGCAGTTTGGAAATGAGATGCAGACCTGTTTGCGGTACCATGTGCAAAGCCGGATGGCTGCCAAAGTGGCCATCCAGAGCCAGATAAGTTACGGTCAGCAGCCCCGCCATGCGCTTGAGCTGGGCCTGCACCATCACTTGGATGCGCAACAGCTCAGGCGACAAAACGACGGCGCTGGTCTTGTTCTTACTACCTTTCGGGCGCCCCCGCTTACGGGGTTCGGCCGATTTGGGAGCTCGTTTGGCAGCGCTTCTGGCTCGGCTAGCCGCCTTTTCGGCTTCGTTACGCACAACTTGCTCGACCTGAATCGGAAACGAGCGGCGTTGCTGGGTGCTGATCAGCGCTAAAGTGAAAAAGGCCAGACCCGGAATCACCCGGCTCACTAACCCGGCAAAGAAGCGGTCCAGGCCATAGGTCTGATCGCCAGCTTTGCCGATCACGGTCTCGTCACCGGCCAGCAAGTAAACGTCGTCAGGACGAAATAGCTGCTGGTGAAAGAAAGTCCAGAACAACGTCGGCCAGGGCAGTACCGTGTAGAACAGGCGCTGCACGCTGCGATAGCTGCCACCTGGCCCCGTCCAGCGCGAGATGCCGAGCATGGTGACACGCCCGGTCATGGCCAGCATGGCCAGAACGACCTTGGTTAACTGTCGTGATGTAGTTGCTGACAGCAAAGGCTGCCAGCGCTGTAAAAGTGCTACAATGTCGTACATCGGCTTTTCGTAGCTCCTGAGTCAGATTGCTGAAACAACTAACTCTACTACGAGAGCCCGATTGCTTTAAGGACTTTGGCGAAGGTATTGGTCACACGACCTCTACATGGCAATACCGGAACAATTATGGCGCGTTCACGCGATCATGAGAATAGGCCGAGGGTAACGCGCGTGCTGTGGGTATTGTGCAGGGCCGCGAGGACATAAAGACGGCATCGTGACTCAGAGACGGTGACGTGCGAGGAGGGTTGAAGCAGAAAGCGGGGTTCCGTGGCGCTTCCAGGCCAGCTCGTACTAGCTCTCCAGACTGGTCACCGGCGGTATGGTCAGCCGTAAGCCTACCCGCAGCACTGTCACGCATTGAAGCGCGCCCGATTGGCGGCATGGGAAAACTGTGCGCGGGACCTGGCCGGCCGTTCTATATGACCAGCAGGAGGCGCCGGTTCATAATTCTACACGGCTGCCCCAGGCAAGGCAGAGAGGCAAGGCGAACAGGCCCATGACAGAAATGCTCGGGGGTTCCATGGCTACCTTGATAGTAGCAAAC
>Ga0326728_10021612_pt1 | contig 12065 bp, 7 predicted proteins | sample MB3enrmetagenome_FD_207602 | JGI IMG/M metagenome (GOLD analysis project Ga0326728, IMG submission 207602) | Lab enriched peat soil microbial communities from McLean, Ithaca, NY, United States - MB31MN | ecosystem: Environmental > Terrestrial > Soil > Wetlands > Peat | place: USA: New York... | reverse complement strand
ATAGCGATCGCCCATGCCGTGCTCGATATCGATCAGAACCCAGTCAAAACCGGATTTCCCGGCGATCTCCGCAGTAAGGCTTGAACCGAGGTTCAAGAAGGTTCCGCCCATCCACTCACCGCTCAGCACTCGTTCGCGTATCCACTTCATCATGGCCCCCCTGGGGAAAGTAGGCAGTAGGCAGAAAGCAGAGGCAGAAGGCAGCGGGCAAGGCGGAGGAACCGCGACCCAAGAGGACGTAGGGGCGGTTCGCGAACCGCCCTCACATGAACAGCGGGGCAAATTCACCTATTTGGCGAGGGAAAAGCCGCGGACCCCAAAAACGGGGGTCCGCGCTACGTATCCTCGGCATACTCCTCGTTGCAATTAGATTAAGCGCAGACATTGAAGCCAATGTTTGCGCCACCCGCACCTGCTGCCCACTGCCTTCTGCTTTCTGCCTACTGTCTACTGTCCTTAATAATGGAACCGCTGAAGCTTGCGGCGGGCCTCTTCGTATTCGGCCCTCAATTTCTGGGTGACGGGATCCTGCGAAACCTCTGCGGGCGCGACGTCCCACCAGACCCCGGAGCCCGGAAGGAAGCGATATTTTTCCGTCTGGACGACGATGACGGAACTACCACTTGCTTCGCGCGCCTCCCGCAGCGCCTGGCGCACCTCTTCGGGAGTATTGGCGTTCCACGTCCGCGCCCCCATGCTCTCGGCATTCTTGGCAAAATCAATGGGAACAAAATCGCCTTCCAGGCGCTTCGATTTCAGGTCGCGGGTGCGGAATTCGTTCCCAAAGCTGTGCCCCGCGCGCCCCATCTGGAGCTGCCGGATGCATTGGAATCCGTGGTTTTCGGAAATGACCACCGTGATCTTCAACCCTTCCTGGCAGGCAGTGACTAGTTCGGTGGGGTTCATCAAATAGGTTCCGTCCCCGATGAACACGAAAACCTCGCCTTGCGGCTGGGCCATGCGGACGCCCAGGCCCGCGGGGATTTCGTAGCCCATGCAGGAGTAGCCAAACTCCAGGTGGCACGCCGCCCCCTGGCTGACATCCCACAATTTGTGCAAATCACCGGGAGGGCTGCCCGCGGCGGCAATAATGGTGTCGCCGGCCTTGGCCTCCTCGTTGAGAATGCCGATCAGTTGCCCCTGGCTCATCGCCTCCCCGGGAGTGGGCTGATAAATTTCGTGGGTGAGTTGCTTCTTCCATTGAACTTTCAACCTGGCGATTTCCTTGACATAGGAGGGACGGGACTGCAGGCCCGCCCGGGAGCCGGCCTCGGCCAGAGCGCGCAACGCTTCGCGGGCGTCGGCGAAGATGGGCAGCGCGCCCTGCTTGTAAGCGTCGTGGGGCTTGACGTTGATGCTGATGAAGCGGACCTCGGGATGGTTGAAGCAGGACTGCGACCCCGTGGCGAAGTCGGTCAGGCGCGTGCCCACCGCAATGACCAGGTCCGCCTGGCTTACACATTGAGCGGCAGAGGCGTTGCCGGTAAGTCCGTGCCCCCCCAGCAGCAGGGCGGATTCCTTGCGAATGGCGCCCCGGCCCGCAAAGGTTTCAACCACCGGGATTCCCACCGATTCCGAAAAGCTCTGCAATTCCTCCCAAGCGCCGGAATAATGCACGCCGCCGCCGGCGATGATGACGGGGCGCCGGGCCTTCTTGAGCAGGCCGATGGCTTCCATGACCCGCTGCGGATCGGGCAGCCGGCGCTCAATCCTCCAAACGCGTTTTTCAAAGAGGGCCTCTGGAAACGGGTAGGCGTGCGCCTGCACATCCTGGGGAAGCGCCAGGGTCACCGCCCCGGTATCGACGGGATCGGTCAGGACCCGCATCGCTTCCGGCAGCGCGGTCAGGAGTTGTTCCGGGCGCGAGATGCGATCAAAGAATCGGCTGACCGGGCGGAAGCAGTCGTTGACGCTGACGTCCGCGGAAATGGGGTGCTCCAGTTGCTGAAGGACAGGGCCTTGATGCCGGGTCGCATAATAATCGGAAGGCAGCAGGAGCACGGGCAGATGATTGATGGTGGCGAGCGCCGCTCCACTCAGCATGTTGGTGGCGCCGGGGCCGATGGAAGACGTGCAGGCCAGCGTCGCCGTGCGGTGGGTGGCCTTGGCGAAACCACACGCGGTATGGACCATGGATTGTTCGTTGCGCGGCTGAAAGTAGGGGAGGTCATGGCCGTGCTCATACAGCGCCTGGCCGAGTCCCGCGACATTGCCATGCCCAAAAATGCCGAAGATGCCCGGAATCAGGCGTCGCTGCCTCCCGTCACGTTCGCTGAATTGCACGGAGAGAAACTTCACCACCGCCTGGGCGGTGGTGAGAGAAAGAGTCGTTGCAGTTTTCGCGCGTGCCATTTCTTTGCCCCCCTCGCTTTTCATGTCCTCTATTGCATCTCAATCCGTGCACAACTCTTACGGCCACATGGAGCGAAGCTTTGGAGTGCGGCAGCTTGCTGCCGCTTTTGCATCCGCCAGCTTGCTGGCGGGCAATTATGGGGAATTCGAAATCGCGCGAGCAAGCTCGCGGGGAGGAAAGCGGCAGCAAGTTGCCGCACTCCAAAGCTTCGCTCAATATAGGAGCCGCGGACCTACAAATCAGGTCCGCGCTACACTTCGCTTATCCGATTCCGTGGAAAACTACGGTTTTAATTTCGGTCATCTCTTCAATGGCGTACCGCGGGCCCTCCTTGCCAATACCGCTGCTCTTGAACCCGCCGTAGGGCATTAAATCCGCCCGCCAGAGGGGGGTCCAGTTGATCTGAATCGTTCCGCTCTGAACTTCGCGGGCAAAGCGCAGGGCGTTCTTGATGTCGCTCGTAAAGATTCCCGCTCCCAGTCCATATTTACTGTCGTTGGCAAGCGCAATGGCCTCCTCAATGGAATCCACTGGGGTCACGGCGACGGCCGGGCCAAAGAGCTCATCGCAGGAAACGCGCATCTGGGGCTTCACGTCGGCCACCACGGTGGGTGCGAACACCGTGCCCGTCCTGTGGCCGCCAGTCACCACACGGGCTCCACTCTCGCACGCCTCCTCAATCCAGTTCTCGACGCGCTCGGCGGCGCCTTCCGTAATCATGGCGCTGAGCTTGGTGTCGTCCTTGAGCGGATCACCAACTTTGATGGCTTCCACCCGGGGTTTGAGGGCATCGAGAAAATCCGCGTAAACCTTGCGGTGCACCAGCACGCGCTGGGTGGAAATGCAAACCTGCCCGGCGTTGACATAACCTCCAATGGCGGTGGCGTCGGCAACAGTATTGAGGGCGGCGTCCGGCAGCACCACCAGCGGGCTGTTTGACCCGAGTTCCAGGGATAGTTTCTTGATACCCGCCACCTGGGTGATCTTTTCTCCCACCTCGCTGCTCCCCGTAAAGCTGATCTTCCGCACCCGGGGATCACTGCACAAGGCCACGCCCACGGCCTGCCCGGAGCCGGTAAGGCACTGTAGAGCGTTTTCCGGCAAACCCGCCTCCAGGAAGATTCGGGTGAGCTTTAAGGCGGTCAGCGAGGTCTTGCTGGCAGGCTTGAGGATGACGGCGTTCCCGGATGCCAGGGCCGGCCCCACTTTGTGGGCCACCAGCAGCAGCGGATAGTTGAACGGGGTGATGGCCACCACGATGCCGCAGGGCACGCGCAGGGTGAATCCCATTTTGCCGGTGGTTCCCGCCTGCGCATCCAGGGGCAGGGTTTCGCCCCGCAGTTGCGATCCCTCGAACGCGCATAAGCGGAAGATGTCGGGAGTTCGCCCGGCCTCACCCCGCGATTCGAACAGCGGTTTGCCTTCTTCCAGGCTGATGGTGCGGGCGATGTCCTCGACCTGTCGGGCGAGAAGGTCGGCGGCGCGCAGCAGGATCTGACTGCGCTCGTAAGCGGTCAGCTTCGCCATGGCTGCCGCACCCCTCACCGCCGCGGCCAGCGCGGCTTCAATCTGCTGGGGCGTTGCGTCCGGGATGGTGTCAATGACTTCCCGCGAGTAGGGAGACACCACCTCCGTCAGTTTAGGAGAATTCACCCATTCGCCGTCCAGATACATGTCCATGTTGGAACCCCCTATTCAGTAAGTTCTGTCATGTAACGCCGTGCTTCGGAAGCGAGAAATGCGTCGTCCCCGCCCGCCAGTAACAAGGTGTCACCCATGGCTCGGCACTCCCTGGCGTGCTCGATGCTTTGGCACCCGTGGCCCATGGCTTTCCCGCGCCGCCGGCAGGCCTGCCGAACTGCCTCGACGGCCGCTACGTAGCTCGGATGCGCAAACTGCTTGTAACAGCCGAGGGAAATTGACAAGTCCAGGGGGCCGATGACCACGCCATCAAAGCCCGCGACCTTCACAATGTCATCAATGTTCTCGATGGCTTGCTGGGACTCGATGATGCCGAGGCATAGCATGGCAGCATTCGCTTCCGCAAAGTATTGGTCCGAGTCGAAACCGTAGAGCCCGGCGCGGCGCGGTCCGAACCCCCGAGTCCCCGCCGGAGGGTAACGGCAGGCCTCGACCAGCCGCCTCGCCTCCTCACCGGTGTTAATAAAGGGGCAAAGCACACCCGGAGAGCCCAGGTCGAGAAGCCGCCGAATTTCGTCCGCATCGAAGCGGAGCGGGCGCGCCAGAAGGATCGCCTGGGTTGCCGCGGCGGCCTGCAACATGGCTCGCACCGTGGGCAGGTTGGTGGCGGTGTGCTCAGTATCGACAACCAGCCAGTCAAATCCCGCGCGGCCAAATATTTCCGCCACCGCCGGGTCCGAAAGGGCCAACTGCGCGCCCCAACAGGGCTTCCCGGAGTGAAATTTGGACCTAAACCGGCGGGCTTTTTCCAGTTCCAAGATCATGGGCAGGTTCAACCGATTCCGATCTCGCGCAGATAGGCTCGGGTGCGGCGAGCAATCGGCAGCGGCTTGTCGAATGGCGCCGGAAACATGTCCTGCTCCACCACCGCCCACCCGGCGTAGCCGACTTCACGCAGGGCATCACGAAACGCGCGAAAATCAATCATCCCCCGGGCGGGTTCGCAGAACATATCCATCCCCACGGCCAGGGCAAAGGGAATCTTCTCCGCCGCCACTTTCTTCTGAATCTCTCCATCGATGCTTTTCAGATGGAGGTAGGCAATCCGCTCGTGGTGTTTGCGCAGAAATGCCACGGGGTCACCACCCCGATAGGCATGATGGCCGGTATCGAAGCACAGGTAGACGCGGGTGGGGTCAGTCTGCTCCAGAAACGTCTCAATCTGGTCTTCGTATTCCACGTGGGTTTCCGCGTGGGGGTGGTACACCAGGGTGAGGCCGAAGCGCTCCCTGGCCAGGTCGGCGATTTTGTGGGTGGAGTCAATCAGGCGCTTCCAGACCTCGGGATCGAGCCGACTGGGCGCTGTGGGCTTGCCGGTAAAGAGGTCGGAATAGGTGCCGTCGATCAGCACGAGGTGCCTCGCGCCCAGAGCGGCCAGCAGTTCGCCTCCGCCCACCACCTGCTTTTCCAACTCAGGCCAGGCCGCGGGATCCTCCAGGGGGTCCATCGCAAAGGTGCCGGAGACCTTCAGCTTGCGCCGGTCCAGCTCCCGCCGCAGCACCGTGATGTCTGTGGGCAGGTAGCCGTAAGGACCGAGTTCCACCGCGTCATAGCCGGCTTCCACCACCTCATCCAGAAATCGCTGCCAGGGGGTTTGCCGCGGGTCGGCGGGAAACCACACACCCCAGCTGTCGGGAGCTGTCCCAATCGTGATGCTCATTTGATGGTCTTCCCCCCATCGTTGAAATCCTGCTGAATTGCATCGACCACTCGTAATGATGGCGCTTGCCCCAACGACCAATTAATGGGGGTACTTTATCCATGTCATACTGGCTTGTCAATGTGCTTTCAAACTGGGCCATGGGAATTTGATTGTCAGAGGGTTGGATGTCAGCACGCGTCTCCCGCTCGAAACTCCAGGTGATTATTGCATTCAGATGAGGCGGAAGATATGCTACCGGCCCGAGCGAGAATCAAAAGGGAATCCCCGTTAGTATCCACCGCGGAGTATGTTATGAATCGAGCAGGGCAGGTAAGAACGATCGGAACGGCGTTGAGCCTGCTGTTATGGGTTGGGGGATTTGCCGGAAGGGTGGATGCGGCAGACGCCGATCGGTTGTTTCCCGCCCGCCTCCCCAGTGCTCAATGGGAGCAATTCCGCGCCACCGCTTATTCCCGGCCGGTCACCGGAATCATTTACCGGGGAGAGCCACGCCCGGTTTCAGGCTTGCCCCTGGGAGGAATTGCGAGTGGCTACCTGGACCTGGAAACTGCCGGAACGTTTGGCTACAGCACCATCTTCAATTACCTGACTCCTCGCGGCGGCCCGCTCAACACTCCTTTCCTGGGAATTTCCGTCGGGGGAAGGACTTGGGTCCTCACCACGGGAGAAACCAAACAGTATGATCCCGGGCAGGGTCCGCCTCCCCCACCCGGCCCCTCATTGGCCATCCGAAGGGTGGAGCAGGCAAAGAGCATCGACTATTGGGGGCACTATCCCATCGCGGATGTGGAGTACGAGACATCTGCGCCAGTCTCCGTGGGGCTGCGGGCGTGGTCAGCCTTCATCCCAGGAAATGCTGCGGTTTCAGACACGCCGGGAGCAGTTTTTGAAGTGCATCTGAGAAATCACACGGCAGCAAGGCAGACGGGGACGGTGGCCTTCAGCCTTCCCGGATTCAGCGGGCATCAAAGCGCCCTCGATCCGGAGTGGACAGGCCCGAATCCACGATATGCCAGGGTACCGGCCACCGCCGAGAGGCAATATTTGACTTACCTTCCTCAACACAAGATTGTCCGCGAGGTTATTCAGGGCGACCCCAGTGGCGTCTGGGTGCGGGATAAAAACTGGAAGATGAGTTACGTGCTGGGAGTAATGGGCGGCGAGAATTCTCGAACGGGTGCGGATCTCGGTATCGATGGAAAGAGTTGGAGCGCCATTGAAAAGCAGCTTCCGCAGAGCGTTCCGGAAACAGGGGGCGCTTCACTGGCCGTGGATTTCACTCTGGAGGCAGGGCAAACGAAGACCGTGCGTTTTGTGCTGGCATGGTATGCACCGGAGTGGAAGGGCGATGGAGCCCCGGATACGGCGGGGAACACTTACACGCGCATGTATGCGACGCGCTTTGCTAATGCCCTGGAGGTGGCCCGATCCCTGACCACCAAGCATGAGAATTTGCTGCGACGGATCATCCGTTGGCAGGAGGAGGTTTATTCCACGCCGGAAATCCCCGGCTGGCTTGCCGATGCGCTGATCAACAACCTATCCCTAATTGCCAAGACCGCAATGTGGGCCCAGGCCAAGCCCCCGATTGGTCCCTGGTGCAAGCCGGAAGACGGCCTGTTTGCCATGAATGAGTCTCCGCGCAGTTGTTCCCAGATGGATACATCGCCCAACAGCGCAGTGGGCAATCTTCCCCTGGTCTATTTTTTCCCGGCCTTGGAACGTTCAACATTGCGCGCGCTCAAGGAATACCAATTCAGTGACGGGCGCCCGCCCCTGACGCTCGGCAGCGGTGGGGGTGACAAGGGGTTCTACTTCGAAATGGTCTATCCGGGCCGTGGCTATCAGTTGGTGATGCAGGGCTCCAACTACATGGTTCGCCTGGACCGTTACTGGAAGGTCACGGGGGAAGACGACTTTTTAAAGGAGTTCTACGATTCCGCCCGGCGCGCCACGCGTTGGAGTTTCAGCCTCCGGCCTCCCTACGGCCTGTCACAAATCGTGGCCATGCCCACCGAGGGCACAGACCCCTTACAGGACACCGAATGGTATGAGGACAGGCCTTACTACGGTTACGTCTGCCACCCCGGCGGATACAGGATGGCCCACGCCGAAATGATGCGCCGCTGGGCAAAAAAGCGCGGAGATACGGAGTTGGTCGAAGAGCTCGACGCCTGGCTCGAAGCGGGCGCCCAAGCCTTGGAGCAGTATTTGTGGACCGGCAACTACTATCGTGTCTATTACGAGCCAGAAACGGGGCGGCATATGGATGTGTTCTTTGTCCCGCAGCTTGATGGGCAACTGTTCGCCCGTCTGCACGGTTTGCCCGGAGTCTTTCCTGAAGATCACGTGGAAAAGGTGCTGGAAATGATTCGCAAGGGCTCCAGGGTGAGCAAGCTGGGGATTCCCCCCGCGTATGTGACACCGGAAGGCGCGGCGTGGCAGCCTGACGACCAGAAAAAGTATCTGACCGGCATGTACACCTTTGAGGAATTCGCCACCTACTTTCTCGCCGAGACCTTCATGTACGAAGGTCAAAAGAACTTTGGGTTGGATTTGCTGCATCGATGCCTGGAGGCTTTCTCCTGCAAATATGCTTACACATGGGATGGTGCGAACGTTTTCAGTCACGAAGACGATACCGGGGAGCGGTCCTATGGAACGGACTATTACCAGAACATGTGCCTGTGGGATGTGCCGGCAGCCCTCAAGGGTGAGGACATGTCCGGTCCCAGCAAACCCGGGGGCCTGGTGTACAGAATGATCCAGGCCGGGAAAGGGAATTAGCGCAGCGCGGGGGAAGCGGGAACCCGGTTCGTAGGGGTCGGCGTTCACCTGAATGCCACGTCATGAGGCAGGAAGAACAAGTCAAAAGGCAAAGTGCAAAAGGCAAAATGCAAAAGTGAAAAGTACCTGTAGCGCATCTCCTTTTGAGGTCTGCGGTTCTTACCGTGCAATCAGCGCCAAGTAGCGTGAAGCACCGTGAATCACCCCTCAAGCTTGCGGGCAGATGTCCGATTTGTGGTTGACGCACGGGAAGGACCGCGGACCCCAAATACGGAGGTCCGCGCTACACCTGATTCGACCGGGGCAAGCGAGGTTGAGCATGGAAAGAAACGGCATGGGATTGGGAAAATTCCGGAGGCTCGGAAATACCGCAGTATTTCTTTTTGCGTTCCTGCTCATTTCGAATAAAGCGGTCAATGCGCAGACGCTGGCGTATGACCTGGCAAGTGACTGGAGCTTGAGTGGGGCCCCGCTAAAGGGAATGCCCTTCGGCCCGGATGGCTCCTGGGGAGTTTATTCTGTCCAGCTCAAACCCGATGGGAGCTGGGCCGCGTTCGACCGGGCGATGCACTTTACCGTTTCAAACCCCTGGCTCGAACTTTATGGCATCGATGGCTGGTGGCTGGGAGGTTCACCCGTCGCGCGCAAGCCCATGGTGGGGAAAAATACGGGACAGGGCAATATTCCGGGAAAGCTGCATGGCACGTACTACGACTGGCCTCCGGGAAGAGTGGCCGCATGCGAGTGGCCTGAATCTGATCATGGCAAGGCTGCAAGCACAGTGACGGCCGTGGTTTGGACGTCACCCCAGGCCATGGAAGTGGGCGTTACGGGTGCCATCTGGACGGTGGGGCAGTATCCCGATGTCGCCGAACGGCGGACTCGCCTCATGATGTGGATTGAGCGGGCGTCGAGCGTTGCGGGGGACGCCATCGTATTTCGAGATGTTCTGATTCCGCTTTGGACCGAGGGTTATGATTCCGGCCATCCTGAAACCTTCGCTCAGATCCTCGGCGACCGTGCATGGCAATTGGAAAAAATCCAGGTCGAAAAGGGCGATAGGATCGCCGTCGGTTTCTACTGGGACGACACAGCCTCCAAGCCTGGCTTGAGTGGAATCGATTTTAGGGTCCTCGAACAATCTGCAACGAAGTAGCGGCAGGTAGCGCGCAAGCTATTTCGTCCAGGACTGCCCAATTTCCTCCAGTGACCGGCCCTTGGTCTCCGGAACCATGTACCAGGAAAAGATCAGCGCCACGATGCATACCGACGCGAACACCCAAAAGACCCCGGCGATCGAGTTAAAGCGCTTCTGGGTATATGCGCTCAAGCTGGGAACGATTTGAGCGCCCGCAAAGGTCGCCCCCCACAGGACGATGGAGGCAACCCCCATGGCTTTGCCGCGCAACCGCGTGGGGAAGATCTCCGACATGATCAGCCAGGCCAGGGGCGCGAGGCTGATAATGTAGAAACCAATGCAAAGCATCATGACGATGACCACAAATTTGCCCGTGGCATGGCGGGAAAAGAAGTAGCCCGTCAGGGTCAGGCTGACGGCCATGCCGGAAACGCCGATCAGGAGCAGGGGCCTTCTCCCCAGCCGTTCCACCAGCCACATTGCCAGGATAGTGCAGAAGACATCCCACACATTGAGCACGACCGTCTGAAAAATTGCATCAGAGGCATTCTTGAAGCCAGCTTGCTGAAAAATGATGGGCAGGTAAAAGGTGAGGGGGCTGGCTCCGGTCATCTGTTGAAAAATCGCCAGGGCCGCGGCGATCAGCAGGGCCGTTCGGATGCCGGGCCGCAGCAGGTCGGCAAAAGTCCCCTTGTCCTCTTGTGCGCCTTGATGCATGATTTCCAGTTCCTGCTCAACTCCGGCCGCCGACCGGTAAATCTTCCCCAGCACCTGCCGGGCTTCCTCGATTCGCTTCTTCTCAAACAGCCAGCGCGGGCTCTCCGGAACGAAGGCAAGGCCGATGAAAAAGAGCAGGACGGGCGCCAGTTCATAGGCAAACATCCCCCGCCAATTCCCCCGGGCCGAAAGGAAATAGGAAACTATGATGGAAACGGTGGCGCCTATCACGATGGCCAGTTGATTGATGGTAACCAGGCGGCCGCGCAGCCGCGCCGGCGAAATCTCTGCGATGTACATCGGCGAGGTGACGGAGGCGAGGCCGATGCCGAGGCCACCCACAATGCGGAAAAAATCAAACTCCGTAATGGTTTTGGGGAAGATTGTTCCCACGGTCCCCACCCCAAAGATGAAGGCGGTGCCGACCAGGGTCTTTTTCCTTCCTACGAAATCGGCCAGCGGGCCGCCCACCAGCGGGCCAATAATGCAACCAATCGTGCAGCAGCTCACCGCAAATCCGGTCTGCACGGGGGTTAGTTGAAACTGCTTTTGCAGGAAGATGATCGCCCCGGCCACCACATCGAGGTCATACCCGAACAGAAAGCCACCGACGGCAGCAATCGCCGAAATGATGTAAACATAATTGCGTCGAATGTCGGTCGATTCCTGCGGGAAGCCGGACTCCGAATTCACAATTCCCTCCCCTCCGCAGCGCGCACCGGAGGTAACACTTCCCGTAAAGGTGCCCCAGTGGGGTGAGAGCCCAGGTCAGGGTGGCAAATAAAGTCGTTAATTCGCGAAGTATGTATACGGTATCGGTTTAATTCCTGTCAAGGAATATCCCGCCTGTGCCATGGCCATCCCGATCAAGAACATCGGGACAGGTCATGGCCATGCCGGAGCACGGGCAGGATGCCCGCGGCACAGCATGCCGCAACATCCTTTTGACGGCGAGCCGGAAAAGTGCGGTAGAATCTGCCCATAGGTTTTGTTCAGTCCACGACCATCTCGCGAGGTGACAATGGGATTCCGCAAAGCGCTGTCGATTCTCCTGCTGGCAACAGGTCTGGTCTTTACCGGATTGGGCAGGGCGCAGGAGAAACCCTTTACGATGGAGCAGGTGGTTGACATGGTGCGGGCCGGGCTCGGAAACGATTCGGGAGCAGCATTGATTGCGCAGCGCGGGATTGATTTCACGCCGACCCAGGATTTCCTCAAGAACCTCAAGTCCTCCGGCGCCAAGGAACCGTTTCTAAAGGCGCTGCGAGCCAACACTCCGCTCGGCGTGGAGCAGGTTAATCACATGGTGCGAGCCGGGCTGGGGGATGCGTCGGGCGCGCAAATGGTCACGCAGCGGGGCCTCGATTTCGGGCCCACGGAGAATTACATCCAATCCCTCAAGACTGCCGGCGCCAAGGATGAATTCCTGAAAGCGGTGCGCTCCAAGATGCCCCTGAACCAGGTGCAGGTTTTCGCCCAACTGGGCGCCGAGTCGCCCGTGCAGCGGGTCACGATGCTGGTGAAAGACCGCGGCATCGACTTTACGGTAAAGGATGATTATCTCCAGGAAGTGCGGTTGGCCGGTGGAGACGACGAATTAATCGCCGCGCTCAAGAAGGCCAAGGTGATACCTCCCATGACCGATGATCCTGCCGGCCAAACGCGGCAAACCGAGGTCCGGCAGCACGTGGCGCGCGGAGCGGAAT
>Ga0326728_10021607_pt1 | contig 12069 bp, 9 predicted proteins | sample MB3enrmetagenome_FD_207602 | JGI IMG/M metagenome (GOLD analysis project Ga0326728, IMG submission 207602) | Lab enriched peat soil microbial communities from McLean, Ithaca, NY, United States - MB31MN | ecosystem: Environmental > Terrestrial > Soil > Wetlands > Peat | place: USA: New York... | reverse complement strand
GGGCGCACGACAGGAAAATGAGATGTTGCGGTCGGGGAGGAATCGAGTTAGCATTCTGTAAGCGGTATCCGCTTACAGTAGAGAAGCCGCATTTCACCTATAAAGGAGGGCTCCATGGCAACTCCCAAACTCGCGATCGAGGAACTGCAAGCGAAGGATCACGAACTTCGAGCGGCGCTGACCCAAGTAGGAGAAATGAGACCAGGTTCGCTGGTGCAAAGCTATCGCAGGTGTGGCAAGCCGACCTGTCATTGCGGGCGGCGCGGCGACCGGGGACACGGACCCCTGTGGATGGTGACCCGCGAAAAGGACGGAAAGACCATCACCAGGGCCATCCCGGCTGGCCCGGCGGTGGAGCGCACCCGCGCCCAGATCGAGGAATACCAGAGGTTTCGGGCGCTGACCCGAGATCTGGTCGATACGAGTGAACAGATTTGTGAGGCGCGCCTGGAGGAATTCAAAACGGGGACGCCCTCTGAGCTTAAAAAAAACTCCACTGGCCGCGACCCTGCACGCCGAAGTCGCCGAAGAGATCGAAAGCCTCCTCGGCTCGCAGGCGGTGGGGGAGATTGATCTGGAGGCGATGGAGATGGGCCTGCGGCGCCGGACGCTGCAAGTCGCCGCCCGTATCGTTGAGCATCGGCTCAATGCGGACCACTCCGATTATCAGGGAGGGCAACTGCGTTGCCCCTGCGGGCAGAACGCTCGCTACGTCGATCGCCGGGGAAAGACCTTCACCAGTGTGCTGGGGGAATTGAATCTGGAGAGGGCTTACTACTATTGCGCCGCCTGCCAGCAGGGCTTTTGTCCCCGCGATCGGGACCTGCGACTGGAAGGGCCTCCGCTTTCCCCGGCAGTGCTGCGCATGACCGGCTCGGTGGCGGCGCTGGTCAGTTTTCAGGAAGGGAGTGACTTGCTGAAAGAACTGGCCGGCGTGGAGGTCAACGCCAAGATGGTAGAACGCGCGGCGGAACAACTGGGAGCCGAGATCGCGGAGCAGGAGCAGCACTCTACCGAACCCCTGTCCGAGCGGCCTTCGGCTCCCACCTTGTACCTGGGCATGGATGGGACGGGGGTTCCGATGCGCGCGACGGAATTGCGAGGCCGGGCGGGCAAGCAACCGGACGGCTCCGCCAAGACGCGCGAGGTGAAACTGTGCACGGTTTGGAGTGCGGAGTCACAGGACACAGAAGGGTGGCCAGTGCGGGATGAAGGATCGGTGAGCTATTCCGCCGCCATCGAGAGCGCGGCCACTTGGGATACGGACCTCGAACTGTCCGCGTTCACCCATCGCGTCGAACGGGAAGCTACCCGTCGGCGCTGCCGGGAGGCCACACGCCTAGTGGTGATCGGCGACGGAGCGGCCTGGATCTGGAATTTGACGCAGGAACTCTTCCCGCAGGCGATCCAGATCGTGGATCGTTTCCATGTCAAGGAGCGCCTGAGCAAGGTGGCTAAGAGCGTCTACGGAGAGACGAGCGAAGAGGCCAAGCGCTGGGCCCAGAGGCGATACCAAGAACTGGATGAGGGTCGCTGGGAGAATCTCCTCGCTGCCCTCTTCCGTCACGCTCTTTACTCCCAGCCGGCTCGCGAGTGTTTACAGTATTTGCGGCGCAACCGGCAGCGGATGCGCTATTCGGAGTTCCACGCCCAAGGCTTGTGCACTTCTTCCGGGGTCGTGGAAGCGGGCTGCAAAGGCGTCATCGGCACCCGGCTCAAGCGTGCCGGAATGCACTGGACGGTAAGAGGCGCCAATGCCATCCTTGCCTTGCGCTGCTGTCGCTTGAGCGGGCGGTTCGAAGACTTCTGGGAGCGCCGGAGGCAGGGGACGACCGTGTGAAAATCATTTTCCTGTCGTGCACCCAAATGGGGTACGGCGGCGGGAGCAGGCCAGGACCGGCGCGGTCGATTCCCGGTGGAGCGAAGCGAGGTCCGGATGTTCACCCACTTCTTCGAATTGAGAGTCCAATGAACTCCAGGGCTGGTAGTGTCTCAGTTTCGAGACACGACCCAAGTGCTACTGCAAAACCGGTATCGGCGCCAGGCCAGCCTCGTTCGACTGCCGGCCCACCACGTTGGCAAAGTACTGAAGAAGGGACGTTAGTTTGAGGATGGCCGGCTTCTCGTCCAGCCTGAAGGCTTGCCGGAACCGCAGGGCGACGAACATCAGGCGGAAATACGCCATCAGCACCCTCTCCATGGCCGTGTAGCGCCGTTTGACCTCGCTGGTATGCTTGAGCAGATAGCCTAGGACCAGGAAGTCCCCTTGCAGAGCGGAGAGTAGGCTCGCCCGATCGGCCGGAACCCCCGACTCGACCACCGCCTGGCGCAAGGACCCAAATTCCAAATGGTTCGCTCTGACGACGGACTGGAAGTAACTCTGCTTGAACTCGTGAGCGAGGACCGCCTCGCACGTCACCTGCAGATAAAAAAGAAAGAGCCCTGCCGAAACCACCAAGACGAGCGTTGCTTCAATCATAACCCACTTCCGCCTTCCCGTCCTCAAGTCGATACCATCTTACGAAAGTTCCTTCAAGCAAGCAATAGTACTTTGGTGCTGTCCGGAGTCCTGAAACTCGCTCGCTGAGCCCGAGAACACGGGTCTTGACCGGCGCCGCCGCGGCACGCTGAACGCGGATTGACCAAAAGACGAAAGGCATCCCGGATAGCTTACCCCGAGCTCGCGGGCGGCTTCGCGCAATTGGAGCAGTTTCATTTCTCGGTCCAGCAATCCAGTACGGTTCAGACCTCTCAATCTACATGAATTCGGGCGCCAGGATCAACCCGAGGGAAAACCCAGTACTGGTGTAACGCCCCGGCGACCAACCGGCACTCGTGGTAAGATTCAGGATATTCCGGATGACGCGACTCCGGACGGCCGCGGTCTATCCCAGGCTCGACCGGCGAGGAAAAGGTCACAAACCTTGGGGGAGTGGACGCGCATCCAAAGACTCTACCTGTAGCTCGCCACGTGGCGGCGGGTAGCGGCTTAAAGCCGCCCCTACAATCGAAATGACAGAATCGTACCAAATCAGGAAAGGCACCCATGGTTCGCTCCCCGCATTCGTCCTGTCAGTGACCTTGACTGTGCTGCTGCTCGGTCTTTCGCCCGGGAGGCTGTGTGCACAGAACGCCGGCGGTAACCTGGAAGGCTTGGTGCTTGACCCCAGTGGCGCGGCGATCCCGGCCGTGGCGGTGGAAGCGAGCAGCACAGCCACCGGTCTCAGTCGCGTCACCCACACGGGCCAGGACGGCTTCTACAGCTTTCCGCTCCTACCCGTGGGCGCTTATGAACTGCGCTTCGCCAAGCCGGGGTTTGCCGGAAAGATACTCAGCGGGCTGACCCTCGAGGTAGCGCAAACGTTGCGCGTGACGGTGACGCTGGAACTGGCCCGCGAGCAGACGCTGGTACGCGTGGATACCCAGCCACCGCTCATCCAGACGTCATCGCCCGCTCTCGGCGACGAAATCGACAATCGCCGCGTGGCGCAGTTACCACTGAACGGCCGGCAGTTCTCCCAACTGGCGCTGCTGGCGGCGGGCGCGACCCCGCCCTACCCCAACGGCGCCACCCAGCAGTTCAACACCCCGGCTCAGGGCCTGGGCTTCTCGGTCGACGGCCAACGCTCCGAGCGCAACAACTTCACGCTCGACGGGATCACCCTGATGGAGCCTTTCGCTTACAGCCTGACCGTCAACCCTTCGGTGGACGCCATCCGCGAGTTCCGGGTGGTGGAGAACTCCTACTCCGTCGAGCAGGGCGTGACCTCCGGCGCCCAAGTGGACATTGCCACGCGCTCCGGCTCCAACCGCTTTTCCGGCACTGCCTACGAGTTCCTGCGCAACAGCGCGCTTGACGCCAAGAATTTCTTCGACCTGCCGGCGCGACCTATTCCGCCTTACCGCCAGAACCAGTTCGGCGCCAGCCTCGGTGGACCGATTCGCCACAATCAGACGTTCTTTTTCGCCAACTATGAAGGATTCCGCGTGCGTAAAAGCGTCACCAATCTAACGCTGCTGCCGACCTTGGCGATGCGAATGGGAGACTTCAGCGGCATTGATCCCCAGTCATTGACAGGTGGGCCCTTCCCTACGATCGTTGATCCCGCCACGGGCAAGCCGTTTCCAGGGAATAGGATTCCATCGTTCCAAATTGACCCGGTGTCCAAAGCGATTCTGGCACGCGAGCCCCTGCCCAATCTGCCTGATGCCCCGGCCGGCCAGAACAACAACATCAACGTGGGGCGCTACACCGACGATACGGACCAGCTCACGCTCCGGCTCGACCACCGGGCGAGCGCCACGAATCAACTGTTCGGCCGACTGGTGCTGTTCAACAGCAACAAGCTCTTTCCCTTCGTGCCCGACACCTTCGCGCAGAACCCCTTCGCCCCGCCGGGCTTCGGCACCAACAAGGACGATCGCGGCCGCAACCTCGCCCTGGGCCTCACGTCCGAGCTTCAGCCCACCTTCCTGAACGATTTCCGTTTCGGCGCCATTCAATACCGCGGCACCAAGGAAGCGCAGAACATCCACAGCGGCTTCCTCGAAAGCCTGGGCATTACGCGCGCCCCCGGATCGACTAATGACGGCATCCCGGCCATCGACGTGCCCGGTTACGCCGACATGGGCGATAGCGACATTTTCCAGCCGCAGATTCGCAAGAACACGACGTTTCAGTTCACGGATAACGTGGCCTGGGTGAAGGGTCGTCACACGTTCAGGTTCGGCGCCGACTACCGGCGGCTGCGCCTCTTCTACCTCGTCGAAGACTTTGGCCAAGGACTGTTCGAGTTCAGCGACGGCGCCAGCAGCGCCTCCGGCACGGCGTTTTCGGATTTCCTGCTGGGGCGGCCGTTTCTCTCCTTCGCGCAGGCGGGCAACTCCGGCGGCAACGATCGCGTGAATTACTTCGGCGCTTATTTCACCGACGAATTTCACGCCACGCGCCGCCTGACGCTTGACTACGGACTGCGCGAGGAATTCTATTCGGCGCCGCTGAATGCCGATGGCCGTGCCTCGATCCTCGATCCGAGCGACGCCGCGCGCTTCATCGTCCGCAATGATCATGGCCAGGCAGCCGGCTTGGAGGCCAGCCCGCTCGTTCAGGAGTTACAGCAGAAGTTCGACCTCAGCTTTATCACCTCGCAGCAGGCAGGCCTGCCGCCATCGCTCATCAAGCCGGACTGGGCAGGCTGGGCGCCACGCCTCGGCTTCGCATATGACGTGGGCGGCCGTGGCAGCACCTCGCTCCGCGGCGGCGTGGGGGTGTTCAACTCGCTGGGCGAGCTCGACTACGCCGCGGAAACGCGCCTCTCCGCGCCCCTTACCGAGTTCCTCTTCGGCCTCGATCTCTGCCGATTCTATGGAGCCGGCGCCTGCGGCCAGCCTTGGGCGCCCGCCCAATTGAGCTACGACCTTGCCTACAGCCTCGGCAACCAGGCGCCCGACGCCATCTCCTCGCCGCCCAACATTCGCAACGGCTACGCCTACGAATGGAGCCTATCGCTCGAGCACGAGCTGGCCTCAAATACCATCCTCTCGCTGAGCTATACGGGCTCTGATGCCCACAAGCTGCCGCGACGGGCGCTCCAGAACCAGGGCGTGCCCAACTTGCCGGACGAGCGCCGCGGCTACCATCCGCAGCCCGGTCCGAACCAGTTCGTGCGCGCCACCGACGTGAACTCCAATTACAACGCGCTGGTAGCACGCTTGGAGCATCGCTTCTCGCACGGCGTCTCAGTTGTGGCCGGCTACACTTTCGGCAAGTCGATCGACACCGCGTCGGGCTTGCAGGGCACCAACCAGCCGCAGGACAACTACGACTTGAAGGCTGAGCGCGGCCTCTCCGACTTCGACGTTCGCCAGCGCTTCGCGCTCTCCAGCACGTGGGAGCTCCCTTGGGGGGAAGGGCGCCGCTGGTTGCAAGAAGGCTTCGCGGCGCACGTTTTCGGCCACTGGCAGGCAGCAAGTATCGTGACGCTCCAGAGTGGCCAGCCGCTCACCGCGATCCTGCCCACGGCGCTTAGCGGAACACAATCGAACGGCACTGACCGCCCTGACCTGATCGCAAATCCAAACTTGCCGGCGGGCCAACGCACTCCCGATCACTGGTTCAACACCAACGCTTTCGTTGCGCCGCCGGTGTATTTCGACTCGCAGGGTGCTTTCAGCATTCTTGGCAACGAAGGCCGCAACGTCATCACCGGGCCGGGCATCATCGACTGGGACACGAGCCTGGAGCGCCACGCCCGTTTGCCCGTATTTTCCGAGAGGAGCGAACTGGTTTTCCGCGCGGATTTTTTCAACCTGACGAATCATCCGAACTTCGACCGCCCGGGGCTGATCGTCGGCACGTCGAATTTCGGCAAGATCAGCTCAGCGGAGAATTCGCGCCAGATCCAGTTCGCGCTGCGGTTAAACTGGTAGGAGCACGAAGAGTCAAAGGTCGACTGTCTGGAAGCACGCTTACCTGAACGACCCCGACGGGCACGAGGTGAGTCTGTATTCAGCAGGAGCGAAACGCTTCCAGAAGTTGAGCCGATAACGCAGGAGAACGCAACATGGTCGAGCCAAAAGATTCGAATAACTACAAGGGACATTCTATTCAGCGACGCGCGTTCCTGGGAACGGCGCTGGCAGTGGCGGGAGGCTTCATCGCCTGGGAGAGAGCAGCAGGGGGGAGCCTCCTGAGGCTAGCCAGCGGTGGTCGAGTGGAGTCGCGAGAACCCGGCTATGGCAAGCCGGGACTGGTCACGATCGTCGAGTTTTCTGACTCAGGAAAAAGGAAGGGCAAAATGGAGGAGGAAAAAGTGACCAAGACCGAGGAAGAATGGAAGAAGACGCTGACGCCGGAGCAATTCGAGGTCACGCGCAAGGCCGATACCGAGCGCGCCTTCACCGGCAAGTACTGGAACAATCACGAAAAGGGCATCTACCGTTGTGTCTGCTGCGGGACTGCGCTTTTCGTTTCGGACACCAAGTTCGAGTCCGGCACCGGCTGGCCCAGCTTCTGGGCGCCCATCGCCCAGGAGAACGTCGCCGTGGCGACGGACACCAGCCTCGGCATGCAACGCGATGAGGTGCGTTGCAAGAAGTGCGATGCGCACCTCGGGCACGTGTTCGACGACGGCCCGCCGCCCACGCACCTGCGGTATTGCATGAATTCGGCGGCGTTGAATTTTGTGAAGGGCTAGTTTGCGCCGGAAGTGGGGAACACTGCTTCCTAGCTCGCGCGCTGCTTTTGCGACTCAACGTACTTGCGCAACAGGGCATTGATGGTGGTCTGGTATCGCTTGCCCTGCTTACGGAAGAACGCCAAAACATCTGGGTCAAGCCGGATCGTGATCTGTTTCTTCGCCCCAGGCCACCAAATGGCTTCGTGGAAGAACTTGGCATCCACCTTTGGATTATCAGAGTAGTCGATTTCTTCGTCCTTCAGGGCGTCGACACGATCCCAGTCAGTCTTGGATTGCTTCTTCGAATTCGTTCGCTTCATGCTTATCCGCTTCAAAGATATCAGCCGGATCAATGGGAGCGGCGAGAGGCGCACTCGGTCTATCTAGTCTCCTTTTCCATTCTCCACAATCTCCGGTGGCAACGAGGCACGCCCCTTACTTCACAAGTTTAAATCCCTCTGAAAGTCGAAAGAAGGCAGGGTCAGGCTCTTTCCCGGGTTCGAGGTTGTCAATCGATGCCACCACGTCAAAGCCCTCCGAGGTACGCCTTTGGGACTTCACCACGAGGAAGCTGAGCGACGGCGCGAACCACGCTTCGGGATCGTTTTTCTTTTTCTTGCCGCCGTGATGTATTCGGTAACCCTCGCACTCGACGCCAGAGATAACCTGCTTTCCCAGGAAGTCGTCTGTGACGCGCTGCTTGTCGAATTCGTCACGGGTTATTGGCTCAGGACCCAAGTCCGGGTGCTTTGCCACGTGCCGAATCACAATCTTGCGCCGGAAGTCGATCTCATATGTCACGTTTTGGGGCCGGACGTACAGGATTCCCTCGTCAGTCGCGCCGACCAGAGGCAGCGGACCGGTGGAATGGGCAGTCCTTCGACGGTATTCCGACCCATCCTTGTTCCTCACGTAGGCACCGGCAACGGTGAGGCGTCCGTAGTCCGTCCGAGATTCTTCGACTTTCTCGGCAACGAAGGGAACCCACTGTGTTGGAGCCGGCTCGCGCGGCACAGACTCCTGCCCAAGCGATACGCCGCTGCCGCCCGCCAGCAAGAGCACCAGGAGCGTAATGACCCACGGCCTGATCATTCGCACTGCCCTCCTCCCAGGCCCAACTTGGCCCACATGGCGTCAACTTTGCTCTTGGTCTCGTCGTCCATCACGACCTCGTCCGGCCACGGACGTGTAAAGCCTTCACTCGGCCACTTGCGGGTGGCGTCGACGCCCATCTTCGAGCCGAAGTTCGGCAGTCGTGAGGCGTGCTCGAGCTGGTCGACGGGGCCAAGTGTGAACTGGATATCGCGCTCGGGGTCGATGTGGTTGAACGCCTTCCAGACGACTTCGCGCAGGTTGTGCACGTCGACGTCGTGATCCACCACCACGATGCACTTCGAGAACATGGCGCCCGGCAGGCCCCAGATGGCGTTCATCACCTTGCGGGCCTGGCCGGGGTAGCTCTTGCGGATCGCCACGATCATGAGGTTATGGAACACGCCCTCCGCCGGCATGTGCATGTCCACCACTTCCGGCATCTGCTTGCGCATCAGCGGCAGGAAGAGGCGTTCGACCGCGTAGCCCATCCAGTAGTCTTCCATGGGCGGAGGGCCGACGATCGTGGAAACATAGATCGGGTCGCGCCGGCGCGTGACGCAGGTGAGGTGGAAAGCAGGAAACTTGTCTTCGAGCGAGTAGTAACCCGTGTGGTCGCCAAAAGGACCTTCGGTGCGGATGTCGTCGAGGTCGACGTGGCCTTCCAGCACGATCTCAGCGTTGGCAGGGATCTCAAGGTCCACCGTCTCGCACTTCACCAGCTCAACTGCCTCCTGGCGCAGAAACCCGGCGAAGAGGAACTCGTCCAGATCCTCGGGCAGCGGCAGGATGCCCGAGAGCATGGTGACGGGGTCGGCGCCGATGGCCACGGCAACGTCCATGCGTCTTGTCTTCCCCTGCGCGCCCGGTGGACCCTGTTGGCCTTGCCTCTCCAGCCAGCGGAAATGTTCGGCGCCGCCTTTGTGAACCTGCCAGTGCATCCCCGTGGTACGCTCATCGTAGACCTGCATGCGATAGCAGCCCACGTTGCGACGACCGTTCTTGGGGCTGCGCGTCACCACCAGGGGAAAGGTGATAAAGCGCCCACCGTCCTGGGGCCAGCACTTCATGATCGGAAAGCGCGCGAGCGAGAAGTCGTCGCGCTCGATCACTTCTTTCACGGGGCCGGTCTTGACGCTCTTGGGGAAAAAGGAGCCGAGTTCGGCGAGCTTGGGCAGCATCTTGACCTTTTCCAAGAAGCCTTCGGGCGGTTTCGTTTCGAGCAGGGCCTCGATGCGCGCCGCGGCCTCTTCAAGCGAGCCGACCTCCAGGGCCAGCTCCATGCGCCGCTTCGAGCCCAGAGTGTTGATGACGAGCGGCATCGAATAAGCGAGGCCGTCGCGCGCCGAGCGCGGCTTCTCAAAGAGCAGCGCCGGCCCTCCGGCTTTCGACACGCGGTCGGTGATCTCCGTGATTTCCAGGTCGACGTCCACTTCGACGCCGATTCGCTTCAGCTCACCCTCATGCTCGAGGCACGCGATGAAGGCGCGCAGGTCTTTGTAAGCCATGTCGGAACCCACCTGATAGGATTAACAGTCGACAGTCGGCGTTCAAGCCGTCGACTGTTAACTGTCTATCGAAAACCGCTCTCAAAGGATACAATGATTCAAGAGCGGGTGGGGTTGAAGTTGTTGACTGGTGACTGTCGGTTGCCGAACTGCTTTTGAGGAGCCACGTGTGAAACGACCAGCGACCGGCGGGGACGCAGGATTTCGTCTTCAGAGTGGGCTGGTCGCGTTGGCGATCCTGGCTTCCGCCAGCCTCGTCATAGCCGGCCAGAACCCCAGTCCGCCCGCGGCTAGCGCCCAACCGAACCCCTCTTTGCCTGAGATCGGCACGGAGGAGAAATCGCCCTCGTTCCAACTCCGCGTCGAGCGCAATCTGGTGCTGGTACGCGTCGTGGTGCGCGATTCCAAGGGAAACCCGGTCGGCAATCTGAGGAAGGAGAGTTTCCGGCTGCTCGACAATGGCAAGCCGCAGACGATCTCCGACTTCACGGTGGAAGGCGGGCCGGAGGGCGCCGGTAGTGGCGCCAGACCATCCACCCCGGCAACTCCGGCCGGCCCGGGGCAGCCGAAAACAGCGCCCGCCGCCCACGTGGCCGAACGTTTCGTGGGCTTGTACTTTGACGATGTCCACCTCCCGTTTGCGGACGTGGCGCGAACCCGCAGCGCCGCCCAGAAGTTTCTGGACAACTCGGTGAAACCGGGGGACCGCGTCGGGATCTTCACCTCTTCCGGCCAGGGCAATGTGGATTTCACCGCCGACCGCGACAAGCTGCGCGACGCCCTGCTGCGGCTGCAGCCCCGGCCGATCAACACTTCCCTGGTCCGGGAATGCCCCGACATTTTCCCTTATCAGGCTTATCTGATTGCGCAAACGAGCGATCAGTTGGCATTGCAGACAGCGGTTTACGATATCCTCGCGTGCCAGTGCAACGGAGATGCTCAGTTGTGCTCGATCGCCCAAATGACCACTGAGGCCCAGCTCGACGCCAGTCGGGTCTTTAACCTGGACCAGGACCGGTCGGAATATTCCCTGCGTGCGATCGAGTTGCTGCTACGGCGCATGGCGACCCTCCCCGGGCAGCGCAGCATCGTCTGGGTGTCACCGGGGTTTATGACTCTTCAACTGCAGTTTCGCGTCAGCGAGATCATCGATCGCGCTCTGCGGTCGAACGTGATTATCAATGCGCTTGACTCGAGGGGACTTTACACGGTTGATCCCGCCGGTGATATCAGTAAGCCCCCCAATCCCGCCTTGTTTGGTGACCCGGCCGTTGCCGCTTATCTCTTGTCGATGCGGGTTACGGAAATGAAGACGGACAGCGATGTCCTGGCCGCCGTCGCCACGGGCACGGGCGGGACGTTCTTCGAGAACAGCAATGACTTAGACGAGGGCTTCCGAAGGGTGGGTGCGGTTCCCGACGCCGCCTACGTGCTGGGGTTCTCGCCGCCGAACCTCAAGCGCGACGGCAGGTTCCACAGCCTGAAGGTGCAACTCGTCCAAGCGCCCGGCCTGACGGCGCAGGCACGGCGTGGTTACTACGCCCCGAAGGAATTGGAGGACGCCAACGCCGAAGCCGACGAGGAAATCCGCGAAGCCGCCTTCTCCCGAGATCAGTTGCGGGAGTTGCCTGTCGATTTCCATACCCAGTTCTTCAAGATGAACGATCGGGAGGCGCAACTCGCGGTGCTGACGCATATCGACCCGCGCCCCCTGCGCTTCCGAAAGCAGGATCAGAGGAATCTGGACAACCTGCGGGTTGTCGCCATCCTCTTCGATCCGGACGGAAACGTCGTCACTGCCGAGGAGAAGGTGGTTACGCTGCGGCTGCGCGACACGACGCTCCAGCGCCTTAATGCGTCCGGCATGACTATCAAGTCCAGCCTCAAGGTAGCTCCGGGAACCTACGTGGTCCGCGTGGTGGTGTGGGACTCGGAAGGCAGACAAATCTCGGGGCTGAATCAGACGGTGGAGATTCCTTACTAATGTCGTGTGACACTTAATTGTCTGCAATGGCTAGCGGTCCGCCGCCCTGCTGTGCGGAAAGGCTCAGCCCTTTCAGCCGTCAGCCGTCAGAAATTGACGATTGACGATTGTAAGACAATCGCAAAGGAGCCCTCAGCGCCCGGGTCAAGCGCTACGAAGACAGAGCTCACGGGCGAGCTAGGGGATGCCCTTCAATCGTCAATCGGCAATCGGCAATCGTCAATTTCTGACGGCTGACGGGGCAACTGTCAGTACCTCCCGAACGCTTTTTGTGCGCTTCGATGGCATTTGTCGCTGGCTTTGAGCG
>Ga0326728_10021604_pt1 | contig 12071 bp, 7 predicted proteins | sample MB3enrmetagenome_FD_207602 | JGI IMG/M metagenome (GOLD analysis project Ga0326728, IMG submission 207602) | Lab enriched peat soil microbial communities from McLean, Ithaca, NY, United States - MB31MN | ecosystem: Environmental > Terrestrial > Soil > Wetlands > Peat | place: USA: New York... | reverse complement strand
TGAGCCGGCGATTGCACCTCGGCCATGATGCCCGGGCCGGTACGCAAACTTCGCACGCCCGCAAAGCCGGCGGCCAGAAGAAGAAGTCCCAACACAGTTCCTGCAAACGCGGGACGCTGGAAGAAACTCCATACGGCGGAGCGCGGCGGCACGGGCTCGAGCTGCGGCTCGCGAATCAGCCCTTCGGCCTCGAGTTGCAAACGGATGCGGGCCCAAACCCGCCCGTGGGGTTCTTCCTCGGCCGGGAGGTCGAGAGAGCCCAGCCGGATCGCTTCCAAGTCGGACGCGAGGGCCCGGCAGTCCGCGCAGCCCTCGAGATGTTTGCGCATCCCCGGGGTCATCCCGCCGTCTGGCTCCTGCGAAAGAACGTTCTCCAATTCGTGGCACAACATGGCCGTCGTCCTTATGCCCGATTCAAATTCTCACTTGGCCCAGCACCCGGAACTCCCATCAATCTTTCAAACCGTCCCCGCAGATTCGCCCTTCGCCGCCTGCCGCTGCTGGCGCGCCTGATCGCGCAACGTTTCCTGCAGCAGCTCGCGCAGACGCATGCGAGCTTTGTGCAACTGCGACTTCGAGTTCCCGATCGAGCAGGTCATGATCTGGGCGATTTCGTTGTGCTCGTACCCTTGAATATCGTGCAGCACGAAGACCGACTTATATCCCGGCGGCAACTGCTCGATCGCGCGCTGCAAATTCACCCGATCCACCGAGCCTGTCAACAGCAGGTCCGGCCCGCCAAAGTCTTTCCTCGGCCCACCCGCTTCCTCATCGGGATCGGTCTGCTCCTCCAGCGAAGTTTCGGGCAGGGATTTCTTTCGCAGCTTCATCAGCACGACGTTGACCGACAATCGGTGCAACCAAGTGCTGAATGCCGACTCGCCACGAAACGTCCCAATCTTGCGGAATAATTGCAGGAACGCTTCCTGCGCGAGATCCTCGGCCTCGGCTGTGTTCCCTACCATGCGCAAGCACAATGCGTAAACCCGGCGACTATGCAACTGATAGATGCGCTCAAACGCCGCCGGGTCGCCCAGTTGGGCCAGCCGTATGGCGTCTGCCTCCGATAACTCGCCGGTTTCACTTCGCCTCGTGCGGGGCACTCTACCCGTCAGGACGCTACCCTACTTTTGGGATGCGTCCCTCGCTCCTTGAGTTGTACTTGCCTTCAGCCGGCGTGCCCGCGCAGGCACGTCTTCGGCGCCCTTGCGCCCGTCTAAGTCCGGATCGCGCCCGGGCCCAACTGGGAGGCCCGCCTATTGTCTGCGGAAACCAGACGGACGTCTAGCGGCGTTCGATCACGTTCCCAGGCAGGGGTCTCCCAAGCGCTGCTATTTCATCAGGTTTGCGAGCATGACTCAGCCGGAGTATTGGAACCGGCGTCTATCGGCGATGTCCCGAGAGCGAACGCATCCGTTTCAAAAGTTTCTCTCGAAACACCGCCACCTCTTCCGCCGGGAGGGCGCAAAAGAAAGACTTCAGGACAACCAGAGTCTCTTGCATGCAGGTATTCAGGTCGTAGTCCAAGACTTCCAGCGAGCTGCAGGTCGTTTCCAGGGATTGTTCCTCGCCGCCGACAACCTCCCCGGCGATCGAACAAAACTGCTGCCGAACCTCGGTGAGGGCGTCCTCCAGAGCCGAGAGCTTATGAAAAAACCGGGAGCGTGCGTTGAACAGATTCCTGCCCAGCAGATTGTCCAGGCGAGCGACCTGCTGGGCCGCCGGGCCCCTGAAGTTGGCGGGGTCGAGAGGATGAACGTTCGGCAGGGTGCCGAAGTGGCGGCCGTGCTCCTCCATGACCTGGATCGCGCCCAGCAGGACCTCGGCCAAGCGATCGAACAACTGGGCAAATGTAAGGGTGCACTGGCGAGCCGTCTCGTATCGCTTTTCCGCACACAACGCGAAAGCTTGATTGAGCGTGACGCTCTGAATGAGGTAGGAGTCCTCGAGAAGATCATGCGCGGCGCCGTAGACGCGGCCCGGCTCGCTCGGTAGGCTCGCTCGCCAATCCTCCTCGACCGTGCGCGGCCGACCGTAAGGCCAACTTGCCCCCGAATCACCCACGCCCCACCCCCAAGGCGGGGTATGATACCACATCGTCCGGCGCCACGGGCTTCTTGCACGCGTGGTGGCCGGTGGCTATACTGCCGCACGAATTCCCGGGAAAGGACCGCGTCTTTGCCCTTCGAGCCGCTCGATCAGTACCTGCAACGCCAGAAGAAGCTCGCCGAAATCCAGGCCCTTGGTTTTGAGTCCTACCCGCACCGGTTTGACCCGACCGCGACAGTAGCCGAAATCGTCACGCGGTACGGCGGCAGCAGCGCCACGGAGCTGGAAGAACAAAAGCCGGAGGCTCGCGTCGCGGGTAGAATCATGACACTGCGGCTGCACGGCAAAGCGGGCTTCGCGCATATCGCCGGCGCGGGCGGGCGCGTGCAGGTCTACGTGAAGTTGGACGTGGTCGGCCCGTTGGCATTCCAGTTGTTCCAACTCCTGGATTTGGGCGATTCCATCGGAGTTTCGGGGCGCGTCTTCCGCACGAAGACGGGCGAGCTGACCATCTGGGTGCAGAGCCTGTCGCTCCTGGCCAAGGCGCTGCTGCCCTTGCCGGAGAAATGGCACGGACTTGCCGATGTCGAGTTGCGCTACCGCCAGCGTTACCTCGATCTCATCGTGAACGAAGAAGCCCGGCGTGTTTTCCTGCGGCGAGCCGAAATCGTGCGGGAGTTGCGAAACTTTTTCGACGCGCGGGGCTACATCGAAGTCGAAACCCCGATGATGCAACCGATCGCGGGCGGCGCGACCGCCCGGCCGTTCGTCACGCACCACAACACGCTCGATCTGGAATTGTATCTTCGCGTCGCCCCGGAGCTGTATCTCAAACGGCTGATCGTCGGGGGTCTCGACCGGGTCTACGAGATCAACCGCAATTTTCGCAATGAGGGCATCTCGACGCAGCATAATCCCGAATTCACGATGCTCGAGTTCTATCAGGCCTACAGCGACTATCGCGACCTGATGGCGCTGACCGAGGACTTGTTTGCGGTTCTGGCCCGCGCACTCTACGGGAATACCGTGATCCACTACGGAGAACACGAAATTGATTTGGCCCGCTGGCAGCGGCTGAGCATGCGTGAAGCCATCGTGAAGTACTGGCCGGCAGACGCGGCCCCGCATTCAACCATCGAGGAGTTGGCCCGGCCGGGCGGGCCGCGCGCCGCAGCCCAGCGCTACAACGCCTGGGCCGAGGGCAAAGGGTCGGGGCCAATTGTGGGAATCGAGAAACTGACTGACGGCGAGATCACCGGATCGCTCTTTGAGACCGTCGCCGAGCACAAATTGATCCAGCCGACGATTCTCTATGACTATCCGACCGATATCTCTCCGCTCTCGAAGTGCAAGCAGGGTGACCCTGCAATTGTCGAACGATTTGAGGCCTATGTCGCCGGAATGGAACTCAGCAATGGCTTCTCCGAACTGAACGACCCTACGGAGCAGGAGCGGCGCTTCCAGCAACAGGTGAACCAGGGCGGAGAGGAAGCTCCGAAAGAAGTCGACCTGGACTACGTGCGCGCGTTGGCGCACGGCATGCCGCCAACCGCAGGCGAGGGGATTGGGATCGACCGCCTGACGATGCTGCTGACGAATTCGCACTCGATTCGTGACGTGATCCTCTTTCCCCTTCTCCGTCCGGAGCCGAGGCACGAGGCCTCCGGCCCGGACGCCACGGCGCCCGGCCTACCCAAATGAGATTTGAATGGCTGGTGGCGCGCCGCCACCTTCGCTCGCCGCACCGGCCGGCCGTGCTGCGGCTGGTCAGTTGGCTTGCGACGCTGGGCGTCGCGGCCGGCGTCGGAACGCTGGTCATCGCGCTCTCGATGAACACGGGCTTCCGCCACACGCTCCAGGACCGCTTGCTCGGCGTCACCGCGCACGTCAATCTCTCGCGTCCCGGCGCCGAAGGAATCCCCGATTACCGCGTCCTGGCGCAGCAGTTGGGCCGCACTCCCGGCGTGCGCTCGGCGGCACCCGCGATTTACCTCACGGTCTTGCTTTCTTCCGGCTCGCGCGCGCGCGGTGTAGTGATGAAGGGCGTGGACCCAGCCATCGAGCGGGCGTCGGACGAGGCGCTCCAGCGCGTGGCGGCCGGAGCGGCCGATTTTGCGCCCGACGCGAACGGATTCGATTCGGTGATGATCGGCCGGACCCTCGCGCAGGACCTCAACATCAGCCTGGGAGACTACGTGACCTTGACGAGTCCCGAAGGACGGCTCACCCCTTTCGGGTTGATGCCGCGTTCGCGGAGGTTTCGGGTCTCGGGGATTTTCGATTCCGGATTCTATGACTACGACGCGAACTGGTGTTTCGTGACGCTGGGTGCGGCGCAAGGGTTAGCTGGAGTGGGCGACGTCGTGAGCGTCCTGGAGTTTCGGCTCGCCGACGTGGATCGCGCCGGCGAAGTCGCTGCAAAGCTTCAAAGCGAGGCGGGCCCCGGCTTCACGACCAACACGTGGCAAGACGAGAATCGCGCCCTGTTCCGCGCGCTGCACTTGGAAAAGCTGGTTACCGCGCTCTTCATCAGCCTGATTACGTTCGTTGCGGGCCTCAACATTCTTGTCGTGCTCGCGATGACGGTGAGTGACCGGGCGCGCGACATCGCCGTCTTGATGGCAATGGGTGCGCGCCGGGAACAAGTGCGGGACATTTTCGTTTTGCAAGGCCTGGCGATTGGCGCGATCGGAACCATTGCCGGACTCGCAGCGGGATACCTCGCGGCCTGGGCCGCGGGGACTTACCGGTTGATTCCTCTCGACCCGCAGGTGTATTCGATTCCCTACGTCCCGTTTCAACCGAACGCATTCGATGCAATCTGGATCGGCGCCGCGGCGCTACTGATCAGTCTGGCATCCACGGCCATCCCGGCGCGTGCTGCCGCACGACTTCTTCCGGTCGAAATTTTGCGTTACGAATGAGAGGCGAAAGGGCTGGGTTTGGCGCGGCGCTTGCACCATTATACGTGGCGGGCGGCGGACTTGGCCTGGACGAGAGCGAGCCGCCAAATGGGGCATCCCGGCTATGCTACAATTGCTTTCTTATCAAGGAATTATGCCCATAGGTTGGGGTGTTTCATCTTGGGGCTGCCCTGCTTTTGGCAAGGAAGTGGGCGTTAAAGAGAAAGGTTCTGCCCATACTCTGGAAACGTTGCGCTTCGCCAATCTGTGCAGGGCCACGAGTGAGCGTGGGCGAGCATCAAATCCATTCAGACGGGAACGGGAATCTGGCCGAATGAGTTCCGGGAACTGGCTCGAATGACGCAGACCTCCGCAGCCACGGCGAAGCGTGCCACCGAAGCGAGTGAGCTTTTCGGCGGCGAGCGGCCGGCTGCGGCAGGTGGGGCCGTCATCGAGGCGCGCGAGTTGCGCAAGTCTTACGGGTTGGGCGAACAAGTCGTGACGGTTCTCGACGGCGCAAATCTTTCGGTTGCCAGCGGCGAGATGGTGGCGATCGTCGGGCCTTCCGGAGCGGGAAAAAGCACCCTGTTGCACCTGCTGGCCGCGCTAGACAGGCCAACAAGCGGTACAGTATACTTCGAGTCGAAAGCGCTCGAATCGTTTCGCGAAGCGGAGCTGGCGCAGTATCGCAACAACGCGATCGGCTTCGTCTGGCAGCGGCATCATCTGCTGGCCGATTTTTCAGCCTCGGAAAATGTCGCTATGCCGCTGTTGATAAGGGGGCGGGCCTACGGTGATGCAGTCGCCACGGCCCGGCAGTGGCTCGAAGAAGTCGGACTGGCAGAGCGGGCGGAGCAACGCGCCGGAGAGCTTTCCGGCGGCGAACAGCAGAGAGTGGCCATCGCCCGCGCGCTCGCACATGGCCCGGCCGTCTTGCTGGCCGATGAGCCCACCGGGAATCTCGACGAGCGCAATGCCACCGGGGTTTTTGAGTTGATGCAGCGATTGCACCGGATGCATCGCCTGACCTCCATCCTGGCAACGCACAATTTCACGCTGGCTCGGCGGGCGGATCGCGTGTTCGGGCTGGAGCACGGGGTGCTGTGCCAGGTTTCCGAAACATCCAACTGCCCTGGGAAAGTTGGCTGAGGGGAGAAACGAGCGAACCGTGTTCGAACGCTACACTGAGAAGGCACGACGAGTGATCTTCTTCGCGCGTTACGAGGCCAGCCAGTACGGCAGCCCGTACATCGAGACCGAGCATCTGCTGCTGGGCCTCATGCGCGAGGACAAGGCTCTGGCCAATCGCTTTCTTCGAACGCACGGCTCGATTGAGTCCATCCGGAAAGAAATTGAATCGCGCATCACGATTCGCGAGCGGATCTCCACCTCCGTCGAAGTGCCGCTGAGCCAAGAATCCAAGCGCATCCTGAACTACGCGACCGAAGAGGCCGAGCGGCTCGGCCACAAGCACGTCGGCACGGAGCACTTGCTCCTCGGAATCTTGCGGGAGGAAAAGTGCTTCGGTGCGGAGATTCTGCAGGAACGCGGGTTGCGGCTTTCCGCGCTGCGGGAGGACTTGGCGCGTTCGGCCGGCGAAAAGGTCCCGGTGAACCGGCCGAAGGAAACCTCCCTGCTCTCGGAATTCAGCCGCGATCTGACGCAGGCGGCTCTCGAGGGGCAATTGGACCCGCTGGTGGGCCGCGAACGGGAAGTCGAGCGCGTCATTCAAATCCTTTGCCGCCGCACGAAGAACAATCCCGTATTGATCGGAGAACCCGGCGTCGGAAAGACGGCCATCGTCGAAGGCCTGGCCCAACGCATCTCCGACGGCGACGTGCCGCCGTTCCTCGCCGATAAGCGGATTCTTTCCCTCGACCTTTCGCTCATCGTGGCCGGCACGAAGTACCGCGGCCAGTTCGAAGAGCGGCTGAAAACAATCATGAAGGAATTGATGGAGAACCAGAACTCCATCCTGTTCATCGACGAGCTGCACACCTTGGTCGGCGCGGGCTCCGCCGAAGGTTCGCTCGATGCCGCGAATATTTTGAAGCCCGCGCTTTCGCGCGGCGAGATTCAGTGCATCGGGGCTACGACCCCGGGCGAGTACCGCAAATCCGTCGAGAAGGACCGCTCTCTCGAACGGCGCTTCCAGTCGGTGAAGGTTGCCGCTCCCAATGAGGAAGAAGCGATCCGCGTCCTCCAGGGCGTGCGCGAGCGTTACGAAAAATTCCACGCGGTCTCTTACACGGACGAGGCCATCCAGAACGCCGTCTACCTCTCCAGCCGTTACATCCCCGACCGGTTCCTCCCCGACAAGGCCGTGGACCTGATTGACGAGTCCGGCGCGCGCGTCAAGCTGCGTCAGGCGACGCTTCCGGATGAAGTGGCCGAAGTGCAGAAGCGCGTGAAGTTCATCACGCACCGCATGGAGACGGCGATCGCCAACCATGAGTTTGAGAAGGCGCGCTTTTACTCGGAAGAAGAGCGCAAGGAGAAAGAGAATCTCCGCCAGGTGCGCGAGAGACTGAAGTTGGACGATTCCACGACGGGCGTGGTGACCCGCGAGGACATCGAAGAAGTGGTCGCCCGCTGGACCGGAATCGCAGTCACTTCCATCAAGGAAGACGAACAGGAAAAACTGCTGCGCATCGAGCAGGAATTGCACAAGCGCATCATCAGCCAGGCCCGGGCCATCACGGCTCTCGCCCGCGCCATTCGCCGCAGCCGCGCGGGCTTGAAGGCGCCGGGCCGCCCGGTCGGCTGCTTCTTGTTCCTGGGGCCGACCGGCGTCGGAAAAACGGAAGTCGCGCGGCGGCTGGCGGAATTCCTATTCGGCAGCGAGAAGTCGTTGATCCGCTTCGACATGTCCGAATACATGGAAAAACATTCCGTGTCGAAGTTGATCGGCGCGCCTCCGGGCTACGTCGGCTATGAAGAAGGCGGCCAATTGACCGAGCGCGTGCGGCGCACGCCCTATTCGGTGATCCTGCTCGACGAGGTCGAGAAGGCGCATCCGGATGTGTACAATATCCTTCTCCAAGTCTTTGAAGACGGGCAGCTCACCGACGGACTGGGGAATACGGTGGATTTTCGCAATACGATTCTGATCATGACTTCGAATCTCGGGGCCCGCCACTTGCAGAAACGCCAGACGCTCGGCTTCCAATCCGGCGCCGACGAAGCAGGCGCGAGGAGTATGGAAGAAATGGTTTTGGGCGAGGTCAAGCGCGTCTTCAACCCGGAGTTCTTGAACCGGCTCGACGAAATTATTTTGTTCAATCCTCTGGCCGATGATGATCTGTTGCGCATCATCGATTTGCTGGCCGGCCAGATCAACGATACGCTGATCCACCGCCAGGTGCAGATCGTCCTGACACCGGAAGCGCGGCAGTGGATCCTCGAAAAGACGTGCGGGGATCGCAGTTACGGCGCGCGCCCGCTCCGCCGGGCGCTGCAAAAGTACGTTGAAGACCCGTTGTCGGAAGCCCTGATTCAGGGGGGCCTGCAACGCCCGGCGACATTGGAAGTCTATGTCTCGGGCGAAGGGCTCGGCTTCCGTCCCGTAGTGGAAGCAACCCCGGTTACCCACTGACGAATCCAAAGCGCACAGGCCGGGCCTCCGGGGGCCGGCAGGGAGCAGGCCATTTTGTCTTGGGGGGACGCGGCCTTGAGGAGTCGCGCGGCCGCAGGTAAACATTTCTGCTTTCGGATTCTGGCGTGGACGCTCCTCGTGTATCCGGTGGGGATGGGAAACGCAATTGCCCGTCCCGTCCCTCCTCAAAATGCGCAGGAAGCCCCAAACCCGTTCTATGTCGAGCGCATCGACTTCGAAGGCAACCGCCGGATTCGTAGCGAAACGCTGCGAGCGCGGATTTTCACGCGCGATGGGGACCCCTACAAACCGGACGGCCTGGAACGGGATTTCCGAGCGCTGTGGAACACCGGGTATTTCGAGGACATTCGCCTGGAAGTGCAGGACAGCCCCGACCATCCGAACGGGAAGATCATCGTCTTTTATCTTTCCGAGCGGCCGATCATCCGCCGGATCGAATACAAGGGGCTGAAATCGGTCGCCGAGTCCGACGTCTTGGACGCGTACAAGGATGCGAAGGTCGGGCTCTCCGTCGAAGCCCAATTTGATCCCACGAAAATCAAGAAGGCCCAGGTGGTGATCCAAGAATTGCTCGCCGCCCACGGCCACCAGTTCGCAACCGTGAAGCCCACCTACGAAAAGATCGCCGCGACAAACGCCGTCAAACTTGTCTTCGTCGTGGACGAAGGGCCAAAGGTAAAAATCGGCAAAATCATTATTCAGGGCAATCAGGCCTTTTCCCACGACAGGATTATTCGCGCCATGAAACGTTCCCGCCCCTATGGAATCCCGCTCTACTTCAAGTTCATCCCGGTCATGTCCAAAACTTTCGATCGGGACAAACTGGACGAGGATCTCGAAGTGGGCATCCGCGACCTCTACCAGGACAACGGCTACTTCAAGGTCGTGATCCCTGACCCCATCGTGCAGACCGTCGAAGTGGACCGCCGCGGTGTTCCGGGTCCATGGCCCGTTGTCGGAAGAGAGCACGGCAAGGCCACCAACATTACGATCAAGATCGAAGAAGGCGACAAGTACCGGATGGGAAAGCTCGTCATTCGCAGCGCGGACCCCGATAAGGGGCTGACCATAAAACGTGCGTTTCTCGAGAGCATATTCCCTCTTCACACCGGCGACATCTTCAGCGTGGGCAAGGTGCGCACCGCGGTGCAGAATTACACCAAGTTCTACGGACAATACGGGTTCATCAATTTCACCGCCATTCCCTCCGAGGAAATCAATGAGTCGGCGAAGACGATTGACCTGACACTCGATTTTGACGAGGGAAAACAGTTCTCCGTTCGCCGTATCGAATTCTCGGGAAACACGACAACGCGGGACAAGGTCATCCGGCGCGAGTTATTGCTCAACGAGGGGGATCTCTACAACAACCACCTCTGGGAAATCAGCGTCCTGCGCCTGAATCAATTGAACTACTTCGAACCGATCAAGCCCGAAAACGCCGAGGTCAAGCAAAACGTCAAGAACAGCACCGTGGATATCACGTTGAAGGTCAAAGAGAAGGGAAAACAGTCCATCAGCCTGACCGGGGGCGCCAGCGGAATCTCGGGGACTTTCCTCGGCCTGACCTACCAGACCAATAATTTTCTCGGGCTGGGCGAGACCTTGACCTTCACCGCGCAGATCGGAACGATCCAGCGGGAATTGATGTTCGGATTCACCGAGCCCTACCTTTTCGACCGGCCGATCTCGACGGGCTTCACGATCACCGATAGCCGTTACAATTTCGACCAATCGCGCGAAACTTCGCTCCTGCTGGGCGAAAAGGTCGAACTGAGTCCGGACATCGCGCAGAATTACAACCAGAACAGCGCGGGGTTCACAATTTTCGCCAGCTACCCGATCAAGCGGTTTTCGTTTACGCGGCTCGGGTTGACCTATGGTTTCACAGCCACGAGCATTCAATCGTTCAGCACGGCATCCACCGTCCTTTTCGACGCGCTGCAATTCCAGCAGCTTGCCGGGCCTTCCGCGCTCTCCGGCATTCATTCCAGCCGCATCGCGCCCTCGCTGAGCTATAACACGGTGGACAATCCCTACAATCCGACCCATGGGAAGAGTTTCTACGTTCAAGGAAGCTTCGAAGGCGGCCCGCTGGGCGGAAACGTGAAGGCCTTGACCGCAACCGTCTCCACGTCCTACTTCCGCCCCAACTATCACAAGCGCAATGTGATTGCGATGCGAGCCGTGGGGGCGTTCACGACCGGGTATGGGGGACTCGAGGTGCCGCCGTACGACCGCTTCTACCTGGGCGGCGAAGATACCCTGCGCGGCTTCGACGTACGCACCGTCTCGCCGGTGGTCTTCATCCCTGTGCTTTCGAGCACGACTGTGGAGTACTATGATCCGCGGGTGCTGGGTTCCACGGGGTCGCCCGTTGAGGTGACATCTCCTCCGATCCCAATTTTGTCCTACCAGATCGCGTTTCCAGGAGGCGATACCGAAGGGTTAGGCAATTTTGAGTATAGAATCCCCATTGTTGGCTCCTATGTCGGCTTGTCGGTTTTCACGGACGTCGGGGTGTCTGGCGCATTGCTGCCGGACCAATTGGCACTGAGCTCGGTCGGGATGCAAAACATTCAGACCAACTTCTCCCAGGGCGCCGCTACAATCGGTCAATTGCAGACGATGGGGCTGTCGCAACTCGAGAACTTGTCGCCTTTGCAGTTAAGCAAATCGCTTGCGATCCAGTCCGGAACAAACTTCAAGCTGCGCGCCTCTTCCGGAATTGAAATCGTCGCGAATCTGCCCATTGTGCACGCCCCGGTCCGGCTTTATTGGGCGTATAACTGGGAGCGGGAAGCGCTGGCCGTTACCGCGCCCGAAACACTGTTTAGCGTAGGCCCGCTGGCGAACATTGCTGCGGGCCTGCCTCCTTATGTTTACCAAAGCCAGTTTACTTGCCCTACGTGCCCATTGACGACATTGGGAACGAATCGGCAGCTGACGGAGTTCTACGATCCCTTGAAGGTTCTCCGGCTGACGGTCAGCCGAACGTTTTAGCGCACTGCACTTGCCGATTGTAAACGACGAGCGAAACACAGGGGTGAACGTCTCGTACTCGAACTTGGAGGAGTGGGAATGAAGTCGCGGAAGCTCTGGCTTGTACTCGCACTCGCGTGCACGGCGGTCACGCTGGGCTGCAGCTCTCCTACGCCCGTGTCGGTCACGATCAGTCCGACCACCGCAACGGTCCTCGTCTCCAACGAGGAACAGTTCACGGGAACCGTCGCGGGATCCACCAACACGGCGGTGAACTGGTGTGTGGTCGTCACGACCAATGGGAAATCCAGTTGCACGGCCGCGACTGCAAGCACGGCCAGCGGCAATGCCATTCTCGGCACGATTAACACGAGTGGTATTTATACGGCTCCAGCGCTGATCCCCAGCCCCAACAGCGTTACGGTCACGGCCACCGCGGCGGCGAATTCCGCAGCCACTTCGAGCGCCACCGTGACCATCGCTTCCGGGATTTCGGTTACGGTCAGTCCCAGTTCCGTCAC
>Ga0326728_10021603_pt1 | contig 12071 bp, 11 predicted proteins | sample MB3enrmetagenome_FD_207602 | JGI IMG/M metagenome (GOLD analysis project Ga0326728, IMG submission 207602) | Lab enriched peat soil microbial communities from McLean, Ithaca, NY, United States - MB31MN | ecosystem: Environmental > Terrestrial > Soil > Wetlands > Peat | place: USA: New York... | reverse complement strand
CCCCGGGGGCTCAAGGTTTCCGATCAGCAGATGGCTGAACTCCAACTCCGGAGAGACCGATTTCATGGCGATTGGAACTATAAACTCCTACCCAGAAGTTGACACACTTATTATCTGATAATCGCTTCGGATTCCGAAAGATATTGGAAGCACGTACAAGAATATTTTGGCGACTTCTTGAAATGCAAAACCGACGTCCTCTTCCTCATCAAAGAACAGCCTTCGAAGGAGAGCATCCAGAGGAAGATCTTATCGGCGGACATCATCTACGTCGGCGGCGGGAACACCCTGCAAATGATGTGTATCTGGCGGCGTCTACGCGTTGACACACTTCTCATATCGGCCTACGAAAATGGAACGGTGCTCTCTGGAATTAGTGCAGGCGCGATCTGCTGGTTTGATTCCGGACACTCCGATTCGATGTCTTTCTTCAACCAGGCCCGTTTATGCTAGCGGGACGAGATCGGTTCTCGAAAGTCGGCACCGCAACTGTGACGGCGAGCCGGTTCCGTGCAATTAATCCGGCTGACCCCAAACGGGGGTGTCAGGGTTTGTCAGGAGTAAGCGGCCGAAGGCCGTCAAAGGCTCTTAAATCCAGAGTCTTGCGCCAGCAGACGGAGGCGGCGGCTTCCCACCCAGGGGCCGTCTGCGACAGCCTGGCAACCGGTCGGTTTGCTGGGGCCGAATCTGTCGCTAGGGCATCGGAATCGGGTATAGAATCCTTGTTGAGATTGCCATGACTACCCGTCGCCAAATCCTCAAGAGTGCCCTCGCGCCCATGATCGTTCCCAGCGTGGTGCTCGGCCAGCGAGCGGGGGCCGTTGCGCCCAGCGACAGAATTGTCTTCGGCGGTATCGGCATCGGCTCCCGCGGTGGATATGACCTAAGCAAGTTGCTCAACTTCCCGCAAGCGAGATTCGTTGCAGTGTGCGACGTCCGCAATGAACGGCGCGAACAGGTGAAATCGATTGTCGACCAGAAGTACGGTAACCACGACTGCCAGATGTACGACGATCAGTACGCCCTGCTCGCCCGTCAGGACATTGATGCTGTGCTGATTGCGACTGGCGACCGCTGGCACACTTTTCTCGCCATTATCGCCGCGCAGCACGGCAAGGATGTGTATTGCGAGAAGCCGTGTTCCATGTCGATGGAGGAGACTTGGGCGCTGGCCGATGCGTTCCGCCGATACAACCGGATCTATCAGGCCGGCTGTCAGCGCCGCAACGGCGCCAATTTCGAGCTTTGCAAGGAACTGCTCAGGTCCGGCGCTCTGGGTAAGCTGGAAACTCTCTACGCCAATGTCGGTCCGTCGGTCAATTGGGCGCCTGTGCCCAGCCGCGACTGGCTCGCTCGTGAGGAGCTGCCCACCAAGCAAGTCCTCGATTGGGAGCGCTGGCTCGGACCAGCGCCATGGCGTCCTTACAACTCTGCGTATGTTCGCGGCGACTGGCGCAATTATTACGATTTTCATGGAGGCGGCATTCTCGAGTGGGGCTCCCACACCGTTGACCTATGTCAATGGGCGGCAGGATTCGATGACACGCAGCCAGTGGAATACGAGCCCGTCGGCACCAATGTCGGCCCCTACAAGGTGCTCTGCAAATATGCGAATGGCGTGAAACTTGTCATGCGCGATGACGGCTGGGAAGGCAGCTTAAAGACCGGCTCTTGCAGCTTCCGAATAGAAGGCGACAAGGGCTGGGTGGAGACCGGCGATGCCACCCGCATCGAAAGCTCCGAAAACATCAAGCCGCTCCTGCGGCCAACCGAGCCGGCGAGTCTCGCAATTGTGAATCATATAGACGATCTGCTTCGCTGTATCAAGACGCGTCAGTTACCGCGCGCAAGCGCAGCAGCGGCGGCTAACACGCACATTGTGTGCCACGCAGCTTTCATCGCATACCAGCGCGGCAAGAAACTCACTTGGGACCCCGAAAACCGCGAGTTCACCAACGACGATGTCGCAAACCGGATGCGTTCGCGCGCGCTGCGCGAGCCGTGGCGAGTCTGAGCCAAGGAGATATTACGATGCAGCAAACCACACAGCCCGTACCCGCAGCACAGGCGGCAAAGCCGGAGCCGCCGGCGCCTCCGCCCGAGTTTCAGGAGGGCAACATCGCCCACATGGATGCGGCTGCTCTCGTCCGCATCCTCACTGATGCCAGTTCACCGGAATTCCAGAAGGCAAAGGTCTGCCAGCGGATCGGCGAGCTTGGGGCAAGAGAAGCCGTGCCGGCACTAGCGTCTTTGCTCAGCAATGAGCATTTGAGCACGTACGCGCGCTACGGCCTCGAGCCGATCGCGGATCCATCAGCCGATGACGCTCTGCGTGCCGCGTTGACGAAGCTCAGAGGCAATCTCCTGATAGGCGTAATCAACTCGATCGGGAAACGCAGGGATGGCGAGGCGAGTCCTGTTCTCGCCAAGATGCTACACGGAGCTGACGCTGATGTCGCGCGCGCGGCCGCTTCGGCGCTGGGTCACATTGGCGGTGTGTCTTCCATGCAGTTGCTGCAGGCTGCCCTGGCGAAAACGGAAGGGATGACCAGAATGGCTGTAGCCGATGCCGCCCTCGTGTGCGCGGAGCGTTTGCTGGCGGGGGGTAATCGCGATCAGGCTCTGGCTCTTTATGCCTCGCTAAGCGCTGCCGACATACCTAAGCCCGCGCGTTTGGCTGCAATGTCCGGCATCATTCGCGAGGAAACTTCCATCAACCGGCCGCGTTAAGATAAGGCTGGTCTGCTGCACCGGCTCGAATTACGAGCATAACTTCCTCGCTATGACCCTCTTTGACAGCGAATCGCTGCCGAGCTCCTACGAGCGTCTGGAAGACGGCGCTGTTCTGTTGCGAGGCTTCGCGCGTTCGGAAGCGCCCGCGCTGCTCGGGGAAGTGGCACGGATTGTGCAGTCCGCGCCCTTCCGCCACCTAGTCACGGCCGGCGGTTACACCATGTCTGTCGCAATGACCAATTGCGGCCGCGTCGGTTGGGTATCCGGCCGCACCGGCTACCGTTATACCCCCACGGACCCTGATACCGGTGTGCCTTGGCCTGGGATGCCCGAGACGTTCCAGGACCTCGCCGTGCGCGCCGCCGCCGAGGCCGGGTTTGTCTACTACGATCCCGACGCTTGCCTAATCAACCGCTACGTAGCAGGCGCCAAACTCGGCCTCCATCAAGATCGTGATGAGAAGGATGCCTGGGCTCCGATCGTGTCGGTCTCACTGGGCCTACCCGCCGTATTCTTGTGGGGCGGCAAGCGCCGCTCCGATCCGGTGCGTCGCCTGCACCTCGCAAACGGTGACATTGTAGTGTGGGGTGGTCCCGCACGGTTCGTCTATCACGGCGTCGCTCCGCTCAAGGACGGGCAGCACCCGCTGACAGGTGCCGCTCGCATCAATCTTACGTTCCGAAAGGTGTTCTGATATCTTCGCCAGCCCGGACCTGTATCGCTCGTGGGTTCTGGGTGTTTGGGAATTTTGGCCAGATTCGTCCTCATAAGTCGGCATGGCGTCGTCCAACCATCCGTAGAAGTTTTCCGACAGTTTTGGGGCCGCCCGTTCCCAGATCGCAAGATCGCGCTACGGTTTCAATCTGGCACGCGCTTCGGCGTCCGCGAGCCATCCGCGGCGCAGTCTTTCCGGCGGTACGCTTGAGAGGTAGGGCTTGATGTCGAGAATCGGGGTCCCTTCGAGCATGTCGATTCCGCGAACGCGGAGTACCGGGCCCTCCCGGCCGAGCAGCTCGACCACTGTCAATCCGATCGGATTCGGACGTCGCGGTGAGCGGGTCGCGAACACGCCGTGCGGCCGGTCGTCGCTGGGCGGCGTTCCCACCAGGCTGAATCCTTCGGAGCGATCGAATGCCCAGACGACGATCAGGTGAGAAAAGCCTTCTATATCCGTAAGGCCAGCTTCAAATTCTGCCAGTATCTCCAGAACCCCTTCGGCCTCGTGCTTCGCGCCTAATCCTTTCGGAATCTTCCGAGTATCCTTGTAAGGACTTTTTACATATCCGATTGGTTGCATTGAAAACATAGCGACCCCATCTCCGTTCCCACGTACTTCTATGCCATTGCTGCGCACCTGCCCGTATGACCTCCGCACGGGCCATCAATCGTGCACAACCGCCCTGCGCAAAATGCGAAACCCCCAGGCGTCGAGGGACAACACCGGTAACGCAGGAGCGGCCGGCTTACTGCCGTCGAACCTCGGCGTCACGTCTTCAAACTGTCCAACGGCTTCGACCGTGCCAAAGAACGGCCGGCTGGAGCAGTTGATGGCGACCAGAAACTCCTCGCCTCCGCCGCGGCGATAGAACGTCAGAATTCGATCCGGATCCGCATTGGGAATCCAGATGGTCTCGCCTTGCTGCAATGCGGTGTGGGACCGGCGGAGCGCTATCATCTGGGCATACAACTTCGGGAACTCGGGCCTGCGCTCCGCTATGGTCCAGAAGACAGGCAGTCTTTCAAACAGGGCTGGCGCGCCGGACTCGGTTGTGTCGCCGGCCTCCATGCCGTTGTAGAGCATCGGCACGCCATCGAGTGTAAAGACTAGAACGGAGGCGGCTAGCGCGCCGCGTTCCCCGAAGCGCGCGATGGCTCGCTTTTCATCGTGGTTGTCCGAGAAGCGCATCTCCATGGCCCCTTTCGGATACTGCGCCCTCGTTTGGCCCCACTCCGCTCTTAGCGCCGCGGCCGGCCCACCGTGCTCGAAAACGTCCGTCAAGATACTGTGGAAGGGCCAGGCGTAATCCAGATCAAAGGCCTTCACCAGCAATTGCGGCTCGTGGGCTTCTGCGATCATGATGATGCCGGGCTTGATCTGTTCCAGCTGACGGCGCGCGTCCTCCCAGAAATCCACCGGCACCATGAAAGCCACATCGCAGCGGAAGCCATCCAGATCGAAATCGCGAACCCAGTACTTCAGCATGTCGAGCATGTATTTCCGCAGCTCGGCGTTGGCGTAATTCAGCGCGGCGACGTCGGCCCAGTCCGGCACAGGAGAAATCACGTTGCCGCTGGCATCGTGCTTGTAGTACTCCGGGTGCTTCATCAGCACACCATCCCAGGCCGTGTGATTCGCCACGATATCAATGATCATCTTGAGCCCGTGCGCATGCGCTTCTTGCACCAGGTGCTTGAGGTCCGCGGCAGTGCCGTAGTCCGGATTGATGGCGTAGTAATCGCGAACCGCGTAGGGGCTTCCGAGCGTGCCCTTCTTCTTCATTTGTCCGGGAGGATGAACCGGCATGAGCCAGAGAACCGTAACGCCGAGTTTCTGAAGCCGGGGAAGCTGAGCCTCAATGCCGCGAAAATCGCCGCTCGGCGAGAATGTGCGGGGATAGATTTCGTAGATCACGCCGGATTTCACCCAGTCGGCGCTGGGTCGAGCGTTGGGCTGCTGGGCTGAGCCCAGTGAGACGAGGAAAAGTGCGGCTACGAGCTTAGAGCGCATAGTTCAAATCTATACCGGACAAGCATTAACGGGACGAGTGCGATCCGGAGTTGAGGCTGCACCAGTTCGGGCCAATTAGTACTGCGAAGTCGGCCAGCCGTCGGCCAACTTCCGGATGGCTTGATCCTGGACCAATCCGGTAATCGGAGCATGGCGCAATGAACCATCAGGCGTAGGCGAAGCCTTTCGGCTCAACTTTGGGGCACCGACACCAACGCAAGTCGCGCGACGGCTGCTATCTAGCCTCCAACCTGGGACAGGCCTTTGAGACGGCTTCCGAATTATCGAGATAAACAGGCCGATAAATCTGTAGTATGGGCTTGTCCGGGAGTTGATCGCTTGGGAACAGATATCTGGGAGTTTCGGCAAGCAACGACATCCACCGCCTTGTTCGGTTGACTGCGAATTATCGGTTGGTCCATCAGAGATCGACAGCTAGATGGCAGCACCCCAGCAACGATGGCGCGCGTCCGCAATCAGACTTCCTGTCGTGCCGAGCAGAGAAATGCACGCTCAAATCCGCCGGTCGATTTCTGGATCCGCTCCAACGGAATCGTCAGCGACAGGCGAAAGTAACCGGAGCGTCCAAAGCCGGTGCCTGGGACAGCAAGCACGCCTTCTCTCGCGAGCAATTTGGTGAACGCAATGTCGTCGGGAATGGGGGTCTTGAGGAAGATGTAAAACGCGCCTTCGGGGCGCCTCACCTCATATCCGATGGCCTCCAGCGCGTCGCAAAGAACGTTGCGCTTGTGCTCGTAGGGCGCGGCGTCCACTGTCTCATCCAGCGTTTCCAGCATCACTCTCTGCCAAATGGCGGGGGCGTTGATGAAACCCAGGGTGCGATTGATGAAGGCGCAGGCAGCGCGGAGATTTGCGGCGTCATCGAGTTGCGGCGAAAGGGCCAGATAGCCAATGCGCTCGCCCGGCAGCCCGAGCGATTTTGACCACGAGTTGCAGATCGCCGTATTGGCGATGAACGAGGCCACTTCAGGCTGGCGCTTTCCGTCATAAACGAAGGACTTGTAGGGCTCGTCGCTGATGACGGCGATGGATTGTCCTGAGCGCGCCAGAACCGCTTGCAAATCGCGCAGAATGCTTTCCGGGTAAACGCGGCCGGTGGGATTGTTTGGCGTATTGAGCAGGATGGCGCGCGTGCGCGGAGTGATGGCCGAGGCGATCCGCTCCACGTCGGGCAGAAACGTTACGTCGGTTTCTACCGGGACCATGCGGCCGCCGTGATTGGCAATATAAAACTGATACTCGGGGAAGAAGGGCATCAGGACGATGACTTCGTCACCGGGATCCAGAATCGACTTCAGGATCACGTTGCCGGCGCCCGCCGAGCCGACCGTCATGAAGACGTCTTCCGCCGTAAAGCCCAGGCCGGTCTCTCGGCGCAATTTGCGGGCAACGGCCTCGCGCACCTCTGTGTAGCCGGGATTCGGCATGTATCCGTGCGAGCCAGGAAGATTGCTATTCACGATATTCCGCAAGGCATCGAGCACGGCGGGTGGCGGCTCAACGTCGGGATTGCCCAGCGAAAAATCGAAGACCGCCTCGGCTCCGCGCTCATGCTTTAACCGGACGCCTTCCTCGAACATGCGTCGAATCCAGGAAGCGTTCTCAAGTTGTTTGGCGATGGTCTTTGCAACCGGCATAGACGTAACCTGCTACTTCGTTAAGAGCTCTTCGCTCGTCACCAGATTGATGCCTGCCGCTTGCAACCGCGCCATCGCGGCATCCAGGTCGGCAAAACGAAAGATGAGGATCGCCTCGTCTGTGCGCGAATAGGGAAAGGCATACATATACTCGATGTTGATGCCGATGCCGTCCAGCGCAACCAGAATCCTTGTCAATCCTCCCGGACGATCAGCAACTTCAACCGCGAGAACCTCGGTGACCTTCACGGCGAATCCATGCGTCTCGAGAATCCGGGCAGCCTTCTGCCAGTCCGAGACGATCATGCGCACAATGCCGAACTGCTGCGTGTCCGCCAGATACAAGGAGCGGATGTCGATGCCTTCCTCCGCCAGCAGGCGCGCAGGCATGGTGAGGTGCCCCGGCTTGTTTTCGACGAACATCGAAATCTGTTGAATCCTCATGCGGTCCGCCTGTCGATGACGCGTTTTGCCTTGCCTTCGCTGCGCTCGATTGAATTCGCCTCGACCAGCGCAACCCGCACGCGAATTCCCAGAACGTGATCGAGCGCGCTCTGAAGCTTCTGGTGCAGCTCCTGCAACGCTCCGATCTTGTCGTTGAACATCTGCGGCGTTACCTCGACCTGCACTTCCATCTCGTCCAGTCCCTGCACGCGGGTCAGCACGATCTGGTAATGCGGCAGGGTGCCCTCTATCTCGAGCAGCGCGGCTTCCACCTGGGATGGAAAGACGTTGACGCCGCGGATAATCAGCATATCGTCGCTGCGCCTTCCGATGCGGTCAATGCGCCGCAGGGTACGGCCGCACCCGCACTGGCCCCGCAGAATCGAGGTTATGTCGCGCGTGCGATAGCGGATCATCGGCATGGCCTGCTTGCTCAGAGTGGTCAACACCAGTTCGCCCTCACAGCCATCCGCAAGCGGCGCGCCGGTTTCGGGATCGACAATCTCCGGATAGAAGTGATCCTCAAAGATGTGCAAGCCTTGATGACGCCGGCATTCGCAACCGACGCCCGGCCCAATGATCTCAGAGAGCCCGTAGATATCGAATGCCTCGATGCTGCTCATCTTTTCAATGTGCTTGCGCATGGATTCGGTCCACGGCTCGGCGCCGAAAATCCCTGCTCGGAGCGGCAGTTCCTTCATGTCCACGCCGAGTTCGGCTGCACGGTCAATCAGGTGCAGAAAATAGGTGGGCGTGCAGCACATCGCCGTTACCCCAAAATCCCTCATCAGCATGATCTGCCGGTCGGCATGGCCGCCGGAGGTTGGGACCACCGTCGCCCCTAGCCCTTCGGCGCCGTAGTGCGCGCCCAGGCCCCCGGTGAAGAGACCGTAGCCGTAAGCGACCTGCATGATGTCGCCGCGATGCAGCCCGCAGCCGGCGAAACAGCGGACCAGCACCGAGGTCCACACGTCCACATCCTTCTGCGTGTAGGCCACCACGATGGGTTTGCCCGTAGTTCCGCTGGAGGCGTGGAGGCGGACAACGTCTTTCATGGGGCTGGCGAAGAGCCCAAATGGGTAGGTGTCTCGCAGGTCGCTCTTTTGCGTAAAGGGCAGCTTGGCAATGTCGTCGAGCGAACGAATATCCTCTGGCGCCAGTCCGCGCTCATCCATGCGGGTGCGGAAAAGTTTGACCCGCTTCCACGCGAGCGTAACCACCGCCTGCAATCGCTTCAACTGCAAATCGCGAAGCTCGGGGAGGGGGGTGTAATCCGGCACACTGGCGGGATGACATTCGGATGCGGCGGTTTCAAACATTGCGTTCATTGATCTCGTCCGAGGGAAAACGCCTGGAGACTCGCGGCGTGCAGTTTTTCGGGCAGGTTGCGCTCAATAGCGGCGGTCCATGCGTCCGCCGGAAATTGCAGATGGCGGCTCAACACGCCCAGCAGGGCCACATTGATGCTTTTCTTGTTGGGTAGGCGGGATTCGTCGATCTGCGAGGGTTCAATGAGAATGCCGCCCGGATGCAGCACCGCCTGGTTCACCGCGATCTGATCGGGCGCGATCACCAGCAGGAAATCCGCCTCACCGTCCGGCACCATGGGGCTGAAGACGCGCTCGCCAAAGCGCACGTCACTGGAAACGGAACCGCCGCGCTGGCTCATCCCGTGCAGTTCGCTCTTCTTCACATCCACCCCGGCGCTGAAGGCAACGTCGGCCAGGATGTCAGAGGCCTTGATCACGCCCTGTCCGCCCAGTCCCGCGATCACCACGTTAGTCGGTTTGCTGCTCATTGCACCTCTCATACTCGCGGATCGAGCTGGCGGCCAGCAGACAGTTCCGGCGGGCAATGACCACAGAAAGCTCCGGCGTTGCCAGGCAGGTTTGAATCAGCGTCTTCAATTTTTCCGGCTCCGTTGCGGGATCGGCCACATGGACATTGCACACCCCCAGCGAGCGCGCCAAATCCTCAAAAACCACCTTGCCGGTTTTTGCATGAGCCAGAGTGCGCCCGGTTCCCGGATGCTCCTCCATGCCCGTCATGGCCGTGGTTCCGTTGTCGAGGATGACCAGCACATGGCCGCTGGCCGGAGGGTTGTAAACCATCTCGACCAGGCCGGTAATGCCGCTGTGGACGAACGTGCTGTCGCCGATGACGCTCACCACTCGCTTGGCTTCCTCGGGCGGCAGCGAGTGGCGCAATCCCAGACCCACGCCGATGGCCGCGCCCATGCACACCAGCGAATCCATCGCTTCGAAGGGCGGCAGAACTCCCAGGGAATAGCAGCCAATATCGCCCGCAACTATGCAGTTCAGGTCCTTCAGAATCGTATAGACGCTGCGATGCGGACAACCGGGACAGAGAGCCGGCGGCTTGCCTGGAGCGCGTTTCTGTTCCGGCGAAGTGTCTTCGTCCAGAATGCGGCGCACGCGGTTGGTATTCAGTTCGCCGAAGCGGTACATCTCCGGCTTGCCTTTGACCGCAATGCCTGCGGTGCGTGCGGCCTCCACCAGGTATGGATCACCCTCTTCGATAACGGCACACGAATCAACGCTCGCGGCGAACTCGCGCATCCGCTCGATGGGGAGCGGATAAGTCATTCCAAGCTTCAGTACGCTGGCCTCCGGCGCGGCCTCGCGCACATATTGGAAGGCAACGCCCGAGGTGATGATTCCCAGCGAAGACGAACCGGCGACCAACTGGTTCGGCCCCTCGGCGTCGTTCCAGGCGGCGATCCCGGCGAGCGTTTTGCGCAACCGCAGATGCGCCGGCTTGGCGTAGGCCGGAATCATGACGCGAGAGGGAAAATCGTGTTCGAAGTGCGGTGTGCGCGGTTGCGGAATCGCCACCGTTCCGCGCCGGACAAGAGTCTTGGAGTGGCAGACCCGCGTCGTCATGCGCAATAGAACCGGCACTTGCCAACGCTCGGAGACTTCGATGGCGCGCAGGGTGAACTCGTAAGCTTCCTGGGAGTCGGAGGGCTCAAGCATGGTCACGCCTGCGGCCAACGCATAGCGCCGATTGTCCTGCTCGTTCTGGCTTGAAGCCATCCCCGGATCGTCGGCCGAAACCACCACCAGCGCCCCATCGAGCCGGATATAGGCCACGGTGAACAACGGATCCGCAGCCACATTCAGTCCGACGTGCTTCATGGTGACAAGAGCGCGCGCTCCGGCAAAAGCGACGCCTACACCAACCTCCAACGCCACTTTCTCGTTGGGAGCCCACTGAGCTCTTCCGCCCAGAGTTGCGAAGGTTTCCAATATCTCTGTCGAGGGAGTACCCGGATACCCCGTGCCGATTTTCACCCCGGCGTCGAAGGCGGCCATGGCAACAGCCTCGTCACCGCTCAGCAAGGCCAATGCATCCTCTTGCTGAAGAGCATTCACGCTAAGGTCCTGTGCAATCTTAGTCAAAAGCCAGTGTACATGATGGAGGAATTTCCCCGTTCACTTCCCACAGAATTGCCTGATTGACCCCCAGGGCCAACGTTTGAAGATGCGACCATCCCCCGCTTCCGACCACAACATCCCGCGCATTGACGAAATGGTTGATCAGATCTTTTTCAGACAGTAAACCGTACGACACGGCACGACAAAACAGAGGCCCGTACAAGCGAAATAGCGTCCGTCAATGTCGCACATCGGGCGCTATCTGAATGGCGGAAACATCCGCCCGTTGGAAGCTCTGGTTCATCCACGCTCGCGCCGCGTCGTCCGGGCTTCCCCTGGCGACACTACCCGCAGACCGCGATACCGATTACATCGTGTGATCTAATTAAGAGGAAAAAAGACTATCTCTGCGAACAGCCATGGACCTCCAATTCGATCAGCGCGAGAAGGAAGGGATTCGGATTCTCGATTTGCGAGGGCACCTGATAATAGGCGATTCGGAAGCGACCCTGCGCACTGCGATGGTCGCGCTGGCGGAAGCAGGGGCTGTGAACGGCCTCCTCAATTTCGCGGGCGTGAGCGAGATTGACGACGATGGACTGGGCGCCTTGGTGTTCTCTCACGCACGGATTGTGAGATCCGGTGGGGCGCTGAAGCTGCTTAATCTCATCCCGCTTCATTTGAGCCTGATGGTCCTCACAAAGCTGGACACGGTATTTGAAGTTTTCACAGACGAGCAGGAAGCGGTGAACAGCTTCTTTCCGGACCGCGAGGTTCGGCACTACGATGTTCTCGATTTTGTTCAGGAGCAAGAGAAAGGTTCAGCACCCGATCTTCCGAAGTGAGCGGCGTGCCCGCGACTTCGTCCAGGATTCAATCCGCGTGGTCACCCATGTCGAATGCCGATATTGCCTGATAACAGGTGCCACTTCTATGGGCTCTCAAGACAACCGCGCAGACCCTGACCCGAACCTAAGCAACGGTTAACCCTCCCTTCGCAGTTAAGCGGAGTTTTCAGACGAAGCTGGCGGGTTGGCGTCAATAAGGCCTTGGCCATTAACAAACATTTTCAGATGTGCTTGTAGTGGAGACCTAGCCTCTAGGCAGTCG
>Ga0326728_10021602_pt1 | contig 12071 bp, 2 predicted proteins | sample MB3enrmetagenome_FD_207602 | JGI IMG/M metagenome (GOLD analysis project Ga0326728, IMG submission 207602) | Lab enriched peat soil microbial communities from McLean, Ithaca, NY, United States - MB31MN | ecosystem: Environmental > Terrestrial > Soil > Wetlands > Peat | place: USA: New York... | reverse complement strand
AACCGGGCGAGGTAATTCAAATTGCTGCCGCCGACGTTCGTAAACAAGCCGCCGATGATAATCCGGCCGTCAGGCTGGATGGCGATGGCTCGCACCGAATCCGCCGGACCGAAGTTGGTGGTCGGATTGAAACCCGTGTCAACGGAACCATCCACGTTGAGCCGGACCAAATGGTTGTAAGGCATGCTATTGAAGGAAGTGAAGTCCCCGCCGAGAATGACCTGGCCATTGGCTTGCACAGCCACGGCGTGAATGGCGGCATCGCTGCCGGTCACCCCCTGCCCGACATTAAAATTGGGATCGACAGTGCCTTGGAAACCAGCGGAATTCGTCGATGCATTCAAGCGGGCGATTCCACCGCTGGGGACGCCGTCGAAGTTGGCGAAGTTGCCGGCGATATAATAGGCCAGGGTGTTGGGCTGGCTGGAAATCGCCGCGGGCAGAGACGTTTCGGCGACGGCGAAGATCGTGCTGTCGGCTCCAGAGCCGGGGTCAAAGGTCTCATCGACGGACCCATCCAGATTCAACCGGGCAATGCCCCCTCGATTGACCTCATCGACCTGCGTAAAGTTACCCGCAATCAGTATGGACCCATTGGTTTGACCGCTGCGCGGAGTTTGGCTCAAAACTTGAAGGACGGTGCCGTTCGCACCCGCCTGGTTGAACAGAAAACTGCTGTCAAAGGCGCCGCTGGGATTGAGCCGGGCCACGTAATAGAACGGATATTGATTGAAGAAAGTAAAGGCGCCTCCCGCCAGAACGCTGCCATCCGGCTGCAAGGCCAGTGAATTAACATAATTATTAAAACCCGTCCCGTTCAGGGTTGTCTGATCGACCGCGCCGGCCGGAGAGTTGACCAATTGGGGGTCGAGAATGGTCAGGGTGGCAAAGACGGGGAAATTGCTGCTGATCGCAGTGGGGCTGCCGTTATAAAGCTCCAAAGTGACGACGCGGTTGAACGCGTTTGTCGTGCCTTCGTTGGGCGTGTAATATATCGGCACGACAAAGTTTGCGCTTGTTTGCCCTGATTGAAAAATGAGCGCTCCGCTGGCCGTTCCATAATTCGTGCCCGCCAGAGCCGGCTGGTAATTCGGCCCGAGCAGGGCGGCGTTGGTGTCATTGAACGTCGTATAATCGACCGAGACGGGCCCCGTCGTGCCATTGGTGCGGATGACGGTAATCAGGGCCTGGCCGGCGTTTTGCATAATGTTGAAATTCGGGGCCGCAAAGTTGAGCGTGCCATAAGCATCGATCTCCTGGATGGCCAGGACGGCGTTGCTTGGGGAAGTCAGTATCAAGCTGGCGTTGGTCGTGTTGCCAATATTGGTCGCATTGAACAAACTCAAATTCACCGTCTTCAGCCCCTCGACGATGTTGTCCTGCAAAGTCTGAATGCTCATCGTCTTCACACTGACATCCTGGTTGGTCCAACTGAGGGTGTTGGTGACACCGGTGTAATTGATGCCGTTGGTGCCGGTGCCATTACTGGTGCCGCACTGCACCTGTAGCTCTCCCGCCGCTCCGCCGCTCCGCATCACACCCACGGTCGCCACCCCGCCCTTGTCCACGCTGTACGTCGGAGATGTGAAGCTCAAATGACCCGCCGAGAAATTCCCGTCGATGATGGTGACCGTCGCACTGGGATAAAGAAGTGGCGGAATGTTCTTATCCAAGACCCCGCCGGGATTGGGGTCATACAAAAACACGTGAAATTGTGTGGTCGGCTCCACGGCGTACTGTTTGGTGATCGGAATAGTGAAGGTGGCGCTGGTCGCCCCGTCTTCAAATGTCAACTTGGTCAACGAGCTGGGAGGAGTGTTGGAGGGGCTCCCGGTGTAATTGACGCCGCTTTCGGCCGTGCCATCCGTGGTGCAGTAATAAACGGTGATCGTCCCGAAGCTTCCGTTGGTTCGAAGCACGGTGATGGTGACATTGCTTGATGTGTCAATGGCCGTGTAGTTGCTCGCGCTGAACCCCACTTCCCCCGGAGGAAAATTGTTGTTGAGTATTTCCAGCGTGGCGCCGGGCAATCCCAGGGCCGGGTAGGTCGGGATCGGGACGCCTCCGAGCACAAGCAGGCCCTGGGAATTGACGTTCAACTCGGAAAGACCGGCGAACAGATTCTGCAGGGCTGCCGTGTCATTGTAAATGTTCAAATGCAGGAATGACGAATTGTTATTGTCACCGGTGGGTTGGATGTTGGTGTTATATCCATAATAACCGTCGGACACCCTCCAACCATAGGTTCCCCACGGCACGATAGAACCCCAAACGTTATAAAGCTCGTTGTATAAGGCCGTGGGGGGGGGGACCACACTGAAATCCGCCGCGGTGGCGGCCCCCGGACCCGGGGCGTTCAAGTTGGTGCCCAGGGTAAGCTGGGCCGGACCGAGACTGCCATTGGTCCGCAGGAGGGTTACAAAAAGACTGTTGCCGGTGTCATTCACGGTATAAGGATTTTGCGTCAGCGTCATATTGCCCGGACAATTGCCGATTCCACCCCCGCTCGTCTGCGGGCCTGGGGTGGGGGCGCCGATGAGCCGGGTGATATTGATTTGGCTGTGAATGGCATCGCGGGCATTAACAGCGCCATAAAATTGATCAACAGTGCCCCCCCCGACATTGGTGAATGAACCGCCAACGAGAATGTTCCCGTCGGGCTGCAAAGCAAGGGCGCAGGCTATGTTGACAGGGTCATTATAAGACTTGTTGATAAGGCCGGCATATTGGTTGTAAGACGTGTCCATGAAGCTGGTATCAAGCCATCCATTAGTCAGCAGGCGCGCCACACCCAGGCGCCGGCTCGTGTTAAAGTTCCTGAATTGGCCGCCCACCAACACGTTTCCATCGGCCGGTTGGAGCACAACGGAATAAACAACCCCGTCGGCGCCGCTGCCGGGAACAAAGGCCGTGTCCAGCGATCCATTGGTGGCGATCAAGGCGACGCCGCTGCGGCTGACCAGATTATAGTTCTGGAAGGCCCCGCCAATGAGAATTTCGTTGTTCGGCTGGATCGCGACGCTATAGACAACGTCGTCCGGCCCTATTTCGGGATTGAAGGACGCATCCACCGCGCCGTTGGGCAGCAACCGCGCCACATAATTATAAGTGCCGCCATTGACGGAACTGAACGCGCCGCCAAGGATGATATTGCCGTTGCCGTCCGTGGCCACCGTCTCCACCTCCTGGTCCGTCCCGTAGTTGGGGAGGCCATTCCCCGTGTTCGGCAAGAAAGTCGGGTCCAGGCCGCCGCCGGGCAGCAACCGCGCAATATGATTGCAGTTGGTCGTGTTGTAGGAGGTGAAGTCCCCGCCCACCAGGATGTTGCTTTTGGCATCGACGGCCAGCGCAGTCACGGGACCGTTGAATCCGAGACCGGATTTAAAGCTCGTATCCAGCGAGCCGTCGTAATTGAGCCTTGCGATGTTACTGACGAGGATGTTGGGCAGGCCGTCGTATGACGAAAACCAGCCGCCGATGATAATCCGTCCACTGGCGTCAATGGCGATGGCATTGACAGTGCCTCCATAATTTACGCCGGGCAGTTGGACGTTTTTATTAAAATTGGGATCCAGAAAACCGTTGGTTAGCAGCCGTGCGACACTGTAAACGGACACGTCATTGTAAGAGAAAAAAAGCCCGCCAATGACGGCCTGTCCGTTGGTTTGGATCGCAATCGCATTCACCGAACCCACATCCACCGGACCCGTCGGACCCGGCGCGCTCGCGTTCGCCCCGGGCTGTTGATTATATGCCGGGGCGGACGAAGAGATATTATCGATGTTGAAACTCGTATCATACGCGCCACCCGGCTGCCCCGTACAGTTAATCGTCAGAATCGCGGAAGAGACGTTCCCAATGAACCCCGGAACGGTTGCGCCACTGTTCCCCGAACGGTCACCCTCGGTCTCGAACAATTGCACAATCATATCCACGTCGAACTCGACGGCGCCATTGGTAAAGATGGGGATGGCAATCTCCCCGTAAGGGTTGTTCGGCGGCAAAGGCCCGATGGTAAACGATCCAATATAAGGCTGCCCCGCCGGCCAGACGCTGAATGTGCCGACCTCTTCAAAACTGGGGTCCGGCGGCGTGCTAACGGGCACGCCAAAATCGGGGTAAGTCACTCCCTGATTTGTATAATAAGAAGGAACGGCGTAATCAGAGTCGGCGACGGTCGGGAACCGGTGCCACTGAAAAGCATTGAGGGGAGTGCCGACAGCGTTGACCACACTTGCGCAATCAATCGTATAATGAACGGTATAGCTGGCGCCCGCGGCGGGATTACCCGTTAAAACCGCATAGAGATAGGCGCTTGTGTTGGTCGCGCTGCTGCCATCGGGGACTCTATTGCACCGAAATGTGGCCCTTTCCAGATTGATGGTGACATGATCCCCCGGGCCGGTGTTGGTGGTCAGGCCGACGGCGTTGCCCACGTAATCATTGGGATTGCCTTCGAAATTCAGAATGTCCAGATACGCATACGGAGGATTCGAATAGTTCGATGAAAGCGTGAGCGTGGGCGGGGTGATCTCCGAGTCCTCGTTTGGATCGAGCACAGGATTGGTCAAAGTCAGATACACGAAGGAATTGACTCCGTAAAAGTAATGGTTTCCAGGCGTCCAGTCCGGCCCGGGAAGATTCGTGTCTGTCGGATTGATCTGCAAATAGACATCCCGGCTCATTTGGAAATCGTTAAAAGTCAGGTTCGTGGTAATGGCCACATAATCAAGCCCGTTTGAGGCCGATGCCGTTGTATTGGTGACGATTATCTCTGGAAGACAGAGAACTTGGGTGACGGAAATCACAATGTTTGAATTGTTCGTGGTCGTCACTGAGTTCGTCATGCTTACGCACGGGAAATTCGTGAAGAAATTTGTCGGATTGAGCCCTGCCACTCCCACGAAATTGGTCACGACGGGGCCATTACTATTGCCAGCGGGGCCGGGTCCTGTCAAATTATAGTTGGTTTGTGTCGTCGTGAAGTCATTCCAACTTTGGAGCTGAACGACCTGAGGCAACCCTCCAACGTCGTTTATCTCTTCAAACAGATTCAAAGAAGCAATGTTGGTAAAATAGACGTTGGTGAAGCCGATGACCTGACCGGGGCCGCCGAGCGAGTTGGTAAGATAATTCGTGGTGTAGATGTTTGTGACGACATAATTCGTTTCGAAAAGGTTTTGATAAGTCAGATTCGTCACTGTCAGTGTCACTTCGCACTTGCCGGTAAACCCGCCCTGGCGGGTCACGGTGATGCGGACGTTGGGGTCGCCCGACCCATTGAAAAGGCTCTGAGCGACGGAATTAGGAAAATAATCCATATTGAAAGGGAGATAGTCGTCATATTCGCCGGCAAAATAAACCAAGGTTGAAAACCCAAAGGACCCGGCAACCAGGCTCGGACGCCAGTTGAGAACGACGTGGCCCCGCGCGTTCAACCCCGTGGAGGTGTTCCTGGCTCCGTCCACCTGGACAAGGTACACCGTGCCCACGGTGACGGGGAAATCAACGCGGCTTGTCACCCCCCCGCTCGGATCATTCTCATTGGATGCCACCTGTGTCATATTCGTAAATGCCACAGTTGCGCCGGATGTCAGACTGTACACAGCCAAAACGGTGTCCAGTTCGGCTCCGGTATTTGGATCGGTGCTGTTGGCGGTGTTGAAATCCATCGTGGTCGTGTAGGGGGCGGTCCATAAATACCAGATCGAGGCCTGCGCGGGATTGTTGGAATACGGAGCCGGTTCGCCGGATTCCGCCGTCGCGTACAAATTGGTGCCGGTGACGGTCCCGCTGGAACCGATGATGCTTTGGGCGTTGGCCACATCGTCGTTCGGCGGGGCCGGTTGGGCATGGACTTCCATTGCGGTGCCGGCGCAAAAGGCGGCGGCGAGGCAGAGGGGCATAAAAAGCCCCCCCGCCTGCTTCAAAATCTTGTCGTGAAGTGTAAACATAACGTCTAACGTGTTCTCTCTTGCTGCTCGTGTGCGCGTCTTCATTGGCTCTGCAACAGCACAGCGCCAGACTCACCGTTTGTGCCGAGGAAAAATCCAAAACCTCCGCCTCCGCCCTGATTTTGCAACACCACTCCGTCCATCTTCACGGACGGGCTGCCTTCGGCAAGTTTCAACTGGCCGGTGAAGCTTCCCACCGTTGGATTGATGCTCAAAGTCAGGTTGTTGGCGGAATACTTGAGCTTTCCATTATACGCAACCGGGGTGGTCACCGCCGAAACCAGGCCGCCGCCGCTCAGAATGACCGCTGGATCCGTCAAGGAAAGACCCGAGGAATTTTTGCCCGGCATGACATAGGGTGCGCCAGCCAGGTTAAAGGTATTGGTGAACCCGGCGGGATAATAGCGGTCTTTGCTGGCGGAAGCTTTGCTCCAGAAAATCGGGTCGCTCATGGTGATGCCGGTTGCCTCACTGTTTTGGAAGGCAGTCCATCCAGAATCACTGTATTGGAAAGAAACCCATCCCAAAAGGAAATCCTTGCCCCCGGCAACATAAGTATAAAACGGCCAGAGTCCATTGGTGGAAACTGGAACCGACTGGCTGAAAGCGTTCCCGTCGGCCAGCTTGCCCGCGACCGACAAAACGCCCTGCTTGCTGACGGTCAGAGACCCGTAACTGTCACCGCCCGGCACACTGTTCGTCCCCCCATTGGTCAAAACCATGGTGTATCGTCCCTCGTAGGGCGAGGGATTTTTCGCCGTCCAAACGGGTTCCAAATCGCCCAGTAATTGGGCGGCCCAAGTTCCATTGCTGACTTGGCCCTGGACACCGGCCCTCCCGTCAGTCGTGTTCACCAATTGCAAATTGACGGTCAGTGACTGGCTCCCGTGTTTTGCGGTGGCTTTGGCGGCGCCGGAAGGGTTGAATTTGTTGGACCCGGAACCGCTGAATGTATAATTGGCCGGCCCCATCAACAACCGGCCGGAAAAAGCTCCATTCTTGCTGAGAGTGAAGGTAAAGAAGCCGGAATTGGCCGATAAAAGCTGGTTTGTGTCATAGAAAAGACCGTTATAAGTGCCTTTGACCGGGGCGACCGCCTGCTTGGCAAACCCGGCGGTGTTTTCAGTCACAAGCGTGACGGCGGGACATTCATTATTAGCGCCGTAAAGCCATGCCCCGCCGGCCGGGTTCAGGGGGAAGGGGTTGTTGTCGCCAGGATAGTCGGGATCTTGATTCTTGACCACGGCGTCGCTTACAAGGCAAGCCTGGCCGTTCGATTCATTGGTAACCCACGTGCTGCTGTTGGGACCCCAAAAATTTGACACCCAAACCAGGCGGCCGGGATAAGCACTGGTCACCTTGTCGATGGGAAAGTTGCCGTCGGCAAAGTAGATGGTGAGGTTGGTGTCGATGACCAATCCGTCTCGATAGTCGGAATAAGACAATGAGCTGGGGTCCAATTCCAAATAATCCACATACAGGCCGTTGCTTGTGCCGGCGCCGCTGAAATGCAACTCAGCCCCGGCGGACTGGCGCGAGAGAATCAACTGCCCGATGACAACGTTGTCGGCAAAGCCATCCGCCACATTCGTATAATCCCCCCTTCCAGCCCAAATGTGTTGGGCGATGGTGGAATTTGCGGCAATGGTCTCGATGGTGGTGCCAAAAAGATCGCCGGTGGCCGGTTTGACCGGCAGGTTGAATCCATCGGTCACCTGCCAAAAGTTATTCAACACATTGCTCGTGGTGGGTGTATTGGGGACGAAATCGGTGATTTGACCGTCTGAGGTCGTTTGCAGCGTCAAACTGCCGCCGAGATTGGTCAGGGAAGAATTTGTAACGCCAATGTTTACCGCGGAAAGAATGAGATTCCCTTCAACAACCATGGAATTCCTCTGGTTGGTCACCAAGCCCATATCCAGGGTTTGAGCTTCAATTGTCATGGAACCGCCGTTGGAGGTCGTAATGATGCCGTCATTTTCAAAGACCCCGGACTGGAGCAGGATCGTTGTCGCCTCAATTTGTCCGAAGTTGCCAATGCCGGAGATGGCATAGCGGCGGTCCACCGGCGATATCTGGTTTGTGGTCGGGTCAAGCCCCAGATCGAGCACATTATCCACCGCCAAAACGCCATTGTTGCTGACCACAAGTTCTTTCAGCACAGGCACATTGGTCCCGGTGAAAGAGGAGGCGTTCTGCGTGAAATGATTGCTCGCATTAATGGTTAAATTGGACGTCTCGAACAGCGCCTGGTTGATTACGGTGAGCGGATCCTCCACATCGATGGATTTTTGGCCGGTGAGAGCCAGATTGCGGACCGTCGGATTGAAACTCCCTTGCAGGCTTTGATCGACGACCAACAGGTGGAAAGCCAAACTGTTGGTCACAAAGGCGTTTGTTTGAGTAAGATACCAATTGGCTGACCAGGCAAACAAATCACCCCGAAGCCGGGTGAAAGATTGAGGAAAGATGTTGGAGACGAGCAAGGAGCCGTTCGTCGCGCCCAGTGAGGCATTGGCTGATCCCCAGTCAACGGCAGTCGTCGCGCCGCCGGCCAGGTTTGTTGCCGCCAGCGTGACCAGTCCCTCGGCGCGAATCCGCGCGTCCGTCAAATCCACCTGGCTGCCTTCAATATCGATCCGCGCGGGTTCCGCCGTGGGATCAGGGATGTCCAGACCCAGCACCGAGGCTCCCAAATCTTGAGAAGGGAAGACGCCATTGAGGAGTTCCGGATCCCAACCCACTTGCACGGCATAGGAGGCGACGGTGTAGGCCTCCCCCGGCGGGGTCGTGCTGCTCAATATATATGTCCCATATGCCCCGCTCCCGGTAATAAGGTTGGCGAGGTTCGCCGCTTTCGCGTCACTCGGATCGTTTTCCGGAACCGCCAAACCCCATTCAATGGGCGTCTTCGTTAAAACTTCAAAATAACCGGGCCGGGCATAATCGCTCAGCCAGGCCGTGTTGGTGAACATGGTGACGTTATTGGAAAATGCGGCGCCATCGTCCAACAGGAAGATCGAACTTGACACCGGCTGCCCGCTGATCACGTCCGTGCAAGGCTCGCTGAATTGGACAATGGCTTCCATCGCGTTTGGATCAAAAACTTCGGGGGTGCCTGTGGCCGGAAGAACATTTACGAAATAATACAAGCGATTGCGATTGGGGTAAAACTTTACCTGTGCCGCAATATTGGAATTCGCGAAGTTCGTGTTTACACACACTATGTTGTAGTAGATATTTGAAGCACTCACGGGATAGGAATATACGTAAGCCGCGAAACCGTTGAAGTTCGGCACGTAGGCGTAGCCGTCTCCGCGTACTGTGACATTCACGGGCGGGGGATCTCCCAGCGCGACTGCGCCAAGATCGAGCAGTCCTGGTGTTCCTGTGATATTGGTGCCCCCCCACCACAGATCAAAAAAGGTGGGGGGCGCTGTAAAGTAATTGAGCGTGGTCGTCGCGCCCGGGGCTGTGGACTCAACAGAGGCTGCCTGCGCGATCGCCGTTTCGTCATAAGGATCGTTGCCCGTCAGGTCTCCCGCGACGAGTGCGCTGTTGTTGTTGGCAATATTCTTTCCATACATCTGCAAAAGGCCGTCGGCCCCGACAGTGATGCTCCCGTTCGGCCCGTTAAGAATATTGGAGGCCGAAATTAAAACTTCAGACGGCAACGCGATCCCGGTGCCATTCTGGAAAAAATTCTGGCCATTGTTATTACCGAACACGACGGCTGATTGGGTATCCACAGCCACAATCGCGCCTTCGTTGTAAAAGTATCTGGCACTGTTGGTGCCGGTGGCTGTCACGGTTTCAAAGAGAAAACCGGGCATCCCCAGCATTGTGGCCCCGCTAACGTTCGTATAATACAAAGTGTTTCGCGTAAAATAGGGAGTTGACGTTTCCGTATCCAGTGTATCGCCTCCGATAACTTGCTCTCCGACATAAGGGATCACCGCCTCAAAAAGGCCGGAATTGACAAAGGCGGCCGCATCGATCACGGGTGAATTGGTGACCGTGCCGGTGTTAATATATTCGGACGAGGGGGACGCAAAAGCCGGAAGCCCGAAAGCCAATGCCGCAAACATCGCTGTAATATTTTTTCTCATCATCTGGCCATTCATTGTGACGGTGTTGCGCCCGATGTCCCGGCGGTTGTTGTGTTGGTGGCAGCGGGAGACGACACCGCGTTATAAGTGCCGATCTCCACCTCCGGCCCCGCGCTCAAGACCTGGGCTTCGATCTCTTCAATGCTCGTTCCGGTCGGGAACGGAATCGGGGCGTTGGTGGAACCGTTGAATGAACCCCAAATAAATCCCACATCCACGGCGGTGTTCTGGTCATTAAACGCGGTGGCCTGATTATAGTAAACTTGTCCCGAATTGTTAAACGTGACCACCATTTCCGGCGTTATGACGCTTGGAGTGACTGGGGCGGCGCCAAGAATGCCGGAATTCCCATTGCCGGGAGAGATGGCCTGGCCGTAGATGATAAAACCACTCGATCTGGCCAGCGTCTCCTGGAACGGAAACGGGCCGGGAAATGTTAAATCCCCGGCGGTAAATACAATATCGGGTGCAGCGACCCTGCGCGTCACAGACAGGGATCGCAGCACCCCGTTTGTAACCCAGGGAATCGTATAATGATAAGTGATCGGGGTAAAAGTGTCGCCCAACACGGAATTATACGGCGTTTTGACGAATGTGATCTTCTCCACCCCCCCGACCAATGCGGAGAAAACTCCGCCGACGCCTCCGCTGTTGGAGGCGGTCAAACTGATCGGGGTATAGGTGCCACTCGCCGATGTGCTGAGGATCGTGTTGGTGTCAAAGCCCTCGTTGACATGATGGTCGTGGCTATACAGGTATCGCAGACCGCCCATATCGTCCCGGGTGATGCGCAAATAATAGCCGCCGAGCTGCAGAGCCTCCCGGGTGGCCACGGCACTAAACGGAGGCGATCCCGCCTGCACGGCCTGCTCCATGGCGTCACCCACATTAACTGTCGGGTCACAGCCAATTTGGTAGGTCAACAGCGCGCCGTTCACGTACTGGCTTGGACTGTAACTAATTGGGTCGAAATTCCTTTGAATAACAACGGTGTCAACATCGCAAGGAGACGTCGCCGCCGGCTGGGGGACGCGTATGCGCAAATCATAGGTATGGGTTTCGCCAATCAATCCCATATGCTCCATCATCAGCCACAGGACGGTGGACTTGAGGTCGAGCATTTTCATCGCTTGAGCGGAATAATTCACCTGCTGGTTGCCCTGGGTTATAAATTCAGTTAGTTTCGCGCTGGCGCTGGAAACCTTGGGCAGGCCATTGAGCACGGCAAATGCCGAATCGATTGCCGCCACGCCTTCGGCGCCGAAATACGTCAAAAAGGTGGTGTCATAGCTGTAGGTGATGATGGGATTGTTCAGCCGCGACCCTTCGCCAATGTTTTTTGTCCCTCCTAGTTCAGTGTTGACCGAGAAAAGCGAACCAGGCCCCTGTCCCCCCCCGTCGAGCACGAGCGTGAGGTCGGGCAGCGGATAAGATGGCAAATATCGAATGCCGTAATCCAAGGCTTGTGTTTGCCATGATTCGATCGGACCCCACAGGGAAAACCCGGAAGCGTTGCAAGCGGCGGTTGCCGCCAAAGCCAGGCAGATAAATGTTTTCAAAATGCGTGTCATATAATACAGGCTCGCGCCACGGTTACGGTGATGAATTCAGGACATAAGCCTGGCCGTAAAGATCAAAACCGCTGGCGCCGACGAAGCTCGTCCAGACGACCAGGAAATGATCCACGCCATTCCAAGCCACCGCCGGGTGCATTTGCTGGCTGATCCAGGTGGTGTTCACCTGAAACTCCGCCCCGGATACCTGGGTGCCCCCGGCCAGGAAGCGGCCGAAAACGCCTTCGCGGGAGCCATCCTGGCCGAGACTGGTCCAAACCACCAGGCTGCCGGAAGGCCCTGCGGCGATCTTTGGCGCGTACTGATCGCCGTACAAGTGGGTGTTGATCGTAAAGTCGCTGACTTCCGGCAGGCCGGAAGCTGAAAAGGCGCGCCCCCAAATATCCCAACCGTTGGTCACCACCACGGCATCCCGCTGCGCCCAGACAACGGTA
>Ga0326728_10021598_pt1 | contig 12073 bp, 11 predicted proteins | sample MB3enrmetagenome_FD_207602 | JGI IMG/M metagenome (GOLD analysis project Ga0326728, IMG submission 207602) | Lab enriched peat soil microbial communities from McLean, Ithaca, NY, United States - MB31MN | ecosystem: Environmental > Terrestrial > Soil > Wetlands > Peat | place: USA: New York... | reverse complement strand
CTCTCCGCGTTGCGAGTCGCCTGCCCTCCATAGCCGCGGCGGCGACGGAGGGGCGAGCAATGGGGAGAGGGCCGGGGAGAGGTGCGGGTTTCTTTTTTCAGGCGAGGAACGAGCCTCTGATCAATCCGGTTCATGGAAAGGGACGGGGCGAGGTGTCCCGCTCCTTTTGTTGGACAAATTCTCCCTGATGGTGTGAACTTCACGCGCATCGCTTTGAACTCAGTCGCCACCCATTCACGCGCGGAGCATCGCGCAGCCTTGCGGGTCCAAACGGCCTGTGAATTTTCCGCCGTGCGCGCCGGTGTCTCCCAAATCGCCGCCTGGCTCGCCGAACTCGAACTCGCCGAGGCGGATTTGGGCGCCTGGGAACTCGCGCTTACGGAGGCCGGCAACAATGCCGTCAAGTATTCGCCGCCCGAGGCCAAAGAAAAGCCCGTTATCTTTGAACTGTCCGCCGGCGCGCGCGACATCCGGGCCTGCGTTACCGACCACACCGCGGGATTTGACTGGCCCGCCCAAGTCACCCTGCCCGAACCCGATGCCGAGCATGGCCGGGGCCTGTATCTGATGAAGTCGCTGACCGACCACATTTGTTACCTCCGCTCTGCCAATCAGAATATCCTCGTCCTCAAGCGCAACCGCCCGGCGGGAAACACCGTGCTCCCCGACATCGCAAACCTGCAACGGCGGCTTGCCGAAACGGAAACCGCGCTGGGGGACATGACCGCCGAACTCGCGGCCAGTTACGAAAGTCTCGTCGCGGTTTTCCGGTACAGCGCCGAACTGGGCGGCCACGCCGACCTGATGGAATTCTCCAACCGCCTGCTGCGCGACCTGATGCAGATTGCCGAAGCCGACGGCGTGATCCTGCGGCTGGTGACCCCGGACGGCAAGAAATTGGAAACGGCCCTGGTTCTGCCCGACACGACGCCCGCCAAGCTTCCGCCGCTCGCGGTCGCCGACAATTCTCCCGTCTCCATCGAACTGCGGGCGGCGCGTTCACGGGTGGACCTCTGGTTCAGCCCCGAGGAGCCGCTCGACAAGAACGATCCGTTGCGTTTGGCCCTGCCTGTCGGCAACGGCATCTGCCATGCCTTTTGCGTGGGGGGGCAGCTCGTGGGCACGGCGGCCCTGGGACGTCTCGCCGCCAACCGCCCTTTCACGGCGGCCCAGGTGAATCTCCTCCACACGTTCGTGGATTTTCTCGCCATCCAAATTGTCAACGCGCGCCTGCTGGATGAGCGCACCGCCGCGCGGGTGACCCGGCGTGAATTGGAAATCGCCGCCGACATTCAACGCTCGCTGCTGCCGGCGCGGCTTCCCTCCTGTCCGCCCTTTTCGCTCGCCGCCGGCTGCACCAGCGCCCTGCAAATCGGTGGTGACTTCTACGATGTCATCGCCGCCGGTGAAGGCGCCGTGCTCCTGGTGATTGCCGACGTCATGGGCAAGGGCGTGCCGGCCGCGCTGTTCGCCGCCGTTTTCCGCACCACCATCCGCTCCATGTGCCAGTTGTTCCCCCGGCCCGGCGAGCTTCTGGCCACCGTGAACCGCATCCTGTTTCCAGACCTTTCGCGCGTCAACATGTTCATCACCGCCGCCCTTGTCTATGTGGACCCGCAGCGTGGAAACATGATTTCGGCCAGCGCCGGGCATTGTCCGATGCTGTTCTGCGGCCCGGAAAGCGGCCCCGGCCTGCCATCCGAGGGTCTCGCCGCCGCGTCGGGTTTTCCGTTGGGCATAGAAGAGGAATCCCAGTACGGCCAAACTGTCCATGCCCTGCCGCCCGGCGCCTCAGCCCTGCTCTACACCGACGGTCTGAGCGAAGCCCGGAACGCCGCCGGCGAGCAACTCGGGGAACAGCGGTTGCGCGAATTCTTTTCCGAGGCCGCAGCCCGGACGAATAACGCCGAAATGGCGCGGGACGACCTCCTGCGCCGGCTGGCCGGGTTTCGCGGCCAGGTGCCCTTGACCGATGACCAAACCCTCATCCTCATCCTTAATCCCTCATGACTACCACTACCCCTGTCAAAATCCTCATTGCCGACGACGAAGTGTACATGTTGCGGCTGCTGGAAATGACGTTCAAGAAGGGCGGTTACACCGTCGTGTCCTGCCGCGACGGAAAGGAAGCGCTGGCCGTGGCCACCGCCGAACTTCCGCAATTGATCGTCCTGGATGTGATGATGCCGGGGCTGGACGGGCTGGGCGCTTTGCGCCAGTTGAAGAGCAATCCGGCCACCAGCAAAATTCCCGTGGTGGTGCTTTCCGCAAAGGGCCATTCGCTGACCCGCGTGGAGGCGGAATCGGCCGGCGCCGTGTTGTTTCTGGCCAAGCCCTTCAGCCCAAACCAGCTTTTGTGCGAGACCCAAAAAATTCTGGCCCCGCCGCAGGCGTCATCGGCGTAGGGGAACGAGCGCCCGCCTTACTTCAGCGTGAAATGGATCACCAGCACGCCCGCCGCAGCCGCCAGACAATAGAATCCGAAAATCTTCCAACGTCCTCCTTCGAGCCATTGAGAAAGCCATTTCAACGCCCCCAGGCCGGCAATAAAACTGAAGACCATTCCAACCAAACCCGGTACGAACAAGTGCGCCATCGAACCCTGGTCGTGCAAGGCGTGCGCCTTCAGCAGTCGGTGGGCCTCCTGCGCAATGGCAGGAGGAGTCAGAACAACGGCCAGCGCAAAACTGAATTCTTCCAGTTTCTTTTTAGGCAGCCCCAGAATCAGGCCCGTCGAAATCGTCGCGCCGGAGCGCGAAAATCCCCGGAACGGCACGCAAAATCCCTGCACCACACCGATCCAAAACGAATGCTGCGGCTGGATGTCCGAATGCTTCGGTTCTTTGCCTTCATTCATTCCGGCATAGATGATGAGAATGCCGACCGCCGCCAGCGCACCGGCCACCAAGGGAAGGTTCGAAAAGAGGTCTTCGATTTCCGCGTGTTCGCGGCCATGCATCAGGACCTTCTCGATGATGATTTTCAATCCGTAGCCGACAATGCCGGTGCAGACCGTCGCGGCGAGGACCTGGATGACAAACCACTGCGCCTGGCCCGTCGAGGCAAAATAATCGCGCCGCCAGCCGTTCCAGAAATACACGATCACGGCGAACATGGTGCCGGTGTGGAGCATCACCAGAAGCATCGTCATTTCCGGGCTGGAAGGATCCAGGCCCATGAGCTTCTCGGCCATAATGACATGGGCCGAGCTCGAAACCGGGAGCAGTTCGCAGGCCCCTTGGACCAGCGCAAGCACCAGTATTTGCAAATAGTTCAACATCGCGCCATGAGTGTGCCCGACTCATTGCCAAATAACAAGCGCGTGGGATTTACCATTTACGATTCGATTGAACTTGTTATCCGGCCCGCACCCGACGATATTTCGCCGCAGTTAAAGCGAGACCAAGACGAATTCCCAAAAATGAACCCGGTTTCCATTGCCGATCTGGACGCCCTGCTCACCCGGCTGATCCAAAGCGCCGAGGGCATTTCCGACCTCATTTTCGTGGCGGGCAAACCGCCCCAGGCCGAAATTTACGGGCGCTTGAGGACGCCGCCAGGCTGCCCGGAGCCGGTGCTGGACGGGCCGCGCGTGGAAAGTCTCGCCCAGTCTATTATCGCCGGCAACCAACGGCTCATTGATGACCTGACTACCAAAGGCTCGTGCGATTGCAGTTATTCGCTGAAGGGCGTCTGCCGCTTCCGCGTGAACATCTACCGCCAGATTGGGAATTACGCCATGGTGCTCCGCCGGCTTTCATCCGCGGTGCCGGAGATGGAAAAGCTCGGCCTGGCACCGGTGTTTTACGACATCATCAAGGAAAAGACCGGCCTGATATTTGTCACCGGCGGCACCGGCAGCGGCAAGACCACCACGCTCGCGGCGTTGCTGAACGAAGTGAATCAGAATCACGAGTACCATGTTGTCACCCTGGAAGACCCGGTGGAATTTGTGCATCCGCAGTTGAACTGTACCGTCAGCCAGCGCGAGATGGGCCGCGATTTCTACAGTTTCCCCGACGGCCTGCGCGCCGCGCTGCGCCAGGCCCCCAAAATCATTCTCGTCGGCGAAATCCGCGACCGCGAGACCATGGAAATTGCCCTGACGGCGGGCGAGACCGGTCACGTCGTTTACAGCACGCTCCACACCATCAGCGCCGGCCAGACCATCAACCGCATTCTGGGCATGTTCAACAAGGACGAAGAGGAGCAGGTGCGCGAACGTCTCGCCAGCTCTTTGCGCTACATAGTCAGCCAGCGTTTGGCGCCCAAGGTCGGCGGCGGCCGGGTGCTGATCACCGAACTCATGGGCAGCAGCCTGCGCAGCCGCGAGGCCATCGCCCTCGGTGAAAACGAAACGCGGCGTTTCTCCGACATCATCGAGGCCGGCGGCACCCTCGGCTGGCACAGCTTTGAACAATCACTGGCCAAGGCTTTCGAAGACGATTTGATTACCGATGAGACCGCCGTGCTTTACAGCGTGAACAAACAAACGATGCACCAGCGCGTGGACCAAATTAAGAAGCGCCACGCCGCGCCGGACAGCCTGGGCCTGAAGATGGCGGGATCACATCGGAAATAAACGGGCCTTCCTCGTGCCGGGAAAAATCCGGGCTTTGAAATTTTGAAGCGTTGTCCCATGCTGCCGCCATGAAACGGTTTGATTTCGACGTGGCGGTCATCGGCGGCGGAAGCGGCGGTTATGCGGCCGCGCGCACGGCGGCGGCGGGCGGATTGAAGACGGTGGTCGTGGAGGGCGGCAAGGAAGTGGGCGGCTTGTGCATTTTGCGCGGCTGCATGCCCACCAAGGCGATGCTCTACGCGGCGGAAGTAAAACATCTGGCCGAACACGCCGCCACCTGGGGGGTTCGCGCCGGACGGGTGACGTTTGACATGGCCAAAGTCATGCGGCGGAAGGACGCGCAAATCAAGGACTTCGCGGATTTCCGCGTCAAACAGCTCAACGATGGCCGATTTGATTTCATCCGCGCCAATGCCCGGTTTGTGGATGCGCACACAGTGGCGCTGGACAACGGGCGGAGTCTCTCGGCGAAATACTTTGTCATCGCCACCGGCTCGGTGATGGCTCCGGCACCCTTGCCGCAATTGAACGAGGCCGGCTTCATCACGAGCGACGACGCGGTGGCGCTCAAGAAGCTGCCCAAGTCGCTCATCATTCTCGGTGGCGGCGCGATCGCGTGCGAGTTCGCGCAATTCTTCGCGCGCTTCGGCGTCCGGGTGACGCTCATCCAGCGCAGCGAACGCATTCTCAGGGAATTTGACGCGGACGCGGGCGGCGAGATTGAAAAGGTCTTCCGGCGCGAGGGCATTGACATCTTCACCGGCACAACGCTGCTGGATGCCCGTAGCAACCGCGGCAAACGCGGGACAAAAACCGTGATCTTTGAACAGCACGGCAGGCGAATCTCGGTTTCCGCGGCGGAGATTTTATTTGCCTTGGGCCGGGTGCCCAACACGGCGTCGCTGGATTTGCAAAATGCCGGCGTGAAACTCGAAGGCCGGCGAATCATCACCAACGACCGGATGCGGACGACTGCGCCGCATATTTTTGCCGCCGGCGACTGCACCGGACCGCACGAAATCGTCCATATCGCCATCCAGCAGGGGGAGACGTGCGCGGCGAATATTTTGAATCCGCGCAAGCCGCGCCGGATGGATTATCGCCTGCTGCTTTCGGTGGTTTTCACCGAACCGCAGGTGGCCTCGGTTGGGCTTACGGAGAAGGCGGCCAAGGCGCGGGGCATCAAATACATTTCGGCGAGCTATCCGTTCAATGACCACGGCAAGTCGCTCATCATGGAGGCGAAAGACGGTTTCGTGAAGCTGCTGGCGGCCCCGGCAACGGGCGAGATTTTGGGCGGCAGTTGTGTGGGACCCGTCGGCGGGGAACTGATCCATGAGATTGTTGCGGCCATGGCCAAACGCATGACCGTGCGCGAACTGGCCGCCATGCCGCATTATCATCCCACCTTGGCGGAAATCTGGACCTACCCGGCGGAGGAACTGGCCGGGATATAACCACGGATTACGCGGATGACACGGATAAAATAAGGGGAATAAATCCGTGTCATCCGTGTCATCCGTGGTAAAAAGTTTTTATATGAAACACGAGGAAATTACCAAAGCAATCATTGGCGCCGCGATGGCCGTGTTGAATGAATTGAAACCCGGGCTGGACGAGAAGCTATACGAGAACGCCTTGGTCATTGAACTGGCGGCTCGCGGGCACACTGTAGAACAGCAGCGCGAATTCCCGGTCCATTATCGGGGACATTTCATCGGCAAGCTGGTGCCAGACCTCATCGTGGACGGCAAGGTCATTGCCGATCCGAAAGTGGCGAGTGCGTTTAACGACACGCACATTGCCCAGATGCTCGGTTACCTGAACATCACCGGTCTGGAGGTTGCGCTGCTCCTCAACTTCAAGGAATCCACGCTCACTTGGAAACGCGTGGTGAGAGGATTCAAGGAAAAGGAATTCACCACGGATGTCACTTATAACACGGATGGAAAGGAAATGAGTCCAAGCAATCAGCGAAATCCGTGGTCAAAAAAATGAAAACCGGAATAAATGTTAACCACGGATTACGCGGATGACACGGATAAAACAAAAAGCCGCAAACACTGACGTGAAACGATTTGGTTTTCACTCTGAGTTTCTGTGGCTCTGTGGCAAGCAATGTTTAAAGGTGCGCCGCGTCTAAATCGTCGCTGCGGCCAGCCAGCCGTTGGCGCCGAACTCGCCCTTGAACTTTTCCGCCAGGGCTTCCGCCGCGGCCAGGTTTTCGGCGATGGCGAACGTCGTCGAACCGCTGCCGGACATGAGGGCGGCGAGGGCGCCTTGCTCGCGAAGAAATTCCTTGTAGAGCGCGAGCACCGGGAATTTGTCAAAGGCGGGAGCTTCCAGTGAATTATACATTTCCGCGCCTGCCGCGCCGAGGTCGCCGGCTTGCAGGGCGGAGATCAGCCCCGCAGCGCGTCCGGGCAGGCCATTCAAGGCGTGCGGGAACCGCGCCAAGTTCTGGTAGGACCATGGCGTGGAAATTCCAAAGCCGGGATGAATCAGCAGAAACGCCCTGCCCTGAAGGGCGGGAAAATGATCCCGCGTTTGCACGCGCTCGCCGCGTCCGGTGGCCAGCGCCGGCTTGTCCTGGAGGAAAAACGGCACGTCCGAGCCTAACCCGGCGGCCAGTGCTTGCAAGCGCTCCGGCGACAGGGGCGAGCCAAACAATTCGTTGAGGGCGGCGAGGGTTACGGCGGCGTTGGCACTGCCCCCGCCGATGCCACCGGCCAGCGGCAGTTTTTTTTGCAGATGAATGCGGACGCCGTCGGATATGCCCGCCGCCGTCAGGAAGGAAACTGCCGCACGATGCGCCAGATTCTTTGAATCGGCTGGCAGTTCCGGGTGGCTGCACGTCAATTCCACGCCGCCGGACGTCCGTTCAAAGGTCAACTCATCGCAGAGGTTCACCGGATGCATGACCGTTTCGAGTTCATGGAATCCGTCGGCGCGCCGGCCGAGGATGTTCAGAACCAGATTGACTTTGCAGGGCGATTTTTTGTGGAGCATGGTTGGAAACCTTCCGGTTTGGCAAACCGGTCACGCCGGGAACGCCGCGCAAACATTGGCACCGGACGCCTTAAATCAAGGGCCGAAAGCCGGCCCTTTTGAAGCGCAGCCCCGGGAAGGGCAACCTGGTCAGCCCGAAACGTCAGTTAGGAAAGACGGAGAAACGGCTGCCCGGCACCCATGGGGCGACATCGCCGCCGCTGAAACCGGTGTAAGTGTCTGTGTCAAACAACGGATCGGAGGGCAGTCCGGGTTTGTAGCTCGCGGGAAAAACCGGGTCGGGCGCCAGATACTTGGTGAACATCGGCTGGTAGTCGGGCATCGGAACGGGGAAGGTGACCGTTTCAAAGACACCCAGTCCGGTGCGGGCGAGCGAGCGGTCGAAACCGTGGATCAAGCCGAAATAGCCGGTTCCCGCAAGGGGTTCGACTCCGTTTAATTCCACTGAACGGCGCAATTCGCCCCACCGGACAATTTCATAGGTATTGCTCAAACCGCGGCCGAGCTTCTGTTCAGGGCCGGTGCAGCCTGCGATGAACAGGACCGCAGCCACGGCGGCAAGGGGCAGTATTATTTTACGCATACGATTACGATTCAGGTTGAGATTGTTGATTTGAATTTACGCGGAATCCGGGGCTTGTAAAGCGGATTTCGCTTTTGTTCAGCCTTATTTGCAAAACACCGCCGTCCTTGCTACCCTCATTGCGCGGATGAAGAAACCGTGGCTGCAATTTGAAACCTGGCCCAGGCAAGTCGTGGTGCTGGTGTGCATTTGCCTGGTCATCCTGGTGGGTTACATTGACTACCTCACCGGTTACGAGACGTTTTGCTTCACCTTTTATCTGCTGGGCATTTTGCTGGGCACCTGGCGCGCTGGTGCCGCCTTCGGCGCGCTCATGGCCGCCCTGAGTGTCACGGCCTGGATTTCGGCCAATGTCGAGGCTGGCGAGCATTATTCGAGTTATTTCGTGCCGGTGTGGAATGCGATGATCATGTTCACGGTTTACCTCATCATCGTGCTTTTGCTGGCGCGGTTGAAGAAGACACAGGAGGATTTGGAAGAACGGGTGCGGCTGCGGACGGTGGCTTTGACGCGGGAGATTCAGCAAAGGGTGAGCGTCCAGAAAGAACTGCTGGAAACGACCGACCGGGAGCAGCGGCGCATTGGGCGCGATTTGCATGACGGCCTTTGCCAGCACCTGACAGGCATTGCCCTGGCCGGACACTTGCTGGAACAAAAGCTCTCCGACCAGTCCGCCACCGGAGCCGCCGAAGCGGCGCGGGTGGTGAAGCTGATCGAGGAGGGCATCGAAATGACCCGCGACCTGTCCCAGCAGCTTCATCCCGTGGAGTTGAGCAGCGGCCGGCTGGGCGAGCACCTGGCCAGCTTGGCGGCGGAAACGGGCCGGCGGTTCAATGTGGCCTGCCGCGTTAACAGCCATCTCGACAGGGCGATTGACGATCCCGTCCTGGCCACGCATCTGTATCGCATAGCGCAGGACGCCTTGGCTGGCGCGGTCGCCCGCGGGGATGTGAAACAAATCAACATCGAGCTGGAATCGAACGCTTTTGAAATTAAATTGACCATCAGCGACGACGGGACAAACGAGCCTCAGAAACAAAGCGAAGCCATGAGCCGGCACAGGATCATGGCCCATCGGGCGGATTTAATGGGCGCCCATTTGCACATTGGCCCCGCCACCTCAAAAGGAACCTGCGTCACCTGCGCACTGCGCGTCTCCGGAGCTAAAAATGGCGGCGAAAATTAGAATTTTGCTGGTGGACGATCATCCGCTGGTCCGGGAAGGACTGGCGAACTTGATTCTGCAACAGCCCGACCTTGAGGTGTGCGGCGAGGCGGCCAGCGAGCCCCAGGCACTGCAATTGGCGGCCCAATTGCAACCGGATGTCGCCGTGGTGGACATTTCCCTCGAAAATGGTTCGGGCCTGGATTTGATCAAGAGCATCAAGGCCATTCATCCGCGGGTGGCGATGCTGGCGCTGTCCATGCACGATGAGGCGCTGTATGCCGAAAGGGCATTGCGGGCCGGGGCGCGCGGGTATTTGATGAAGCGCGAGGCGGCCAAGAAAGTGATTCAGGGCATTCGCGCCGTGCTGGCCGGACAGCTTTTTGTGAGCGATAAAATTGCCGCGCTCATGACCGAGCGGTTCGTGGAAGGGCGGACCGTCGCCGCCACGCCACTGGAAGTGTTGAGCGACCGCGAATTGGAAGTTTTTCAACTGTTGGGCAGCGGTCATAGCACGCGCCAGATTGCCGAACACCTTCACGTGGGCTTTAAGACGGTCCAGGCTTACAGCGCGCGCATCAAGGAAAAATTGCAACTGGCCAATGTCAATGAATTGCTCCGCGCCGCGATGCGATGGAACGAACGGCAAGGCGCGGCCACCTCTCCTTCGACACCGCCCAACGACGGGGCGCAACGCGAGGCCGAAAAATAGAAGCATTGACGCTTCGACAAAAACCGCAGCCACGAATGGAAAACATTCAACACTCAACATTCAATTCACTTCCCAAGGGCGTTCTATCAGCACATTCCTTCAGGATTGGACGTTGAATGTTGAATGTTTCCGAAATCCGGCCACAGTTTTACTTGAACCGCCTTCTCCCTTGTAGGGTATGGCCCTACAAAAAATCGAGGCTGCATCTGACGGCGGAAACGAAGCGTTTGGCAGCGGCAGTGCTATTCCTCCAGTGTGCGGCAGCCGCAGGCAATCCAGTGGACAGAACTGTCATTCATCTAACCCGCCTGGGCCAGTCCACACCGCACTGACAAAAGAAAAAACATACGTATATGAAACAGACCAAAGCCGTCCGTAATGCGGGTTTCACCCTGGTGGAAATCATGATCGTCGTGGCCATTATCGGCCTTCTGGCGGCCATTGCCATTCCCAACTTCGTGAAGGCCCGTGCCTCCTCACAGGCCAATGCCTGCATCAACAACCTCCGCCAAATTGACGCGGCGGCAAACCAACTCGCCTTGGAACAACACCTGACCACGGGCGCCACGATCAACTTCCCGAACGACTTGACGCCTTACATCAAGATGAATGCGGCCGGCAGCGTTCCTGCGTGCCCCGCCGGCGGCACCTATGGCGATGCCAGCATCGGAAGCATACCCACTTGCAGCCTGGCCAACACAGTGACCCCTGGTCACTACCTGCCTTAATCCGAAGAGGACATTGTCTCATTTCAGGGCGCTGCGTTCACCGCGCAGCGCCTTTTTTCTTTGGGCTGGCAATTCATAGTCCTCCCCGACGGTCATTGCGGCTTGCTGATGCCGAGTTTTTCCATCAATTCGTAGAGTGTAGGGCGGCTGAGACCCAGTTCGGCCGCGGCCGGGGCGATTTTTCCACCGTGCTTTTTCAATGATTGCTGCACCATCTGCCGTTCCACCGCTTCGCGCGCGTCTTTCAAGGTGATGACGTTCGGGCCCAGGCCGGAGGAATTTACTTCCAAGTCCGCCGCCGTGACGCGACGGCCTTCAGCCATGATGGCCGCGCGGCGGATGCAATTCTCCAGTTCGCGCACGTTGCCGGGCCAGGTGTGCCGGTTGAGTGCGCGGATGGCGTCCGGGTCGAAGGAAAGATGGGGCTTGTTCACCTGCGCGGCGAAACGGCTGAGAAAGAACTGCGCCAGCAGGCGCACATCATGATCGCGCTCGCGCAACGGCGGCAGGACCATTTGCACGACCGCGAGCCGGTAATATAAATCTTCGCGGAAAGTCCCCGCGGCCATGGCTTTTCTGAGGTCCGCGTTGGTGGCGGCGACCACGCGGGTGTTGATGGCAATGGATTGGCGTCCGCCCACGCGCTCGATGGTTTGCTCCTGCAGGAACCGCAGCAGCTTGACCTGCAAAGGCAGCGGAATTTCCCCGATTTCGTCCAGAAAAAGCGTGCCGCCGCTGGCGCTCTCGATGCGGCCCTTGCGCTGGACGTGCGCCCCGGTAAACGCGCCTTTTTCGTGGCCGAACAATTCGCTCTCGAGCAGTGTCTCGGGTATGGCGCTGCAATTGATGGCCACGAACGGCCCGGCCTTGTTGTTGCTCCGCTGATGAATGGCCTTGGCGACCATTTCCTTGCCGGTGCCGCTTTCGCCCAGGATCAGCACGGGCGCGTCGGCGGTGGCCACTTTGCGGATGGATTCAAAGATGGGGCGCATCTGCGGGCTGGCACCCAGCATGCCCTCGAAGGAATCGCCGCCCATGAGCTGCTGCATGGCGGCGTATTCCTTTTCCAGATGGGCGACGTGGAAGCAGCGCTTCAGAAGGAATTTCAGTTCCTCCATGTCCACGGGCTTGGAGAGAAAATCATAGGCGCCGGCGCCGATGGCGCGCAGGGCGTTTTCCTTTTCGCCCTGGCCGCTGACAATGACCACTTTGGTCAGGCCGTTGTGGCCCAGAATTTCGGAGAGCGCGGCGAGACCCTCCTCTGGGCTGCCGGGATGGGGCGGCAGGCCGAGGT
>Ga0326728_10021597_pt1 | contig 12073 bp, 8 predicted proteins | sample MB3enrmetagenome_FD_207602 | JGI IMG/M metagenome (GOLD analysis project Ga0326728, IMG submission 207602) | Lab enriched peat soil microbial communities from McLean, Ithaca, NY, United States - MB31MN | ecosystem: Environmental > Terrestrial > Soil > Wetlands > Peat | place: USA: New York... | reverse complement strand
CACAAAGCAAAAATGGTAAATAGGTTTCTCGACGAACATAAGGGAAAACTTCGCCTCTTCTTCCTACCTCCCTATTCACCCGAACTTAATCCGGACGAGCGCGTTTGGAATGACCTTAAGAATAACCATATAGGTCGCAAAGTGATCATGAGTCCTGAGGAACTAAAGCGCGAAGTTGTCAATGAATTGAGGTCTATTCAGAAATCTACTGATCGTGTACGCGGATATTTCAACAATGAAACCACCAAATATGCCGCGTAGTCTATATTATTATGAGACGGTTAATAACCAATCGCAAATGCAGGATCCCTCACGAATGGTGACGGGCTCTTGGAGCCACGACGAGCCCGAGGCCGATGTCAAAATCACCAAGAAGCAACGGACATGTTGGAAGGTAGCCGGGATCGCAGGGCAGCCACGAATTCCCGTAGCAGTGAACCCTGTGGGATTCGTGGCTGCTTTTTCTTTTCGGAGCGGTCCGGCTTGCGCGCGGAGTGCCTTCCTTTGTCGAGTAACATCGAAGGGTGCCTGCGTATCTATTTACGAGGATACTTAACCGCAAAGCTGATATCCTGAAGCCAGGGATATCTGGGGCTGACTCCTATGAGACTGCGTACGAAATTGATCCTGTCCTTCATCGGCCTTGCAGTTGTGCCCCTGGCAACCATAACGGTCTACTCTTACAACTCCTCGCTTCGTGCGCTGCGCTCCGCAGCGGAGCAGGAATCATCCGCTATGGCTTCGGATATGAGCAGCCGGATGGAATCGGTGAGCAGGGATCTCAGCCGGCAACTGGAGTGGTTTGCAGCGTTCGAGGTCAGACGGGTGATGGCACTGAACGAAAAGGATAGAAAGGCCGCAATGGAAGCGCTGACGAACCGCTTAAAGGCTCAAATGGGCGAGAATGCTTCCTTCCTGAAATCGTTGCAGTTCACCCCCGCAGTTTTCCCGCCTTTTCCCCCTCTTCCCCTGCCCGGACTTCAAGCGGCTGGGATCAGAAAAGCCACTCCGGGGGATAAGCCAAAAGGTTTCACCATTGATCTTTCCGGCGAGCCTGGCAAACCTGATACAGGCAGCCCGGAAAATAACAGATGGCCGCCGTGGCCCCCAGTCCCTATGGGTCGGTTTAACACTGAAGTGCGCAGCGGGAACGAGGTAGTAGGAAAGGTCAGCGCTGAGATAAGCTCTCAGCGGCTTCTGTATCACGTTCTTATGAGATCTCAATCCAGACGGGGCGAGATCCCGTTCGCGATCGACTCGGCAGGGAAGTTCTATGCCACCAATCCAAACGACCTGAAGAAAATCCAAGCCTTGGCCATTCCAAAGCCAGGCAATAAAAGCGGCGCCCAGCAACAGATGTCAATATCGAATAACTGGGTTCTTGTGACGCGGAAGGATTCGCAATCAAATTTGACGTTTGGCATTGCCCGGCCACTCGGCGATAGGCTGGGCGATCTTCGCCGCACCACGGTATGGAATATGGGCTATGGATTGGCGGTTGTGGCACTAGCCCTGGTTGGGATTATTCCTCTGTCAAGCAGAATGACCCGGAACCTTACCGCCTTAACCAAGGAAGCCGAGAATCTGGCTCACGGTGACCTCACAGCCCGCGTTCAAGTTGCTTCAAAAGATGAATTTGGAAAGCTCGCGCAGGCGTTCAATCGCATGGCTCAGGATCTCAGCGAGAATCAGCGGCATCTTATCGAGCGGGAAAGAATGCGCAAAGAACTGGAGATGTGCCGCAAGATACAGGAGGATCTTTTGCCCCGGCAAGCGCTCCGCTCCGGAGCCATTGAGGCTAAAGGCGTTTCGATTCCTGCCCGGGAAGTGGGGGGCGATTTTTTCAACTATTTCCCAATGCCCGGTGGGACTATGGCGTTACTCATCGGTGACGTATCCGGCAAAGGCTTGCCGGCGGCGCTTCTTATGGCCAACTTGCAGGCCACGATTCAAGCACGTTTGCCATTGGAGTTGGACCTTGTCAAGCTGGCCGGGCAACTCGACGGCGAGATTGCGGTGAATAACTCGGAAGCGTATCTGACGCTCTTTATTGCAGTACTTGACCTGCAATCGCTCAGGCTGCGCTATGTAAATGCAGGCCATAACTCTCAGTTCCTTCTTCACAGCAACGGTTCCGTAGAACAAATGCCGTCCACCGGGCGGCCGATTGGGCTGCTGGCAGGAGGCGGATTTCAGGAGAAGACTGTCCTGCTGAGGAATGAGGACTCTCTGTTTTTTTACACCGACGGATTGGTTGAAGCGGTGAACGATGCCGGTGAAGAATTTGGGATGGAGCGGTTGGAAGCGCTTCTTGTTGAGGAACACACCAGGGACCTTGAAGGGATGCTCGCCAATGTCGAGAACGCAATCACCAAATACCGCGCGGGGATCGAAGCCGCCGACGATGCCACCATGATGCTCCTAAAGATCGGTGAATTGCCGCAAGCGTAAATCCTTAGAACCTTCAAGTCCTAGAGTTGTATCGGGAGCGCGCCAACAGTATAAAACCGCGAACTGAGACCACCATAGCCGTGCACTCCCGATACAACCCTAGAACTTCGGGTCCGTTAACCGAGGCAAAGGCGCCAGCGGTTTCCTTCTGAACTCCTTATCGAAATGCCTCGGATTACGTTCCGCTTCGACTCCGGATTTTTGTGTGCCAAGGCATTTCCGATCAAGGCTAGCGACTATGCATTGATTGAGATCGAGAATGTCGGCATGCGCCTCCCCCGGTTTTCGGCATCGGCCCCCACAGCGCGCGCATCGATCTCAAGCGCCACCCGGTTTCGAAAGCCTTTGCCCCAGAACCAAAGAGCAGTCCTCTGTTTTTGGAGTGTTTGCGGCGTGGTGTGGTGGTGCCAACATCTCTGAAACTGATCCGCCCGGTCCAGGATGTCAGTCAGGTCGTCTGTCGTAAAATCGCTTATCTCGATGAGGTTTCTCATGTTCGGTTCCAGTCGTGGGGAAAAGTAGAGAAAATAATAGCGCGCCAGACAGGATAGGAACTCTAGCTGCCGTCCGTGGCGCCGATCCCCGGGACTCGAGTTTCCGATGTTAGGACTTTATGTCAGCTTTGCTCTGGAAGGCATAGGGCAGAGATCGAACCCATAACGAACGGGATTGTAAACCTCCAACAGCCGCGTCCAGCGAGAGGTTATTGGTTCCAAAATTTCTATCAGCACGCGTTTCATGAGTCCAGATTTTGTCTGGCAGCTACTAGAGGACCCGCAGAATTCCCCGTTCCTGCTGCTTACGGCGGAAGTGTATGGAAATTCCGTTATTGGGGTTGTTGCTTTTGGTCTACAATCGGTCGCGTGGCCGGATCAGAGGGGCAACTCAACAGGAAAACTCCTAATCAGAGGCATCGCATGAACTTGAAATTTGCAGCCGAACCTTCTCATAATGAATTCGAATGGAGCCGAGGATAACTGTAAGCAATTCCCGGGTGAAATATGTCGATTCTCACAGCAATCGAGGTTGAACAAGAAGCAATTGTCATTGCAGCCAAGTTGATTATGACGGCGGTCACGACGGCTCCCAAGACGCGCGGGGTTAGCACGATTCAATCGGCTTTGATTCAGGGAGAGGATAAGGAACGGCTGGCCCAGGCCATGGAAATCCATGGGAACCGGAAGGCATCCGTGGGAGACATTTTTAAACGCGATGCCCAAAACGTGCGCTGTTCTGCTGCAGTTCTGCTCATCGGGGTCAAGGGGACGATGCCCAAGAAACCGGAGAAGCCGCTCAACTGCGGCGCTTGCGGGTACCCCACATGTGCGGATTTCATCCGGGTCAGGAAGGCGAAGCAAGGAGAAGATTTCACTGGCCCCCTTTGCACCTTTCAATCCGTCGATTTGGGGATTGCTCTGGGAGTGGCAGCCAAGGTGGCCGCCGAATTAAACATCGATAACCGGTTGATGTACACGATCGGTGCCGGGGCCATTGGAATGAAGGTGCTAGATGCGGATGTTATCGTTGGCCTTCCTCTGTCCGTGGCCGCGAAGAACATTTTCTTCGACCGGACATAAGCAATTGTCCACTAGCCGGATAAATGATCCCGCGTCAAGACAGCGTTCTCTCCCATATTGCGACTTCGTGGGAGTTTCGGAGTTTTCACTTCCGCGGCTGGTTTCCAGCAGCACCGTCGAGGAAGCTTCCGAGTGAAAACCGAAAAAAATGAAGCTAGCCAGATTTTATTCCCGCTAATCCCTGTGCCTGTTCACCAACATGCTACGCAACAGGATCCGGGCCTTAGACTTGAATGGCAGCGGTCTTCGGGTCTGCGCGAACAGTAAATCCTGGACACCAAACTTCGGTAATCTGCGGCCCTGCTTCTATTCTGCCAATACGGAGGTGCGGATTGCCGTGCGTCGCGCTGAGACTCTCGCCGCATGCTATCCGCGGTTCCGGCAATTGCGGGAGGAATTCAGGGCAGCAAGTATCGGGATACCCCAAAGGGAGTAGAGGTCGTGAGGCAATCGCATTGGAGTGCGGTGTGCACCGAATGATGGATTAGTTTGCTTGTGTGGAGGCCGGTCGCGGCCGGACCGTCGTCGGCTGCGCCAACCTTTTCGGGTAAAAAGATCCATGATCAGCAACCCAGCTTCAGTCATTGATCGGCGGAGATGCCATAGGAAGGTTTCTGGACGGTCAAGGATGTAACTGAAAGTGTAAAATGTGACGCGCACTCGTGTGTGTTTTTCCGGAAATGGTTGTTCCCTAAAGTCATGCCGATATAAACGGAGCAATTCTCGTTGATTGAAGGCCAGCAATTTCTTTCAGGCGAGATCTGATATCTGCCGCGAAATGTCGAAGCCCGTGACGGCAAAACCCTCCGGTAAAAAGCTCTGCAAGATGCGGCTAGTGCCGCAGCCGGCATCTAGAATCGTCTCATTGGCTTGAGAAAAAGTTTATACAACGCTAAAACTGCATCAAGGTCTCCGACATGCCGATCATAATATTGGGCAAGCTTGCGAGAAGTGCTATCGGTGCACATCTAAGGTTCTTTCATCCTTCGGATAGTTGGATAGTCGGATTAAGCTGCATTTTTTGCAGGCGCTTGGCCCCGTCCCTCTGAAAATAAGCACTCCATTACCCACAAGCCTGCTTATTGGGACTCCAAGACGCCCCCAAAATGAAATTTGCAAGGATGCTGTAGCATCGAAACAGAAAAGTGCCAAAACATTTACGGACGGAATTTGAGTAATTGCTATTTTCCATGGACCTATTACGCGCATCCTGGAGATGTGACCCGCCCAGGCTGCCGGGATATCCATTTTCCGGTTTCGCGACTCCGGATCAATTTATTACCGGCAAAGTCCTTTTGTAGTACCATAGGCAAAACTTGGCGCAGGCTTTGGGCGCCTTCGCAGTTCCGGTACAGAAGCAGGACCAAGTTATTTAACCTTTTTTCGGCATGGCTTTGCGATTCACGGAACTTGGCCTCGACGAGGACGAAGAGGCTTATTTCCCGGAGATATTGATTCAAGCGAACCAATCAGGAGGGTTCCAAGATGAAAAGCGTACTGCGATGGGCACGATTAGGGGGAGCAATTTGGTTTTTAGTTTTGGGAAGCAATACCGCAGCGATGGCGCAATCAGGCGGCCAGGCCTGCACTCGCGAAAGCCTTAAGGCCATCACTGACAAATTCTTTGCCGCGCTTGAAGCACATAATCCATCAAGCCTGCCGCTGGCTTCTGGCGTGAAATACACAGAAAACGGCATATTAGTTGCTGTAGGAAAAGGCTCTTGGGAAACGGCCGGCAAGCTGACGTTCAAACGTGGTTTGATTGACACCCAGAAATGTGGAACGCATACGCAAACCATAATAGATGAAAACGGCAAGCCAATGCTTTACGGCGTTCGGCTTAAGGTCGATAAAGAGAAGATTTCTGAGATCGAAGCCATTGTTGTGCGCGGAAAGGAAGTGCTCGATGTTAAAGCCATCCTGGATACAAAAGACCAGGATTGGGAAAGCATCCTTCCGCCCGAGCAGCGGAGCTCTCGCTTGGCGATGATGGCCGCAGCCGACGATTATTTTGAACTGTTCGTCAAACAGCAACAGCCGAAAGTCTCCGTTCCCTTCGCCAAGATCTGCGATCGCTGGGAAAACGGCATGCAGACAACAAAGGGAGGAACCAATCAGGGGATAGAAATGCCTGCGCACAATTGCTCGCCCAAGGGCTTCGCCGACATGACCCACGGCCCCAGACGATTTCTGGTCGATGTGGAAACGGGCACCGTCGTGGCGTACACACTTTTTGACAACGTCTGGCCCGATTTCCACATGTTCAAAATGAAGAACGGCCAAGTAGAGTGGATCCAGGCATATTTCGAGTATGGCAAAAAATACGAATCGATCGGCTGGCCGGCTGAACCGGCGTGCAAATAATGTTTTGATAAGAGCGGCTGCGAATGAACACGGATTGTTTTTGTGATCACGATCCCGCTGCGATCCATCCAGCCTGCAGATGCTGTCAATAGCGCTGTAAGAGGCGTGAAGGCGGAGCTTTATCGGCATTAGGTTGAATCCTATTAGCAGCTCTTCGATCGGCGGATAAATCGAATAAGCGGGCATTCCGCTTCGGAAATCAGTGGCTGCAACTTATGATCATTTCAACTTGTGCCATCCACAAACCGCCCGGCGCCTGTCTCGAGTGCTATTCAGGCTAAAAATACGGAATTTTAATCCGAAAAGGCAGGATGGATCCGGGAATTTGGCAAAGCCCACACAAAGCTGGATCTTCCAACAACTTTTCCATGAGACTGCGTAAGCCGCTCTATCAAACATTCCACATCTCCATCGTTTAGATCAGCTACCAAGCGAATTCCCGAAAGAAATGTTTTACCTGCCCGATGAATGCCCATCCCGTCATTTGGATCTCTGCTTTGACGGCTAAAACCTCACCTTCTGGTTTCGCGACTGTATGTCAATGGATGCCGTTTGTTTTCCAACCAGACACCGGGAAAAAGTTTTGAGAGAATCAATTTCCCTGATTTCAATCGTCTTCGGATATGTCCAGGCAACTTGCGCCGGTAGTGATGCAAGCGAAAACTCAGCCCTTGATCAGGATTTGACAAAATAAATTTACACCCTGCGAAAAACTATCCGCATAGGATGGACTCATGTTCCAATACGCTTCGTTGGAACTCGTTGGAGGAATATGGCATCGGCTGATACGGACGTGCGATCCAATTTCTGGTGTAACATCTCAACCGTGCCTGTGATTGCAGATCTTGGCAGGCGCTGGGAATTAACATATCATTCCATATCGGAAGCTGACTGTCTTCGGAAAATGTGGCATCGGCTAATGGTTGAAACTTATATCACCAGGAATCTATCCACAGAGGAGCAAGCATGGAAGAAGATACCAAGCCCTGCCCGGTGTGCGGGGAGGTCATCAAGGCGGTGGCCGTTAAGTGCCGCTTCTGCAATACCGATCTCACCGCCTTCGCGGCCACCAAGGACGCGGAGGTGGAGAAGGACCTGTATGTCGGCCATCCCGCAGTGATTTACAGTATCGGCCAGGTGCTGCCTGTCATCGTCGCCATCGCCGCGGCCGCGGTTGGCATCATAGCAGGCGCGCCCGTGGCGTATGTAGTGCTGGGCTTCGTCCTGCTAGTAGTGGTCATTTGCCTGCGCTATTACTTAAAGAGCGCGAGCATCCATTACCAGATTACCAACCAACGGATCAAGCTGGAGCGGGGCTTGCTCTCCAAGCTGCAGGAGAGCCTGGAACTGTTCCGCATCGACCACTTCGAGTTGCGCAAACCGCTCGGCATGCGGCTGGTGGGACAAGGCTCGCTGCATCTGTTCTCTTCCGATGCCGAGCTGGAGAACTTCTATATCTACGGCGTCCCCAACCTGGAAGCCCTGGCGGACACGTTGCGCACGTGCCAGCTTCGCCAACGCAGCCACAGAGGGCTGACCACGTTCGTCAAAGCGTAAGGTTCGTGCAAACAACTGCCGGAGCTAGGGCGGATCTTTCCACGAGGCGGTATGTTGTACCCGGGCGCGAGTTTGCTGCGGGCTGCGAGAGGTGAAGACCGCCCCGGGCCTTAACCCCTTCTCGACCAGCCACCATCGATCTCCGCTAGGACCGTCTATGAGGCGATCCTGCCGTTGGAGGATTTCGAGTCTTTTCTGATGAAGCGGCCCGTCGACAAATTCTGGCGGCAGTTCGTGGTGTACGCTTAGAGTGGAGTATTGCCTGAAATGGCTTTTGGGGAACGGACACACTGCCCTTATGGTGTTGATTAGTTCCTCTGCCGGCCCGCGCCCCCTACTTTGCTGCTACCTGGAAGTTCACATCGACCTCAGTCACAACCTCCACTGGTTCACCGCTGAGGAGAGAAGGCTTAAAGAGCCAATTTGAAACTGCTTTCATGGCCGGTTTCGCCAGGGTTGGGTCGCCGCTTAGCAATTTCATATCCTGCACCTTGCCGTCCCTAGCGATCACCAGTTCAAGGCGCACCGTCCCCTGAATGCGTTCATTTTTCGCCTCGCTGGGATATGCCAGCCTGGGCTGATAAACCAACCTTTTTGACATCACCGCGCTGCCTACGCGAATTCGCCTCGGCGGGCTTTTCGCTTGGAGGGCGGTCGCGATCTGCATCTCCTTCGCCGCTCCCGATTTATCGCCGTTGTGCCGCAAGACCTTCGCCAGAACAAAGTACGCGCCGGCCCTATCGGGAGCGATCCGGATTGCCTCGCGTGCTTGTGCAATAGCACCCTCCAAGTCGCCCCTCTTCTCGAGCAATTCTGCCAGTTCTCTGTGGAAAAAGGCGTCGTCCGGCTCCCGGGCTATAGCCTCCTTATAGGCCGCCATGGCGCCGTCCAGGTCTCCCACGTCCTCCAGCAAACGAGCCAGGTGATTCCACGCGTGTGGATCATCGGGGTCCAAACGCACGACTTCGCGGTCCTCCGCTATGGCACCTTTGGAGTGACCCTGCTGATGGAGAGCGGTTCCGATATGGAAATGAGCCAACGCAAGGTCGGGTACCAGGCGGAGTGCTTCGCGGTCCTCGGCGATGGCTGCGTCCCACCCGGGTTCGCCCTGGCTGCTAGGCAGGATAGCCGATAGGTCGACATGGAGGAGCGCATTATCCGGTTCAATTGCCAGCGCCGAGCGGATTTCCTGCTCAGCCACCAGCCAAGCCCTTTCCCGCAGCAGCTTCGCGGCCCGAAGCAGATGCTGAAGGACCTGACTATCTCGTGCGGCAGCAGAACCGGCACCTGACCCAGGCAAGAGGGCGACGCTAGTCGCAGGGACGGCGGGCGGAGACGCTTTGCGTACAGCCTCAATCATCGCGTCTCGTGCTCCCGCAGCTTGAAGGGCGTTGAGATAGTCCTCGGAGGGCTGAAAATCAATTCCCCGTTTAGCCAGATCTAGTTCGATGCGATCCTGACGCTCGCCCGCTAGTCGCAGAGCCAAAAGCTCGACCTCGCTAAAGGGCTTTTGAAGTTGCACAGGCTCCTGCGCGGACATCGCGCAGACTGAAAATAAAAGGACGATCCCGAATGTGTGTGTAAGTCTCATGGAGTACCTTCCCCCACTTGTAGGCTATACACCCAACCTCCGTGAGAGTGTGCCGTTACCTAGGATTTCCTTTTTGGCATTCTTTGTAGCCCCAATATAGCACACACTGATTTTTTTTGAGCCATCTGTTTCGGGTACCAGTCACGCGGGTGTGTGTCGCCAGAACTCCCTCACACAACAAATTCAAGTGTTTGAGGCGCGCGCGGTAGAGGCTTACTGTGATACAAATCCCTCATCCTTATCCTGTTTTGTAATGGATTTCTCATATTTCCTAATGCGTTTTTCCGTCCTCGCCGCAGTTTGGGCATTGAGATCCTTGCGCCGAGAGCAACTGGGCGTGCTTGAGCGAGAGAGCCCCGCCCTCGCCTGAAAATTAGAGATGCAATATCTGGATTTTCGCCGGCTCGCCCTAGTGCAAGTTAGATTTCCGTGCAAGATCGCATGACGGATATGGAAAGTTCTGCGGTGAAAGAAAAGGATACACTCCTAATCCTCGGAGAAATCCGTGACCCCCTAGATCAGAGCCGGCAACGCCGCATCATCTAAACTGCTGGAAACAGCGTGCGTGGCAAATCTGGGCGGCAGCGCTGCTGCTCACCCTTGTCTATCTGGACTTCCCATAGGCAATTCGAAATAAAACCGACATTGTTATTCTTAATGGGACAGAGATCTCGCTCGTGAAGCTCCAGAAGCCCAACTAGGATGCCCGGTGCAAAGCCGTCTCCGGAATACCGGCGCGTCCCTAATCCTGGTCCTCATGTCGACATCACTTCGTTAAGGTCGGCGACACGAGCATTCTGCAATCCGCATGGTCTGGCGGGAAAATGAACCGCTGGTCAACCTGCTGTCACCACCGAGCCGTATTGAAACTCTGATTGCAGATGCAGACCAGGAGGGTGTCCATGATATGTTTCACTCGAAGGCGGACAACACTGTAACTGTCCGATCGGTATTCGTGATTGATCCTCAGAAGAAAGTCCATCTTAGGATAGCCCATCCGGCCTCTACCGGCCGGGAGCGTTTCGCTCCAGCTCACGGACAAATTCAGCGTTGCCACACCGGCCAACTGGAAGAATGAAGAGAACGTTGTCATTGCTTTCGCGATTAAGTAAGAAAAGAAGCTGAAATCCCAATCTCCGAAGGGCTGAAAGGTCCTCACGCCTTAGTTGAGGATGACGCCGGAGAAGAAAAAAGAACCCATCAGGTCCGGTCGGAGGGATGCATGTTCTTTAAGCGCTACTATCTGGGTTGTCTTGCGCACGCCTCCTATATGATTGGCGACGAGCAGACACATGCAGCAGTCATTATTGATCCACAGCGCGACGTTGGCCAATACGTTGAAGATGCCCAGCGTCTCGGATTTTCCATCCGCCATGTCATGCTCACGCACCTCCATGCCGACTTCGTGGCTGGCCATCTTGAGCTGAGGGACCGGGAGGGGGCTGCAATTTATTTGGGGGCGCGGGCGAAGACGGAGTACCGGTTTGTTCCGATGCCAGACGGTTTTGTTCTCGATCTTGGAACAGTTCGCCTCAAGGCTTTGGAAACCCCAGGGCACTCCCCCGAATCAGTCTCGATTCTTGTCTATGATCTTGCCGGGGATGGAAACAAGCCTGAGGCGGTGCTCACTGGCGATCTTCTGTTCATTGGTGATGTTGGCCGTCCCGATTTGCACGGTACGCTGGGGTGGACGGTGCAACAGCTGGGGGGAATGCTCTACGACTCCCTGCGAGAGAAGATTCTAACGCTGCCGGATGAGACACGCGTTTATCCGGCGCACGGCGCCGGCTCCCTCTGCGGAAAAAATTTGAGCGACGAGGAATTTTCCACTATCGGCATACAGCGGCGGGTTAACTATGCGCTCCAGCCGATGACCAAGGAAAGATTCATCGCTCTGGTGAGCGCCGATCAGCCTGATACACCCGATTACTTTGTCTACGATGCCATCCTGAATGCAAAAGAACGCTCCACGCTCGAGGTGGCTCTCTCCCGGGCTCTTATTCCTCTTTCACTCGATAAGCTCATTGAACTGAAAGAACAGCATGTCCAAATCCTTGATGTCCGTGAGCCCGAAGAGTTTGCGGGGGGGCATTTCGCCGGGAGTCTGAATGTTCCTCTGGGCGGAAAGTATGCAACTTGGGCCGGAACGATACTCGAACCGAGCGAGCGGGTTGCGCTGATCGCCGGGGAGGGGCGCCAGGAGGAAGCGGCGATGCGTTTGGGACGGATCGGATACGATAACATCGCGGGCTATCTTGCAGGGGGCATGCGCGCCCTGGAGCTGCGCTCCGACCTCGTTCGACAGACCCGGCGCATCAGGGCACCCTTGCTGGCGGAATATCTTGCTGCTCCCGACCCGCCGTTGATCTTGGATGTCCGCACCGAAAACGAAGTTGCTGTGAAGCGGATTCCCGGCAGCTTCAATATTCCCCTGCAGCGCCTCAAGGAGCGCATTGGAGAAGTGCCTTCCGGCAAAATGGTCGTGGTTCATTGCGAGGCCGGATACCGCTCCTCCATCGCTTCAAGCCTGCTC
>Ga0326728_10021596_pt1 | contig 12074 bp, 10 predicted proteins | sample MB3enrmetagenome_FD_207602 | JGI IMG/M metagenome (GOLD analysis project Ga0326728, IMG submission 207602) | Lab enriched peat soil microbial communities from McLean, Ithaca, NY, United States - MB31MN | ecosystem: Environmental > Terrestrial > Soil > Wetlands > Peat | place: USA: New York... | reverse complement strand
GGCCAATTCCACCGTCGGGATGTTGATGACGCATTCTTTGGTTTTCTTGAGTATGTCAAACGTGTAGCCCCGGTCACTGATGACGCAAGCCAGGATCGGCGGCTCGAAATCGACCATCATGTGCCACGACATGGTCATGATATTCGCCCGCTTGCCGCTGGCGGTGGTGACCATCACCACCGGCCCCGGCTCGATCAGACGGTAAACCTGAGATAAGGGTAAGGAGTTTTTGTAACTGTTCAGGTGATTAATAGGAAAGCCATTATGGGCCAGTTAAACACTTGCCCGCCCGAAGATTCGCGCGATAGTGTTGTTTTCGGACTTTCACACCTCAAAGCTTAATCTTGTTCGGTGGATGAAAGCGCGCAGCAGATGTGGTTGTCTTTGCAGACGCTTCAACTCCGTTGTGACCGTTTTCCGCAACTCGGACAAGTCAAACGGTGTATAGTTGGGCAGACGGCCATACTTGATGTGCGACCACACACCGTCTGCAGGATTGAGTTCCGGTGCGTAGGGAGGGAACGGCTCGGAAACAATGTTGCCATTTTTGGAGAGGTAATCGGCCACAGGTTGCGATAAGTGTAGCCCCACCGAATCCCAGATGACAGTGATGGGATGTTTTACCTGTTCATGCAGGAGATGGAGGAAAGCGGCACAGGATTGTCCGTTAAAATTCGCATTATCAGGCGACAGTTCAAAAGTGAGGTTAATGCGTTGGTATTCCGGGCTTAACGTAATAGCGCCGATTACAGAGATTCGCGCATGTGGATCTGTGACTTTTTCCACTGGCGCCTGCCCACTGGGCGCGTAGGTCCGGCGGAGAGTTGGGGCGAGCATGAAACCAGATTCGTCAATGAATGCCAGGTACGCGTGTCGGTCGCGGGCTTCGGTTCTTATACGGGTGAACTCCTCGATCTTCCATCGCGCGATCTCATCCTCGTCACGGTCTCGAGACTGGAGCCGCGGTTTTTGGAGAGTCCAGCCAAGTCGCTGATTGAGGATTTTCCGAACAGAAGGGATGCACAAATCCACCCCGAGATGTTTTTGGATAACTTTTGCCACACGATTCGCAGTCCAGTGGCTGTTTTGCCAACCCTGTGCCGTTGCCCCTTGCGAAAGCAACTTTTCCAAAAGCTTCAACTGCGCTTCGGTTAGTTTTGGATGTCGTCCTCCGCCGGAGACGCGAGCGTGGCCAGACGGACGTCCCTGAAGTTCGCCATCCAATTCCCGTTGCCCACGAATGATTCTTACACGACTCATTCCTGTAATAAGTGATACGAGTGTCTGACCGCCCCACCCGAGGCGTTTTGCTTCATAAGCTGCAACCCAGCGACGTTGTTGTTCGCTGAGATGGGACAGAAGCAGATTCAGTTGGTGATGTGATTGTTTGTCCGGATGGTCCTCCGGTTGCAGGCAGCGAGGACATTTGCACTCATTTGCAGGAGGACGCGAGACCGTCTCGCCGGAAGCAGACTTTGTGTTGGTGTGTTTTAGCATGGTTTCCAGGCCCTTGGCAACTATTTCCCGCCTCAAGGGCCGGCGGGAGGGCATGAAGGAACGAATGGCCTGCCTGCGACAGCCATTTGGATGGCTTCCCAGAGGTTGCGGCCTTGTTTGCGGCAGGTGCTCAGGTAACTGCGAATGCGACAGAACATCTGTGCTCCGTGGAGCGTGCGAAAGCACCCGGAGATTTTCTGGCGCACTTTGACCATGCGGATGTCCTGCTCGCCTTGGTTGTTGGTAACCCGAAGGAACGGGCAGCGTCAAATTATTCATTGATGCCCCAGCCCCGGTACAAATAAGGCTCGGCCGGCGGAAGACGTGTTCCGGGTTTCTGCGTGCCAATGGATGTCCTGGACGTTTGATTCGCATTTCGTTTCGGGCGCCTCAAGGGCGTGCAAAACAACTCCACGCCCGCCCGCTCGGCGATGCCGCGCACCGCCCGCAGCATCTCCGCCGCAGTTGGCGTTTCTCCGGCTCCAGCGTCGAGTGACACCGCCAACGCGCACGGTTCGCCGCCCTTGCGTACAAGCCACTGCTGCAACCACCAGGTGACGCTCACCGGCAGTTCGCCCTGGCCGTGTGCGGAGACAAATACGATGTCCGCCTCGCTTGCTTCACTCGCTGCCTGGTCATACAGTGCCGGTTCGCCCAGAAGATCGAATCTCCAAAGCTTCACATGCACATCCGCATCGAATGCGAGCCGCTGCATCGTCCCGTCGAATGTGTGCTTGGCTCTCAGCCCCGTTCCAAAATCCTCATAAAGCACCAACACCTCCAGGCTCAGTGCTCCATTGCCCAAGGGGATTTCCGCCATCCTACTCTGTTCCATAATCCTCCATAACGCCATCGAGCCCTCTTAGGCCCCATGGGCAAAGGAGTCAAGCGGCACTTATTCACAACTTATTCACAAACCAGGGCCAGTGATACAGTGTAGCGTGGGCGTCCTCTGCGGGGCCGCCCGCGCTACTTTATCAGCGGCCCTGCCCCTGACCACCGCGCCATAGCTTACTCCGTTGACCGCTCGAGCGGAGTTCCGCCTCGCATCTATTGTTCCTTCTTGCATTCTGCCTTCAGACAGCCCCGTCGGTTGGTGCGTCCCGGAGTTGCTGCCTGTCAGTATCGCCAAGTTGTTCGATTTCGACTTGTCGAGCGTCGAACCGCGGGCCGGCCAACAGCAATGGCCGTCCTTATGAGGACTTGAGCCCTTTGAGGGGAAACGTTCAAGTACGGTTCCGAGGGGGGGCCGGGCGGGCAACCGCCTGCACCTACCCGACTCTGGGGAGAATGCAGAAGGTAGAATGTGGAATGAAGAAGACGGGCCGACAAAGTGCCTGGCTTACCAGCCAGCCGCCAAGAGGTTATGTACTACAACGGCAGTGGTACAGTGTGTATCCTTGGAGAGCGCAGAGGCTTGAATGCAAAATGCAGACCGCCAAAGGGATCGGCCTACCAGCCAGCCGCCACGGTTTCGTCACGGTAGTCTGCCGGTAGCGCTCTCAGGTGGATCGTGTAACCTGCTGTGATTGCTGCACTTGCATAGTGGCCGGCAGCTTCTGCATTCTGCATTCGACATTCTGCGCTCTGTCCTTCCTGACCCGTGCGCTGACGGCGTGGCCCCGGTGATACCCCGGAGGGACCCCGGTGTGTATCCGAGGTTGATCGCGAAAACCCCTGTGTTTGCAGCCGTTTTTGGGCATTTCTTGTCTTTGTTGCTTTACTTGGCGCATTCTCTCTCACAAACCCCGGTTTGCATCGGCGTTCAGCAAAGCCGGGGACGCTGTCCCCAGACTCCCTGAGTGCAACTGTCCGGTTTTGCCTCGCCGCAACAGCCTCTTCACAAAAGGTGAGGCGTTCTCAGGCTTGAGTCCCGCGGCGCTTCGGGTTACACGGGTTCCAGTTACCCGATCCATAAGAATGCCAGGCTACGACTGGCGAACAGAAGCGCAACCAACCAGGGCCGGAAATGAGCTAAAAGGGACAACTCGGAGCTCGGCCATAAGAAGGCCAAGTTCACACCTGCGATGAAAAGCGCGATCCGCCACGATTGCAATCGAGGTGACATGCCTAATTCGCGATTCCGGGCTGTAAACCTGACTTGGAGTCCTTTGAATCCGCAACGCGGCTCTTAGAGGTTACGGCTTTTTGAGCCGGCTTTTCGAGCGCGGCCGCGAGCACCTCGTCCACGTCCTCCACCGGTGTGATCTTTAACTTCTGTTTCACCTCTTCGGGAAGGTCGGGCAGATCCTTCTCATTGAGTTTGGGAATGATTACCTGCTCGATGCCGGCGCGCATCGCAGCCAAACACTTTTCTTTCAGACCACCAATTGGCAATACGAGTCCGCGCAAAGTAATTTCACCGGTCATGGCAACGGTGGCCCGAACGGGCTTTTTCATGAACAGCGAGGCGATGGCCGTAAACATGGCGACACCTGCCGATGGACCGTCCTTCGGCACCGCGCCGCTCGGGACGTGGACGTGGAGATCTGTGTCTTTGAAGGCATCCGGGGGAATGCCCAGTTCTTTTGCTCGGCTGCGAACCAGACTCAGCGCAGCCTGCACGGATTCCTTCATGATCTCCCCGATGTGGCCGGTCAACAACACCTTGCCTTTGCCCGGATAACAGGTGGCTTCGATGTGCAATACTTCGCCGCCCGCAGGGGTGTAGGCCAAGCCGGTGACGATTCCCGGGGCACTGGTCTTCAAACGAGTCTCGCGGATGAATCTGGGTGGTCCAAGCATCTCCTGCACCAGTGCGGCCGTCACCGTCACTCGCTCGCGTCTGCCTCTGGCAACCTCCGCAGCAACTCCTCGACAGACTGCGCCAATCTGGCGCTCCAATTCGCGCACCCCGGCCTCGTGCGTGTAATCAGAGATGATTTTGGTTAAGCTTTCGGCGCTCCACACGCACTGACTCGGCTGCAGGCCGTTTTCTTTGAGCTGCCGTTCCACCAGGTAGTTTGTGGCTATCTCGAGCTTCTCGTGCTCGGTGTAGCCTGGGATCTCGATGACTTCCATGCGGTCGCGCAGGGCGGTCGGGACGGGGTCCATGTAGTTGGCCGTGGCGATGAAGAGGACTTGTGAAAGGTCAAAGGGGGCATCCAGATAATGGTCCACAAACGCGTGATTCTGGTGGGGATCGAGCACTTCGAGCAACGCACTCGCCGGATCCCCTCGAAAATCGATGCCAAGCTTATCAATTTCATCCAGCATGATGACCGGGTTGCGAGTGCCAAGGCGCCGCAACTCCTGGATAATTCGACCGGGCATGGAGCCGATATAGGTTCGGCGATGACCGCGAATCTCCGCTTCATCGCGCATTCCACCCAGGCTTATGCGCGCAAAGTTCCGGCCGAGCGCTTCGGCAATGGACTGGCCTAAGCTGGTTTTGCCAACGCCGGGCGGACCCACCAGGCACAAAATTGGCCCGTGCCCGGTCGGGTTGAGCTTGCGCACGGCCAAATACTCGATGAGCCGGCGCTTCACTTTCTCCAAATCGAAATGGTCGCGATCGAGAATCTTCTGAGCCCGGTCCAAATCGAGAGCATCTTGGCTAAGTTTGTTCCAGGGCAATTCGGCTAGCGTCTCGACATAGCCAACGATGACTGAGAACTCCGGACTGGCCGGAGGAATGACCGCGAGCCGCTTCAACTCACGCTCTCCCTGGTCCACGATCGCCTGGGGCGGCTTGGCGTCCAGGAGCCTCTTTCGGAGCCGTTCGATCTGTTCGTCGGCGCCCGAATCTCCCTCGCCCAGTTCCCGTTGGATGGCTTTCAGATGCTCGCGCAGGTAGGCCCGACGCTGCACGTCCGTGAATTGCGCGGCCACATCTTGCTGCAGTTTTTGTTGCAGCTTGGCAATCTCGAGTTGAGTCGAGACACGTTGGTTTACTGCGCGAATGAGCTTCACCACGTCGGTTTCCTCCAACAGATCCTGCTTGTCTGGAACCTCCAGACTCAGACTGCTCGCAATGAAATCGGCCAACTGGCCGGGATCCTGGATGTTCATCAGAATCAAAGAAGCCTCCGGCGGCGCATTGGGAGTCAATTCGAGCAGCTTTGCCGCACTCTCCTTCAAATTCCGCACGGCCGCTTCTGTCTGCTTGTCGTCCTTGGGCGGGGGAACCATTGCGATCACATCGACCTCCGCTCGAAAGTAGGGCTGGGTCTGAACGAAGCGGCGGATTTTGAAGCGACTCAACATGCGGACCACTAGGACGACCGCCCCATCGGCTTGCCGAAGGAGTTTGACCACCAACCCAGCAGTGCCAATGTGGTAGAGATCATCGAGCTGCGGCTCCTCTTTCTCTATGAGGCGCTGGGTCACTATCCCAATGATTTTGCTTTGCGACAGCGATTCGTCGAGCAGCTTGAGCGAGGCTGGCCGGTGGATCGTCAGGGGCACCAGTGTGCCTGGAAACGCGACGGTCCCGCGCACCGGAAGGATGGGAAGCACGTCCGGAATCTTTGGCTCGTCGGAATCATCTGCATGACTGTCAGGCACGACGATGGGTGTGCGATTCAAGTCATTCTGGCTTTCGAGCTGAGCCGCTGATTTTACGACTGTTTGAGGAATCATAGACCTTATATGGAGCTGAAACGGTTCGCAATTCAGATCAAGGATCGCTTCGGTATGACATCAGGCGCTGGGTTGGGGCTTAAGCCTCAGGGTGTAATGGAAGAAAGATCCAGAGCAGGCCGTTGCGCTGTTCCGCCCTCACGCGTTCGGGGTCCACCTCCAAGGGCAGCGGCACCTCGCGCTCGAATCGTCCGCAATCAATTTCCATAGCCAGGATTTGCAGGCGGCTGCCGCTTTCACGACCGGGCTCGGGTGGTTGCCGTGTCCCCCGGATCAACAGCGAACGGGCTTGAAGAGAGACCTCGATCCTGGTTTTGTCAACCCCCGCAAGATCAACGCATATCACGATGCACTCGTCGCACCGGTAGGCGTTTATTGCCGGACTCCATATCTGGCGGAAGTGCGACTGCGAAAAATGCAGCCGGGTCAAGTAGGATGCAATCTCACTGAGGCGCTCGTGCAACTGAATTAGGCGGAGGCTATAGATGTTGTCCATGTTGAGTTCTTCTCCCATTCTTGCGTTCAATTGTTATAAGCATTCACGAATGGCCCACCGACAGGACTGCGGCGCCTTTGATTTTCCCCCTCCGCAGGTCGCTTAAGGCGGCATTGGCTTGCTCCAGGGGATACGCCGTCACTTCTGTCTTCACTGGCACCTTGGGCGCAAGGGCCAGAAACTCCTCACCGTCCCGCCGTGTCAGGTTGGCTACGGACCGCACCACTCGTTCTCCCCAGAGGAGTTCATACGCAAAGGAAGGGATATCGCTCATTTGAATTCCGCCGCAAACAACTGTGCCGCCTTTGACGAGCGCGCGAAGAGCCGCCGGGACCAATGAACCAACCGGCGCGAAGATTATCGCCGCGTCCAGCTTCTCCGGCGGTTGTTCATCTGAACCACCTGCCCATACGGCTCCTAGTTTTCGAGCAAATTCCTGGCTTTTGCTATCTCCCGGCTTTGTAAATGAATAAACGCTCTTCCCCTCGTACTTCGCCACCTGCGCCAGAATGTGGGCCGCCGCGCCAAATCCGTAGAGCCCGAGGTTCTGTACATGCTTCCCAGCCATACGGTAGGAGCGATACCCGATCAAGCCGGCACACAATAAGGGCGCCGTTTCTTCGTCTCTGGTGCCTTCAGGCAAATGAAAACAATATGCTGCGTCAGCCACGGTATAATCGGCATACCCACCGTCGATCGTGTAGCCGTTAAAAAGAGGGTGATCGCAAAGATTCTCGGCGCCTTGCTTGCAGTAAGAACAATGGCCACAGGTAGAAGCGAGCCAGGGCACGCCGATCCGATCGCCGACGCGGAAGTTCTCGACTTCCTCGCCGAGCTGAACGACGCGGCCTGCAATTTCGTGACCTAGAATCAAAGGTAGTTTCGCTTCCGCAAGCTCACCGTCAACGATGTGCAAATCGGTACGGCACACCCCACAAGCATGGATTCTGATGAGAACTTGTCTCGGGGTTGGCCGGGGAACGGGCACTTCCTTGAGACGCACCGTCTGGTGCGGTCCTTCTAGCACCATCGCACGCATTGTTTCCGGAATTTGCATTTTCCAGCTCCGCAATTCGGTATTCGCCTGAAACCCCAATATAGAATTGCGTCCGCATTTCGCAAGGAACCGTCTTCGATCAAAATGCTCGTGTGTGCTGCCGCGGGCGAAACTCGCACGCCTTGTTGTTCCATGCCAGCCTCTTCACTGCGCCGTTGAGGGTCACGATGCCGTCCTGCACCGAGACTCCGACGTCTCCGACTTTCACGCCTGGCTCGTATTCGAGCTCGGCCAGAACATCACTCTTCAGTTCCACATCCGTTTTCACACGGCCAAGATGCAATTAAGCCCTCCGAAGGGATTCGAGACGTAGGCAGGCGAGAGCGGATCATCCGTCCATTGGCCATCAACGAGGAACCGATATTCATATTTTCCCCGCCTGAGGATCAACTCCACTGCCCAGCGGCCATCCCCTTGGGGTTGCAACGGAGTGGCCGAGGGATCCCAACCATTGAACGAGCCCGCCACAAAAACCTCCTTCGCATCAGGATGAAAAACCTCGAGAGCAACGCGTTCCAGCTCCGGTCCTGGAAAGTGCTCAAGCAAAAGCGGAACGGCCCTCGCGAGTTCTGTTTTCGCACGCTCTGACCGTTTAATCACGCTTTTCTTGAGCGGCCTTTTGGCTTGGGCCGGAGTGGCTTTTGCCGCTGTGGTGGTTCGACTCTTTGTCGTTCTGGAAGTTGGGCGTGTTTTCATTCGTAATCATACCTCCGCGCATAAATAGAGAAACCCGTAGCGGCGCTCCCGCTGATGCTGCCGATGAAGCTACTCATACGCTCATTCACGCCGCGGCGACGTGCAAATCGCCGCGGCAGCACAACTGTTTTTAGGCAACTTTGACTTCGACCGTCTTCGGTTTGGCTTTCTCGCCCTTTGGCAGGTGGACACTCAGCACGCCGTCCTTGAACCCCGCGCTGACCTTGTCAGGGTCAGCTCCATCTGGCAGCGTGAAACTGCGATAGAAATTGCCGTAGGAGCGCTCGATGCGATGGAACTTCTTGTTCTTTTCCTCTTTCTCAAACTTACGCTCTCCGGTAATGGTCAGTACTCCGTTCTCGACCGTCACCTTCACGTCTTCCTTCTTCATTTCCGGCAGGTCAGCTTTGACGAGCCATTCTTTGTCATCCTCGCTGATGTCCACGCGTGGCGCCCATTCGGCCACGGTCATCAGTTCCTCATTGCCGCTGGGGGCGCGAACTGGCGCCCAGCCAAAAAACTTGGCCAGGCGGTTTTGGAATTCGTCCATTTCCTTGGCCGGATCCCAACGTGTTAATGCGTTCATTTCTCGATCCTTTCCGGCTCGGCGGCTAAGTTAATTCAGCCGCGCTGCCTGTCCGCCGAGTTTCCCAGGCAGCAGCGGCGAAAACTCACAGGACCTATGCGCGTTTCTAGAGGCGTTATTCTTGGCCCGCCTTCATTATCTTGTGGTCACCACTTTCCCAGCCTTGCTGGCCTTTCAGCCCCGATCTGGCCAGACTGCGCTACCGACGCGATCGGTTGGCCAACGACAATTGCCCATTTCCTTGATTCAACAATACTAATCAGGACAACCAGAATCCAAGGATTTATTTCAATTGTTTATTTCACGAATTGGCAGCGGTTGCGGTGTGGCCGCCGCCCCTATAACGCCATTTTCCACTGGCATCGGAGCCGGCTCCTTCGCCCTCGGCATCTCCTTGCCAATGAGCTTGTAGAGCGTTTCCCCATCAAGAGTCTCGCGCTTGAGTAATTCCGCTACCACCCGCCGCAAGTCAGCCCGGTGGGCGGTCAGAACCTCTTTGGCTTCAGCATAGGAATCGTCGAGGATCCTTTTCACCTCTTCGTCAATGTCTCGGGCGGTCTGCTCGCTGCAGTCGCGCTGCAATTGAAGGGGCTGACCGGGAAGATAAGCCGGCGCTCGCTGTGCGCAGTTGGCCATACCGACCTTCTCGCTCATTCCGTAAAGGCAGATCATTTGGCGGGCGAGCGCGGTGGCATGTTCCAGATCGTTTTGGGCGCCCGTGGTCAGGTCGCCGTATTCCAGTTCCTCGGAGGCGCGCCCGCCCAGCATCCCGCGCAAGCGGGCGAGCAATTCAGCCCGGCTAAGCAGGAACTCGTCTTCCGTGGGCACTTGCAGCGTGTAGCCCAACGCCGCATGACCGTGGGGAATAATGGTGATCTTGCGCACCGGGTCCGCCTCGGGGCTGTAGGCGGCGATCAGGGCATGACCCACCTCGTGACAAGCCACCCGCCGCTTCTGCTGTTCGGTCAATCGGCGGCTTTTCCGTTCCGGACCAGCCACGACTTTCTCCACGGCATTTTCCAGGTCCGCCTGGCTGATTTCGCGTGCCCCGCGGCGAGCAGTCAGCAGAGCGGCCTCATTCAGAACATTAGCCAGGTCGGCTCCCGAAAACCCGGCGGTGGCCTGAGCAAGCTGGCGCAAATCCACCCCGGGGGCCAGCCGTTTGTCCCGGGCATGAACCTTGAGAATGGCCTCGCGGCCGTCCAGGTCCGGCGTGTCCACAATCACCTGCCGGTCGAACCGGCCTGGCCGGAGCAACGCCGCATCCAGCACCTCCGGGCGATTGGTCGCTGCCAGAATGATGACGCCAGCGTTGGGTTCGAACCCGTCCATTTCGGACAGGAGCTGATTCAAAGTCTGCTCCCGCTCATCGTTGACCATGCCCAGGTGAATACTGCGCTTCTGGCCAATCGCATCTAATTCGTCGATGAAGATGATGCAAGGCGCGTGCTGCTTGGCCTGCTGGAACAAGTCCCGGACCCGCGAGGCGCCCACCCCGACAAACATTTCAACGAAGTCACTCCCGCTCAGCGAGAAAAAGGGCACCTTGGCCTCGCCAGCAACCGCGCGAGCCAGCAGGGTCTTGCCCGTGCCGGGTGCTCCAATCAACAGAATCCCTTTGGGTATCTTTGCGCCGACCTCCTTATAGCGCTCGGGGTTTTTTAGGAAATCAATTACCTCTTTCAGTTCCTGTTTGGCCTCTTCGCAGCCGGCCACATCCGCAAAACTAACGCCGGTCTTCTCGCCTTCCACGAGCCTGGCAGTGCTCTTGCCAAAACCCAAAACGGATTGTCCCACCGCGCCCAATTTGCGGCCCATCAATGACCATATCCCCACGAGGATGGCGATGGGCAGCGCCCAACTCAGCAGGAACTGTGAAAGAAAACTTGGGCGTTCGCCGTTATACTACGCCCCGCTTGCCTGGAGGTCCTTGACCAGGTCGGGATCTTCGATGCGAACGGTGCGGAACTGGAACGGTCCCGTTGCCGCGGGGGCGTTTGTCCCCATTGCGTGGCTATTTGTCGGAGCACTGGCAGTCGCAGATAAGGCTGCATTCGTAGCGGGCGCAGCCTCGGGCACGATCGGGCCTGTGATCTCGTCTTGCTTAACCACTGCGTCCAGCACCTCGTGCCGTGCCAGAAGCGCTCTGAACTCGCTGTAGGGGATGGTGCGCACAGTGAACTGGTTCACGGCCACCTGCCACACCCAAAGCACTAGAAGCATTACGAAGAAAGGCCAAAAACTGAATCCCCAGTTCGGTTTGTCTTTATCCGGGACCTTAAGGTCAATTCTGGGCGGAGTATTCTTCATAGGAGTTTAATAGCCGGCATCCTAAATCCCAAGCTGGCAACTCCCTCAACGTTACGCTCGCAACGCGCGAGTTGCAAAGCGAATGGGGCGCTAGCTCCGACTCAGACAGTGGGGTAGCGGTGGGGACGGTTTGGGGTGGCGTCGGCGTGGGTGCGAACGCGAGAGCTGGGGGGCGTGTCAGGTGGAATTGTGTTGGGTACATGGGGCGAGGGTTGGGGACTGGAGTCAACAGAGTACGTTCCAAGAGTTCCAACTTGCGCAGGGCCTTGTCCCGAGCGGCGCCTTCCAACTGGAGGACCTCGCGGGTGAAGCTCACGACCGGCAGTTGGGTATAAGCCAACCCCAGATAGATGACGTTCCATTGCTGCAGCAGCCGGAGTTGGTCTGCCAGGCGTTCCGGGGTCAAGTGGGCCAACGCTTCCTCCAGAAACTTCCAGAGCTGCTATTGGCGAAGGGTGTAAGTTAAGAGCACTATCACCACCTGAGCCGCTCCTATCACCGTTACCGTTACCTGTTCCAAGTAACACTTTTGCAAGTTATTTGACCAGAGTGACTTGTAGAACTCATGTTTTGGGCCTTCCGCACGTGGAACTTATCGCAGTTACTCGCTTCTTCCAGGCGCGGGACGCGCCTGAGATACTCCGTAGTCCCTCCGTAGCCCCTCCCGATACACACCGTAGGTTCATTTTCAACCTACGGTGTGTATCGGGAGGGGCTACGGAGGGGAGCACCAGAGATATGCAAGAGGGAATTTAGCATTTATGTTTCGGGGCAAAAGGAGGCGGTTACCGTGTGGCGACGGTTTTTGCCGATTACGGAGTGGCGGAGGGTGCGGTTAAAGGGCGGGAGAG
>Ga0326728_10021595_pt1 | contig 12075 bp, 11 predicted proteins | sample MB3enrmetagenome_FD_207602 | JGI IMG/M metagenome (GOLD analysis project Ga0326728, IMG submission 207602) | Lab enriched peat soil microbial communities from McLean, Ithaca, NY, United States - MB31MN | ecosystem: Environmental > Terrestrial > Soil > Wetlands > Peat | place: USA: New York... | reverse complement strand
CCAAATGGATCGGCTACGCGGGAAGGTAAGTCGTGCCGGGCTGGAGCGTTCCGAATTGCTCGCCCGGCATGCGCAGGCCCTCACGCGGTTTCTCATGCCACAAAAGGATTTGCAAGAGCGCCGAGTGGGCGGGGCGTATTTCCTGGGACGCGCCGGCTACGAACTGCTCCCCAGGTTGCTTTCGGAAATCCAAACAGATGGTCCCGGCCACCAGGTGGTGAGCCTGTAGCGTGGAACTCTCGTCACGTTTTCCCGTTTACGCTAAGTTACCGATCGGTAGTTGGGCCGTTAGGGCAATAAAACTCCCTCAGCCCTTATGGGCGCGGGCGAGATCCACGTGGACACCGGAGGAGGCTTTGTGGGGCAGCGACCGCCTGCTCTCTTGGCTTTGAGGAGCGTTGCAACTACAGCGGCAGTCTGGGTGGTGGTAGGAGTGCCCGTCGCGGGGGCCATCGCCGCATTGCGTGTATCCCTATGGGTGATAGCCTCCTTGCCAGAGATGGCGATCTGCGCAATCGTACTCGGCGCCATGCAAGGTGTGTGGTTTTATTTGGTTGGCCTGCGGTCCAAGCCGGAAGGTGACAGCCTCGTCTGGCTCGGCTTGTTCTCAGGCGGCTTCCTTGGCGTGCTGGGATTCCCTCCGGTATTTTCCCGTACTGGCATCATTGCGGCCCGCACGACGGTAGCAGTTTTCCTTTTGGCGGCAATCGTGGGCGGACTTGCTGCCGGACTCGTCTCGGCACGTGTTTTGGCTACGCCGCTGCGAGGTCACAGCCTGAAGTCAGGCTGGAGAGTTGTCATCGGCAGTCTGATTGTACTCACAGCCATTGATTATCACTTCTACTGGCCAGGGACTGCCGAGAGAATTGCCGTATCTGAGGTCTCTCGCCAGGAGATAACAGATCTTGCGCCCGGAAATGCGCGCGGCTCCGCCTGGGCCGGCTGCTACCAATATCAAGGACAATTTCCACTTGGCACCGGCGGTGAACGCGGTCAACTAAGAGTGGTGCAGACCGATGGAATGCTGAAGGTCGAGCAATGGGGTGAGGCTCATCCATTTCTGGGTGGGGTTGACCGCAATGGCCGTTTCCGCTTCGGGGCCGAAATCAACAGCGGCCAGGATACTTTTCGCGTGGTCTGGCAGGGCAAGTTCTATGGCAATTCCTTCGAGTTCAAGAAACGGGTGACGCTGGTAAACGGGGCGAGTAACCTCGGGGCTACGCAACTGACCGGGACAGCGCAGTTGACCCCATGCTATAACTGACGATGCTGCTCTCGCCAGTCGAGTGAGCGAGATTGGTTGGGCCCCTTGATGGCTAACTCCTCGTAAGTTGTGCCGTCGAGCATGTGGATTGCGCTGTCCTTCCGTAAGGCGTGTGTGCTGAGGGCCTTGCTCACCAGACCGGAAGGCTGAAACTCTCTTAATCTCAGCTTCAAATTGGTTTGATATAATATCAGGTTGCGCCGACGGGCCGGCGCTCAGTGGAGGCTTGCCATGAATGCACGTTCCATTCCAGATCTTTTAACCCGGCACAAAGCGATTTTCGAGCTTTCCAACGGCGCGAGCATTGTTCTGAAGAGTCCTCAGAAGTTCGTAGACTCAACGCTCGACCAGCTAGTTGTAAACGCGGTATTTGGAGAAAGCGAGGAAGTGCGCAGCGCGGTGCGCTGGATCATCCGCAGAGCCGGATTGGAACTCGGCGTCGTCCCTTCCTCCATCCAGGGCCTTTACGAGGCGCGTGCCGGGAAGGAGTGCAAAGGCTTCACCGTTCCCGCCATCAACGTTCGCGGCCTCAGCTATGATGTGGCGCGCGCCGTTTTCCGCGCCGCCCTCCACCTGAAAGCCGGCGCCTTCATGTTCGAACTTACTCGCACGGAAAGCTATTATACCGACCAGTCCCCGGCAGAATACGCCGCAGTCATTGTCGCGGCAGCGCTGCGAGAGGGTTTCGAGGGTCCGGTTTTTGTTCAGGGTGACCACTACAAGGTTAACGCCCACAAATTCGCCAAGGACCCCGAGTCAGAGTTGCAGGGCGTCCGTGACTTCTGCCAGGAATCGGTGGCGGCAGGGTATTACAACATAGATATCGATGCGTCAACGCTGGTGAATCTCGAAATGCCCGGCGTCCATGAACAGCAGAGGGCGAACTTTGAAGCCACCGCCACGCTGGCCGCTTACCTCCGCTCGATCGAGCCGCCGGGAATAACTCTCGCGCTGGGGGGCGAAATCGGCGAAATCGGGGAACAGAATTCCACTCCCCAGGAGTTAACCTCCTTTATGGACGGGTTCATGGAGACCTTGACGCGGCGCAGCCGCTACAAGAAGGGACTCGCAAAGATCAGCGTGCAGACCGGAACAAGGGATGGCGGCGTGGTGCTGCCTGACGGCAGCATTACCCAGGTGGCCATCGACTTTGAAACCCTGCGCGCGCTCTCCACGCTTGCGCGGGACCGCTACGGAATGGCGGGCACAGTTCAACACGGAGCTTCCACGCTCCCTGCCGATGCTTTCCACAAGTTCGTGGAGTGCGAAGTGGCTGAGGTTCACCTGGCAACTGAGTTCCAGAACATGATTTATGACAGTACCGCGTTTCCGAGGGATTTGAAGGAAGAGATCTACAAGTCCCTGCGGAAGCTTTGCGCTGACGAACGGAAGCCTTCGGACACCGACGCGCAGTTCTTGTACAAAACCCGCAAGAAAGCCTTTGCCCCCTTTAAACGCAAGTTCTGGGATCTGCCGGCGGATATTCGCGCGCGCCTCGGTCGGGAACTGGAAAGGAAGTTCACTTTCCTGTTTGAACAACTGAACGTGCAACGGACAGCGGAGTTGGTGAAGAAAACAGTTGCCCTGGTGCCCGTCATCCCGCCCGCCCCTGCGGCCTTGAACGAGGCGCTGGCGAAAGTGGGCAATGGCCGTGGTTGAGAAACCTTGCCGTCGCTTTCATTCCGACTCTCGGGGGCGCTGGCTATCATTCCGGAGGAATTATAAAGGCGTGCGGGATTCGCGCGTCCAGCGTCGCGAGAAGCGCGCCATTAACCGCGGCGAGTTGCGCGAGGTGGCCGTCCGTTGTTTGTTTTGCGGTCTTGACCCAACTTGGAAGATGTGAGATGTCCTGGTCGTCGTGGATAAACTCAAAGCTCACTTTTTGCGTCGCCTTAAGTCGTTGCAACAGGTGGCAAGCCTGGCTCACGGTAAATCCGTACTGCGGCGCTTGCGCTAGGACCCGAACGAAACCCAGCTCCGTAATTGAGCAGGTTGCGAGTTCGCGAGTTCCCAGCTTGGCCAACCCCCGCACCCATTGCGCAACTCGCGTGTGAAATTCGTGTTCGAGAAAACCAAGAGCGACCAGAGTATTCACTTCAAGGAGGTACTTCATGGAAACTCATCCAGAATCTCCCTGACCTGTTTGCTGCTCAAACGCGGAGCGCCGGCCCCCGCGCTTAGAACCGGGAGTCCTGTAATTGGGTCAACGAGGAGGCTCATTTTTGAGCGGCGCGTTTTCCGGGGAGTCAAGACTATTCGCCCGGCTTGCACTTTCGCGTCGAGCGAATCCCCAGGCTGGAGACCTAGTCTGCGCCGAATGGCACCGGCGAGGACGATCTGGCCTTTAGTGGAAAGCTTTAATTCCATGGTAAGAAAATCTTACCTGAAAATGTATCAAACGACAAGCGGATTTGGGGAGAATAACCCTAATGTCACATCAATCGGTTCCGCACAGGTATAGAACGGCGAGCATGGGTGGCAACCGGCCGGCGGGGGAGAATCCTCCCCTCCAATCAAGCCGCCGTTTGGCCCCTCGAACGCTGCGCGGCGTAGCAGCGATTCTTGTTACGGTAATCGTGATGGCGCTATCGGCTCAGCCGGCCGCGCCGGGGGAAACTAGACTGCCCAGCACCTCGAACCGGCCGCCCCGCAAAGTGATCGTCGGTACGTCGATGCAAGCTTTCTGCGGAGAGTATCCGGGTTTAGAGAAGCGCCTGGCAGAATTAGAGGGGATCATCGACCGAATGGCTGAAGAGGCCCAGAGGAAATATGGTCGGCCCTTGGATCTCGCAGTCCTGCCGGAGACGGCGGTGACTGGTGAGGTCGCGGGGGAGGCGATCGAGTCTTGCGTTCCTTTCGAAGGCCCGGTGAAGGAGGCCTTTACCCGCAAGGCGCGGGAACGCCACTGCTACATCGTGGTGCCAACGTACTTGCTGGAGACTCAAGGAAAAAGAACCTGCTCCAACGTAGGAATTCTGGTTGGGCGCCAGGGTGAGGTTGTAGGCATCTACCGCAAGCTGCACTTGGCGGTTCCGGCAGGCAGTGATTCCATGGAAGGCGGTTCGACTCCCGGCAAAGAGGTTCCCGTCTTCGCCTGTGATTTTGGCAAGCTAGGAATCCAGATCTGTTTTGACATGGAGTACGACTACGGCTGGGGCCAACTGGCTCGCAAAGGCGCCGAGTTGGTGGCGTGGCCGACGCAGTCGCCACAGACGGCGCAGCCCGCCTTCCGTGCTATGCAACACCGGTACTACATCGTCTCCAGCACTTGGCGGAACAACGCCGCCATCTTCGAGCCCACGGGCAGGATCACGGCGCAGATAAAGCCTCCTGAGCAGGTCCTCGTGCAGGAAATCGACCTTAGCTACGCTCTGCTCCCCTGGAGCAAGGAACTGCGGAATGGTGAGGCCCTTCGAGAGAAGTATGGGGACAAGGTAGGGTTCCGGTACTACGAAGACGAGGACCGCGGCATCTTCTGGTCCAACGACCCAAGCGTCACCATCGGCGAAATGGTTCACTCGATCGGTGTGGCCGAGGAAGAGGATGAGTTCCTGCGGATCCAGAGGCTATTCCACAAGGCTGGCGTCCCCGGCTCATGAGAACTTGAAATGGGGCGAGCCGGCGCGGGGCGAACTCCGGATGTCGTGGCCTCCAGTCTAGGGCCCTTTCACCAGGCTGGTCCACCCGCTGAGCACGGTAAGAGGAGCAGAGGAAGTGGATGGAAATGAGTTGATCAGGAAGCGGCCATCAGGCGAGACAGCGTATTGAAAGGTAAGTAAGATGGGGGCGACGATGCGCGTCTGGAAAAGCAGGCGCGGGGCGCTGGCAGAGCCAGTCTGCGGATCGAAGTTGACCGTCATCAGCTTCCTGTCGCCCTGGATATAGAAGATCTGCCTGCCATCGCGGCTCCAGCGCGGCTGGGCGCCGCCGGCGCTCGAGATCTGGATGCGTCCGCCGGAGCCTGGGAAGGGCTGCACAAGGATATCCCGAGCCGAGCGGCCCCCCGAACCTGTGTAAGCGATCCACTTTCCATCCGGAGAGAACTGGCCTTCTGCCCCGGCCGCTGAGAATTCTGTCACCTGGTGGTCACTCGCAGAGTACACTGCCAAGTGAGGACGGCCCTTCGCAAAATCCATGATGACCAAATGGCCATCTGGTGACCAGTCGGTGGGGGCCATCCTGGCGCCCTTTAGCAGGACACGTGGCGGGCCGGAGCCGTCGGCGCTGATCTCTTCCAAATAGTACGTTCCATCCCTCTCAGTTGGGTAGGTGATTCGTTTGCCATCATGCGACCAGATCGGCGTTTCTTGGATTATCCCATCGCCAAGACGAGTGCTGACACCGCGCACCAGATCATAGACGCGGAGATAGTTCCTGCCGTTGTGCTCGTCGTCAGAGGCGACGGCAAGGTAGTGCCCGTCGGGGGAGAAATTGGGAAAGGTGTAGCCGACCTCGGGGATTTGCTGCAGCTCTCTGCCGCTCGAGTCAAACCACACCAGCCGCGCCGGCGAATCGATCGCAGATTGGAAAATCAGTACGCCGTTCTCCGAGGCCGAAAACCCCGATTGCAAAAAGTTCAGGTCCTTCTCCAATTCCTGTTGAGCGATCTCGACGGGAGGGCCGGTCGTCTCCAGGCGGCTGAGGTTGAAGGGCTGTGCCATCAGGCTGCCGCTGCGGACATAAAGCAGGTTGCCGGAGGCATACGACACGGTTCCTGATAGCTCTGAGGAAATCAGCTTGGGCTCCCCTGAGTCCAGGGAACCCACGTAGATGCCGTTGCGCTGCAAGTCTTCCGGAGTACTCCAGTCCACGAAGTAAAGGAAGTGCTTGCCGTCAGGAAGAAACGAAGGCCAGCGGTGGGCCTGACCGCTGCCTGGGCGAGAAATGCTGGTGACGGGCGTGGGGACGCCGCCACTGGCCGAGACGCGGTAAAGCGGCCCTGCGATGGAGGGCGCAAAGACAATGGTGCCGTCGCGGTTCCAGGTGCCGCCGCGGCCTATCGGAGCCTCGCAGAGATTTTCAACCGCACCGCCGGTGATGTCCACTGTCTTTAGCCTGCCCTCAGCAAAGAAGCCGATGTGCCCGCCATTCGGCGACCAGAAGGGAAACGACGCCCACTCGGTGCCGTTGAGTTGCTGCGCGGCGCCGGCCGACAGCGCTCGCACCCACAGTGTGTTCTTGCCCTCCGGACCCACCGCGACAAAGGCCAGGCGTGTGCCGTCCGGGGAGATAGCGAAGTTGTAAGGCTCGAACGAGAAGTTAGCCGGCGGCAGCAGGGACGAGCGCAGCAGGTGGACCGGCCCTGGCGTCGGGCGATGGAAATAGATGACAGCCAGGAACAATGCAGCGGCTAAGGCCAGCGCTGCTGCCGTCCAAGCGGCGTACTCACGCTTTCTCCCCGCTGTTTTGACCGGCGCCGGAACCTCGGCCTGCCAGCCAGCTTCAGCAAACCACTCAAGCTGCAGCTTTACGTCGTGCGCCGTCTGCCAGCGCTGTTCCGGGTCCTTGGCGAGACAAGTCTTCACCAGACGGTCCAGGGCTGGGGGCGCCAGGGGTTGGCTCGCCTTAATGGGTTGCGGCTCTCGTTCCAGAATGGCAGCCATCACGCTTGCCGGCGTCTTCCCCTCGAAGGCCTTGCGCCTCGTCGCCATCTCGTAGAGCGTCGCTCCCAAGGCAAAGATGTCCGAGCGGGCGTCGGCTTCTTTGCCTTCCACTTGTTCGGGCGCCATGTAGTGCAAGGTGCCCAGCAGTGAGCCTTCCACTGTGAGGTCCAGGCCTTGAGTGGCGGCGGCTGTTGACTGGCCTGCTTGTAAGTGTACGGCGGGCTGCGGCCGGGCTTTGGCCAGACCGAAGTCGAGCAACTTTACCCCGGACTGGGTCAGCATGATGTTAGCCGGCTTCAGGTCGCGGTGGGTTACTCCCTGGCGATGCAATTTGTCAAGGGCGTCAGCAATCTGACTCCCGTAACGGAGCATCTGCTCGACCGGCATGGGTCCCCGCACGAGACGGTCGGCGAGCGACTCACCTTCCAGGTACTCGAGGACAAGGTAGTCGATGCCCTCTTGGTGACCAATATCGTAGAGGGCGCAAATGTGCGGATGGTTTATGCTCGAGATGATTCGAGCTTCGCGTTCCAAGCGCTGGCGTCGTTCAGTGTCGGCGGAGAGTTCGGCCGGCAGAACCTTGATCGCTACCGTGCGGTCCAATCGCGTGTCGCGGGCGCGGTAGACCTCTCCCATGCCGCCCGCACCGAGAGGTTCGAGGATTTCATAGGGTCCGAGTTTTTTGCCCGGGGCCAGCACAGTGATTGCTTGTCTCCCCTCAAGACTTTAGGCGTGCGGCGCCGCCCTGCGTACCAACCTCACCGGTACCCTACGTGCCCGTCGCCGAGGCCGCGTGTGGGAACTCAATCGTGTGCCGCTCGCCAGTGGTTTACCGTGCTCTTATTATAAGCCGCATTTCCCAAATTCGACTAGCGCGCAACTAGTTCCGAGAATCACTGCTCTGAAATTCGCTGTCATCCTGAGCGCAGCGAAGGATCTCGCTCTGGTCCGTGGTGAAGCGAGAACGAAAAGATCAGAGCGAGATTCTTCGCTTCGCTCAGAATGACAGGGTTTTCATGCTTTCTGGGCGCCCGTCAGCGGACGAGCATGAGCGACTGCTCTGAGAATACCCTGGAGCGCGGGCATCTCGCCCGCTCTCGTGGGGGTATTTCGCGGGCGAATGACAAGCGGGCAGGATGCCCGCGCTCCATCGCTGCGCCGCAGCGCTTCTTTCGGGCCGGGTGAGGAGGCTTCGATCGTGCCCTATTCGACATCCAGGCGCTCTTATGGTATAAGAAAACTAGCGCGAGGGGCGCATCCAGTCCGCGGAAAGGGCCGTGCCCACCCATCGACAGGAACATGAAGGTTGCGAACCTTCTTTCAGCCTGATTCGTGCGGACTCCAGGCATGTAATGAAAGGAGATTCGTATGTCCGACGCACTACCTTTACCACCCCGTCCCAACCTCGAACAATACAAGAAGCTTGCCAAGGACCTTCAGAAGGCCTGCAAGGCGGGTGACCCCGCCGCCGTCCGCGACTGGGCCCGGCGCTGGATGGAGACACTCGCCCGCCTGCAGGGGAGAGCGGCGACGCCGGAAGTTCGAGAAGAAATCCGCGGGAGTGCAGAGCAAGTCGAACGGCACCTGAACAAGATCCAAAAGGCGAATGCACGCCTGGCCCGCTGCACTCTGGCGAGCGCGCAGTTAATGGTGGCGCGCTGCCATGGGTTCGCGAGCTGGCCGAGATTTGCCCAACACCTTCGAGCGCTGAAGGCCGCCAATTCGGAGGTGTCGAAGTTTGAACTGGCGGCGCACGCGATTGTCGAAGGTAACTTGAAAGCGCTCGAAAAACTGTTGCGCGAGAACCCCGAACTGGTGCGGGCACGTTCGACGCGGGAACATCGCTCGACTTTACTCCATTACGTTTCAGCAAATGGAATCGAAGACTTTCGCCAGAAGACGCCGCAAAACTCGGTCGACATCGCCAAGCTATTGCTGGACGCTGGGGCTGCCGTCAACGCCGAGTCAGACGCCTATGGCGGCCGGTCGACCCCCTTGAGCTTGACGGCTACAAGTTTCCACCCGCAAGCGGCTGGACTCTCCATCCCCCTGATGGAACTGCTGATCAGCCGCGGAGCGGCTCTGGACGGCCCGGAGGGCGGTAGCACGGTTGTTAGCTGCCTTCGCAACGGGCGTGGCGAGGCCGCCAAATTCCTCGCCGCTCGCGGCGCGCGGCTGGACCTGGAAGGCGCAGCCGGTGTCGGGCGGCTCGATATCGTCGCGAGCTTCTTTAACGACGAGGGACTGCTGAGGCCAACGGCCACTCCAGAACAGATGAAGGCCGGATTCGCATGGGCAAGCGAGTTCGGCCAGACTGTGGTGGTTGATTTCCTGTTGCAGCGCGGCATGCATTTGGATGCAAAGCTGCCCCCTCACGGCGAGACAGCGCTGCATTGGGCGGCGCACGGAGGACATCCGACTACGGTCCGGCTGCTGCTGGAACGCGGCGCGCCCGTCGACGCTAAGGATGAGAGTTTTGGCGGCACGCCGCTTGGGTGGGCGATGTACGCCTGGGGTAATGCGTCAGAGCGGGCCGCGCGCGGAAACCACTACGAAGTGGTCGCGCTGCTGGTTCGGGCCGGAGCAACTCTCAACCCGCAATGGCTTGAGGGCAACGATGAAGATCGCCGCCCCGCGTTTCGGAGACCGCGGTCCGACCCACGCATGCTGGCAGCCCTCCGCGGCGAAATGCCACGCTGAGCAATCGCTCCGTAAACCCCCGATGAGTATCGCTGTCAACCTGCTTTGAAAACGCGCTGTCATTCTGAGCCCTTCGCTGTCATCCTAAGCCCTTCGCTGTCATCCTGAGCGAAGCGAAGGATCTCGCTCTGGTCCGTGATGAAGCGAGAACGAAAAGATCAGAGCGAGATTCTTCGCTGCGCTCAGAATGACAGGGTTTTCATGGTTTCTGGTTGCCCGCCAGGCGACGGGCATGAGCGACTGGTTAGAAAACTCCATATTGCCGGCCTCCGCCACATCGCATATGATCTGCAGCGATGGTTTTGTATTATAATCTCCGCGATTTTCGAGGAACCGTGAACGTCTGTAATGCGTTGATTCGAGTGTAGCGTCGGTCTCGCGTTTTCGTGCCCGACAACTGCTGACGCTTTAGAACCCACGGGTCACGGCGTGGGTTACCCTCTGTCGCCACCCCGCCGCTGAAGGATCGTGCTTGGTATCAGCGCGAAAGAGAGGCATCGATGAATAACCGAGAATCTCGCAAGGACATACGAGCCGGCGCACGGCTCATGAAACGGCCAAAGATTGGCCGCTTAATATGGCAAGTTGCAATTGTAGTCATAGTCTTGGCGCTGCCTGCCGCGGGTCAGGACGCGGCTGCGCAGATTCAAGCCGAAGCAGAACGTCTTCAGCACTCCTTAAAGGACAAACCGATTTCACCTCCGGACAACCCCAATGCCTCCAAGTTGGCTGGCGATGCACTCAACGAGGTGATCCAGATGCAGGCCGCTGGAAAGCTCTACATCAGCCTCGAGAGACTGTGCCAGATAACAGATTATCTTCGTGGTGTCTGGGCTGTAGCCGATAAAGCGGAGGCAGTGAAGCCAGGCTTGCCGGCGTATGAAGCGGAATGGGAGAAAGTGAGCTCCAGTGTGGCCGACATCGACCGGCAGGCACGCGAGAACAACTGGAATGACTCCCGCATGGCCGTTCGAGCGATGTCAGAGGCGGCGCAGAACATGACCATGCCGCTGCTGGAGGGAGCCCACGGGTTTGCAGTATCGACGGAGCCGAAGGGTGGGCTGTTCAACCTTGGGGAGGCACAAGGTCAGGCTGACTTTGCGGCCTTTTGCACCAAGTTGCACTTTCCTCGCAAAGGCACATCCTACCCACTGCGCTCGCTGATACCGGAGATCGAGGCTCTTCAGGAAAAGACCACAGCAGCCTTTCAACCGCCACGTTCCATTGATCTCCATACCCTGTTCATGTCACTGAACTCGGCGCTCAAGCAGGCGCGAGAACTCGACGCGACGAAGTGTTATACCGGGGCGTTGTTTCAGTATCTGTATGCAGTGGGGTACTATGGAATGCTCGATGCCGCACCACTGGATTCATCCCAACAATCCGCGTTGAAGAGCGCCCTCGCCGCGGCGCGCCATAAGCTCGATGCCTCCGAGCGCGACGACTCCATCGCAGAATTCTTCCTCCAGAAAGCCGAGTCGCAGGTTGCACATGTTGACGGTTCCGCGCCTAGTTCGGATGACTGGAGAGTCGCGAAGGTCATAATCGACCAGGTGTTCCCCGCCTATTTTGCCCTCGAAAAACCGCTCGCCGCCGCGCAACGAGCGCCCGGCAAGACCATTGAGATCACCCTCGTGCGCTGGCCTTACACTTGAAGTCTCTGCGACCCAGCAAGTTTGCTGGCCCAGGAAGTTTTAGCCAAGTACCCAGGAAAAGTAACTTTGGTTAGTGAGAATTTTGGGACCTCGAAGCTCGCTGACCGGTTTGGGGTGAAGGGATACCCGGCAGTGTTCGTGGACGATGTTCTCGTCGCCTGCCCCAGGGATTTCGGCTACTTCCGGGAAGTGGAAGGCACTGGCCGCTATGCCCCCTGGCAGAATGCCGACAACCAGGCCAAGTTCAAGGCTGATCTTTCCCACATGATCGACCTGATCCTGGCCGGCAGGAAAGACCTGGTGCGCTCCACAAATGCGGCCACGAGCGCGGCTTTCAAGGAGATTACCGCTCTTCCCAAGTTCAAGCTCAATGACCTTTCCGGGCGCACCCTCGAGGCCGCGCAACTCTCCGGCCGTGTGGTGCTTGTTGAATTCTGGGCTACCTGGTGCCCGCCGTGCCGATCCACGCTTGCTTGGCTGGGTGATTTGAAGCGCAAGTATGGCGACGGGCTGGCCATTCTGGCCCTGGCGGTCGAATCACCCCAAGACCAAATACGTTCCGTCGCCGCCTCGCTCAGCCCCGATCTGCGAGTAGCCATCACTGATGCTGCTACAGCGGAGGCGTTCGGCAACATCACCTCCCTGCCCACCATGTTTCTGTTTGACCGCTCGGGTAAGACCGCGCAAGTGGTTTACGGCGCGCCCCCAGACTTGCACGAGCAAGTGGGCAAAGTATTGGATGCGCTGGCCGACTAGTGTCCTGTCCCCGTGATTCGTGAAGTAAGTCGGGGCGATTCGACGGTGTGTCGCGAGCCCCGCTAGCGTGCTGACGATTTTCTTAAGCCCCAAAGGG
>Ga0326728_10021594_pt1 | contig 12076 bp, 11 predicted proteins | sample MB3enrmetagenome_FD_207602 | JGI IMG/M metagenome (GOLD analysis project Ga0326728, IMG submission 207602) | Lab enriched peat soil microbial communities from McLean, Ithaca, NY, United States - MB31MN | ecosystem: Environmental > Terrestrial > Soil > Wetlands > Peat | place: USA: New York... | reverse complement strand
CCGGCCGCACCGGCATTCGGATCATCGATGGGGGCGGTTATCGTGCCATTGACGGCACGCACGAAGACGTGAAACACTCCGCTGGTGTCATTGTAAGTTCCCGCGACAACCCCCGCTGTGTTGATGCTCGCGGCGAAGCTTACCGGGATGAAGACGGGGCCCTTCGTGGCTACGTCCGGAGCATCGATGGGGTAGGTCATCGTGCCATCGGCAGCACGCACGAAGGCGTGACCCACATGGTTCGTGTCCGAGTAGATTCCCGTGATAACTCCCGCCGTGTTGATGCTCAGGGGGAGGGTTCCCACAACGTCACCATGATGTTCTGTGCCACCGCTCGTCCCTGAGCCCGGAACATCGATGGGTGCGGTTATCGCGCCACCGGCGGCGCGCACGAAGCCGTGAAACCCTCCGTTGGCGTCCACGTAGAATCCCGCGATATCCCCCACCGAGTTGATGCTGATGGGTTGGGTTCCTTGTCCCTGAACCGAGCCCGTAGTGCCTGCGCCCGTAACGTCGAAGGGGGTGATCTTCCCACTTGCAGCACGCACGAAGCCGTGACGCAGCGCGTTCGCGTCCGTATAGATTCCCGTGATATCCCCCACTGCGTCGATGCTGAAAGGTGTGGTTCCCCGATGCCCGGTCGTGCCTGCGCCCGGAACATCAAACTCGGTGATCGCGCCATTCGCAGTGCGCACGAAGCCGTGATACACATTGTTTGAGTCAAAGTACGTTCCCGCGATATCCCTCGTCGCATTAATGCTGACCGGGAAGGTTCCCTGATTCATGCCTGTGCCTGCGTTAGGAGCGTCGAATTTGGTTATCGCGCCATTCGCAGTGCGCACGAAGCCGTGAGCCACATTGGGCGAGACAAGGTAGAATCCCGCGATATCCCCGGCAGCGTTGATGCTGGCGCCTGTGGTTCCCTCAAGCACGCCCTTGCCCGCGCCAGGAACATCGAAGGTGGTGAAGGTGCCCACGCTTCCCTGCGGTCGCGCGGGCGTCGCCAGGACGAAAGTCAAGCAGAGGCAAAGAATCGCGATTCTGCCACGCGCCCCCTCTCTGGAGCGCGGCACGTGGCTCCCCATCTTCAGGAGAACGATACGGGGTCCGCTCCCGCCACATAGCATGTGAAAACCAGTTCTGCCAAACCAATTAGAGCGTACATTTTCATTAGACATGGTACAGCTCAGCTCCTTCTGTTCAGTAGGCGCTCGACGCTCAGTGAGACCTTACAACTAGAATGCCGATGCGGTACTGCGGATTTTTGCACCCCACGCTCTCGTTGTCAAGGAGGCTTCTCTTTGTTTTTGCTATACTTCCGCTTGACGGAGCTGAAGGGAGCTAGGCCACAAAGGCAGTTTGGGGGTCAACTGGACTTCGACCCTCGGATTTGAGAATTCACAATTTGCTGTTCACAGTTCAGAATCGCTCCTGACAGAGTCGCTTCTGCTTCTTGGCAAACCACGCGCACTTGTGTACGCTCATGCGGATGCAACGCAAATTCACCCTCGGCCTGATACAGATGGCGTGTCTGCCGGACCCGCAAGAGAATTTGCGGCAGGCGGAGTTGCGCGCCAAGGAAGCGGCGGACGAAGGCGCCGAGGTTATTTGCCTGCCGGAGCTGTTCCGCTCGCAATACTTCTGCCAGCATGAAGACCCGGCGTTCTTCAACCTCGCTGAGCCCGTGCCCGGCCCAACCACGGAAGCGCTGGGGAGAATTGCAAGAGAAAAGCAAGTCGTCGTCATCGCGCCGGTTTTCGAGCGGCGCGCCGCAGGCGTTTATCACAACAGCGCTGCCATAATCGATGCGAATGGGGAGGTGGCCGGAATCTACCGGAAGATGCACATACCGGATGATCCGGCCTATTACGAAAAGTTCTACTTCACGCCCGGCGATCTTGGCTTCCGCGCCTTCGACACGCGCGTGGGACGCATCGCGACTCTTATTTGCTGGGACCAGTGGTACCCGGAAGGGGCGCGTTTGGCGGCGCTTCAGGGCGCGAGCGTTTTGTTCTATCCCACCGCGATTGGCTGGCACCCGCATGAGAAGGAGCAGCACGGCGGCGCACAGCGTGATGCTTGGCGAACGATCCAACGCAGCCATGCCATCGCCAACGGAGTGTATGTGGCGGCGGTCAACCGAGTCGGTTTTGAGAAGCCGGCTGACGCGCAGGGAGCAGGGCTGGAATTCTGGGGGACTTCATTCGTCTCTGATCCCTTCGGCGTGATGCTGAAAGAGGCTTCGACGGACCGAGAGGAGTTGGTGCTTGCTGAAGTTGACCTGGCGCGCATCGAAGAGACGCGACGTAACTGGCCCTTCCTCCGCGACCGGCGGATCGACGCCTATGCAGGGATAACTCAACGATTTCTGGATGAGAAAACGTGGCGCAAAGAGGAGTAAGGAAGACAAGCCGGGTGTCGCCCACCCATAGAGACGAAAATCGCCTGCTGTCGTCACCCCCGCGCAAGCGGGGGTCCACGTCAGTCCGGAAGGGCCTGGATTCCCGCTTTCGCGGGAATGACGTGACTTTCGACGGAGCGAAGCGAGGAATCTCACCTGCTGCGCTTGGCTACCGCTTGCCCGCCGAATGGGAACCACACGAAGCAACCTGGATCGGGTGGCCGCACAACCTCAGCGATTGGCCCGCCAAGTTTGCTCCCATCCCCTGGGTCTACGGTGAGATCGTCCGCAAAATTGCTCCCGCTGAGACGGTGCGCATCCTGGTGAATTCGAAAGCGCACGAAGAACAGGCGAGGCGAGTTTTGAGACGCGCGGGCGTCGACCTTTCCCGCGTCGAATTCTTCCGCTTCCCAACTAATCGCGGCTGGACGCGCGATTTCGGGCCGATCTTTGTGAAGCGCGATGGCAACCACCCCCTGCCCCCTCCTTACCAAGGAGGGGAGCCCAACCACCCCCTGCCCCCTCCTTGCCAAGGAGGGGAGCGCGCGCCACAACCAGACGTAGCCATTGTTGATTTCGGTTTTAACGGCTGGGGGAAGTACCCGAACTGGCAGAAAGATAATAAAGTGGCTTCACTTGCCGCCGCCGCACTCGGTTGCCGTTTGTTTCAGGCTATTGTGAAGGGCCGCGACTTCGTGCTCGAGGGTGGAAGCATTGATGGGAACGGGTGCGGAACGCTGCTGGCCACCGAGGAGTGCCTGCTCGACCCGGAAGTCCAGGTGCGCAATCTTGATTTGACTCGTCAAGAGACTGAGGAGGCGCTTCGCGAGTACCTCGGCGTCAAGAATGTGCTCTGGTTAGGAAAAGGCATCGCCGGTGACGATACCCACGGCCACGTAGACGACCTGTGCCGGTTTGTCGGCCCGCGTACTGTCGTGCTTTGCCAGGAGAGTGATTCGAGCGAGGCCAATTACCGGCCTCTACAGGAAAACCGCGAACGATTGCAGGGAATGCGCCTCGAAGACGGCTCCCGCATCGAGGTGGTGGCGTTGCCAATGCCCATGCCGCTTTTCCTCGACGGCCAACGCTTGCCCGCCAGCTATGCGAATTTCTACATTTCAAACGCCGCCGTCCTGGTCCCGACCTTCAACGATCCGAAAGACCGCATCGCCCTGGGCACGCTCGCGGAACTTCTTCGCGACCGTCCGGTGATCGGCATACACGCCGTGGACCTCGTCTGGGGCCTCGGAACCCTCCACTGTCTCACTCACGAACAGCCGGCGAGGTAAAAAGCGGAAACTAGAAATTAGAAAGCAGAAACTGGCAGGCTTGTTTCTAGGTCACACCACCCGTGGGCGCTGTCATGCTGAGCGCAGCGAAGCATCTCGGCAGTTCGTCGATGAACCACTGGAAAGGAAAGACAACTGCGGAGATTCTTCGCTGCGCTCAGAATGACAGGCGTCGGGGGCTGGCTTGTTCTACGTGGCCAGGCGCTGCTGGATTTGTGGGACGAGTTTTCCCATGTCCACCGGCCGAAAGAGGAGGCTCTCGAAGCCGCGGCCTTCGAGGCCGCCTTTCACACTCAAGGTGTGGCTGGCGATGAGCCAAATGGGAATGCGTCTAGCCCAGATCGTCAAAGACTCGATATCCGCCGAGGGGTGGTCGCTTGCAGATATGTCAGCAATGAGAAGCGCCGGAAGGACAGAGCGGCATTCGAGCTGCGCCAGGGCTTCCTCAACTGCCTCATAGGCCTCCACGCTGACGTCTTCCTCGATCAGTTGCGCTCGAAGTAGCGCCCGAGCTTGCCAGTCCTTGCCGACAAGTAAGACTTTGGCCATGGAAACAGTAGAAAGGTTAAAGGGTAAAGGGTAAATGGTAAAGGAATTTCCGCAATCTCTTAAAAGGCGAATGATGAAGGACACTTCACGCTTTACCCTTTACCCTTTACCCTTTACACTAGCCCCTGCCCTTCCGGAGGGCCGCCCATGAATATCCTGGTTACCGGGGCAAGCGGGTTGATCGGTCAAGCGCTCATTCCAGTCCTCACAACAGGTGGGCATGGCGTGACTTGTTTAGTGAGGTTTAAGCCGCGGGGCGGAGAATCCCTGGTGTACTGGAACCCGACTGCCGGGGAAATTGACGCGGCGAAGCTGGAAGGATTCGACGCGGTGGTCCACCTCGCTGGAGAACCCATCACCGGCAGGTGGAATGGTACCAAAAAGACTGCCATCCGTGAGAGCAGAGTCCAAAGCACGCGCCTCCTGTGTGAAACACTGGCGAGGCTTGCAAAACGACCCCGAGTGCTTGTCGCGGCATCAGCCAGTGGTTACTATGGGGATCGCGGCGATGAAGTGTTGAGGGAAGAAAGTGGAGTGGGTTCATCATTTCTCTCTCAGGTATGTCAGGAATGGGAAGCTGCGACAAAGGCAGCCGCAGGGGGTGGCCTTAGAGTTGTCAACTTTAGGTTTGGTTTCGTCCTGAGCCGTACGGGCGGAGGGCTTGCCAAAATGCTGCCGACTTTCAAGATGGGAGCGGGTGGGAAGATTGGATCGGGAAAGCAATATATGAGCTGGATTGCGATTGACGACCTCCTGCAAATCATCTTATTTGCGACCACCGCCGAGACGCTCAACGGTCCGGTCAACGCGGTGGCTCCAAATCCCGTCACCAATCTGGCATTCACCAAAACGCTTGGCCGAGTCCTCGGACGCCCTGCCATCTTCCCCATGCCAGCCTTCGCCGTTCGCCTTGCTTTCGGCGAAATGGGGAAGGAACTACTCCTGGCCAGCGCTCGCATCGAACCTGCGCGACTGCTGAGCGCAGGGTATCAATTCCGTTTTCCGGAACTCGAGGGCGCGTTGCGACATTTGCTGGGCAGGGAGTAGTGGTGTCATTTACGAAACGGCAGTCATTCCCGCGAAAGCGGGAATCCAGTCCGTAGTCAGCTCATTTCCGAAGGTTTGCGCAGTGGATTCCCGCTTTCGCGGGAATGACCGTGGCCTGGAGCGCCCTGTCGCGCAACTGACACCACACCAGGCAGAGAGTAATTCCACGTTCCCTGCGTGTATACTGGTTATCATGAAGATCAAAGTACTTTTTTTTGGTGTTACGCGAGACCTGACGGGGCTTCAACAAGAGCAAATGGAGATTCCCGAGGGTTTGAACCTGGACGGCCTGTGGAGGCGTTACGCCGCCCGCTTTCCTCGCTTGAAAGACCTCTCGCAGGTGCTCTTGTTGGCCGTGAACCAAGAGATCGCGGAGGGAACAAGAGCCTTGAAGGATGGAGATGAAGTGGCGTTCCTGCCTCCGGTTAGTGGCGGCTCGAGCAGGGACTACTTTTTGCTTACCCGCCTTCCCATCCCCACCGCGGATTTGGTGCGCCAACAGAAGCCGTCTGAGGATGGCGCGGTGGTGCTCTTCGAGGGTGTGGTGCGGAACAATTCGCGTGGGCGCAGAACTCTTCACCTCGAGTACGAGGCGTACGAGCCGATGGCCATGCGCAAAATGGAGGAGATCGGCGGCGAAGCAAGACGAAAATTTGAAATTGACCACATCAGCATGATTCACAGACTGGGACGGCTCGAAATTGGTGAGACCAGTGTGGCGATTATCGTCACTGCGGCTCACCGGCGTGCCGCCTTTGGCGCTTGCCAATTGGCGATCGACCGGCTGAAGGAAACCGTGCCTATCTGGAAGAAGGAGTATTTTGAGGACGGGTCCCTCTGGGCGGAGGGTGAAGGTCAGAGGCTCACTCAGACATGACTATGGAAAGTTGCCTGAATACCGCAATCGAAGTTGCCCGCGAGGCGGGCGGCTTGCTCCTGCAACATTTTCGGCAGCCTCTCGAGATCACCTACAAGCGGCGCTCGGACCTGGTGACCGAGGCGGACCGGAGGTCGGAAACTTTGATCGTGGAACGGCTGCGAAGCCGCTTCCCCGACCACGCTATCGTGGCGGAAGAGGGGGGCGGCCAAAAAACCGGCTCTGATTACTGCTGGTACGTCGATCCGCTCGATGGGACAACCAATTTCGCCCACGGGTTTCCCGTCTTCAGCGTTTCGCTGGGTTTGGCCTGCCGTGGTGAAGTAGTGGTCGGGGTGGTGTACGACCCTACTCGCGACGAACTCTTTACGACTGAGCGCGGGGCCGGGGCTTTTCTAAATAGCCAGCGCCTCCGCGTTTCGAACCATGAGGACCTGGCGGAATGCCTGGTGGCAACAGGTTTCCCACCCTTCGCCACGAATCACGATTTGAACGTCGAGTTTTATTTCCGTTTCACTCAGCTTACGCACGGTATTCGACGCGCCGGCTCAGCGGCTCTGGATCTCTGCTGCGTTGCGGCTGGCCGCTTCGATGGGTTTTGGGAGTTGAAACTCAACCCTTGGGACAAAGCCGCCGGCACATTGCTGGTAGCGGAAGCAGGCGGCCTGGTCACCGGCATGACCGGCAAACCGTTCAATCTGCTCGCTGACGATATCTTGGCATCGAACGGTCTGGTTCACGAGCAAATGCTCCGCGTGTTCAGCGAAATCCTGGAGCAGCGGGGAAGCAGCGGAGTTCGGCGCTAACAGCCTTTCGTAATTGCGGTGACGTTTTCGGATTGAAGTCATGTGGAAACAGCCCTCTCCCTTGGGGAGAGGGTGGCGAGCGGAGCGAGCCGGGTGAGGGGTTACTACGCCGTGCTCGCCCGTCTGATCCCCCTTCACCGTGCACGCGACCCCTCACCTGTCCCCGTCGGCTGACGGGCTGGTGAAAGCGCCGGTAGCGGGACACCCTCTCCCCAAGGGAGAGGGCAAGGACCCAATTCCCTGCCATTCAGAATTTCGAGAGGTTCAAATTGGCTGGACTCCTAGGACGGGAGCGGTTCCTCAGGCGCAGAGGGGTGATTACACTTTCTCTGAGCGGCCGCGAAAACCCTCGCGTCGCTTCTGCCTTTTCGCCTGACCCTGAGATTACGGAAACCGAAGTGTGGTTGAGCCGCCTCAGCCCTGCCCACGATGGGCTCAAGATTGTGCAACTGACCGACCTTCATCACAGTCTTTTTACTCCCCTGGAAGAAATCCAACGCGCCATCCATATGGCCAATCACTTGCGGCCGGATGTGGTCGCGCTGACGGGCGACTACGTTACGCTTTCGCCTGCCTACATCTGGCCGGTAGCGAGGGCGCTTGGGAGACTGCGCGCCCGTTTGGGAGTGTTCGCAATTTTGGGCAACCACGATTTTCAGGTGGACCCGGAGGAGATTACGCGCGCGCTTCGCGCCCAACGCATCCGCGTGCTCCGAAACTCCCACTGCGCTTTGCGGTCTCGTTCCGGCAACCTGTGGGTCGTGGGGGTGGACGATCTTTGGTGGGAAGCGGCAGATATTCGCGCCGCTATGCGTTCTGTCCCTGCACGCGACCCCAAAGTTCTTCTCTGCCATAACCCGCTTGGCATACGCTTGGCAGCGGCGCACGGGATTGACCTGATGCTATCGGGCCATACCCATGGCGGACAGGTTCGCCTTCCCATGGTGGGCTCAGTTTATGGGCGGTCGAAGTTGGGCGAGCGCTTTGTGGAAGGCTGGAATCAGCTCAACGGAACACAAATCTACGTAAGCCGGGGTATCGGCAAAGTCCTTGTCCCGCTTCGCTTCGGCTGCCCGCCGGAGATTGCTTGCCTGCGCCTACGGCGATTCTCCTGATGTGTTTTCTCCCGAGGCTCCAGTCTGTGTGACTCTGCTCAGGAGGTTCTTATGAAGAGAGTGTGGCGTTTCACCGTGTTGGTGATGTGTTGGGTCGTCTGGGTCGTATCAGGAATGACTGCGGCGCCGGAAGCCCGCAAGCTGATTATTGACACGGATCCCGGGACCGACGATGCCTTGGCAATTCTGCTGGCGCTAAACTCGCCGGAACTCGACGTAAAAGCCCTCACGGTGGTGGCGGGAAACGTGGTTGTCGAGCAGGGTCTCGAGAACGCGCTCAAGCTCGTTTCGTTGGCCGGAAGATGCGACGTGCTTGTGGCCAGGGGCGCTTCGCACCCTCTGGTCCAGAAACTGGTCACTGCCGAGTTCTTTCACGGGGTCAACGGGCTGGGCAACGTCGAACTCCCTGCGCCCGCCTGCCAGGCCGATACAAGCTTCGCTCCCGACCTCATCATTAAGCTCATTCACCAATACCCTCACGAAATTACGCTCGTCCCGGTGGGGCCGCTGACGAACATCGCCTTGGCGCTGCGGAAAGATCCCTCCATCGTTCCGCTCGTGAAAGAAATCGTCCTGATGGGAGGTGCAATCTCCGGAGGCAATGCGACCGCAGCGGCGGAGGCCAACATCCACAATGATCCGGAAGCAGCGCGCGGAGTGTTCGAGGCCGGCTGGCCGCTAACGATGGTGGGCCTCAATGTGACTGAGAAGACACTGTTCACACGGGCCGACCTGAACCGGCTTGCCCGAACACGGGGGCGCGAGAACGACTTTGCCGTCGGCGTACTGAGTTTCATGGTCGACTTGGCGAGCAAGCTGGGCGCCGACGGGGCGCCCATGCACGACCCGCTGGCCGTGGGTGCGGTGATCGAGCGCAGCCTGATTACCGCGCAGGACATGCGGGTCGAAGTCGAGACGCGGGGTGAGTTCACGCGGGGCGAAACGGTGGCGAGCCGGCATAATTCCTCCGACCACGTGGTCTTGCGCGGCGAACGCTATGCCATTGATGGCGTCGAGAGAGTGCATCCTAACGTCCACGTCGCTGTGGAATCGGACTCCAAGCGGTTCATTGATCTCTTCATTTCGCGCCTCGCAGGAAAATAGTGATTTCCAGCGCAGAAGTTGGCTCGCGAGCCATGTTCGCCGGCGCCCTGGCCAACTACCTCGCGACCGCGATTGCGGGGCTGCGGCAGGGTTGAGCCGCTCATGGGGGGCGGCATTGCGGTGGGTGCCTGCTGCTTCCGGCCGAATCGAGACAACGCTATGAAACCTGAAAAGACTCCGGGTTATTCCGAGGCGGTGCGAGCTGTGAAATACATCGCGGCTCGATGGCCTGCACGCCCACGAGTGGGAATCGTGCTCGGCTCAGGTTGGGGCGAAGTCGTGCGAGGTCTACGGAGGGTACGAAGAATCCCCTTGGCCTCTATTCCGGGATTCCCCCGGCCCTCTGTTGCGGGTCACGGCGGCGCGTTGCATCTCGGTTTCTGGGGGGAGGTGCCGGTGGCGGTCCTTGCCGGGCGCGTTCACCTCTACGAAGGTTATGGGCCCGGGGAGGTTGTTTTCCCTGTTAGGGTAATGGCACTGGCTGGCATTCGCTCTTTCACCGCCACGTGCGCGGCCGGCGGCATTGCGCCGCGCGCCAAGCCCGGCAGTTTGATGGTTTTTTCCGACCATCTCAACTTTCAAGGAACAAATCCGCTGGCCGGATTTCACGACCAACGTTGGGGTGAAAGATCTGTGGACATGACCCAGGCCTACGATCCAGGTTTACGGCTCTGCACCCTGAAGGCCGCCCGCGCCATGCGGCTGAAGTGCTTCGAGGGCGTTTATGCTTCGCTGCTGGGCCCGACCTATGAGACGCCGGCGGAGATCCGCGCCCTAAGAACACTGGGCGCCGACGCTGTGGGCATGTCCACCGTGCCGGAAGTTATCGCCGTGCATCAGATGGGCGTGCGCGCGCTGGCGGTGGCCATAATCACCAACCGCGCGGCCGGGCTCAGCCGAAAACCCCTGAGCCACGAAGCAGTGCTGCAAACCGGCCAAGCCGCCTCGCAAGACTTGGTGCGCCTCATTGACGCCGTCATGCCGGCCCTAGCGCGGAAAGGCGGATGAGTCTGCGATCATCGCTTGGCCGAAGTCGGTTGGAATTGCCGATTCTCGATTGGCGATCTTCGAAACTCGAAACTAGAAATTCGAAACTCGCAAAAGACGCCGCTGCAACCCAGCGAAGCCGAGTTCCGATTTTCGAATTTCGATTTTCTGCTCCCACGATCAGCAATCAGCAATGAAGAACCTCGTGTTCGGTTGCGGCCGTAGGCCGCACGGCTAATGCTTGCCCGAGATCTTCAGCTTGTTGGCTTCTAGCTTCTGGTTGATTCTTCTCTGGGCCGCATGGCGGACGACGTCCGCAACATTCCGATTAAGGACCAGCCACTTCAAATCGGAGTCGTTGATGCGGCGGAGCAGCGGGAGGCCCACGTCGATGGGTGTTCGAGGGTTGTTGACCAGCGCCCGGACCACCACATAGCTCTTCATGAACTTGCGGCTCAGGGCGATGCGCCGCAGGACTTCGTCGCTGACGTCTTTCCTGGAGGCGAAGTTTTCGACTTCGTGGTCCGAGAGTTTGGGTGATTGCAAAACGGCGCGCGCCACCACTCTGTTGGGATCGCGGACCAGGATCATCCGCTCCTCCTGGCTCCCGATGAGAGCGGCCTTGACCCTCTGGACAGCGGACAAGCGTTGGATCCTCTGCACCACCGTTGCTCTCTTCTGCGGTCTCTCCTCACGGTTCGATTCCCCATCTTCGTCGGCGGACTGAAGCGGGGCGAGGGCCTCGGAAGATTGGCTGGTTTCAGCCTCTGCGAAAAGGGCCGCAGTTTCCTCGATCCACTCACGAAGCTGGCCGGGCAGGCTTGGGTTTCCGAGGAGAGCGTCCCCCAATTCCTTGCGGCCGGGCACAAGGTTATACGCCACAAATTCCAGCACGGCGACGGGAGTGGAGGGGTTTGAGAGCTCTTGCTGAAGTTCCTCCGGGGGCCAGGATTCCAAGGTGTGAAAAGCGCTATTCCGGCTTTCTTCGTCCCTGTCGCCGGCGAGGAGCACGAGGATTTCAATCTTCTCCTGCAAGGAAACAGGCAGTTCGCCGCGGCACGCCTTGCGGCGCACCACTTCGGGGATAGCTCCCCCGCGAATTGTCTCGACCAGTCGCTCGGAAATAGTCTATCTCTCGGGGGCGGAGTTTTTCAGATCGTCGCGTGTAAGATGAATCGACTTCACCTCGCCGCGCCGTCCCAGGGGTTTCAGGGTCTCTCCGTTCAGAGTCAGAACGACGCCCTGGGCGTTTCCGATGGTGACATCAAAGGAGTCGAGCGCCTTCAGGTTTTCGACCTCGTTGGAGTTCAGCACTTTTTGCAGCACGGTCTTCCCATCGGCGTCAACAGCCACCCAGACACGCTCGGTCGCGGCCACTTGCAGGACCAAATCAGTGTGGGCCGCAACCGCGCTGGCAGCCTCAGAGGTCACACTCTGATTGGGTGGGTTCGCCTTGGCGCCCGGAGAAGGCGGACGGCCCTGAAGTGTTCCGGGGGCAGTTGCGGCGCCGGCGGTGGGTGAGGCGGAAGTGGCCGATAGCGGCGGGTTGTTTTCCGGCTGGACCGGTATAGAGGGTTGTACGGGTGCGGCGGTAGGGGGCGGGTTCGTGCCGGGTGCGGTAGTGCTCGGCGGAGTGACCATCGGCGCGCTGCTTTGCTGTTCCATGACTCGGCGCGAGTGACGGAAAAGCACATAACCACAGGCCAGCAGCACACCCGCCATCAGGAGGGCGATGATCCGAGTCCGTGAGGCAGCGCCGTTCGGCCGTGCCCGGTTCGCCGTAATGCGGCGAATGTCAACTTCTGGCTTCTGCTGGCCTGCAAGCTGGCAATCCGCCAAGACGCGTTCCTCGTCCAAACCCAGGTATCGCGCATAGGTCCGTACGAAGCTGCGGGTGAAAA